>Ga0214472_10005081_pt1 | contig 13833 bp, 12 predicted proteins | sample RVTome_6_FD_207662 | JGI IMG/M metagenome (GOLD analysis project Ga0214472, IMG submission 207662) | Soil microbial communities from uranium-contaminated site in the Upper Colorado River Basin, Wyoming, United States - RVT140D175 | ecosystem: Environmental > Terrestrial > Soil > Contaminated >... | reverse complement strand
GGTGATGTAATAGATTAGGTAGAACAACGAATCGATTTCGTGCCCATAGGTAGACACATCTTCCGGCAACCACTGCAGCATCTACTCAACCATCCTTATGTTATTTTTTGCGATTGGCCTTAAAAACTCAAACCTTGCTAACATAGCCTATAGCTCTTTTCAAGCAACATGCGCGTTGAAATGGCGCAGATTTGTGCGAAGATCGACAGAGTAAAAGAAAATCACGGCACTTCAGTCATGATCCCATGGTATTCGCTCAATTTGCTCATCCACTTGGTCGCCATCGCCCTCTGGCTCGGCGGCATCGTGTTTTTTCTGGTCGTCACCGGACCCGCGGTGCAGACGCTCGAACCGGCGATCGCTATCAAGACCATGAATCGGAGCAGAATCGGCCTGGAAGTAATTTCCTGGACTGGCATTGCGCTCTTGCTGCTGACGGGGATCGTGAATTTGATTCTACGGGTTCAAGCGGTCACGCCGCCGGCAGGTGAATCCTACACCGTCCTGCTCAGTACCAAACTATTTCTGTTTGGCGCCATGGCCATGCACCATGGTCTGCAAGTTTTCAAATACGGCCCGCGCATCGCTGCGCTGACTGCCGAGGTGCAACCGAATGCTAGTGAGTGGCCAGAGCCGCTGCTGGCAAATTGGCGGCGTTGGTTCCTGCTCCTAAAGATCAACGCCGGACTAGGTCCGCTGGCGGTGCTCCTCGGCCTAGCGCTAGTGAGCGGCTAGGGAAAATATACAAGGGGTCAGTTAAATGGAGTACTGGAGTGGTAGAGAATGGGAATTTTACGGCCCGTTATTCCAGCACTCCAACTTCTTTTGGCATGGTGCCTAGGTGGGGTTGCAACGTTTGTTTACCCGTTCGGGTAACGCTCTTTGAAAAAGCCGCTATCATTCAATTGTTAACCAAGCGCGTGGGGCCAGAAGTCGCGGCGTAGCTCGACATTACCCGCACCGGCTGCTGCGCGCAGGCGAGGAGAGTAGCGAATAAGGAGGCCCAGGCAACCAGGACTCGAATCATTTTCCCTCCGTCAACTTGATTCCTAAGGCGATTCGGAAGTATAGGGTAACCAGTCAGACGATCAACCCAGGCACCCTTGATCAAAAGGAGCAACCCATGACTCCAATTCGCCGAATCTTGTCGCTCAGCGTCTGCGCTCTCACCTGCTTGCAGATTGCATCGGCCACGGCCGCCAATATCAACGTCGTCTGGACCAGCGAGGTCGGCTCATTCGCGCCGCTCTGGGTGACCAAAGAGGCCAAGCTCTTTGAAAAGTATGGCAACAACGTGCAACTGATTTTCATTCAAGGCGCGACCTCCGCGGCGGCGGCGTTGACCTCGGGCGACGCACAAGTGGGCATGTTTTCCCCGCAAGTGGTCATTTCCACGCCGGCGCTGGAGCTGACCATGTTCGGGCGCCTGGGGAACACCATGGACAATCGTATCTATGCCAGGAAGGGGATCAAGAGCATCAAGGAAGTTAAGCGCATAGCCATCAGCCGCTTCGGCAGCAATGCCGACTTCGCGGCTCGCTTTCTGCTGCAACGCGAAGGCCTGCGGCCGGACACCGACGTGGCATTGCTGCAGGTGGGCAATCAATCGAACCGCATCACCGCGGTGGAAACCAACAACGCCGACGCCGCCATGCTGACGCCGCCGATGACGCTGCAAGCGCGCAAATTGGGAATGACGCTCTTGATCGACGCATCGAAGCTTAACATCCCCTACTCCAGCCTGATGTTCGTGGCGCGCAAACCCTACCTGGCGAAAATGCGCGCCGAACTGGTCAACTTTACCAAAGCCATGATCGAAGGCGTTCACCTTTACAAGTCGAACAAGGAATTTAGCTTGAAGGTGCTGGCCAAGTACATGAGACTGCAGGACCGCGAAGTGCTCGAAGAAAATTTCCGCGAGTATGATTTCCCGACCAGACTGTATCCGGCAAGAGAGTATTTCGAGTTGCCGATCCAGGAAGTGGGCAAAAAAAATCCCAAGGTGCTGAAAGAAAGCCCCGACCAATATGCCGATATGTCCTTGGTAAAAGAGATCGAGTCAAGCGGTTTTATCGACAAGCTGTCTCGGGAATACAACGTAAAATAGCTTTCCCTAACAAGGAGTTTTTATGGCGACGGTGCGAGGAGCGACGCTGCTCGGGCCGGACAAACTCGAACTGCGCGAGTATCCGATGCCGGACATTCCAGCCGACGGCGGCTTAATCAAGATCGAGAGAGGCGGCGTGTGCGGTACCGACGTAAAGTATCTCCATGGCAAGCTCAAAGTCGACTACCCGATCATCCTAGGCCATGAAATTCTCGGCCGCGTGGAAAAGCTCGGCAAAAACGCCGCGGCGATCCACCATGTCCAAGAAGGCGACCGGGTTATTCTCAAGGGTGCACTCGGCTGCGGCCGCTGCGCCGACTGCCGGCGCAACAACCAGCGCTTTTGCCGCCAGCGCACCAATTACGGTGGCCGGACAAAATGCGATCAGCCACCCCATCTGTTCGGTGGCTTCGCCGACTATCTCTATTTGGCGCCCGACGTGCTTTGCACTAAGGTCAGCGCTTCGCTGTCTCCCGAAGCGGCCGCCTTGATCGGTTCCGTCATGGCGAATGGGTTCCAATGGGCGATCCGGCGCGGCGGCGTCAAAATGGGCGACTTTGTATTGATCCAAGGCCCCGGTCAACAAGGCCTGTCCTGTACCTTTGCATCGAAGCATGCCGGCGCGGCAAAAATTTTCGTCAGCGGCATCGGACGCGACCAGCCAAGACTCGATTTGGCGAAAAAATTCGGCGCCACGCGCACGATCAATGTCGAAGAAGAAGATGTCATCGAAGTCATCCGCAAGGAAACCAACGGCGAGCTGTGCGACGTGGTCGTCGATGTTTCTGGCAATCCCAACGCGATCTTGAAATCGGTGGACTGCCTGCACCGCCAATCGACCCTGGTGCTCGGCGGCTTGACCGGCGACGCCACCGTGACGCCGATGTTGATGGACAAACTGGTGTGGAACGAAATCAAGCTGCAAGGCTGCTTCACCGCCGACAACGACGCCACGGAAGCGGCGCTGCGCATCATTGAAGAGACCAAGTTCCCCGTCGAGCAAATGGTCAGCCATGTCTTTCCCTTGAAGGACATCGAGCACTGCATCCGCTCCATCGGCGGCGAAGTGCCGGGCACTTTCCCGACCAAAGCTTTAATCAACCCGGCGATCGGCTGAGGGAGAATGGAGTGATGGAGTATTGGAGTGATGGGATGTTGGGTCCGAAGATTTCCGCTGCTCTTCCCAACACTCTATTACTCCATCGCTCCAATACTCCTTCGCGACTTAGATGATTGCCGCACTGAAAGACCGAGTCGTCATCGTCACCGGCGGCGCGCACGGCATCGGCAAAGCCTACTGCTTAGGATTTGCGAATGCCGGCGCGCGCGTCGTCATCGCCGACATCGACAAACCGGGCGCACGAGCAGTGGCCAGCGAAATCGGCGCGCAAGCGCTGGCGATCCAAGTAGACGTGTCGAACGAAGACGCGACCAAGAAAATGGCCACAAAGACGCTCGAACGTTTCGGCCGCATCGATGTACTGATTAACAACGCCGCCGTTTTTTCCGTCGTGCCGATGCACCGCGGCCGGATTGAAACCATCGATCCCGACGAATGGGACCAACTGATGGCAGTCAATCTGCGCGGCCTGTTTTTCTGCTGCCGCGCCGTGCTGCCGGCCATGCGAAAGCAGCAGTCCGGCAAAATCATCAACATCGCCTCCGGCACCGTCTTCGCCGGCGCGCCGGGAAGAATCCACTACGTCACCTCGAAAGCGGCCACCATCGGTTTCACTCGCACACTGGCGCGCGAAGTTGGCGCCGACAACATCAACGTCAATTGCCTTGCACCGGGAAACACGCTGTCTGAAGAAAATCCGACCGAGCAAACCATCAAATTCAGAGAATCGTCCGTGCGCCTGCGATCGTTGAAAAGAATTCAAATGCCACAAGACGTCGTCGGCGCCATGCTGTTTCTCGCCTCGCCGCTGAGCGATTTCATGACCGGCCAAACGGTAAACGTCGACGGCGGCATATCGTTCTTGTAAATGGAGTGATGGAATGTTCCGATTCGTCATTCCCGCGGAAGCGGGAATCCAGCCACCGCATCCCCTGGATTCCGGGTCTCCCCCGGCCCTCGCCGGGGTCGCCCGGAATGACGCCCGGAAAAGGAACAGCGATTAGAGGAGAAGCAAAATGAACGTGAATTATCCCATCATCGACGCCGACGGCCACGTGCTAGAAAAAGATCGCGAGCTGCACGACTACCTAGGCGGCCGTTACACCAGCGAGCCACGTTTCGAAACTTACGGCTATTTCCCCTCACTCGACGGTTGGAACCGCGGCACCGGCGTGCCCGGCAAAGATCCGGAAACTCCCGCGCCGCGCTGGCTGCAATTTCTTGATGAACTCGGCGTTCACACCACGGTTCTTTATCCAACAGGCGGGTTAGGACTCGGGCTCATACAGAATCCCGAATGGGCCTGCGTGCTCGCGCGCGCCTATAATTCCTGGCTCGCTGATCGTTTCATCAAACAAAGTCTGCGTCTTCAAGGTGTCGCGATTTTGCCGGTGCACGAACCGCTCGAAGCAGCGAAGGAATTGGAGCGCGCGAAATCTTTGGGCCATGTCGCAGGCCTCTTGCCGGCAGTCACGTGGCTGAACAAAGGCTACGGCCACACCGACTTCGATCCAATCTACGAAGCGGCCGAGCGATTGGGCATGCCGCTGACGATTCACGGCGCGCCGAGCCGCGGCCTGGGTTTCGACTTTTTTAATAAGTTTCTCCACGTCCACACGCTCGAACATCCCTTCGCGATCTTGATTCAGTTCACCCATATGGTTTTCGAAGGCGTCTTCGTGCGTTTCCCCAAACTCAGAGTCGCCTTCCTCGAAGCCGGCTGCGGCTGGCTCCCTTATATGATGGACCGCATGGATGAAGAGATGGAAAAACCTTACCGGGTTCAAGCGCCGCTCTTGAAACAGAAACCGAGCGAATTGATTCGCAACGGCCAAATCTGGACCACCTGCGAAGTCGAAGAAAAAGCCCTGCCCTTCGTGCTCCAGCAGTTCAATCCGAAATGTCTAATGTGGCCGTCGGACTACCCGCACGAGCGGCTACCCGATATGTTCAAGCGCGATATTCCGGAGTTTCTCGAACGCGATGACATCAGCGATGAGAACAAGAAAGCGATCCTACACGACAACCCAATCGATTTTTACCGGCTAAAAGTCTGAGGAACAAAGAGGATATCTCGCGCAAAGGCGCCGAGGGAAGAAAATCCGAATATCGAAATCCGAAACAAATTCAAATGACCAAAATAGGTAAAACTCCAAACAAGCTTCCTTCGGATTCGGCGTTTTGGAATTTCCGTATTTGAGATTTATTTTCCCAAAGTTTGTTTCGGATTTAGATATTCGGATTTCGAATTTTTAGTTCAGGAGGCACACCATGCGATTGAAAGACAGAGTTGCGATCGTCACCGGCGGCGGCGTGGGTATCGGCAAAGCTTATGCCCACGGTTTGGCGAAAGAAGGCGCGAAAGTCGTTGTCGCCGATATTCAGGAAGCGGAAGCGCAGAAAGTCGCCGCCGACATCAAAGCGGCGGGCGGTGAAGCCATTGCAGTGGCCGTCGACGTGACCTCGCCGGAGAAAACCCAAGCCATGGCCGCGGCGGCGTTGAAAGAATATGGCCGCATCGACATCCTGGTCAACAACGCCGGTCTCTACTCAGCGCTCAAAAAGAAAGCCTTCATGGAGATCGACACGGACGAATGGGACCGTGTGATGGCGGTCAACGTCAAGGGACTCTTTCTTTGTGTCAAAGCCGTCTACCCGGCGATGAAGCAACAGAAAAAAGGCAAGATCATCAACATCTCTTCGGGCACGACGCAGACCGGCACGCCATTTTTCTTGCATTATGTCTCCTCCAAAGCGGGCGTATTAGGTTTCACCCGCGCGCTCGCGCGCGAAGTCGGCGGCGATAACATCTGTGTGAATTCGATCATGCCCGGCCTGACCATCTCCAGCGCAAACCAGGAAGGCGTCACCAGTCCCGAGCAACTAGCCGACCGCAGAAAGCGCCGCGCGCTTCAGCGCGATCAATACCCGGCGGACTTGGTCGGCACCGTAATTTTTCTCGCCTCCGACGACAGCGACTTCATGACCGGCCAGTCCATCGGCGTCGACGGCGGCATGAATATGCACTGAGCTTACACTTCTAGACATTTTCATCGCCTTGCGGTATTGGAAGAGTTACATAAATGGTGAATGAACGATTTAAGTGATGTTTTCGGCAACGAGTTAACTGCGTTGGTGTCAAGATAGAATTGAGGCGCAGGGTCTCAGCCTCGTTCCCGCCTCGAGAGCGTGTTATACAAATACATTTCTACCACGTAATTTTCGTCTAACCCGAAGGTCGACCAAATTGTGAACTTCGAGCCAAACATTTTATAGCGCGCTAACGAAACATGCCGGCCCTTGAACCCATGCCACCGCTCGTTTTGCCAGCCGACGAGCTAGCAAGGATTGGAAAACATTGGAATGCTTCCACATTGACACTTCCAAAGACTTGGGGCGAAAAGGTCGGTAGCCTTTGTGACCACACGGTTGGTGGGTGCTTGGCCAAGATGCTTGGTGGAATCTCCGTGGTAAAACCGACGAGGGCGACTGCACTCCTGCCACCTGAAGCAGACTGTGTAGAAGTCGGGCCTGCTCGCGTTATTGGCGGCATTCGGCCACAGAATTTCGACGTGGCCTATAGACCAGATGGCGTAAGGTTCGTCTTCGATAGTAAGACGCTAAACACGAGAAACAGCCTTTCGAAGAACTACCAAAACATGATTAACGACTTGAGCACAGAGGCAGCGACCGTGCACACGCGATTCCCTTCTGCAATTGTCGGATTTATCGTGGCCGTGCCAGAACCTTGCCTCGCAACTCATCGCAAAAATTTAACCACCGCATTGACGCGGCTTGCTGGAAGAACAAACAGTAACGGTGACGTTCATAAGGCAGAGGCAATTGCCTTGGTTGTTTGGAACCCATACGACGGTTCGGTCGACCAAAGTTGGCCAGAGAAAACATCGCCGCTCCGAATCGAAGAATTTTCCTCTCATGTGGATCGTTGCTACACTGATCGTTTCGCTGGTTTACCGCCGCATAACCGGGATTAAGTCAGCTAATTGCCGAATGATAAAAAAAGAAACAATAATCGACCTCGCTAAGTCAACGACCGAAACGCGCAGGCACAAAAATGTCTCCTGGTACCCCGAGATCTCAGCAACCAGTGATTCCCTTTCTCTTAAAGAGGAGGAGCAACTTTACTTAATCGATAGCGCGCGCAATGCCCAACGTACTGACACGGCCGCTGAACCGGTCAAAAGCCGTTATCACCAAAGCGAAGCTGCCGAAAAAATTCGTGGAGCCGTGTATACGCCTCCACGAGTAGCAGCCGCGCTAACACGTTGGGCGGTCCGTACTCGTAATGACAAAGTTTTGGATCCTGCATGCGGCGAGGGTGTTTTCCTTTCTGCGGCGCGAACGCGGCTTGCGGACTTGGGCGCTCGCCGACCAGAATGCTTGGGAGTCGATATTGACCAAGCGACAGCAGCCAAATCTGGGGCTATCTGTGCTGATTTTTTTAAATGGCTTCCTACCGCTCCGAAGGTGGATGTAGTCGTCGGCAATCCGCCATTTATCCGGTCGCACCTTTTTCCTGAAGCGAGCCGGACTGCGGCGTTCACTGAAATGGTAAAGATGGGATTGCGTCCGTCGAGATTGATGAGCACATGGGCGCCGTTTTTGGCTTTGTGCTGTAAGGCGCTGAATGAGCACGGACGGTTGGCAATGGTCATCCCGGAAGAGTTGCTCGCCGTTGGTTACGCAACTGGATTACGACGCTTCCTTCTCGCTCGATTCAAGAAAGTGATTATTTGCTTTCCCTCTGAAGGTATCTTTCCGGGCGTTCAACAGGCAGTGGTCTTGTTACTGTGCGACAACGAGGCGAACGGCAAAACTGGTCTTCTTACTATAGACTATTCCTCATTGGAAGAAGGAGACTACCAAGCTTTGAATTCTGCAGCGGCTTGGCAATGGAACCAAAAGTGGACGCATCTATTTCTGTCTTCAAGGGAAAGAACTCGCCTAAACGATTGGTGGCCACATTTGGATTGGCAGCCCTTTAGTTCATACGGTCGTGTCGAAGTCGGGATCGTCACTGGCGACAACCACTATTTCATCCTGAATCGGCAGCAAGCTCGGAGTTTCAACCAGAAGAATCTGGTTCCGATTGTGACCAGCGCCAAGGTCCTTAGGGGAATCAGATTCGGAGCGGACGATTTTAAGAAGGTTCTAGCGGAAGGCTGCCCTGCTCTACTGCTTAACCTAAGAGAGCCTAAAGAGAAGTTATCTAACTCCGAGCGCTCCTATTTAGATCTCGGCGAACAAAAGAATGTTTCAAAACGTTATAAATGTCGAATCCGCGATCCGTGGTACGCGGTGCCAAGCGTCTGGGCGCCAGACGGCTTACTGCTACGCCAAGCCGGAGAGATGCCTCGGCTAGTCCACCTTTCGAAAAAGTACGCAGCCACCGATACGATTCACCGTGTGACATGGCGCACGCCATCTCTCGGTCGACGTCACGCCGCCAGCTTCATGAATACCTGGACACTTATGGCCGCGGAGATAACCGGACGAAGCTACGGAGGTGGTGTGTTGGAATTGATGCCAAGCGAAGCGAACCAATTGCCAATGCCCGAACCAAAAGCCAATCTTGATAAAGTTTTTGGTGCAGTCGATGAAAGCGTCCGTTCTCGAAACTTCTACGATGCAGTATCTATCGTTGACAACTTGGTAATGCCGAAATGGATGTCAGGTGCAGAGAAATGTTCCGCTGAATCAATTCTCAGGAATCTTATTTCGCGGCGAAAAACACGAAACGTATAGATCGGCTAGAAGCCGCAAATTTTGCGCTTGTCCTGATCCTTGGCGATCTCGTTGAAGGAGCCGGACGCGCGTCGGCGCGATTGTTAAGCGGCGTGCTCTAAGGCGAGTCCTTCGATCCGAGAGTGAACCGGTCTCATCTTCTTTACGGTCACGGAAATCAGGGGAGCGCCTTTCTTGGCCTGCTTCTTCGCCTTGCCCTCGCTCCAACGATTAAATTTCTCGTCTCCCGCCACCTTCATAAAGACAACCGCGTCTCGGGGAATTTTTTCGGAAACTTCGGGATGCTCCAAGACGTACTTTTCAAACTCAAAAATCAAGTGAGATGTTTTTCAGTCAGTTTCTTTTCCGTGGCGGTCATGGCCATTCTCCTTTTAGAAATTTTCCACGGTAAACCGGCTAATTTTGTTTTATCTCCCGCTCCGCTCTCGTGAGCGCTTGGCCAAAACTCAAGGCCAATTTTTCTTTCTTAGCACGACCTCTAAGATTATACCGATCTATATGTGCATAGCCATGAGCGGTGTCATAGCGAAGAGCCGGCTTCCATGTTCCCCGAACCTTCACCTCCAACTGGACGACGAATTCGACCACCTTTCCTGATTGCGTTCGATGTTAGTGCCGGATTCTGGCATCCGTCCCTACGGGTAGTGTGTAGCTGGTTTCGGGCACCGGGCTCGATCCTACCTCCGCTCACGCGACATTGAATAAAGCGATCTTATGTTTTTTGCGGCGGCATGCCAAGGGTCAGCTCGCGCCGCGTGTTTAATCGAAAATCACGCTCGCAACCCTCACCGCCGAGCCTTTCTCCGGCGGGAACGCTTGTCCGTAGCGGAGATGATTGCCGCGAGTCGCCGTCCGCCATTTCTCGTAGCGTGCGCAAAAAATTTCCGACGGCGGCCGTCTGCTCCGGCAACTCTCCGGGGTCATCTCTGGGGTCTTGTAGTCACACAATCCTCTTTCGGCCTAACTCATCTGTACCACCGCGTGACAATTCGCTGTCGCATCGCAAGCCCCCTACTCATTCTCAGGAATGACGAAAGCTAACCGAACTCCAAACCCAAAGACGCAGAGACATGCGGGCAATCGAACCGACGAAACTGAAAATAATTCTTGCCGATATTGGGACAGGGCCAAGCCCGCGCGCTAATATGAACCGATGAGCGAAACTTATCGTTACGATGCGGTGGTGGTTGGCGCGGGACCCAACGGCTTGGCGGCGGCGATCACGTTGGCGCAAGCGGGCCGGTCGGTGGTGGTTTACGAGGCGGAAGCGACCCCCGGCGGCGGCGCGCGCTCAGCCGACCTGACGCTGCCCGGTTACGTTCACGATACCTGCTCGGCGGTTTATCCGCTTGCCCTCGGTTCGCCGTTTTTTCGCACGCTGCCGCTGGCGCAGCATGGGCTCCAATGGATTCATCCTCCGGCGCCGCTGGCGCATCCTCTCGACGATGGCACGGCGATAATCGTCGAGCGTTCGATCGATGCGACCGCGGCCAATCTGGGCGCCGACGGCGACGCCTACCGCCGGCTGATGAATTATTTCTGCGCCCACTGGGACGGATTGGCTGTGGACCTGTTGGCTCCGCCGCGGCTACCCCGTCACCCGCTATTGCTGGCGCGCTTCGGGCTTCATGGGATTCGCCCGGCAGCAAGCTTTGCCCGCAGTTATTTCAACAGCGTTCGGGCGCGCGCCGTGTTTGCCGGATTGGCGGCCCACTCCATGTTGCCGCTCGAAGCGCTCGGCTCAGCGGCGTTCGGTCTGGTCTTGGGAATTGCCGCCCATGCCGTCGGCTGGCCGGTGGCCCGCGGCGGCGCGCAAAGACTGGCCGATGCGCTGGTTTCCTACGCGCGCTCGCTCGGCGTGGAAATTGTTACCGGCCGGCGCATTGCCGCGCTTAGCGAGTTGCCGAAAGCGCGCGCCGTGTTATGCGATGTGACGCCGCGCCAGCTCTTGGCAATGGCCGGCAACCAGTTGCCGGATGGATTTCGCAAACGCTTGCAGCGTTATCGCTACGGCATGGGGGCATTCAAAATCGATTGGGCGCTCTCGGCGCCCGTGCCCTGGAAGGCCGCCGACTGCGCGCGCGCGGCCACTGTGCATCTCGGTGGCACGCTCGAGGAAGTCGGAGCGTCGGAGCGCGCCGCGGCGCGCGGCGCGCCCAGCGAGCGGCCCTTCGTTTTGGTCGCGCAGCCGTCGCTCTTTGACAAAACCCGCGCGCCGGCCGGCGGACACACGCTGTGGGGCTACTGTCATGTGCCCCATGGTTCTAACCTGAACATGGTGCAGAGGATCGAAAATCAAATTGAGCGGTTTGCACCGGGGTTTCGCGACCGGGTGCTCGCGCGCAGCATCAGGACGCCGGCAGACCTCGAACGGCACAATGCCAATCTGGTGGGCGGCGATATCAACGGCGGCGCGGCCAATCTCGGCCAATTGTTTTTGCGCCCGACGATGAGCCTATACAAAACCGCCGCGCCCGGGCTTTACCTGTGCTCGGCCTCGACCCCGCCCGGCGGCGGCGTGCACGGCATGTGCGGCCATTTCGCCGCGCTGCAAGCTCTGAAGGATGGAAGTTAGGCCGGATTATTCGCTGTAAAACTGCGATCGAGGCGCAATCCTTCCGGCGCGAAGGCAAAACAGTTGTGCCTTGAAGATGCAAGCGGAGCAAGTTGCTTATGAGATCAGCAGTGAAAAAGGTCAAGCATCATGCCGAGTGCCGAGCACAAAATGAAACATTCGCGCCGGTGCCTTCGTTCGACGTTTTAGTTCTTTGGGGGCACACCTCGATCGACAGAGTAAGGGAGCGCGGACATTCTTGTCCGCGTTCGATCGATGGCCGGTTAGAAAACCGACCCTCCTATTCGAAGATCATGCTGGTAAATGTCACCGCTGAGCCGGTATCCAGCGTGAATGCCTGACCGTAATGGAGATGATTGCCGCGCGCGCCGTCGAGCAGGTGAATCAGTGAATAGAGCGGTGCGAAGCCGCAAATTTTTCGCTTGTCCTGATCCTTCGCGATCTCATTGAAAAAACCCGGCGCGTCGAGCGCAGCGAGGCGATCGACGAGTTGGCGATCTTCAGCTTCGACCGATTTGAGAAACTCATCGGTGACCGGTTCCCGGTCGCCGAACTGCCGTCCGACGTGAGCGAGATCGACACCGGCGACAAAACAAATCTGCCGTGAATCGCAGTAAGTCATTTCCCGCAGCGTGTGCAAAAAAGTCCCAACGGCGACCGTCTGCTCCGGCAACGTTTGGCTCATCATCATTTCATGGAATGACGAAACCAAAATCGGCACGATTTTAAACGGCTTTTCCGGCTGGCCGGTCAACGCCGCGCGCTTCTGGGCAACATACTTCAAAAACAACACTTGGAATTCAATCGAATGCTCGCCGCGATGAAGATACTCATCGGTGAAACAGTCCTCGGCGCACTTAGCCTGCAAGCGGCTAACAAACTCGCCGTCGGTTTCAACTAAACCCAGAGGAGTTTCAAAATCCTTGCGTGTCAAAATGTAAGATGTCTGCCCGCTGCAATGCGACGTGCCGAGAATAATGTAGAGATCGGCGCCGGCGCTTTCCGCGAGCGCTTTGTAGGCCCAGGCGTAGGCCGGGCCGCCGCGGTGAAAATCGATGTGCGGCGCGACAATTGCTTTGGGCGCCTTGGGCGTCGTAGCGCCATTCACGGCCCCAGGAAGCCCAGGACCTTTCGGCGCGAGAAAATAACTATCGAGCTGCGCCGTCAATTCCACCGGCTCGTTCTTATACCCGCCGCCGACATGGGCTGGCGCGCGCGTTGGCAGCCGACAAAACTCCAACATCACCGCTTTGTGGTATTTTTGGAACCGTTCGCTCTCCAGGTAGTAGTGTTGATCGAGCATCTCGACAAAGCCTTTGAGCTCATCGCTCATCAGCAGAGCGCCGAAGCGTTGATTGTAGGCTGCTTGGATATCGATGAAAGAATGACGGCCGTCCAGATGCGCCAGCAAAAAATAACCGACGGGCGAGATGCCGATCGGCGTGGCGAGATTGAGCGGGTCTTTGAGATAGATTAGGGTTTTGCCGTCTTGTTGGACGGGAAAGGCTTCAATCGGGCGAATTCTCGGCTTGTCGTCCATCGTCGAAGTCAAAGGCGAAAGTGAATCGGCTTGGGCGAATTAAACAATGCCGAGGCGCTGCTTCGCCTCTTCGGCAATCATGCTCGGATTCCACGGCGGATCCCAGACCAGATCGACCGTCGCATCGCCGACGCCGTCGATCGCCATGATCTTCTGCTTGGCGTCCGCGGCGATCATTGTGCCCATGCCGCATCCTGGCGCGGTGAGGGTCATCTTGACGGCGACCTGGTCGTCATTCACTTCGACATCGTAAACCAAACCGAGGTCGACGATGTTCACCGGAATCTCCGGATCGTAACATTCGTGCAACGCCTCGAAAACCTGTTCTTTCGTTACCATGTTAAACTCCTGCGCGTGTTGCCGTTCAGCCGAACGGCTAACTCGTCACGATCTTGAGTCCCTGCGCCTTTTGGGCGCGTTCGGAAGCAATCGACAACTGCCCTGCCAACTTTGCCGCGATCTCGAGAAAGCTTTTGCTCACCGGCGATTGCGGATCTTGCACTAAGATCGGCACGCCCTCGTCGCCGCCTACGCGTAGCGCCGGTGTAATTGGGATTTCACCGAGAAAAGGAATCTGAAACCGCTCGGCGGCCTGTCGTGCGCCGCCGCGCGAAAAAATATCGTGCTCCTTCTGACAGCCATCGCAGATGAAGTAGCTCATGTTTTCGACCAGGCCGACAATCGGAATCATCACTTTGTCGAACATGCTTTTCGCTCGCACCACG
>Ga0214472_10005080_pt1 | contig 13835 bp, 12 predicted proteins | sample RVTome_6_FD_207662 | JGI IMG/M metagenome (GOLD analysis project Ga0214472, IMG submission 207662) | Soil microbial communities from uranium-contaminated site in the Upper Colorado River Basin, Wyoming, United States - RVT140D175 | ecosystem: Environmental > Terrestrial > Soil > Contaminated >... | reverse complement strand
CCTCGGTCAAGGCCGCGGCCCTCATCCTGAGCGGCGATCCGATGTCCCAGCTCACCTCGTGGGTCGCCCTGTTGATCGCCTTCGATGTAATTTACTGGACACTCTGCGGGTTGTTGTTCCCGCATACGATCGAGGAGGATCTGTGACGCGACGAATCCACTGGAGCAACTGGGTCGGCCTCGCCGGCCTCATCCTCCTGCTCGTCGGCAGCGCCGTCGGCCTCTTCGTCGCGCCCCCGGAGCGACACATGGGGGACGTCCAGCGCATCATGTACGTTCACGTTCCCTCCGCCTGGGTCGCGATGGTCTGCTACACCTTCGCTCTGGTCTGCGCCATCGCCTTCCTCCTTCAGCGCACCGAGCGCTGGGACGCGCGCATGACCGGTGCGATCGAGGTCGGCGTGGTGCTCAACGCGCTGCTCCTCGCCCAGGGCATGATCTGGGCACGGGCGACCTGGGGCGTGTGGTGGGACTGGGACGTGCGCCTGACCACTTCCCTGGTCATGCTGCTGCTCTTCGCCGGCATCCTGGCGTTGCGCAGCTTCGTCGAGGATCCCGAGCGGCGCGCCGTCTGGTCGGCGGTGACCACCATCGTCGCCTTCGTCGACGTGCCCCTGGTCTACTTCTGCGTCCGCTGGTGGCGGAGCCTGCACCAGATCCAGTCCACTCCCGACACGGTCGATCCGGCGATGGTGGTGCCACTCAGGCTCAACGCCTTCGCCTTCCTGTTTCTAGCTATCTGGATGATCTCGCGGCGCGCCGACATCGAGCGTCTGATCCGCCGCCGCGAGCACGTGAGCGAGCCCCCGCCGCTCGCCATCGAAGGAGGTCCCCATGCCTGAAGGCGTCATCATCGGCGGTTGGAACTACGTCATCGCCGCCTATTCCCTGACCGCGGTCGGCCTGGCTGCCTACGCCTGGAGCCTGGCGCACCGCGCGCGAAGGAGGGCCGACGATGAGCGGTGAGGTTCGACAGCGTCGTCTCTGGACCGTCGCCGGCATCGCGCTGGTAACGGTCGTTCTCAGCATCCTGGCCTTCAGCTCGATCGGCCAGAGCCTGGTCTATTACTGGAGCCCGACCGAGCTTCTTGCGGCGGGCGACAAGGCGGTGGGCGCTTCGATTCGCCTGGGCGGTCTGGTGGCGCCCGGGTCGGTGGTGCGCGGCGCCGATGGCCTGACTCTCGACTTCGCGGTAACCGACGGCCAGAACACGGTGCCGGTACGCGCCCAGGCGGTGCCTCCCGCGATGTTTCGCGAGGGGATCGGCGTCGTGGTCGAGGGCACGCTCGACGCCGACGGACAGTTCGAAACGCAGCGATTGATGGTCAAGCACGACAACGAGTACCAGGCGCCGGCCGAGGGCGAGCCGGTCGACATGCAGGACCTGATGGAAACCATGCAGTTCGGTGACGAATGATCTCGACTCTCGGGCAGGGGCTCGTCCTTCTCGCACTGCTCTGCTGCGCGGTGGGGATACCGGTCGGATTCGCGGCCGGCGCCCGCCGATCCACCGTGGGACTGGCCTGGAGCCGCCGGCTGGCGCTCGCTTTCGCCGTGGCGATGACCCTCGCCACCCTGACGATGGAGTACGCCCTCATCACCCACGACTTCTCGGTCTCCTACGTGGCTCACGTCGGCTCCAGGGCGACCCCGCTGGTCATCACCATCGTCTCGCTGTGGTCCTCGCTCGAAGGCTCGATCCTCTTCTGGGGATTCGTTCTCGGGCTGTTCACCGCCGCGGTCGCCTACCTGCAGCGGCGCGGCCATGAGGACTACCTGGCCTATACCCTGGGCACCCTCTTCGCGATCGGCCTCTTCTTCTCGTTCCTGATCGCCGGCCCCGCCAACCCGTTCGCGCCGACGCCACCGCCCATTCCGCTGGACGGACCGGGGCCCAACCCGCTGCTCCAGAACCACCTGTTGATGATCATTCACCCGCCCATGCTCTACCTGGGGTACGTCGGCATGAGCGTGCCCTTCGCGATGGCGGTCGCCGCCCTGCTGCGCGGCCAGCTCGGGCCGACCTGGCTCAAGCCGTTGCGCAACTGGCTGCTGGTGCCCACCAGCTTTCTCAGCCTGGGCATCATGCTCGGCGGCTGGTGGTCATACGAGGTCCTCGGCTGGGGCGGTTACTGGGCCTGGGATCCGGTGGAGAACGCCTCCTTCCTTCCCTGGCTGACCGCCATCGCCGCTCTCCACTCGGCGATCGTCCTGCAGCGCCGAGGCACGCTCAAAGCCTGGACGACGATCCTCATCCTGATCACTTTCCTGCTCACCATTCTGGGCACTTTCCTGACCCGCTCCGGGGTGGTGAACTCGGTGCATTCCTTCACCCAGAGCCCGATCGGCCCGCTCTTCCTCGTCTTCCTGGGGATCTGCCTGGTCGCCGTCGTGGTGCTCCTGGCGCTGCGCATCGACACTTTGGCGTCCGAGCCGGCCGGCGAGTCGCTGGTGGCACGGGAGGGCGCCTTCCTGCTCAACAACCTGCTGCTCGTGGGGTTGATGTTCACCGTGCTGGTGGGCACCCTCTTCCCGATCATCGCCGAGGCGGTGCGCGGGGTGAAGGTGAGCGTGGGGGAGCCTTACTTCAACCGCATGGCGGTGCCGATCTTCCTCGGCCTGCTGCTTCTCATGGGGCTGGGGCCCGCTCTGCCCTGGGGCCGCGCGCGGAGCGAGGTGATACGCCGCGCGCTGCTGCGTCCCCTGCCGGCGGCCCTCGCCGCCCTATCGCTCACCTGGGTGCTCGGCGGCCGTAGCTGGAGCGTGCTGCTGACCGGCACCCTCGCCGGCTACGCGCTCTGGGTGACGTTCGACCGCGCCTCCGAGCCGACGCGCAGGGGTCGCGGCGGAGCCACGACCGGCTCACTGCTGCGCTCTCCGCGGCTGATCGGAGCCTACCTGGTGCACCTGGGGGTCATCGTCACCTTCCTCGCGGTGGCGATCTCCGCCAACCACCAGACCAGTGGCGAGGCCACGCTGCGGCCCGGCCAGACGATGGAGATTGGAGCCTACGTCCTCACGTTCGACGAGGCGGAGGCGGTGCGTGAGCCCCACCGCATCGTACGCAGGGCTACGGTGAGTGTCGCTCATGACGGCGAGAGCGTGGCCCGCCTCGAGCCGTCGCTCAACCAGTACCTGACCCAGCGCGAGCCGCTCGGCACCCCGGCGGTGCGCTCGACCCTCGGGCACGATCTCTATCTGACCCTGATGAACCTCGGCGGCGACGGCTCGATCGGGTTGCGCGCCATCGTCACCTGGATCTGGATCGGCGTCTTCGTCATGGTCGCGGGCACGGGGCTCTGCCTGGTCTCGCCCACATCCCCTCGCGCCACGTGAACCGCACCGTTCTCATCGTCGGCGCGGTCCTGGTGGTGCCGCTTCTCCTTTTCCTGGCGATCGGCTTCCGCTTCGATCCGCGCAGGATCGACTCCCCGCTCATCGGGCGACCCGCGCCGGCTTTCACGCTGGCCGACCTCGACGGCAACGTGGTGAACCTCGAGGCGCTCCGCGGCCGCCCGGTGCTCATCAACTTCTGGGCCACCTGGTGTCAGCCGTGCGTCGTCGAGCATCCCATCCTGCAGGCCGCGGCCCGGCGCTGGGAGGGACGAGTGCACTTCGTCGGAGTCGTGTATCAGGACGACCCGTCCCTCATCCACAGGTTCGTGGAGAGCCGCGGCGCCTGGGGCCCCTCACTCCTCGACCCCGCGGGCCGCGTGGCCATCGCCTACGGCGTCTACGGCGCTCCCGAGACGTTCATCCTCGACCGCGACGGCGTCGTGGTGGAGAAGGTGGTGAGCGTGCTGGATCCCCGATCGCTGGCTGCGCGCCTCGACGCGCTCGTCGACGGTAGCGGGGGGAGCTGACCGGAGATCTCAGAGGCGGGCGGGGGCAAGCCCTGCCCCAACGTCCGGCAGACTCGGATCACTCGTGGGTCGGGACGTCCGGCGCCGCAACGAGCAGGGCCCGCGCCTCCTCGGCCCGGCTCTCCGGCACCAGGATCAGCGCGGCCAGCGCTTTGCCGGCAGCCGGCCCGAAGGGGAAGAGGCCCCCCGCGGCCTCGCCGCCTTGCACGATGCACGGCACTCCCGAGGAGTCGAGCAAAGCGACGATGACCGGCAGCAGTGTGGCGTCGCCGGTGCGGAAGACCTCCACGAGCCCGCCGTCGTCGTCCTCCCCGCTCTCGGGGAGCACCTGCACCAGGGGGATCTCGCAGTCCGGACAGGTGATGAGCTCGCCGACGAACTCGCCGCGGCAGCTCGGGCAGTACTTCGGCGTCAGTTCAGACACGGACCACCTCCCGGGGAATCAATGAGTCGACGGCGCCGGCGAACTGCTCGACGTCGAAGTTGTCGGGGTCCATGACGGCCTGCAGGGCACAGCCCTCGACCACCGCCACGGCAAGCGCCGCGAGCCCGTCCGACGTACCGCCGGGGATCGCGTCGGGTTCGTCGCGCAGCAGATCGGCCGCCAACGGCCGGAAGACCTCGCGATAGGCGGCGAGGGCGGCGCGGATCTTCCCCCGCACCTCGGGATGGCGCGTGCCCATCACCCAGAAATCGAAGAACAGCTCCACCTGCGCGCGTTCGCGGGCGACGCCGAGGACGGCTTCTCGCAGCCGCCCCAAGAATCGCTCGCGCGCGGTGGGCAGGCTCAGCACCCTCTGCCCGGTCTTGACCACGATGGTGCGCTCGAGAAGCCAGTCGAGGAGCTCCACGAGCAGAGCATCCTTGGTCTTGAAGTAGAAGAAGACCAGCCCGGTCGAGAGCCCGGCCTCGAGGGCGACCCGGCGCACCGTCAGGTTCTCCAACCGATCGTGCGCCGCGATCCGGAACGCGGCGGAGAGGATCTGCTCCCGGCGTTCCTCCTCGGAGGCTCTCCTACGGGTCACAGAGGGATTCTACTCGCCGGGCGTGGTGCGGGCTGCCCCGGCCGCCCCTCAGCCTGAGCCCGCTGAGGTGCGCTTCAGATACTCCTTGAGCGCCGCGCGACGGACGCCCTCACGCAGGCCGCCGGCCATCTTCGCCATCATCCGCAGGTCGGAAGTGCGCAGGCGCTCGACCAGGTTCACGGCCAGGAGCGACGGCGTCTGCGGATGCCGCACCACCGCGGTCATCACCTCGAGGTTCTTGCCCCAACGCGGGTCACCGACCACCCGCTGCAGGATCGCCCCGGTGACATAGGTCGACTTGACGAGCTGGAGGATCTCCTTGGCCTCGATCTGCGGATTGACGAGCAGGTTCTGGAGAACCTGTGGCGACCCGTCGCGGAGCAGGATGCGGCGCTCGATCCGGCTCGCCTTCATCGCCAGCATCGCCCGCTGGCCGACGTTGAGCTCGCGGATGCGGTGGATCGGCGAAGCGCCCTGGTTCTCGCCCTCGGGCGGCTCTTCCCCGTCGATCTCCTCGTCGGAGGCCTCGATGCCGGCCGCGTCTTCCCCCGCCGGCTCCTCACCAAGTGCCCGCCGCAGCGCCGTGGCGAGATCGTCGCTCCAGGGCTCGACTTCGAAGCTGACGGCCACGAGCGCCCCGACGGTGTCGTACTGGGTGACGACGCGGGCGGGCAGCTCGACGGAGTTCTCGCAGGCGACGCTCCAGTCGCTCCCCTTGCGCGGCTCGAAGGCCAGTCTGAGCAGGAGGGTGCGCTCGTCGAGAGCCTGCCGGTAGAAGGCCTCGCGCTCCTCGTCGCTCTCGAAGGTGACGTCGAGGGATTGGGCCTGCTTGTCGGCGGCCACTTGCATCGCCCGCCGATCCTAGCCTGTCCTTCGCACCAACCTTCGTCCAGAGCGCCGGAAACGGCTGAATCTACAGCGTTTCACTCGGCTCCGGCCTCGGGCAGCTCTTCCGGCCTTCGCAGGCCTCTCCCGTAGGCGCCCGCGCGAGCCCGGCTGTCGAGCGGGGGTGCCTCGGGCCACGTTGAGGGCGCCCCCCACCGAGGGGACGGCGGGCTTTCCCGGTGTGCCTGAGACGGCCCGCCTGTGCACGGCTGCGCGGGAACCGCCTGTTGCCCTTCCCAGGGGATTGCCCCTTCGCTTGCCGTGAACCCCCTCCGGCGGGAGGCGCCCTCCCCGCGCCCTCGCTCCCGCGCAACCGGTACCCGGCCTCGCAGGCTCTCCCGAGGCGAGCCGTAAGGGCCCGGCCACGCACGCTTCGGTGAGCATGGCCATCGAGCGCGGCGGGGTAGAGAGATCGGTCCGCTCGGGCCTCAGTTCCGGAGAGCCAGTGCGTGAGACGACGAACATCATTCGGCCGGGTTCGCACGGGCGCCTACGGGAGAGACCAGCGAGGCCCGAGCGCGGCGAGCCCCGGGTACTCATGCCAAAGGGGGACTCCCTCCCCGACGGCCCCTCACAGGGTGAAGAAAAGGAAAGGCCCCGGGACCTTCACAGGTGCCGGGGCCGGGTGGTCTGCGTCGATGACGTGGGGTTCCCCGAGGGGTTACCCTCCGTCCGCCAAGAACGCGCGCGGAGGATCCCCTAAGAGGACGCCACCTCCATCAGACCGCGTTGACTTGATTCCACTGGACCACCTCCTTTCTGAGCGTCTCCATAATCGGCGGGCCCCACCCCGCCCAGCTCCTTGGGCCGCCCCAACCCTCAAAGCTGCCGCGTGCGCAGCACGCGGGGGACGCGCGGATGCTAGCACGCGGCCGCGCGCCTTCTCGTCTAGGAGGCGATCGCCTTGAGAACCACGATCGTTCGATCGTCACTCGCGGCGCCCGATCCGGAGTGGTGCCGCGCCGCCTGCAACAGGCCGTGCGAGATTTCCTGCGCGGTGCCCGGAGCAAGCCTTCGCAGGGTGGCCTCGACGCCCTTCGGCCCGAACTCCTCGGACGATTCGTTGAGGCTCTCCTCGAGACCGTCCGAGGCGATCAGAAGGGCGTCGCCGTCGGCCAGCCCGATCTCCGTCTCCTCGTAACTCTGTCCCTCGAAGAGGCCCAGCGGCACGCCGCCGATGTCGATGCGGTGGACCTGGCGACCGCGCACGACGAACGGATAGGGCAAACCCGAGTTGGCCATCGTCACTCGCCGGGTGGTCTTGTCGTAAACCGCGAACAGCATCGCCAGGAAGCGATTGTCGAACCCCAGCTTGCGCAGCTTGCGGTTCATCTCGGCGAGCAGCTTCGACGGCCCCACCCGGCTCTCCGCGGCGTACTCGCGCAGCATGCCGATGGCCAGCGTTCCGAACAGCGCCGCCGACGTCGCCTTGCCCGCCACGTCTCCCACCGCGATCGCCACCCGGTCCTGGCCGTAGGGAAGAAAATCGTAGAAGTCGCCCGCCAGGTGGAGCGCCGGCTCGTAGCCCACCGCGATCTGCAGTCCCGGAACCCAGGGGGTCGACTTGGGCAGGAGCTGCTTCTGCATCTCGCGGGCGGTCGAGAGGTCGGTCTCCAGCTTGCGCTCATCGCGCTGGAGCTGTTCGTAGAGCCGCGCGTTCTCGAGCGCGATGGCGACCGACGAGCCCAGCGTAGAGAGCAGCTGCTGGTGCTGGTTGGTGAACGCGTTGAAGCGGGTGCTCTCCAGGTTGAGGACGCCGATCAGCCGGTCCTTGAAGACCAGCGGGATATCGAGCTCCGAGGCCACCTCGAGGTCGTCCTGCAGGCGGACGTAGCGCGGGTCGAGCTGAACGTTGGGGACGCGAACCGGCTGGCGCAGCGCCGCCGCGGTTCCGGAGAGACCGTAGCCCAGGGGCATCGGTACCTTCTCGCCGGTGCGCGGGCCGTCCTTGGAGAACGCCACCCACGGATCGAGTAGCTGCGTCTGCTCGTTCCACAGAAGCACCGAGAAGAGGTCGTAATCGATCAACCGGCGCACGAGAATGGCGACCCGGTGCACCAGCTCGCGGCGGTCGAGGATCGAGGTGAGCTCGCGCGTCACTTCGTGAAGGAGTGAGAAGTTGCGCGCCTGCTGGCGCATGTTCTGGTACAGGCGAACGTTGTCGATCGCCCCCGCCAGGTTCTCGCCCAAGAAGGTCAGGAGCTGCACGTCATCGTCGGTGAAGAAGTCCGGCTCGGGCCCCCCGATCTCGAGGACGCCGATGATCCGCTCGTTGCTGACCAGCGGGATCGCCAGCTCGGAGCCCACGGGGGTCGCGGCGCTGATATACCGGGGATCTCGCCGCACGTCGTCGACCCGCACCGTCTTGCGTGTGCTCGCCGCGGTACCCACGATCCCCTGGCCCATTCCGAAGCGCCAGTGCTCCACCACCTCCTGGGGGAAGCCCTCCGCATGGGCGAAGCGCAACTCGCGCCCGAGGTCGTCGAGCAACAACACCGCGAACGTCTGGTAGGGCACATACTCGCGGATGATCTCGGCGACGCGCTTGAGTCCGGTCTCCAGATCGCCCGCGGCGTTCAGCTCACGGTTGACCGCCAGCACGCAAGCCAGGGCCTCGTGCGGCTCGCAGGCCGGGCGAGCCCGGGTCTCGGCGCGGCGCGGCGACTCGACAGCCAGGCTGCGGGGGTCTTGCTCGGTGGGCATGATCGGTGGCCGTTCTTCCAACCCTAACCTGACCTTCTCGGCGGTGGTCGATGCAGTGCGTCCCAAATGCCAGGCTGGTGAGAAGGTCAGGGTATTACAACCCGCGGAGGGCCGAGATTCTTCCGCGCGACGGGAAGGGAGGGTATAACCTCCCGAGGCGAAGCGGGAAGACGACCCCTTGAGCGAAGACTCACGCGACGATTCGAAATTCGATCTGCCGCTCCGCGGGCCGGGCAACGCCCCCGAGCGGAGCCGCCATCGCTTCGACACCGGGCCCGACTGGAGCGGAGAGCGGTACCTGGGAGCTCACCCCCCCAGGGGGCGGTCGTTCCGCCCGCTGGTGTGGCTCCTGCTCCTGCTGGTCATCGCGGCACTCGTCGCCGGCTACCTCTACCTCCGCCCGGTGCCGGCGACTCCCGCCTTCGACCCACCCGCCCTCGAGTGGGCCGAGCTGCGGGTCGGAGGGGCCAGCGATCCCGCCACGGTCGAGATCACCAACGTCGGGGAGCGCGCCATGCGCCTCGATTCGATCGCGGTCAGCGGCGAGCACCGCGACGAGTTCGAGGTGGTGAGCGAGAGCTGCACCGGCGAGGTCCAGGAGCCCGGCCGGAGCTGCACCGTCGAGGTGCGTTTCGCGCCCCGGGAGATGGGCCAGCGCTCCGCCTCGCTCGAGCTCTCGGGCAACCTGGTCTGGCGCTCCCCCGAGCTGTCACTCGGCGGCCTCGGCATCGCCCCGCGCGTCGTCCTCGAGCCCGAGGGCGTGGAGTTCGGCGAACAGGAGGTCACCCGCCCCTCGGAGTCGAGCTTGGTGCGCTTCGTCAACGCCGGAACCGACACGCTCGAGGTTCGCGGCATCGCGCTGGCGGGCGAGCACCCCGCCGATTTCGTGCTCGAGGATCGCTGCTCGGGCCGGACGTTCGGCCCCGAAGAGCGCTGCGCTTTCCGGGTCTCATTCGCGCCGCGAGCCGCCGGGCCGCGAGCCGCCGAAGTGAAGATCGAGACCGACGTGCCCGGCGGAGCGTCGATCGCCCGGCTCTCCGGAACCGGGCTCTGGTCGGGCCCGAGCTTCACCGCCGAGCCCGCCTCGCTCGACTTCGGCGACCAGCGCATCGGGCGCGAGAGCCGCCCACGGAGTCTCGAACTGGTCAATCGCAGCGCGGCACCCCTGAGCGCTCCCCAGACGATCGCCCCCGCGGCCGGCAGCGGCTTCCGCCTCGCCGGAAACGAGTGCGCCGGCGCCACCGTGGCGCCCGGCGAGGCGTGCCGCGTGACGCTGGCCTTCGCTCCGGAGGAAGAGGGACGGGCCCAGGGCGAGCTCACCGCGCGGCTCGACGGCGACCCGCTCCACGTCGAGCTCGCGGGGCGCGGCGTCGCGCCGGCTCTGGCCGTCGACCACCACGAGCTGGACTTCGGCGATCTGCGACTCGGACTGCGCGGCGCCCCGCTGTGGCTCTCGGTGACCAACTCGGGCAACTCCGCCCTGGCGGTCGGCGCCCTCTCACTCGAGGGCAAGGACGCCGCCGCCTACCGGCTGGCGCGGGACGGGTGCTCCCGGACCAGCCTCGCGCCGTCCAAGAGCTGCTCCGTCGAGCTCGATTTCGGTCCCGCCCGCGAGGGCCGCCTCGAGGCCCGACTCACCGTGCCCTCCGACGCCGCGCCCGAGCCGGAGACGGTCGAGCTCACCGGCCGCGGCACCCGCTCGTTCCTCAGCGTGCTGCCCAGCGAGGTCGACTTCGGCACCGTGATTCGCGGTGACGGCGGCAGCGCCGAGCTGCAGATCTCGAACCGCGGCACCGCTCGCCTGCACGTTCAGGGGGTGCAGACCGAGGGCCCGGCAGCGGCCGACTTCGCCATTACCCGGATCGGTTGCCGCCTCGACGAAGGGCTGGCACCCGGCGAGCGCTGCTCCCTCGACCTCGAGTTCCGGCCGCGCGACGACGGCGCGCGGATCGCCACGCTCCACGTTCTCCATGATGGCGCCGAAGGGCGGCGAGCGGTGCAGATCCGCGGCATCGGCGCCCCCCCTCTTCCCGCTTTCGATGTCTCTCCAGCCGAGCTCGACTTCGCTTCCGCCGCCACGGCTTCACGCAGCGGGATCCGGACCGTCACGGTGCGCAATGGAGGCAAGGGCTTCCTCGAGCTGCGTGAGGTGACTCTCGCCGGCCCCGATGCGACGGACTTTCAGATCGTTGCCGGCACCTGCGAGGGAGCACCGCGTATCGCGCCGGGCTCCGAGTGCACCGTGGGGGTGCGCTTTCTTCCGCAGGCAGCGGGGAGCAAGCGAGCGGAGCTCGTCGTACGCCACAACGCGCCGGAAGGTCGCGGGCGGGTGGCTCTCAGCGGCCAGGCGTTCTGATCGGCGGACGGATCGGAGCGCGTCGCCATCCCCGGCCCCTTGCGGTTCGCCCATGGGTTGGTTAGCTTGGAACGACCCGTGAGGCCACCCGGCAAGCCACAGCCAACGCCGCCCAGAAAGGGCCGGGGTCGCCGGCAAGCGCCTCGCGTCGAGGCCGTGCCGGAGGAGATCTCACCGGGGCGCTACATCGAGAAGGTGAGCCTCTCGACGGGCGAGGTCCTGGCCGAGGCGATCGAGCCGCACCAGCTCCTCGTCCACCATCACCGCGACTACCACCTCGTCGACATCCACGCTCGCTTCATGATGAGCCGGGTGGTCAAGGCCACCGGTCGCGAGGACGAGGCCCGTCGGCGCATGAAGCAGATGCGCCGGCTCGGCTTCCGCACCTCACGGGTGCTGGCTCGCATGGTCGGCATGCGGGACCCCGAGGAAGTCTCCAAGGCCCTCTTCGGCCTCAAGCAGCGCGAGTACTTCTTCCGCTACAAGCGGCACCTGCACAGCCGCGAGGAGATCGAGTCGACGGTCGCCGCGCTGAAGCGCGAGGCGGAGGACCGGCTGGCCGCGGTGACCCACGAGGGCCGCCGCAAGCTCCGCGTTCTGCTCACCGGCGGCACCGGATTCGTCGGCAAGGAGATCCTCTGGCAGGCGGCGCACGACGACGAGATCGCCGAAGTCGCCGTGTTGATCCGGCCGAAGGAGGTCCGCGACAGGAAGAGCGGGGAGGTCCTCGAGGTCATCCCGCCGCAACGGCGAGGCGAGGAGCTGCTCGGTCAGCTATGGCTCCACGGCCCGGACGAGCGCGCGAAGTTCCGATTTCTGGCCGGCGACATCGAACAGCCCGGGCTCGGCATCTCGGCCGAGGACCGCGCGCAGCTCGAGCGCACGCTCACCCACGTCATTCACTGCGCGGCGAGCGTCGCCTTCGACGATCCCTACGAGGTCTCCTTCGGCGCCAACGTCCTCGGAACACTCAACGCCCTGCGCTTCTCCCACCAGCTCCAATCGACGGAGGGCTCGCCGTTCGTCAAGCACATCGCGATCGAGACCTCCTACATCCACGGGCGCCAGACCCGCACCCTGGCGCGCGAGGACGAGATCATCTTCCCGCGCAACTTCTACAACAACTACTACGAGCTCACGAAGGCGATGGCATCGCTCGAGACCGAGCGCTTCATGTTCGACAAGCGCTTGCGGGTGACGCAGCTCTGCCCGGCGATCGTCATCGGCGACGCGCGAGCCGGCAACAACCGCGGCGACACCAAGGTGGTCAACGCTCCGATCAACCTCTTCGGGCGCGCCCATCTCGCCAACGAGACGCCGCACAAGAGCTGGATCGAGCGCTCGAAGATCAGCCTGATCGCCAGGATGGCGCACATTTTCCCCGGCGACGCCACCGCGCAGATCAACCTCATCCCGGTCGATCGCGTCGTCGCGGGAATCCTCGCCGCGCTGCGCCGGCCGCACGCCGTGGGAGAGCGCATCCACCTGGCCACCGACCGGCGCGTCACCTCGGGCAAGATGAGCGAGATCATCCGCGAGGAGGTCGGCGCCAAGGTCCAGCTCGCCGACCCCACGATCCACCGCACCATCACCCTGCCCCTGCTCACCAAGGTGCTGGTGCGCCTCAAGCAGGGGCAAATGGCGCGCATTCTCCAGAAGCTGGGGACGATCTTCGCGGGATACAACGAGTGGGGCCAGCCGATCCACGAGGTCGGCAACGACGCCCGCATCCTCGGCCTCTCAGAGGATCGTCCCGACGCCGAGCACTGCTTCAGGATGCTCTGCCGCCACAACCGCTTCGTGCAGGAGTACGGGAAGGTCAAGGATCCCAACGAAATCTCGAGGCGGGAGCGGACTTGGCTCCGCTTCGTCGAAGAGATCGAGCAGGAAACCGGTGAGCCGGCAGGCGCGCTGCCGGCGAAGGAGTTCCGGCGCCGGGTACGCGAGCGGCTCGCCTTCTAGGCGGCCAGCGAGAACAACCGCTCGGCCACGGGCCGATAGTGCTCGGCCCAGGTGAGGGCGCGATCGACCTCGCCGCGCTCGAGGAACAGGCGACCCCGCTCGTCGTAACGCAGACGGCACTCGCCGGGGACCGGTTGCAGGCCTCGATCCGCCGGGCGCATCTCCTCGATCGCCAACTGCTCCTCCGCGATCCCGCAGATCGTCTCGCCGAGATCCGCCCGCAGCACGCTGTAGATCTCGTCGCGCGCCCGCCGCTTCGCCGCCGTCGCCTCCGGCGTGAGGCGAATCGAGATCGCCTCTTCGCGGCGGCTGGGCATCACGCGCTGCATGATGGTGTCGGCGCCGTTGCTCGGCTGGTAGGCAAGAGGCACTTCGAAGACCTCGACGTCCGGCCGCCCGGCGAGCGCGGCGCGGGTGATGGGCAGCGAGACGTCGTGCGTGGGGTTGTAGAACTCGACGGCATCGCAGAAGACCTGCTCGGGCTCGATCTCGTCGACCACCGCGCGCACACGCTCCACGATCTCCTCGAAGTAGGCGACGTCGCCATCGAGCATGCGCTCGTAAATCGAGCTCTCGGGGTAGAGCAGGTAGCGCGCCTTCTCGAGCAGCCCGATCGCGTCCAGCGCCGCCTTGCTCTCCCCGATCCGCTTCTCCGTGCTGCCGTCGGTCAGGAAGACGAAGCTCGGCCGTACGCGCTGTTCGAAGCCGTAGAGACCCAGCTCGTGGTTCGGATGGCTGAAGATCATCAGCCGCCGCTTGCCGGGTTCGGTCACATCGAACATGAAATCTCTCTCCTCGTAGACAGTCCGACTGAGTCCCCGAGTCTAGCCTGTGTTTCCCGCCGGGTATCGATGTCGAAGCCGTCCCGTTCGTCGGGGATGGGCTCCTGAGGCGAGAACTCCCAACGCCCCAGGTGGCAGGATCCGCCCCGTTAGGCCGCCACGCCCTCGGCCGCCTCAGTGCTCGCGGAACCAGAAGCGATGGTTCATCGCGTGGCTTGAGGAATGCTGGGCGCCGTTGCAGATGTAGAGGTAGGAGTCGG
>Ga0214472_10005079_pt1 | contig 13835 bp, 8 predicted proteins | sample RVTome_6_FD_207662 | JGI IMG/M metagenome (GOLD analysis project Ga0214472, IMG submission 207662) | Soil microbial communities from uranium-contaminated site in the Upper Colorado River Basin, Wyoming, United States - RVT140D175 | ecosystem: Environmental > Terrestrial > Soil > Contaminated >... | reverse complement strand
CAGATCTCGCGCGTCGCCTCGAGCGGGAGGCCGCCCGACGCGGCCCCCGTGGTGTCCGGAGACTGCTGCGGAGCGGCGAGAGCGAGAGCGGCGAGGCCGAAGGCTAGAGCAGGCATGGCGACATGTTGCCCGCGGACTCGGCCGTGGGGAAGGGGTGAGGCCGGGCGCCGGCCGTCGGGGCGACCTATACTTCGCCGACTTCGGTGCAGGAGACCCGGACCAGGAGTGGCTGCCCCATGAGGACCTTCGCGTGCGTAGCCCTCACCTTCGCCTTGTCCGGCGCCCCCGCGCTCGCCCAGTCGAGCCCGGCCGAGTGGGAGCCCGTGACCGAGGAGCGGCTCCTCGACCCGGAGCCCGGCGACTGGATGAGCTACAGGCGGAGCTACGACGTGACCGGCTTCAGCCCGCTGGACGAGATTGATCGGACGAACGTCGACCAGCTGCGCCTCGTCTGGGCGTATTCAGTCCGTGACAACACGCGCTGGGTACCCACGCCCGTCATTGCGAACGGACTCATGTACGTGGCCGAGGGCAGCGGGCGTGTGACCGCCTTCGAGGCCGCGACCGGAGACGTGCGCTGGGTCCACGAGCGGAGCTATCCGGACGACGTGCGGCTCTCGCAGGCGTACGGCAAGCACAGGGGCGTGTCGCTGTACGGCAACCTGGTCTACTGGGGCACCGCGGACTCGCACCTGGTCGCGCTCGATGCCCGCACGGGAGAGCAGGTCTGGGAGGTCCGCACGGGTGACTACCGGACCGACGGTGGCCACTCGCATCCGCCGCTCATCGTCGAGGGGAAGGTGCTTCTCGGCCAGACCGGTGGGGATACCGGCGTGCGCGGCCGGTTCGGCGCCTACGATGCGCATACAGGCGAGCTCGTCTGGGAGTTCTATACGGTTCCGCGGGAGGGCGAGCCCGGCTGGGAGAGCTGGCCGCCTTCGGAGGTGCCGCCGTTGGGCGGAGCGCCCTGGAATACGATCAGCTACGACCCCGCGCTCGGGCTCGTCTACTTCGGCACGGGTCAGCCGTATCCGTGGTCGGCGACGCTCCGGGGACCCGGAGACGCGCTCTACACGAACGCGATCGTGGCTCTCGACGTCGATACGGGAGCGCTGAGGTGGTACTACCAGGTCATGCCCGAGGACTCGTGGGACCGGGCCGCGTTCGAGAGCATGCTCGTCGACCTCGTCATCGATGGGCGGCCCCGCCGGACGCTCATCCAGACGAGCAAGACCGGCTGGGGGGTCATCCTCGACCGCGCCACAGGGGAGTTCCTCCGGGCATTTCAGATCTCGTACGACAACCTCATCACAGGGTATACGTCCGAAGGGCGGCCCGTGCTCGACGAGTCGCTCGTGCCGACGCTCGCGGACGTCGACTCCGGCAAGGTCTTCGAGGTCTGCCCGTACTACTACGGCGGGCGGGATCTCAACTCGCCGAGCTACAGCCGGGTCACCGGCCTGTACTATGTCGGTGTGAACAACGCCTGCGGAGACTTCACGTTCGTCTCGGAGGAGTACGCCCCGGGCGGGCTGTATCGCGGTCTGCGGGCGCAGCCGAAGCTCGCGCCGGGGTACGACCACGTCGGGGAGTTCGCGGCGTTCGACCCCGTCCGGGGCGAACGGGCGTGGGCGTACCGGACCGAGAGCGGCGCCGCCATGACCGCGGCCGCGCTGGCGACCGGCGGGGGCATCGTCTTCGGTGGCGCGGCCGACCGCGAGCTCTTCGCGCTCGACGCAGCGACCGGGGAGCTCCTCTGGAAGACCCGCCTCAACGGCGACGTGTCGGGCGCCCCGGTGACCTTCGAGGTCGACGGGAAGCAGTACGTTGCCGTGGGCGCGGGCGGCCGCATCGCTCAGACGCAGTTCTACGCGCGGCTGACCGGCGCGGACGTGGCGCCGGGGAGCGGCGTGGTCTGGGTCTTCGCGCTGCCGTAGCACGGGCCGGGCACCTGGCGTGGCACCTGGCGGCTTGCCCCGTGCCGCCCCAGGGGGTAAGCTTTGGGCGACGTTGAGAATCAATCTCACCCAGCGCCCGTGACCCTGGTTCAACTGCAGGCGAGCCGCTACCCGGCTCCGGAGATACCGCTTCCGACGCTCGGCCCGCCCGCCGAGGCATCGTCGGATCAGCCGGCCATGGTGTCCGTGGAGGCCGTCAGCGTCTGGTTCGGCAAGCAGACGGCGCTCGAGGACGTCTCGCTCGACATCGGGACCGGCGAGATCGCCTGCCTTCTGGGCCCGTCGGGGTCGGGCAAGTCCACGCTCCTTCGCGTGATCGCGGGGCTCGAGCGGCCATCGCTCGGAATCGTGAAGCTCGCGGGCGTCGAGGTCGCCTCACCGAGTGCCTTCCTCGAGCCGGAGCAGCGGCGCGTGGGCATGGTCTTCCAGGACTACGCCCTCTTCCCCCACCTGACGGTCGGGGCCAACGTCGCGTTCGGCCTCCGCGGGCAGGATCGCGCAGAGACCATGCGCGCGGTCTCCTCTCTCCTGGAGCGCCTGGGGGTGGCACGGTACCGGGACAGCTATCCGCACCAGCTCTCGGGCGGTGAGCAGCAGAGGGTCGCGCTGGCGCGCGCGTTGGCCGCTCGACCGCGGCTGCTCCTCATGGACGAGCCCTTCTCGAGCCTGGACGGCCGTCTGAGGGACCAGGTCCGTCAGGAGACCATGGACCTCCTTCGCGAGACTCGCACCACGACGGTGGTCGTGACGCACGAGCCCGCCGAGGCCATGCGCATCGCCGACCGCATTGCGCTGCTGTCTGAGGGTCGCCTCCTCCAGAGCGGCACCGTCGAGGACGTTTATGCGCGTCCCACGACGGCGTTCGCGGCGCGTCTGTTCAGCGACCTCAACGAGCTTCAGGGGACGTGTCTCGGCGGCTGCGTCGCCACGCCGCTCGGGAGCTTCGCGGCGCCCCACCTTGCAGAGCAGGCGCAGGCCAGGGTTTGCATCCGGCCGCAGCACGTCTGCATCGCGCGGCGCCCGACCAACGTTCGCGGCCGCGTGGTCGCCTCCGAGTTCCTCGGGGAGGTGGATCACGTTGTGGTGAAGGTCGAGGGTCTGGGCAGCCCCGTCTCGCTTCGCGTCTTCGGACGCGCGCGCCTGAGCCCCGGCGACGAGATCGATCTCGACGTCGACGCGAGCGGCGTCATCGTCGTCCCGGCGGACGACCGCTGACACACCACACCTTCATACGTATCACGAGTGGAGCCATGAACCCCCTATCGTCCCGATTGTTCGCCGCGGCCCTCACGGTCCTCTCCGTCGGCACCACGTTGGCCCTTCCGACCGCCGCGCAGAGCCAGGAGATCAACCTCTACACGACGCGTGAGCCGGGCCTCGTCCAGCCCCTGATGGAGTCGTTCACACGCACGACCGGCATCCGCGTGAACAGCATTTTCGTGCCCGACGGGCTCGCGGAGCGCGTGCAGGCCGAGGGAGCGCGCTCCCCCGCGGACGTGCTCATGACGGTCGACATCGGCGCGCTCATCGATCTGACGGAGAAGGGGCTTACGCAGCCCGTCCGTTCCGCCACGCTCGAGGGCGCGATACCCGCGAACCTCCGCGCGGCCGACGGCTCCTGGTTCGCGCTCTCGCTGCGCGCCCGCGTGGTGTACGCGAGCAAGGATCTGGGTCTCACGTCGCTGACGTACGAGGAGCTCGCCGAGCCGCGCTGGGAGGGCAGGCTCTGCACGCGGTCCGGCCAGCATCCCTACAACACAGCTCTCATCGCCGCCTACATCGCCCACCACGGTGAGGCGGCCGCCGAGACGTGGTTGCAGGGCCTCAAGGCCGGGCTCGCACGAGCGGCGACGGGTGGCGACCGGGATGGCGCGCGGGACATCATGGGCGGCATCTGCGACATCGCGATCGCCAACTCCTACTACGTCGGCCTCATGCGGAGCGGCGCGGGTGGCCCCCAGCAGGAGCAGTGGGCGGCCGCGATCGACGTGATCCTGCCGACCTTCGCCGGGCGCGGGACGCACGTGAACGTCTCGGGGGCGTCCGTGGCCCGCAACGCACCCAACCGAGACGCCGCCGTCCGCTTCCTCGAGTATCTCGTCTCCGACGAGGCGCAGAGGATCTACGCGGAGGCGAACTTCGAGTACCCGGTCAAGCCGGGGGCGATGGTGCATCCGATCATCGCCGCCTTCGGAACGCTACGTGTGGATCCGCTCCCCCTGACCGAGGTGGCGCGCAACCGCGCGGCGGCCAGCCGCCTCGTGGATCGGGTCGGCTACGACAGATGAACCGAGCTCGATGAGCCGGAGGCCGTCGAGCCAGGGGGCGCGCTCCTGGGTCGCGGCCTCCGGGATCATCGCGCTGGTGGTGCTCGCACCGATCGCCTCGCTGGCGGTCGTCGCGGCGCGCGGGTCGGAGGGGCTCTGGGAGCACCTCATCGCGAACGTCCTCGCCGGGGCCACGGCGGACACGCTCGTCGTACTCACCGGCGTGGGGCTCCTCTGCGCCGTGATCGGCGCCGGCCTGGCCTGGCTCGTCACCGCCTTCGAGTTCGCGGGTCGCCGGCTCTTCGACTGGGCGCTGCTCCTTCCCATGGCCGTCCCGACGTACATCGTGGCGTACGCCTATCTCGACATCCTGCACCCTGTCGGTCCGGTGCAGACGGTGCTCCGCGCGATCCTCGGCATCGACAGCCCGCGCGACTTCCGGCTTCCCGACGTCCGTTCGATGGCGGGGTGCATCATCCTGTTGAGCTTCGTGCTGTACCCCTACGTGTACCTGACCGCGCGCGCCGTCTTCCTCATGCAGAGCGCAAACCTCCTCGACGCGGCTCGTACGCTGGGGACGGGGCGCCGCGGCGTCTTCCTGCGCGTCGCGCTGCCGCTCGCCCGGCCCGCCATCGTCGTGGGGCTCACGCTGGTGCTGCTGGAGACGCTCAACGACATCGGTGCGTCGGAGTTTCTGGGCGTTCGCACGCTCACCGTCGCCGTGTACTCGACATGGGTGACGCGCTCGGACCTCCCTGGCGCTGCCCAGATCTCCCTGACGATGCTCCTGATCGTCACCGCCCTCGTCCTGATCGAGCGCCGCGCGAGGCGGCATAGGCAGTACGTCAACGACGCCCAGCATCCGCGGCCCTTGGCGCCGCATCGGCTCATGGGCTGGCGAGCCGGCGCGGCGGCGGCCGCCTGCGCGACCCCGGTTCTCCTGGGATTCGTCGTGCCTGCGCTCTACCTGGCGCACGCGACCGCCGCGCGCGTTCGCTTCGCCGGCGTGCCGACCACGATCGCGCGCGAGACGCTGAACACGGTCACGCTCTCGCTCGCGGCGACCGGCCTCGCGCTGGTCGCCGGCGTCGCGGTCGCGTACGCCGAGCGTTTGGGGCGGGGCGGGATCTCGGGCTCGCTCGCCCGCATTGCATCCCTGGGTTATGCGGTCCCCGGCACCGTGCTCGCGATCGGCCTGCTGCCGGTGGTGACCGGGATCGAGGCCGTCACCGATGCCGCGACGCAGCGGTTCCTCGGCGTGCCGACGGGCCTCTTCCTGCTCGGCACAGGGGCCGCCGTGGTGTACGCGTACGTGGTGCGCTTCCTCGCGCTCGCGGCCGGCGGCGTGGAGGCGGGCCTCAGCCGCATTCCCACCTCGCTCGACGACGCGGCGCGCACGCTCGGGAGTGCCCCTCTATCCCGGCTTCGCTCGATCCATCTTCCCATCGCGCGTCCGGCACTGGCGACCGCGGCGCTGCTCGTCTTCGTCGACTCCATGAAGGAGCTCCCCGCCACGCTCCTCTTGAGGCCGCTCGGCTTCGAGACGTTGGCTACGCACCTCTACGGTGAGGCGGTGCGAGGCACCTACGAGGACGGAGCGATCGCGGCGCTGCTCATCGTGCTGGCCGGGCTCGTTCCCGTGCTGATCCTCGCGCGGATCGGACGCGCCCCCCAACGTTGGAAGTGACGTCCAAGCGTAGACCAGCCACAGGAGCGGGACTGCGAGGGCTCAAGGGGTCTTCCCCCACCGCTTCCACGACCGCCCGCAGGACCTTCTACGCGAGCTTCGAAAGCCGTTCAAAAGTCGAACGAGTTGGGAGGAGACGTTGTGGTGAACCTCGGGAATCTCGCCGCGTCATACCGGCGCCCCGAAGCATGCCTCACTGTGAGCGCGCCGGAGGCGACCGTTCGACGGTGGAACGATTTCCGCGGATGGGAAGCCGTCCGTGCCCTCCCCCGGGAGGAGCGCGCCCCATCGAGGCCCGCTTCTGTCTATCGCGTGACGCGGATGCCGAGCTGGAGCGTGCGCGGGAGTCCGGGCCGCAGGCCCGCAGGCCGCCGTGCTACCACGTAGCGCGCGTCTCCGATGTTCTCGACCGCCACGTGGGCGCTCGTTCCGGAGCTGATCTCGTACTCGAGGCCGGCGCCGAAGGCCACGAAGGCGTCGGTGCCGTCGCCTGTGGCGATGTCGCCCTGACCCGCGACCGTGCGCATCGCGGACGTGCCCGATGCAGTCACCCGGCCGCCCCACGGTCCGCGCTCGAAGCCGGCCGAGGCGAAGAACTGGTGTGTGGGCAGGTAGGGCAAGTGGTCCCCCTCCACGACCGTGCCCCACGGCTCGAAGTCGCTCTCGAAGCCGGTCTGGAAGGTCGCCGCGGTGAAGGTATAGGTGGCCCGTAGCGGAAGGCGCCAGGCGCCGCTGGCACGCGCCACGTCACGCGCGGCGCCGACCTCGAGGCCGAGCGCGCGGACGGCGCCGCCGTTGAACACCTCGTTGGTGCCGCTCCCGCCCACGGCGAGCGTGGCCGTGCCGAGGACGTTGTCGTAATCGCTGAAGAAGCCGGTGACCTCGATGGCGCTGCCCGGCCGGAGCGAACGGACACCCAGCTCGAAGCTCACGCTCGACTCGGGCTCGGTGTCCTGGTCCGCGCCGGGGCCTGGGGGGCCGAAGCCCTTGTGAACTCCCGCGAAGACCTGCAGGTCGGATCTCGCGTCGTAGAGCGCTCCGATACCCGGGATCCAGGCGGTGACGGAGTTGGTGCGCTCTGCCGTGGGCGTGCTGCGCTGCGCGTCCCCGGCGGCGAAGTCGAGCCGCTCGAAGTCGATCGTCTCGTACCGTACACCGGTTGCGAGCGTGAGCGCTCCGATCTCGATGCGGTCCATGAGGTGCAAGGACCATGCGGAAGCGGAGCTGATCCGGTTGGCCTGCGAACCAGGCGCACCCGGCGTCTCGAGCGACATCACGCCGCTCTCGATCGAGTAGAGGTCGTCGTGCTGGAAACGGTCCTCGTCGTCCTCGTGATAGCGCACGCCGAGCTCCAGCGAGTGCGCGACGGCGTCTCCGAAGTCGACTCCGACCTGGGACTGGATCCCCTGGGAGTAGTACTCACGATTGTTGGCGCGGACGCGGAGCACGCCCACGCCGTCCGTGGTGCCCCTCAGGTAGTCGAGCTCGGTGGCGAACGCGCTCGGATCGGAGAGCACGCCCGCGATCCCCGAGCCGTTCACGCCGTCGAGCTTGTACCAGTTTCGGGCGAAGTCATTCCGGTACGCGGTGGTCGTGACGTCCAAGCCCGCCGGCAAGCGGATGAAGTGACGGAGTTGGATCTGCTGGTGATCCGCGTTCATCACATCTTGCTGCGAGGCCGCGTAGCGACGGAGCGGCGACGCGTCGAAGTCAGCCTCGGTGAGGCCCAGGTACGTCTCGTCCGAGCGCTGGTCGTAGTACCCGAGCTTGAGCTCCAGCTCCTGGTAGGTCGAGGCGTCGAGCGCGGTGCTGATGCGCACCTTGCCGACGTAGTCCTGGAGATCGAACCCGGTGCTTCCCCCGAAGTCGAGCCGCTTGAAGCCGTCGGAGCGCGACTGGTACGTCTCGAGCATCCATCCGAAATGATTCTGGGCGTCACCCACTCGCGCCCGCACCTGGCGGGTGTCGTTCGTGCCCCCCGAGCCGTCGACCATCACGGAGAAGCGGTTGGGGATCGGGGCGGAGACCATGTTCAGCGCGCCGCCGATGGTAGAGGGGCCGTACCGGATCTGGCTGGATCCCTTCCGGACCTCGATCGCGCTCATGCGACCCGCGATCGGGAAGTAGTATGCGGCCGGGGCTGCGTAGGGAGCCGGCGCGATCAGGACACCGTCCTCCATGAGGGTGATCTTGGCGCTCCGCTCCACGCCCGTTCCCCGGAATCCGATGTTCGGCCGCAACCCGTACCCGTCTTCTTCCTGCACATTCACGCCGGGGACCTCCCGCAGGAGCGCGTGCACGTCGTCGTAGACGACGGGTCGCCGCTCGATCGACTGCTGCCCGATCACGTGCACCGACCCGGGCACGCGGCTTCTGTCGATGCCCTCCGACAGGCGCGTGCGGCCCATGAGGACGAGCAGCGGGTCGATGGCAACGGGCGCGGCGTCGAGCACGACGTCGGCACGAGCCACCTGGTTCGGACGGACGTCGACCGTGCGCTCGAGCACCGCCCGCCCGATGACGTGAAGGCGCAGCGTATGCGTACCCGCCGGTACCCGGTTGAACGCGAACCCGCCGTGCTCGTCGGAGAGCGCGCTCCGCTCGGCGCCGACGAGCTCCACGGCCACGCCCGCGAGGGGAGCGCCGCCGTCGACCGCCCGCACGGTACCGCTCACGGCTCCGTGCCCGGGGGTCTGCGCGTGGGCGCCTGAAGCGGCGACGAGCAGGCCGACCCCGAGGCCCGCGAGGGCACGCCGGAGCGCGCGCGAAGCCGCCGAGAGCGTGGGTGTGCGGCTAACGAGGACCGGCGACTCTCCTCCGAAAACGATCAACCCTTCCATGAGTGCGGACCCTAGATGAGAATGAGTTTCAATTCTGTCCAGGGGGAATGAACGCTGCGCGGCGGGCCCTGTCAAGATGCTTCGCGCGGGGGACGGAAGCCGACGCGCGAAAGGGACCGTGCGGTCCCGACCCAGACTCAGGGACCGGCGAGTCGCGCCTTGGGCTCGATGCGTGTCGGCACGTGACCGGCCTCCGCGAGCATGTTGCTGAAGGCCATCGAGAAGCAGCCCGCACGAACGCTCATTGGTTGTCCACCGAGTCGAAGAATCGTGCCTGGATCACCTGGTCGGGGACGGAGTCGAAGGCGTCGTCCGATAGCGCCGCGTCGACTGCGAGTATGACGTCGATCAGTCGTAGCCCGTCGAAGCCGTCGTTCTCCACCCCGAAGAGGGAGACCTCTTGCGACTTGGACCAGTCTTCCGGAGTGAAGGTCAAGGTCATCGGCGAGACCCTGACATGGTCCGGGTCTGCGCTCGTGATTCTGATCACGACCTCCGACACTGGTTGCACATCGAGCAAGACTTTCAGCTCGTCGCGACGCCCCTCCCTCACGAAGGTTGCGCCTCCGGTCTCTTGGACGGTGAACCCGGGCACCTCGTCATCGACGGTCGTGACCAACACGATTTCGTCCGGTACCGCGGCGAACGCCGGATCGGAGAGCGCGTCCACTACGGTCACGGTGACCTGGGTCGTGACGTCGCCGTCCGCGATCTGATCGTCCCTTCCAGTGAGCGTCACCGTCCGCGCCACGTTCCAAGTCGATGGCGTGAAGGTGAGCCTTTCCGGCGCGACCGTCACCTCGCCCGGATCGTGGGTGAGGACATCGATCACGACGTCGGCATCCGGCTGCGCCGCCAACACGACAGTGAGGCTGTCCTTGCCGCCCGACTCGGTGACGGACGTAGAGCCGGCGGTCTGGGTTACGGTGAGGCCACTGACGAAGAGTGATACGGAAATCTGGATGGGATCGTCGTCGTCGCTCGAGTCGAGCACCACGGTCGCGTCGTAAGCTCCCGCGGGCAGCGCGGACGTGGCGGGCGTCAATGTGAGCGACGTCGGCGTGGCCGTGTCGGCGAGGATGGGTACGAGCCAGCCGTCGGGTTGGTCGGGAGCGAATTGCGCGGAAGCCTCGAGACCTCCGATCTCGCCGAAGCCGTTGACCGACACGTCGATCACCGCAGGCACCGGAGACTCCCCCGCCGCCGCATAGAACACGATGAAATCTCGGCTCACTTGTAGGGCGCCGCCGGGCAGGACCCTTACGAAGGCAGTTCCGTAGGTCTCACGAAACGACGCTCGCACCGTCGTGGTTCCTTCCTGCAGGGCCAGCAGGAGGCCCGACTCGTCGATGAGTGCCACCTCCTCGTCGTCCGTTTCCCATGTCACCCTTGCGCCCTCGAGTGACCGGCCGTCCGCGTCGGTGACGGTCGCGGTGAAATGGAGGTTCTGCCCGTCGACGAGGCTCGCCGTGCTGGGATACGCGGTCACGACACCGATGTCTACCGCCACGACTTCGCGCGTGGTGCACCCCCACAGAAGCAGGGGAGCACCGAGAGCCACAGCGGCGCCGAAAGCCCACCGCGTTGCGCACAACGGCGTAGCAGGTCCCATCCTCGCGCGTCTCATGATTCGTGTCCGTGACCGCCCATGCTCGGCCGAAAGGAGCCCTTTCGAAAGGTACGTTGGAAACAGATGTTTCCGCCAAGTTTCCCGCGGCACCTGGGGCGCAGGGCTGGGTCGCACGTCCGGCGGCTCGCTGCGGAAACGGGGCGGCCGCCCAGCCCCCCCTAGCCTCGTACCGCCGTCGGGCTCGAGCGACTCTCTCGCGTTCCGTCGCCCAGCTGCCCGTTCTGATTGAATCCCCAGCAGTACTCGGTCCCGTCGGTGGCGAGCCCGCAAGTCAGCGCTCCCCCGGCGTGGATCGAGCGGAAGCGGAGGCCACCCGTGACGGCCACGGCCGTGCTTCGGTGCGTCGTCGAGCCGTCGCCCAGTTGCCCGTAGAGGTTCTGCCCCCAGCAGTATGCGCTTCCGTCGGCCACGAGCACGCATGTATGCACGGCGCCCGCGACGATTTGGGTCGCGGCCTGGGTCGCGGCCGTCGGGAGACCTTGCACGGGCACGGGCTGGGGGCTGCCTTCGGTTGAACCGTTGCCGAGCTGACCGGAGCGGTTGTTGCCCCAGCAAAGGACCCGGTCGCCGCTGATCCCGCAGGTATGGGCGTTGCCGGCGGCGAGCGATTCGATCGCGCCCCTCACCAGAACCGGGACGAGGCGATCGATCCTGCTCCCGTCGCCGAGCTGACCCTCGCTGTTCTGTCCCCAGCAGAAGGCGTTGCCGCTCGTGCTCAGTCCGCACGTGTGGTTCCACCCCGCCACCAACGTCCTGTACTCCAGCCCTCCACCGACGGCTCTCGGAAAGCGGGCGTCGGTCCTGGAGCCGTCGCCGAGCTGCCCGCTCAGGTTCTGGCCCCAACAGACGGGAACGCCGCCGCCCGCGAGGCCGCACGTGTGGGACGCTCCGGCGGTGAGGGTGGAGAAGCGGAGCTCCGTCCGAACGGGCACGGGCGACGATCTGCCGGACAGGGAGCCGTCACCCAGTTGGCCACCTTGGTTGGCTCCCCAACACGAGGCCCGTCCGCGGGCGTCGAGGCCGCACATGTGTGACACGCCCGCGGCGAGAGCCAGGAACCCTGCCGTTCCGTTCGGGGCGAGCTGACCGCTGTCGTTCCCACCCCTACAGCGCGTCGCGCCGCCGGCGAGCACACAGACATGGCTTCCACCGATGACGAAGTCGCGTGGTCGCACGGTGACCGGCCCCAACTCCATGGGCGAGGGGTTGCCATCCGTCGCTGTCGGGCGAGCGATCGCCGTGGCCGTGAATGTGACAGCTTGGTCCACGCCTGCGGCGGTAGCGGTGAGTCGCTGTGTTCCCGCCTCGTTGCCCAGCCGCCACAGCGCGGACGCCGTGCCCAGCGAGTCCGTGCGGGTCGGGCGACTTGGAGCGACCACGCCGGAAGACGCGGAGAAGCTCACCTCCGCCGCCGGGACGGGAACCCCGGATTCGTCGTAGACGATCACCGACAAACTGTCGGCGAGCAGTTCCCCCACCTCCTGCCGCTGACGGTCGCCACCCGTCGCGACGAGGCGACGGGGGGGGCCGGCTCCGGCGGTCACGATGAGCCTGACCTCCGGGTCCGAGCCGGCGAGCCCGGCCACGACCAGGACCGTCCCGGCCCTACTCGGGAGCGTCAGCCGGGCGCGAGCGATCCCCTCGGAGTCGGTTCGAGCCGTGTCCGACTCCAGCGCCCCACCCCCCGACATCACTCGAAAGGTCACCAGGGAGTCCACCACGGGAGCGCTGCCCGAGCCCCTCGCGCGAACCTCGAGCAGGACGGACGATCCCGCCCGGCCCTGGAGTCCCTCCCGACCGAGGGGTGCGAGCGTGATGGGGCCGGCGGCGATCGGTGGAGGCGTCGTCTCGACGACGGGCTTCGCTTCGGGTTGAACGGGCACCCACGCGTCACTCCGGTAGAGCCGATAGCCGCCCGCTCCGATCACGAGGGCGAATACCACGAAAACCAACCGCCGGCCCCTTCCGGCGCGTTTCTGCCGGGGTGTCGGCTCCGGCGGCTGCCAACCACCCGGATCGAAGATGAGGCCGCCTTCGCGTGCGTCATCCGGGGGCGTGCGGCTCTTGCGTGGGTCGGACATGGTCGGGTGGAGGCGGAGTCGGATTTTTGGATGCAATAACGATACCGTCGAACCGTCCTCCGTGATCCCCGCCGACCTCAGGGGTTGAAGCGCAGGTAGGCGAGCCCATGACGGTGGCCCCGAATCAGGGGTCGCCGAAGATGTGGAAATCGAAGAAGTCCGCGATCTGCAGCGCGATGTTCGCGATCGACGGGGTGGCCGGCCCCCCGACGTCCTCGAGGTTGTGGCCTCCATTCGTCACGATCTGGAGCGTCGAGCTCACCCCGACCGCATCGAGCTGGCCGTCCAGCCGCGTCGCCTGGGCGGGGGCCACGGTCGTGTCCTGATCGCCGTGCACGAGCAGGAACGGTGGATCGTCGGGCGTCTCCCACCAAATGGGACTGGCCTCGTTGAGCTCGTCCGAGGGTCCGGGATACGAACTGAAGGCCTTTTCCGGCCCTCCGAAGTCGAGCTCCGGGTTTGGGAACCCCGCCGTCAGATCGCTGATCCCGCCCACCGCAACCGCGGCCGTAACGCGGCTCGACTCCGTGCCGAACCCGTCGTTGCCCTCCAAGCCCGAAGCGGCGTCCGTGACGCCCAGCATGGAGGCCAGGTGCCCGCCCGCGCTCACGCCCCAGACGCCGATCCGCACGCCGTCGAACCCGTAGTCACCCGCCGTGGCTCGCAGGTGCCGGACCGCGCACTTCACGTCGTTGATCTGCGCGGGCCACTTGTTCGTGCTCACCGTCGCCAGCCGGTAGTTGAGCGAGACGACGACGTAGCCGCGCAACAGGAGCTCGTCACGGACCTCGTCCAGGAGGACGCCCTCCGCCTTGTCACCGGACACCCAGCCACCGCCGTGGATGAACGCGGCGACGGGCAGCGGCCGCGCGAGGCCGTTACTCGGAACGGAGACGTCCATGCGTTGGAGCGCATGCACCCCGCAGTACTGCAGATTCGGGTAGTCGCCCGCCGCGTAGGCCACGTGTACCCCGCTCGAGGTGTCCTCGACACCGTCGAGGCCGTCGGCCGCGAACCGCAGTGTATGAAGGCCCGGGCCGTCGGCGATCGAGAGGTTCGAGAAGGTGGCCCTGCCGGAGCCGTCGGTCATCACGGTCGCGGTACCGACCACCGATCCGCCCCCGCTGGCGATCGACGCGGTCACGTTCTGTCCCGTCACGGGGTTACCGCCCGCGTCCTCGACCTCCACTACCGGAGATTGGGTGAAGGTCACACCGTCGAGGGCGGAAGCGGGCGGCTCGGTCACGATCGTGAGCGACGGCGGCAGGTCGTCGTTCGTGATCGTGCCCGTGCCGGTGTCCGTATCCGTCACCTGCGGGTTCGACGCAGCGAGGCTCACCGTGAACGTCTCGGTGCCCTCGACGGCCGTATC
>Ga0214472_10005078_pt1 | contig 13836 bp, 12 predicted proteins | sample RVTome_6_FD_207662 | JGI IMG/M metagenome (GOLD analysis project Ga0214472, IMG submission 207662) | Soil microbial communities from uranium-contaminated site in the Upper Colorado River Basin, Wyoming, United States - RVT140D175 | ecosystem: Environmental > Terrestrial > Soil > Contaminated >... | reverse complement strand
TCGACGTCGTGCAGCAGGTAGACGGCTCGCGCCTGCGGCGGCAGACCGGCCACCGCGCGCTCCAGGTCGAGCCCCGCCGACGGATCCGCGTCGACCGCCGATTCGGCGCTCCCCAAATAGGAGTCGATGCCAACCTCGGAGGCATCCCACCGACCGCGCGAGCGATACTCCCCGATCACCAGGTTGACCGCCAGGCGGTGCAGCCAGGTCAGGAACCGGCTGTCCCCCCGGAACGAGCGCAGCTTCTGCCAGGCACGCACGAAGGCGTCCTGGGTCAGATCCGCCGCCCGCTCGCGGTCCGAGGTCATGCGCAGGCAGAGAGCGAAGATCCTCGCCTGGTAGAGCTCGAACAGGCGGCCATAGGCCTCGACGTCGCCCTTCTGGGCGCGCCGCACCAGCTCCGCATCGGGCAGGTCGCGGGCGCTCACCTGCGTCCGGACCCTCTCCCACGCCGCTGGGCTGCCTCCGAGGGCGATGGTGATGGTCCCATTCACAGTTCCTTAGACGGGGCCTCGGGAGTCAGGGTTTAGCCCGCGATTCTCACCGCTCGGCACCGCCACCGTCGGTTTCCGGAGCCGGCCGGCTCTTTTCACACGATCGTCAACGGAAAACCGTCCGGGGGAGGCTACACTAGGCGGCCGAGCAGCGAATGGCCATACGACGGAAGGGCTCGCGCTGGATGCCCAGGATCGGCTGGACCCTCGTGGTCCTGTCCTTCGGCATCTTCGTCTGGGGTCTCGAACGACGCAGTCGGCTCGAAGTGCGCGGCGAAGGGGTCATCCGCATGCTCTTCGTACCCTCCGTCGAGCAGGGAACCCTGGTCACGCGCGCCGACGACCTCGCTCGATTCATCCGCGAGGACTCCGGCCTGGTGCTCCGCACCGAGGTTCCGACCAGCTACGCCGCCGTGATCCAGGCGCTCGGCTCCGGGCAGGCCGACGTCGCCTGGATGCCTGCCTTCGCCTACGTGATCGCCCACGCCCGCTACGGGGCCGAGGCTCGGCTCCAGGTGGTGCGGGCCGCCGACCGCTACTCCGTTGTCGTGACCCGCACCGGGAGCGGCGAACCGTCAACTCTTTCCGATCTGGCCGGGCGCAGCGTGGCGATCCCGCGCAGCTTCCGTCGCCAGCTCCGCGAGCGCCTCGCCGCGACCCTCAACCGAGAGGCGCCGGGCTGGCGTGAGGTCGAGGTGGAAAGCGACCGGGAGGCGGTGCGGCGCCTGCTGGACAGCCCGATGGAGGTGGCCGCGGCGGCCAGCACGTTCGTCGAGTCGGGACCCCATGACTTCGTCGGAGACGGCCGCAAGGAGCTCGAGTACGAGCGGCCGGGGGTTCTGGAGGCGACCCGGATCGTCTTCACCAGCGACGAAGCGGTGGCGGAGAACATGACCGTCTACTTCGGTTGCATGCTGGCACGGACCGACTCGGGAATGCGGCGCTTGGCCGATTTCAACGGGCGCCGGTTCGCGTTCTCGGACGAGACTTCGACCTCGGGCCATATTTTCCCGCGCCTCCTGCTCGACCGCCACGGCGTGACCCTGGGGCGCGTCTACCACGCCGGCGGACATCCCAACGTGGTGCAGGCGGTATGGGACGGCAAAGCGGACGGCGGGGCGGCGTTCTACTCGCCGCCGAGTCCGATTCAGCGCGAGGGCGGCATGCTGGTGGGTGATGCGCGCTATCTGCTCCTGCGGCGCATGCCCGACATCGAGGCGAGGCGCGCGTTCCTCGAAGAGGTGCGGATCCTGGCTCTCACCGACCCGATTCCCAACGATCTCTGCGCGGTGCGCCGCGGCTTCCCGGAGCCCGTGTGGCAGCGCTTCACCGAGTCCTTCGACCGCTTCCTCCAGACCCAGACGGGCAAGGACGCCTTCTTCGACATCCTGGCGGGGGTCGCCGTCTCCCCCACCGACGATCGGGCTTTCGACGGCTTCCGGAGCGCTCTCTCGGCCGCCGGCATGAACCCCCAGCAGATCCTCGAGGCCGAAGAGAAGAAGCTCGAGGAGCAACGCCAGGGGAGCGGCCCGTGAGCACCGAGCGACCCCGCGAGGCGGTGCGCATCGAGGCCTTGTCCAAGGTCTTTCCGAACGGCGTGCAGGCACTATCCGACGTCTCTCTTTCGGTCGCCGAGGGCGAGTTCCTGGTAGTCATCGGCCTCTCCGGCTCCGGCAAGTCGACCCTGCTGCGCTGCATCAACCGGCTGATCGATCCCACCGCGGGGAAGATCCTGGTCTTCGGGCACGACGTCACCGCAGCGCACGGCGCCGCGCTGCGGCGGCTGCGCACCGACATGGGCATGATCTTCCAGCAGTTCAATCTCGTGCGGCGGCACTCGGTGCTGCTCAACGTGCTCTCGGGCTCGCTGGGCCGTTCCTCGATGCTGCGCAGCCTGCTGGCGCGCTTCCCGGCCGAGGAGGCCGAACGGGCGCGCGCCTGCCTCGAGAGGGTGGGCCTGGGGGATCGGGGGCGCAGCCGGGCGGACGCTCTCTCCGGCGGGCAGCAACAGCGGGTGGCGATCGCCCGCGCGCTCATGCAGCAGCCGCGGCTGATCCTGGCCGACGAGCCGGTCGCCTCCCTCGATCCGGCGCTTCGCCACTCGGTGATGCGCCACATCGAGTCGCTGAATCGCGACGAGGGCATGACGGTGATCTGCACGCTGCACGACGTCGATCTGATTCAGCGCTACGCCCACCGGCTGGTGGCGCTCCGCGACGGCAAGGTGGTCTACGAAGGCGGAGCCGAAGGCTTCAACGCGGAGACCTTCCGAGCGATCTACGGGGAGGACGCCGAGCCGACCGCCGGCCTCGCGCAGGCACCAGGATGACGGATCCCAGCACGACCACCGAAGGCAGGCCCGAGCCCGAGAAGAACCCGGAGGCGGCCGGAGGACGGTTCACCGCGCTCGCGGTGGACGTGTCGCTGATCTTCCTCTTCGTTCTGATGGTCGAGTTCCTGGCCCTCTGCTTCTCGGGGCGGCGCGGCCCGACCGGCCTGCTGGTGAGCCCGGAGGAGGTGCTGGACCTCCTGCACTACGGCTGGTTGGCGCTCGCCTCGCTGGCTCTGGGCATCGGCTGGCAGGCGCTCTGGGACCGCCTCGGAGCGAGCCCCGGCTGGGCCCTGAAGCATCCCCCGGGTGAGGACGTGATCCCGGTGCCCTGGACCCGCACGCTGAGCGGTTGGTTCGTCGCCCTCTTGATCCTGCTCACTTTCTTCACCGGCTGGCTGATCACCGAAGTCGAGCTCGTCACCTTCCTGACTCAGTTCTCCAAGGCCTCCGACATCGTGCGTGGGTTGGTCCACCCGTCCTCGGCAGTCCTTCACCAGGGCCTGATCCTGTTGGTCCAGACCATCTTTCTCGCTTTCATGGCCACCGCCTTCGCCATCCCGGTGGCCTTCTGCTTCTCGTTCTTCGCCGCCCGCAACCTCACGCGGGGGAGCCTCGGGGGCCGCATCGTCTACAACGTGGTGCGGGCGGTGATGAACTTCTCGCGCGCCGTCGAGCCCCTGGTCTGGGCGCTGATCTTCATCTCGTGGGTCGGCATCGGTCCTTTTGCCGGCGTCATGGCGCTGTGGGTGCACTCCGTCGCGGCGCTCATCAAGCTCTACTCGGAGCAGGTCGAGAACATCGACAACGGGCCGGTGGAGGCGATCCGCGCGACCGGGGCAAACACGCTCCAGGTGCTGCGCTACGGCGTCGTGCCGCAGGTGATCCCGCCGTTCCTCTCCTTCACCATCTACCGCTGGGACATCAACGTGCGGATGTCGACCATCATCGGCTTCGTCGGTGGCGGCGGCATCGGTTACATCTTGAAGCCGCGGGTCGACCTCGGCCTCTGGGGCGAGGTGGGCACGCTGGTGCTGCTGATCGCCGCGACGGTGTGGGCGATGGATATCTTGTCGGCGAAGATCCGCGAGCGCATCGTCTGATCGGCCGCTTCGAGCCCCGATCAGCTTCCCGAACGGTCGACCATCAGCTCCACCAGGTCACGACGGCCGTTCTCGGCGGCTCGGGTGAGCGCGGTCTCGTCGCCGGGCACGTAGGCGTAGGGATCGGCCCCCGCCTCGAGCAGCAGCTCCACCAGATCCCGATCACCCCGCTCGACGGCGGCGATCAGCGGGTTGCCGTCTCCGGGGACGCCCACCGCCGCATCGGCCCCGGCGGCGAGCAGCCGGCGCACCACGGGCTGAGAGCCTCCTCGCACCGCCGCAATCAGCGGATTCCCGTCGCCCTCGAGGCGCCGATTCGCATCCGCGCCGTGATCGAGCAACAGCTCCACGATGTCGAGATGGCCGTGTTGCGCCGCCTCCATAAGTGCCGTGCCGTCCCCTTCGGGCGCCGCCTCGACCGCGGCACCGGCATCGAGGAGACGGCGCACGATGGCGAGCGAGCCCTGCGCCGCCGCTGCGGCGAGGGGGGTGCGCTGCAAGCCCTCGGGCCGCCGGCCCCGACCCTCGGACCGGTTGGGGTCGGCACCGGCCGACAGCAGCTCCTCGACGACCGCAAGATGGCCCCAGGTGGCGGCACGGATCAGTGCAGTGCCGCGGCTCGGCACGGCGAGGTCGACATCCTCGCCTCGGGCGATCCATCGGCGGACCGCTTCGAGATCGCCACGCTCGGCCGCCGCGAGCAGTCCGGGGAGCGTGTCGGCCGGCTGCGGCGTGGACCACCGCGCGTCCGCCCGCGGCTCCGAGTGAAGAGTCGCGGTCGCACCCCCCAGGCCGAGGAGCGCCAGAACCAAGGCGCCCACCCTGGCCGGCCGAAAGGGCTGGCCGGCGGGCGCCAGGAGGGATCCGACGCGCACCGGGAGGTCCTTCCGTCCTGACATTCCGAGGGCCGGCGTGAGCGCGCCGGAGCGGGCGGCGCCTCGCGCCAGCTCGATGAGCTGCTGCGCGTACTCAGGGGCCGCCGCGCCGGAAGCCACCACGCGCTCGTCGCAGGCGCGCTCCGCTTCCAACCGGAGCTCGCGCTCCATCCACCAGACAAAGGGCAGGCACCAGTAAAGGACGCTGACAAGACGAGCGAGGATCTGCGCCGCGGCATCGCGCCTTTCGACGTGCGCCAACTCGTGAGTCAGGGCGTTGGCGACCCGCCGGCGGGACCAGGTCAGGGCTGCAGAGGGCAGGACGACCAGCGGCTGGACGAGACCGAAGGTGAAGGGCACCGCGGCCTCGCGAGACAGCCGGATCTCGGCCGCCGCACCGAGAGCCGCGGCCAGGTCGAGGAGCGGCCGCGGGATCACTCGATCGGCCCGCCGGCAGATTCCGCGCACCCGCAGCGCTCCGACCAGGAGAAAGCTCAGGCCCGCGAGGACGCCCGCCAGGTAGAGCCCGCCGAGAAGGCGGAGGGCCCCGGTTCCGAACGCGCGCCGGCGCACCGAGGTCTCGCCAACAGGCGTGAGGCCTTGGTCCGCCGGCGCGTCGATCGCGTCCCTCGGGCGTGAAGCGGCGACGGCCTCGTCGAGATCAGCGGAGCGCGAGGACGCCGGCGCAACGGCCTCCAGGGCCTCCGCGATCCGCTCTCCGGCCGCCCACCGCGGGCCCACCGCACCGAGTACCGGCTGTAGCGCCAGCGCTCCCAGGGCGGCGAGCCAGAGGAGGTGGCGAGCGCGCGCGGGCGCGCGCCTCAGGGCCCGCGCCCCCAGCCACGCGATCAGAGCGACCGGAAGGCTCTTGAGGCAGAGAAGAGCCACCCAACTCGGGATCGAGGCCAGCGTTTCCATCACTCCTCCTCCTTCGAAGCCAGAAGTCCCTCTCGCGCCCGCGCCACGACCCGCTCGAGCTCGTCGAGCTCGGCCTCGCTGAGGTCCCCTGCCGAAAGGCGCACCAGACCGGTGGCCGCCGCCGCCGCGGAGCCCTCGAAGAACACCCGCACCAGCCGCGTGAGGGCCGATCTCTGGACGCCTTCCCGAGAGACCACCGGCGAGTAGACGTAGCGCATTCCCTTCTCCTCGTGACGAGCCAGCCCTTTGCGCTCCAGCTTGGCGAGGATGGCCCGCACCGCCGAGTAGCTCGGCGGGTCGGGCAGCCGCCCGCGCACTTCCTGTGCGTTGGCCGATTCGGACTCGAGAAGGGCCTCGAACACCTGCCGCTCTCGCCAGGAGAGCTGTTCGACCGCAGTGGGTCGGTTCTTGGGTCGCCTCTTGGGATTCATGAAACTTCGCGCCTGCTACGAACGTAGCATCGTGCTACGAACGCTGCAACCATTCATTACGCAAAGGAGCGTCCGCATGTTGCGCAACCCGATCCGGTTCATCCTCCCCTCTCTTACCCTCTCCCTGCTCTCCGCCCTGGCCGTCCCCGCCCCGGCTGCAGCCCTGCCTCAGGAGTGGATCGCCAAGTGGCGAGCCGACCTCGTGACCGCTCGCACGGCCCTCGAGGAGCGCCACCCCTCGCTCTTCCACAGCGTCACCCGCGAGGCGCTCGACAGCGCCTTCGCGGACCTCGCGGCTCGCCTACCCGAGCTCGAGCAGCACGAGGCCGTGGTCGCGTTGGCGGCGATCGTGGCCCAAGTCGGAGACGGACACACGCGGCTCACCCTGCCGCTGGGACCGGGCATCGAGTTCGACCAGGGACACTCCACGACGCCCCCGCCCACGCTTCCCGAGATGCGCTTCCACCAACTGCCGCTGAGGATCGCGATCGACGATCAGGGGCCCTGGATCGAGCGCATCGCGCGCCGACACCGCGATCTGCTCGGCGCCCGCATCACGGCCGTCGATGGGCGTCCGATCGACGAGGTCATCGCGGCGGTCTCGCCGACCATCCAGCGCGACAACGAGCTGCAGGTGCTTTATCACCTGCCGATGCACCTGGTGCTCCCGGAGCTGCTCCATGCGCGTGGAATGCTGGCCGACCCGGGGCGTGCGGAGCTCACCGTGCGCACCCCGGAAGGCGTCGAGCGATCTCTCGTCCTGGCGCCGGTCGCCTTCGACGAGTCCATCGATTGGGTGGGTCCCCTCGAGCTCGGCATCGAGCCGCCGCTGTCCGCAAGATACGGGCAGCGCAATTACGATCTCGTGTATCTCGAAGCGGCCGGGGCGGTCTACGTCCCGTTCAACGTCGTCTACGACGAAGAGGAGGAGTCGATTCGCGATTTCGCGAGCCGCCTCTCCTCGTTCATCGCCGAGCCTGCGCCCGGCCGGCCGGTCGAGAAGCTCGTGCTCGACCTGCGCCGGAACCGCGGCGGCAACGGCGCCCTCCTGAAGCCGCTGCTCCACGCCATCATCGCGAGCCCGCTCAACCGCACCGGCCGACTGTACGCGCTGATCGGTCGCGAGACGTTCTCGGCCGCCATGTTCCTGGCGCTGGATCTCGAGAAGCAAACAGAGGTCATCTTCGTCGGCGAGCCGACCGGTACGCGGCCCAACCACTACGGCGACTCGCGCAAGGTGCAGCTTCCGAACACCGGGCTCACACTCCGCATCTCGACGCTCTACTGGCAGTCCCATCCTCGCGACACTCGATCCGCCATCAGCCCCCAGCTCCCCGTCGCGGTAGCCCGCGACGATGTCCTCGCCGGCCGCGACCCGGTGATCGACACGGTTCTCGGCCTCGCGGCGCCCGCGACGGGCGTCCCCTGGACTCAAGGACCGCTCTGGCGGGGAGAGGTGCGGACCGGCTCGGGGGCGTTTCCCTTGGCGCTGAGGATCGAGCCCGGCGACGGCGACGACAGGGCTCGGGTCGATCTGCCGGCGCTCGGCGTCGAAGGGGCGCAGGTCGAGGACCTCTCGCTGGAGGCGGCGGGAGTGGGGTTCGTGCTGCCGCTCGGCGACTCGACAATGCCCTTCCGGGGCATGGCTCTCGGCGAGCGGCTCTTCGGGACCTTCGACCTGGGGAGCTTCCGGCTGAGCTTCTTCCTGGCGCCGGCCGAGGAGTGAGAGTCGTCAGCGCAGCCCGCGGTAGGCGGCGGGCTCGCGGTTGAACGCCGCCGAGCCGCCGCGTGGGATCGACAGCGACTTCCATTCCCGCCCCGCCAGGTGGCGGGCCAGGAAGACGAGTTGGCCGACGTGGTACGCGTAGTGGCTAAGCTGCCGTTGAATCGCCTGGAGAGCGGTGTGCGACTCGCCGCGGATCTTCACCATGGCGAGGAGCTGTTCTCCTGCGAGCGGCTGGATGGCGCCGAGGACCAAACCCCAACCCTCCTCCCAACGCCGCATCAGTTCCTCGCGTGTGTCTCCCTCCGCGACCAGAAACTCGCGGTCGCGATGGCGATCGGGCTTCTCTCCGTCGGTGGTCAGAAAGTCGAGCCACCGCGAGCGCATGTTTCCAGCCATGTGCTTGACGACGATCGCCAGGCTGTTCTCCTCCTCGCCCGGAAGGTGGAAAAAGGCCGCGTCGTCGACCTGCGCCAACGCCTTCTCCGCCAGCCCTTTGAGCCGTTGCAGCTCGGACAGCACGTTCTCGAGATAGGCCTCCGCGGCTCCCATGCTCACACCTCCTACCGCCGCCTCGAAGGGGTAGGCGACTGAGCCAGAGTATCGCGCCCGCGGCGGGCCGCAACTTTGCGAGCGGGTCGAGGTCTGCTAGATTCCCACCGGATCGCGGGCGCCCGCTGAACAGAGAGCGCAACCGATTCTTGCTTCTCTTACAGTGGTCGCCCCCGGGAAGGAGTTTTCCGATGCCAGTCCGTGAACGCGACGAGAACAACGCCAAGGTCCTCGAGATCTCCGGCCGGATCACGATCGGCAAGGGCGACGTCGAAGTGCGTGACGCCGTCCAACTGGCGCTGGCCGAGGGCAATCGCAACATCCTGCTGGTGATGGACGGGGTCGCCGCACTCGACTCCGCCGGCGTCGGCGAGCTGGTGGCGGCCCACACCTCGGTGCGAAACCGTGGCGGCGCTTTGAAGCTGGCGCGCCTCTCGCCGAAGGTGGCGAGCGTCCTTCAAGCGACCCGCCTGGTCGGCATCCTCGACGTCTACGACGATGAGAAAGAGGCCCTCGACAGCTTCGAGGGCTGAGCGCCTCTCAACCTGACAGGCGGTCCGTCGCTCACTTCCCGGGCGAGCTGCCCCTCCTGCTGTTGCTTCCAAACGGAAGGGGGGACTCCGTGCTCCCGCTTCCACAGCCGCCGGAGTTGGCGGGGGTCCTCGAAGCCGCACTCCGTAGCCACTCTCTCGAGCGTCATCTCAGGACTGCGCAGCAGGCAGCTCGCCACCTCGAGCTTCAGCCGGTGCATGAAGGCCTTGAGGGTGATCCCCGTCGCCTGGCGGAACACCCGGGTCAGGTTCCGCTCACTCATGCCGGCCAGCCGCGCCAGCTCCTCGAGGTTGGGCGATGCCTCGGGGTGGGCGACCAGCCAGTCCTGGACCCGATGGACACCGGGGTGGAGGTGCGTCCGGTGATCGAGATAGACGCTTCGCTGTTGGCTCGTGGGGTCGCGGCGAAGGAAAACCACCATCTCCCGAGCGGTGCGGGCCGCGACCAGCGGTCCGTGATCCTCCTCTACCATCCACAGCGCCATGTCGACCCCGGACGCAACGCCGGCGCTGGTCAGAACGTTGCCGTCGCGTACGAAGAGGCGGTTCTTCTGAACTTGCACCTGTGGATAGGCTCGCTGTAGCGGCTCACTCATCTTCCAGTGCGTGGTGCAGCGCCGCCCGTCCAGCAGGCCGGCGAGTGCGAGCACGTAGGCACCGCTGCAGATCGAGCCCACTACGGCCCCCGCTGCCTCGACCTCTCGCAGCCACCCCACCGGCACGGCGCCGGGGGTGGTGAGCAGCTCCTCGAGGGACGCCGAGTCCGTACCGGGCACCAGGACCCGGTCCGCGGGGCCGACCTTCGGAAGACCCTGAAGTCCGCTGAGCGTCAGCCCCTGAGCGCTCGCCACGGCGCCCTCGAGCCCGCAGAAGCCCACCCGGTAGCGGCCTCCGAACTGATTGGCTTCGAAGAAGACCTGCGCCGGCCCGGCGAGATCCAGCAGGTGGACTTGCGGCAAAACCAGGAACCAAGTGCGGCGCTCGACACCTGCGGGAGTCCGAGAGAGCTCTGAAGAGGACATCACCAGCCATACTATAGCTGCGTACTTCATCCATTGATCCGGGTTGAAAGGACGGTATACGGACATTTACGGCCACCACATGTCCGCTCTGAAGTGGCCCGCTCCGAAGTGGCTGGCACCTCGATGAGCTCCGTCTATCTGGCGCTGGGCGTGGCCACGGCGGTCTCGGGACCGGCCTCGAAGAGCTAGCCTGATTCGTTCGCGGCCATGGCCGGGAAGAGGGAGCGGTCGATCCCCGGGATGACCCTCAGCGCGTTCTCGTAGTAGACCTTGCGCAGCACCTCGTCGGGCAGATCGAGGCCGTAAAGCCGCCAGAAGGCGTGGCGCAGCCGGAAGTACTTGATGTAGTCATCGCGGGTCTCGAGCACCTGGAAGTAGGTCGGGTACTCCGCCGGCGCCCACGAGTCCTTCCCGAAGTGCACTCGGTCCTGGTAACGAATCAGCCAATCGCGGGCGAACCGCGGCTGGCGCCCGAGCTCGGCGATCACCGCGCCGATCTCGGTCGTCACGTTGGGCATCTCATCGAGCCACCGCCCGAGTCGCGCCAGGTCGTTGCCCATCCACCCGAGATGGGCGGCAATGAAGCGCGTTCCGGGGTGGCGACGAAAGACGCTCCTCTGCTCGGCGGTAAGCTGCTCAAAGGTCGCATGGCGCTCGGGATCCCGGTAGCGGTCGGGGCGCTCGATCATCTCGAACAGCCGCTCATTGCTGCCGTCGCGCGGCTGCCAGAAGGGCGCAGGGTCGGCCGTGTGAATGAGCACGGGGATTCCCAACTCACCGCACTTCGCCCAGATCGGGTCGAGCCGCGGATCGTCCACCGCCACCCGGCGGCCTGCGGCGTCTCGCACGTCCATTCCGAGACTCTTGTAGATCTTGAGTCCCACCGCTCCCACCGCCACGTCGGCCTCGAGCCCGCTCACCGCCCGCTCGCTCCACCCCGGCTCGCCAAAGCCGGTGAAGCTCACGTTGGTGAAGACCATGAAGCGACCGGGCGCCGCGCGGCGCACCGCCTCGACGCCGGCGGCAAGATGCTCGCGAGCGCGCAGATCCCAGCGCACGGAGCCATCCGCATTCTCGATGCGTTGGAAGCCGCGGCCCGAGAGGTTCACCATGACCGCCATGTTCATGGCATCCATCTGTTCGACCAGAGCACCGAGATCCTGTTGCGGCATCCCGGGCTGGTGACTGTGCACGTCGATGAAAGGGAATCGTGCGCGTGGCGTGAGGTGCTCTGGGACGACGAGGGTCGAAGGCGGATCGTACTCGTAGAACGGAATCCGCTTCGCCTCGGCCAGCGGATCGTCAACCGTTTCCTCGGCGAGCGCAACGGGAAGAGCGCCGAGCAATATCAGGCAAAGCGAGAGGGGTCTGCGCATGGGTGAACACGCTATCAGCCGCGTGGTTCGCGGCTGGCCGCGGCCGCCTTATCTCCAGGAGGAGAAGTCGTCCACCTGCAGCCACCCGCTCACCCCGGCCAACGCTCCGTCGACCGCGCCCCAGCGGATCTCGTCGAGCCGCGAGATGGGATTGGAAAGCCCGGTCAGTCCGAAGGGAAATGCACCGTTCACCGAGACCAGGAAGTGGCCGTCGCCCGGTCCCGATCGCCAGTCGATTCCGATCTCGTTCCATCCCGAAGCGAGGGGGAGCGGCGAGACGATCGCCTCGCCGCCGTCGTCGTGGTGGGCCACGAGGTCGAGCACCCTGCGGCCCAGAGTCGCGTCATGGCGCACGACCAGCCGGAATAGAGGCCGGCCCGCCGCGTCGTAGCCGTTCAAGTGCTCGATCCGCGAGCCGGGGCCCATGGCGAGATCGTCCAGACGCAGGTAGAAGCGGGCCGCATAGCGGCTCTCAGCGTTGGGGGACTCCGTCCTCGTGGAAGTGAACTCGACGCCGAGCGAGGGATCGAGCCCCAGTTCGAGCGTCACGCCGCTGGGCACCGAGAAGCCCTCGCCGAGCGAGACCCGCATCCCTGCCACGAGCTCCAGACCGCCCGGCCCCACGGTCACCTCGGTGGCATCGATGCCGCAGGCCTCGTGGTAACCCTCGAGCAGGGGAGCGGGGCCGAGCTCGAGAAGATCCGACATCTCGCAGCCAAGGTGCACCTCGAGCCCGAAGGTCCCCACCCAGGCGGCGCTCGGCGTCACGGTGAGCGAGCTGGCACGCGCCGCCGGCGCCGCGCCGCCAGCGAGAGCCAGAACGAAGAGGATCGAGAGCCAATCGCAGCGCTCGACGCGCTCGCGGCGCCTCGCCCCGCACCGCACGGGGGAGCCCGACCGCCGGGCCGCAGCGTCACTCACTCCCACTTCGTGAGATTCCCCGTCTCGAAGCCGTCGCTGAAGATTCCGCCGGTCGCAGGCGGGGAGTAGTCCGGCGTCAGGTCGGTGCCGGCGACCACGCCCAGCGGCGCGTACCCACTGTAGCCGGGGAAGATGACGCCCAGCTTGTCGTTGCCGAGCCGCCGGATCAGGATCTCGGAGAGCACCCGCCGGTAGTCGGTGGTCACCGCCACGTCGATGCCTTCGAAGAGCTGTCCAGGAGCCAGACCGGGCCACGCCCCGTGGATGCCGCCGAAAGCGTTGCCGGAGAGCACCATCATGACGTTGCCGTGGCCGTGGTCGGTGCCGTCGTCCGCGTTCTCGCCAAAGCGCCGCCCGAACTCGCTTTGCACCACCACCGTCAAGCGCTGGGTGTGGTTGTCGGCGCCGGCCCCATCCAGATCCGCGTAGAAGGCGGCGAGACCTTGCGCCAGGTCGGCGACGAGTTGCCCGAACCAGTACGCCTGGCTGGCGTGTGTGTCCCAGCCGCCGAGGTCCAGGGTGGCGACGTGCAGGCCGAGATCGAGCTTGATCATCTGAGCGATGACCTGCAGGTGCTCCCCGAACTGACTCGACGGGTAGATCGCCCCGTTGGCCGGCGTGTACTCGCCGCCGGCGTAGAGCTCGATGATGTCCGCCGCGTCGAGGGCCTGGGTGCCGGTCACGTGCACCAGTGAGCCGCCGGTGGCATAGAGGCTGCGCAAGGCCGTCCTCTGGGCGGGCTGCCAGCGCCACGGCCCGGTGTTGAGCTGGAAGCTCCCCGGGTCGCCAAGGTTGACCGTCTCGTAGTTGCCGCGCAGCGAGCTCTGCTGCAAATCGCCCATCGACAGCGAGGGCAGGATGATCTCCGGCGGCAACCCCGAGACGGTTTGCAGGTGGCGCGCGATCCAGCCGGTCGGCGTCGTCTTGACTCCCGGCGTCCCGAGCTCGATGTACTCCATCGACTCGAAATGGCTGCGGTTCGCTTCGTCCAGCCCCGAGGCGGGAATCAGCGACAGCTTGCCGTCCTGGAAGAGATCGGCCAACGGCGCCGCCGCCGGATGAAAGCCGAACTGCGCGGTCAGCGGCACCGCAGCTTCCGCCCCGCTCAGCGGAATCGCCAGACCCGGGCGGGCCGCCTGGTAGTAGCCGCGGTCGGCGCCATCGAGCGGCGCCAGGAAACTGAGCCCATCCATCCCCCCGCGCAGGAAAATGACGACCAGGAGCTCCTGGCCTCCTCCCGGCTGGGCAAAGGCCAAGCTGTTGAAACGCGAGCCGGCCAGACCCGCGATCGCCGCCGAGCAGCCCACCATGAAACCGCGCCGCGAGATCTCGCAACACCCGTCGCGCCCGCTCATCGCCATTGGAACTCCGGGGTCATGAAGAGGAGCCCGAGCATCGCCTGGAGCCGCGTCCGCGTGTCCTCGTCGGTGTCGAGAGGTAGGTCGAAATCGGGGTTGTGGCCCTGCGCCATGAACTCGACGATCTCCAGGCGCTCGGCCTCTCCCAGCGCGCGACCGAAGACACGGTCGCTCCAGTAGTCG
>Ga0214472_10005077_pt1 | contig 13837 bp, 13 predicted proteins | sample RVTome_6_FD_207662 | JGI IMG/M metagenome (GOLD analysis project Ga0214472, IMG submission 207662) | Soil microbial communities from uranium-contaminated site in the Upper Colorado River Basin, Wyoming, United States - RVT140D175 | ecosystem: Environmental > Terrestrial > Soil > Contaminated >... | reverse complement strand
TTCACGATCGAGCCGCTCCGGATGGTCGAGACCGGTGAGGCCCGGGCCGGGGTGATCGATGCCGCCGTTCGCGCCGACGGCTTCCCGATGGGCCCGTTCGAGCTCATGGACCTCGTCGGGCTGGACGTCAACCTCGCCGCCGCGACCGGTGTCTGGGAGGGTCTCGGCCGGCCCGAGCGCCTGCGGCCCTCACCGATCCAGGCCTGGCTCGTCGAGCACCAGCGGCTCGGTCGAAAGGCGGGCGTCGGCTTCTACCGCTACCACGACGGTCGCGACCCGGCCCTCGAGCCGCTGCCCCACGAGGTCGCCAGGCCGGTCCGGGTTGGCCACGCGCTCGCCCCGGAGGCGATCGTCCGCCGCATCCGCACCGCGATCGCCGCCGAGGCCGTCCTCGCCCGCGATGCCGGCGTCGCCTCGGAGGCCGACATCGACACCGCGCTCTGGCTCGGCGCCGCGCACCCCGAGGGGCCCTTCGCCTGGCTCCGGCGGCACCATCGCGCCGCCGGAGCCCCCCCTTGAGTCAGGCCGGTCCGAGGAGCTCGCAGAGGATCAGGGCCTGGTCACCTTCCGTGTGCTGGCCGGCGGAGCCGATGAACTCGACGTCTCCCTCAGGCGTGATCAAGATGTGGATCCAGCCGTTATTGTCCCAGACGCGACCCTCTCCCGGCGCCGTCATGGACTGGGGATTACCGGTGATGAAGATGTCCAGGCTGCCGTCGTCGTTGTAGATGACCCGGTCGGGACCGACGTCCACCGTGCTCACCGAGCCGAACTCCGAGTAGAAGCGAACGTGGATCGCGAAGTTGTTGACCTCGCGAACTGGGTTGCCGTCCGCGTCCGTCAGGAGGCGGAAGGTGATGTGCCCTGAACCGTCGAACCAGACATCGAAGCCGCAGAGCTCCGACAGTCCTTCGTCGAGGAGCCCGACATCGGCAATCTCGACCCGCTCCATCACCGGCTGCACGGCGGCCGCCGGGGCCACGAAGACTGCCCCGAGCAGGCAGGCACACATGAACGCGCGAACCATGCGAACCACGTCGAGCCCTCCCTCTGGGCCCTGCGGCGACCGCCGGCGTCTACCGGACCGCGAGCCCTCCCCACGTGCCCGTGTGAGAGCGGGAGTGTGCCCGACGCCATCGGAGAAGTCCATACCTGATCGGCCCGCCCGTACAATCGGCGCATGACCCGAGACCTGCACCGGCCCGTTCGCGAGGCCTGGATCGTCGAGGCCGTTCGCACGCCGATCGGGCGCTACGGAGGCGCGCTGGCGGGGGTTCGCCCCGACGACCTGGCGGCGCTCGTGATCCGGGCCGTCGTCGACCGCTCCGGGATCGATCCCGCCCTCATCGAGGACGTGATCCTCGGCTGCGCCAACCAGGCCGGCGAGGACAACCGGAACGTCGCCCGGATGGCGCTCCTGCTGGCCGGCCTGCCGATCGAGGTCGCCGGGCTGACCGTGAACAGGCTGTGCGGCTCGGGCCTCCAGGCGATCAACTCGGCCGCCCATGCGATCGGCGCGGACGACGGCGACGTCTTCATCGGCGGGGGCGTCGAATCGATGACCCGGGCGCCGTACGTGATGGCCAAGGCGGAAGACCCCTGGGACCGCGGCTCGCGCGAGCTCCAGGACACGACCCTCGGCTGGCGCTTCCTCAACCCGAAGCTTGCCGCGCTCCACCACCCGTACTCGATGGGCGAGACCGCCGAGAACGTCGTCGAGCGCTGGTCGGTCTCGCGGGAACGGCAGGACGCCTTCGCCCTGGCGAGCCACCAGCGGGCGATCGCGGCCATCGAGCGCGGCGCCTTCGACGGCCAGATCGTGCCGGTCCCCGTGCCCCAGCGGAAGGGCGATCCGATCCTCGTCACCCGTGACGAGCATCCCCGGGCCGACACGACCGCCGAGGCCCTGGCGAAGCTCCGGCCGGCCTTCCGGGACGGCGGCAGCGCGACCGCCGGCAACAGCTCGGGGATCAACGATGGCGCGGCGGCGGTCCTGCTCGTGGAGGCGGAGCAGGCGAAGGCGCTCGGCCTTCGGCCGCTGGCCCGGGTCGTCTCGACGGCCGTCGCCGGCGTCGACCCCGCGATCATGGGCGCCGGCCCCATCCCGGCCGTCCGCAAGGCGCTCGCCCGGGCCGGCATCGGCGTCGGCGACCTCGATCTCGTCGAGCTCAACGAGGCCTTCGCCAGCCAATCGGTCGTCTGCATCGACGAGCTCGGCCTGGACCCGGAGCGGGTCAACGTCAACGGCGGTGCGATCGCGCTCGGCCACCCCCTGGGGATGAGCGGCGGCCGCCTCGTGACGATGCTCGTCCATGAGCTCCGCGCGCGCGGCGGCCGCTACGGACTGGCCACGATGTGCATCGGCGTGGGGCAGGGGATCGCGACCGTCGTGGAGCGCATCGAGGCCTAGCCGCGACGCGGGCGGCCGGACCGGGCTCTCAGTCGCGCCTCTCGGGTTGACTGACGGTCAACGATTCGGGCCCCTGCTGCACGGTCCGTGACCACCAGGCACAAGATCGTGCACAAGGGCCTTCCGGATCCGCTGCAACGCGCCGATTCTGTGGCTGGGACGCAATTCCGGACCGCCAGGCGGCGGGTTCATTGACCCGCGGAGCGTAATCGGACGGGGAGGGACCGTCGTCAGGACGGGAGAGCGACCGTGGCTGCCATGGCAACGACCGCGGCGAGCCATTCCCCGAAGGGCCCCCGATCGAGCGGCTCGGCGCCGCGGTCAGGCGGGGGCGCCCGGATCGATGGCCTCGAGGGCCCGGGCCAGGGCGGCATCGAGCGTCGTGTGGGCGGTCGTCCCGGACGACGATGCGCGCAGGCTGATGGGGGCCTGCATCGCGCGGAGCCAGACCTGGCAGTCGGCGATGACCCGCTCGGCGATGTGGGTGGCCTCCCGGCCGGTCGTCTCCGGCAGCAGGACCTGGAAGCGGGCCTCGCCGGTGCGCGTGACGAGGTCCGTCTCCCGGATGCCGCGCTGGACCACGTGGGCGATCGGCGCAGCCACCCGGCCGAGCCAGCCGGCGGCCTCGGGCGAGTCGACCGTCGGTTCGCCGGCGATGACCATCACCGCCGACGGCCGCCGGTAGCGAACGCTCCGGGCGGTCTCCCGGCGGAACGCCTCCTGCCAGGCGATGCGGGTCTCGAGCGCCGCGAACGGGTTGCCGCTGCTGGCCGGCGATCGGAGCGGCCCGGGTCGCCCTCGCCGCTGCTCGGGGCCCTTCAGGAACGTGCTGATGGCCTCGTCCACGCGCTCGTCGGCGAGGTCCGGGAGCGAGAAGCGGCGGGCACGAGTGGAATCGGACACTGGCATCGGTGGCTCGTGGGGAAGGTGCGGCCGGCCCGGGCGGTCGCCCGCCGGCTGCCGGAATGAGCCCGTCAACGATAGCCGAGGCGCCCGAAGCCTGCGCCGCGCCGTTCGACGGACGACTCGCCCCGTGAATTTGGGCGGGATGGTTGTCGAAATCGGTTGACGTGCGTACGATGAGCGCCACGACCTCGCCGACCGAGGCAACCAGCCGTCCATCCCTCCGAAGAGGCGCCCCTGATGATCGACCAGCAGCCGACCGTCGTCTCGCTCACCGACGCCGCCGCCGCCAAGCTTCGCGAGCTCACGAAGGAAGAGACGAGCCCGAACGTCGGCCTGCGCGTCTACGTCTACTCGGGCGGCTGCTCGGGCTACCGCTACGGGATGATGCTTGAGGACCAGCCCACGCCCGAGGACAACGTCCTCGAGGCCAACGGGGTTAGGGTCTACGTCGATGGCCAGAGCATCCCGCTCCTGAAGGGCGCCTCGATCGACTACGTCGACACCCTCATGGGCGCGGGCTTCACCGTGAACAACCCGAACGCCGTCACCGGCTGCGGCTGCGGCTCGAGCTTCCGGACCGCGGACGACGCGGGCCAGGCCCGCTCCTGCTCGCACTGACCGCCGAACCCTCGTCTCCGAGGACTGCCGAGGCCGCCGGGTGACCGGCGGCCTTGAGATTCGCCAACGAATGTGACCGCGCTCGAGGATGCCTTCCGGACGGCGGACGGCGTCGCCGACCGGTTCCTCGACGGCCGGCACGTCCCCGGCGTCGCCTACGGCATCGTCGTCGAGGGCGAGCTCATCCATGCGCGGGGCATCGGGACGCTCCGGGTGGGCGAGGAGGCGCCGCCCGACGCCGACAGCGTCTTCCGGATCGCCTCGATGACGAAGAGCTTCACGGCGGCGACGATCCTGGGCCTCCGCGACGAGGGTCGCCTCGCGCTGGACGATCCGATCGCCCGCCACGTCCCGGAGCTGGCCGAGCTGCGCGGACCCACGGCCGACTCGCCGGTCATCACGGTCCGCCATCTGCTGACGATGTCGGCCGGGCTGGCGACCGACGACCCGTGGGGCGACCGCCAGCAGGGGCTGGACCTCGCGGAGTTCGGCACGTTCCTCCGCGGGCCGCTGACGTTCGCCTGGCCGCCGGGCACGCGATTCGAGTATTCCAATCTGGGCTACGGCATCCTCGGCCGGCTGATCACGAACGTCGCCGGCGCCGAGTATCGCGACGTCGTCCGCGAGCGGCTGCTCGCGCCGCTCGGGATGACCGCCACGACGTATCTCCGGGCGGACGTCCCGCCGGAGCGCCTCGCGCTCGGGTACGTCTGGCGCGACGAGGTTTACGTCGAGGAGCCGATCGACCCGTACGGGGCGCTCGCGGCGATGGGTGGGATCTTCACCTCCGTCCGCGACCTCGCCCGCTGGGTCGCCTTCTTCACCGACGCCTTCCCGCCCCGTGACGACCCCGAGGGCCCGTGGCCCCTCTCGCGAGCGAGCCGCCGCGAGATGCAGCAGACGCAGGGCGCGTGGCTGCCGTCCGTGAACCTGCCGAGCCCGGATGCCGATCCCGAGATCGCCGGTGGTGGGTATGGCCTCGGCCTCTTCGTCGAGGACAACCTGCGTTGGGGTCGCATCATCCGGCACGGCGGCGGCTACCCGGGCTTCGGCACGGCGATGTGCTGGCACCCGGCCTCCGGTCTCGGCGTGATCGTCCTGGGCAATCACCGCTATGCCCCGAGCACCATCCTCGGCAAAGAGCTCATGACGAGCCTGCTCGAGGCGGACGTGGCCCCGGCGCGCCCCATCCGGCCGGCCGCCGCGACGGTGGCGGCCCGTGCCGACGTCGAACGGCTCCTGGAGGCCTGGGACGACGACATCGCGGCTCGCCTGTTCGCCATGAACGTCGAGCTCGACGAACCGATCGCCCGCCGGCGCGCCGAGATCGAGCGGATCGGTGCGTCCCACGGTCGTCTGAGCCCGGACACGACGCTCGCCGAGGAGTCCGACATGCCGCTCCGCGCCTCCTGGTGGCTGGCCGGCGAGCGCGGCGGCCGCGTCAACGTGGAGATCCTCCTGTCGCCCGAGGCTCCGCCACTCGTCCAGAGCCTGGCGCTCACGGTCGTTCATGAGCCGTCCGAGGCCCTCGCGGCCGTCGCGGCGTCCGTGATCGGCGCCGCCAACGCCGCGGACCCGGCCCTGCCCGACGGCCTCGAGCTCGGCCCGGCGCTCGATCGCACGAAAGTTGCCCGCGTCCTCCGGATCGTCGCGAGCCGGTACGCGCCGCTGGTGCTCGGACCGGCCGTGGCCGGCGATGGCGTGAGGTCCGCCAGGTGGCGTGTGCGCGGCGGCGGCGAACGCGGCGGACGCGACGGACGCCAGTGGCCGGGGCTGGACCTGGAGGTCGCCCGCGATCCCGAGACGGGCCTCGTCACGAGCCTCAGCCTGAGCCAGCGACCGCCGGCGACCCCGCCCCACGCCGACTGACGCGAGGGTCGCACCCGGACTCCGGGCCGGATCTCCGAGACGGATCCCCGAGGCGGGTTCGGAACCGTCAGCGCGTCTCGAAGCTCCGCTTCGAGAGGCCGTAGGCGTAGCCCTCGATCGCGAACCGCGGGGCGTCCTCGGGCCGGGCGACCGCGCCGAGGGTCACGAACAGCGGCGCGAAGTGCTCGACGGTCGGGTGGGCGTAGGGCATCCCCGGAGCCTTCTCGCGGAAGTCGAAGAGCGTGTCGAGGTCGCCGCGCACGAGCGCCTCCCGGGCCCACGCGTCGAAGTCGATCGACCACTGCGGCGCGCCGGGCTTGCCCAGGAAGTACTCGCGGACGAACGGCAGGCCGTGGGTCATGAAGCCGCTGCCGACGATGAGCACGCCCTCGTCGCGGAGCGGCGCCAGCCGCCGGCCGACCTCGAACAGGTGGCCCGGATCGAGGTCCGGCATGGACATCTGGAGGACCGGGACATCGGCCTCGGGAAACATCGCCTTGAGGGGCACCCAGGCGCCGTGATCCAGGCCGCGGGTCTCGCGCTCGAGGACCGGCTCGCCGGCCGGCATCAGCCCCTTGACCTTGGCCGCCAGCTCCGGCGCGCCGGGCGCGTCGTAGGTCATCTCGTAGTAGTGCTGGGGGAAACCGAAGAAGTCGTAGACGAGCGGGACGGGGCGCGTCGCGCTGAGGGCGATCGGGGCGGTCTGCCAGTGGGCGCTGACGATGAGGACGGAACTGGGGCGGGGGAGGTTCGCCGCCCAGCCGCCGAGCTCGGCCATCCAGCCCGCGTCCTCGAGGAGCGGCGGCGCGCCGTGGCCGAGGTAGAGCGCGGGCATCGGACGCGGGACGGCGGGATCTGGCGTGGTCACGGGCGGTGGCTCCAGGACGCGGGGTGGCGGGTTGGAAATCCGCCGACCCGGGCAGCGTAGCGCGCCCGGGCCGGAAGGAGGGCTGGCGGGTCAGGCGGCGATCGCCTTCTCCGGCGGGTTGACGAGGGCGACCACGGTGTTCCAGGTGCCGCCGTTGCGGAGCTGGAGGCCGATGTTCAACCAGGCGAGGCCCTCGAGCTCGCGGGCGCTGGCCAGGGGCCCGGCATCCACGGGCCGGAGCCCGATCGAGCGCTCGAGCTCGGCGACCGTCTCCTTGGCCGCCTCGTCGTCGCCGGCGAGAAGTCCGTCCACGGTCCGGCCGGTGGCGGTGGGATCGGCCTGGACCGAGGCGAAGATCGTGTTGAAGGCCTTGACGACACGAGCCCCGCCGGATGCCTGGGCGATTCGTTCGGCAGCGGAGGGTCCGCCGTCCGTGGCGAGGCCCGAGTAGTCGGCCTTGAGCGGGTTCGTGACGTCGATCACGACCTTGCCGCGGGTCGTCTCGCCGAGCTCGTCGAGCACGGCCCCGGTCGCCGCGTACGGCACGGCCAGGACGATGACGTCGGCATGGCTGGCGGCCCTGGCCGGGCTCGCCTCGGCACGGGCGCCGATCGCGGCGGCGACCGCCCCGGCCTTCTCGGTGTCCTGGGCTGCGAAGGTGACGTCGTGGCCGGCCCGGATGAACGAGCCTCCGAGGGCCGAGCCCACGTTGCCGGTACCGATGATCGCGATCTTCACGGTCGTGTCCCTTGTCTCCGCCGATCCGCGGGTTGGGACCGGCTATGCTCTTGGCTGTAGGCAACGTATTGTTGCCGCTGCAAATACTCTGCCACGATGTTGGCCGGAGGTCAAGTACCTTGTCCACAGACCAAGGCGCTCGGGCGGAACTCGCCACGACTCGCCGGCCCGACGTCGGCGGCGAGGTCCGGCGCTGGCGCCAGACTCGCGGCCTGACCCTGGCCCACGTCGGAGACCGGAGCGGCCTCAACGTCGGCTATCTGAGCCAGATCGAGAACGGCAAGGCCGTGCCCTCCCTCGATGCCCTCCTGGCGATCGCCGAGGCCCTCGAGGTCCCCATTGCCTGGCTCTTCCTCGACTCGGCGCCACCGCCGCGCGTCGTCCGGGCCGCCGAGCGGCCGCGGGTCGCCGGGATCGACGGCGGCGCGATGGAGGAGGTCGACGGCGGGACCGCCCGGGATGTCCGGATCCTCGAGGCGGTCGTTCCGCCCGGCTGCTCGACGGGGGTCCATGCCCACACCGGCGACGAGCACCATCTCGTCCTGGCCGGCCGCTGGCGGATGACCCAGGGCGACCAGGTCTTCGAGGTCGGGCCGGGCGACTACGTGGCCTGGGATCCGACGATCCCCCATGACGTCGAGAGCCTGGGCCCCGAGACCGGACGGATCCTCGTGATCTACCCGCGCCACGCGCGCCGCGGCGGGGAGGCCCCCGGGCGGGTCCAGGGCGGTTGAGGTGATCTCGCCGGCGCGACCCGTGTCCTTCCGCTCGGTCGCCTTCGCGGTCATCGCCTTCGGGATCGCAATGGGTTACCTCGAGGGCGCGGGCGTCGCCTACCTCCGGGCCGCGGTCGATGCCGGCCCGGCGACCCCGGAATTCGACCAGGCCGCCTTCCGCCCCTTCGAGGCGATCGAGGTCGCGCGGGAGGTCGCGACGCTCGTGATGATCGGCGCCGTCGGCTGGCTGGCCGGCCGGACGCGCCTGGAGCGGCTGGCCTGGGCGGCCGTCGTGTTCGGCGCCTGGGACATCGTCTACTACATCGCCCTCCGGCTGGCGATCGGCTGGCCGGCGTCCCTCACCGACTGGGACGTCCTGCTCCTCATCCCCGATCCGTGGGTCGGGCCGGTCTGGGCCCCAATCGTCGTGAGCCTCGCCCTCGTCGGCTTCGGGCTCGCCGCCGCCTGGCGGCTTCGCCTTGGACGGTCCGTCCGCGTCGGTCGTCGCGCCGCCGGGGCGGCCCTGGCCGGCGGCTGCCTCGTCATCGGCAGCTTCCTCGTCGACTCCGCCCGGGTCGTCGCGGGAGACCAGGGTCCGTGGACCGGCTGGCCGCTGTTCTGGGCCGGGATGGGCCTGGCGGTCGCGGCCTCGGTCGCTGCCATCCGCGACCGGCCCGCCACCGAGGCGCCGGGCTGAGCGACCGCCCCGCCGGCCGGCGTCGGGCGACAGGGCTCACCGGGGTCGCCGCCGGTATGCTCCAGCCGTGAGTTCCGTCGCCCGCTTCTCGATCGCGCCCGTGCGGAGCCTCGGGCTGCTCCATCCCGACGAGATCGAGCTGACCGAGTGGGGCGTCGTCGAGGACCGCCGGTTCTACCTCATCGACGAGCACGGCAAGCTCGTCGACCGGCATGGCTCCGGACCGCTCGTCCGGGTGGCGACGTGGACGGACCCCGAGGCGCGGGCACTCCGGCTCGACCTGCCCGACGGCCGGCGGATCGACGGCGAGGTGGAGCTGGGCGAGCCTGTCGAGACCTACGTCTACGGCCGGACCGCCGTCGGACACGTGGTCGAAGGGCCCTGGGCGGACGCCCTCGAGGGGATAGCCGGCCGCCCGGTCCGGGTCGTCCGCTGCGATCGCGTCGGCGGCACCCGGAGCGGCAACCCGGCCTCGATCATCAGCCGCGGCTCGCTCGACGGGCTGGCCCGGCAGGCAGGCCTCGACGAGATCGACGGGCGCCGCTTCCGGATGCTCATCGAGCTCGATGGCGACGTTCCGCACGAGGAGGACGAGTGGATCGGCAGCCGGATCGCGCTGGGCAGCGCGATCCTTCGAGTGACGAAACGCGACGCCCGTTGCGCGATCACGACGCAGGACCCCGACACCGGCATCCGCGACCTCGACACGCTGCGGACGATCATCGCCTACCGCGGCCCGATACCCGACGATTCCGGCGCGCCGAAGGCGATGCTCGGCGTCCTCGCCGACGTCGAGGTCCCGGGTCTGGTTCGGCTCGGGGATGAGGTGCGGGTCCTCGACGGCCAGGGCTGAGACGTCGCGGACGCGCCTCCGCCGCTGCCTGACTCGCGGGCCCTACTCGCTGTAGCGCTCTTCCTTCCAGGGATCGGCGTCGTTGTTGTAGCCGTAGCGCTCCCAGAAGCCGAGCTGGTCGTGGTCGAGGAACTCGAGCCCGCGGATCCACTTGGCGCTCTTCCAGAAGTAGCGCTTCGGGACGAGGAGCCGGAGGGGCCAGCCGTGCTCCTTCTCGAGGGGCTGGCCGTCGAAGGTGTCGGCGAGCAGGACGTCGTCGTCGTCGAGGACCGACAGCGGCATGTTGGCCGTGTAGCCCTGCTCGGAATGGGCGAGGACGTGGGTCGCCGCCGGGCGGACCTGGGCGAGGCGGAGGATCTCCTGGATCGGGACGCCTTCCCAGGTCGTGTCGAGCTTCGACCAGCGGGTGACGCAGTGGATGTCGGTGGCGACCGTCTTGCGGGGCAGGGTCTTGAGCTGCTCCCAGGTCAGCGTGAAGGGCGCGTCGACCTCACCGAAGACCCTGAAATCCCACGTGGCGAGGTCGGTGCCGGGCACCGAGCCGTAGTGGAGGACCGGAAACTTCTCGGTCCGGTACTGGCCCGGCGGGATCCGCTCCATGACCGCCGGATCCTGCTCGCGATTGCCGAAGAGACGCTCGAACATCGACTGACTCCGTGGGTGGGCGCCGACTATCGTCCCACACCGTGACGCCCGCGTGACGTGGGGCGCCCACGTGACGAGGCGCGCCGCCCGCGCGCGGCCCGGCGCCTATCCGGGCGCGGCGCCGTGCGACGACCGGGATCGACGGCGGGCCGGGCGCGCCGCGTACGGCGGCGGCACCGGGCGCGGCGCGTGCGCTCGCACGATCCGGTAGCCGGACGAGTTGTGGATCTCTTCGACGGTGTCGCCGTGGAGGCGCAGCGTCAGGGCCCCGCGCCCGGCCCGGAGGTGGTTGATCACGAGTTCCGGCAGCCAGGTCGGCAGGGCGGGGTTGACGTACAGCTCGCGCTGGCCCTCGGGCGCCACCCGGGCATGGATCCCGCACAGGACGGCCACGAGTCGGAAGACCGATGCCGCGGCCCAGGCCTGCGGCGCGCTCGCGCCGAGGTATGGGACAGGGAATGAGCCGTCGTCCCGGTCCAGGCCGGAGAAGAGCTCCGGGAGGCGGTTCGAGGCGAACCGTTCCGCCGCATCGAAGATCCCCTTGGCGACGCGCGCGGCCTCGGCATCGAAGCCATAGCGGCGGAACCCGCCGGCGATCATGGCGTTGTCGTGGGGCCAGACGGACCCGGTGTGGTAGCTGAACGGGTTGTAGTAGGGGTGCGACGAGGCCAGGGTCCGGATCCCCCAGCCCGACCACATGTCGTCGGTCAGGAGGCGCTCCACCACGCGTCCGGCACGGTCGGCGGGCACGATGCCGCTGGCCAGGCAATGCCCGGCATTCGAGGCGACGCTCCGGACCTGCTTCTTGCGGCCGTCGAGGGCGAGGGCGTAGGTCCCCTCCCGTTCCCACCAGAAGGCGTCGTTGAACCTGTCGTACAGGCGCTGGGCTTCCTCCCGCAGGGGCCCGGCGCGATCCGGCTTGCCCAGGACCTCGTAGATCTCGGCCATCCGGAGCTTCGCGTCGTAGGCGTAGCCCTGGAGCTCGCACGTCGCGATCGGGTGCTGGGCCAGCGCCCCTGTCTCGTCGACGATTGCGTCGCCGGCGTCCTTCCAGCCCTGGTTGTAGTAGCCGCGCGGCGAACGCGGGGCGTACTCCTGCAGGCCATCGCCGTCGCGGTCGCCGGAGCGGTCGATCCAGGCCATCGCCGCCTCGGCGGCGGGGAGGTAGCGCTCCAGGATCGCCGCATCGCCGGTCCACTGGTAGAGGTACGAGAGGACGATGACGAAGAGGCTCGTGGCGTCGTGGGTGCCGTAGTAGGGCTGGTGGGGCATGATCCCGAGCGTCGCGAGCTCGCCCCGCCGGATCTCGTGGGGGATCTTGCCCGGCTCCATGTCCCGGGCGGGGTCGTCCCGCGTCGCCTGGAGCTCGGACAGGCGCCGGAGCGCACCGGAGGCGAACTCCGGGTAGCCCGAGATGCTCTGCATCGAGACGACGAGCGAATCCCGGCCGAAGAGCGTCGCGAACCAGGGGATTCCTGCGGCCGGGATGAAGACGCCGCGGCCCGCCCCGTCGTCTTCCAGGCGGAGCGCCTCGATGTCGCGGACGGCCTGGCTCCAGGCGGCCTCGACCGTCCGGTTGGGCGTGTGGATGCCGACCCGGGGCAGCCGGGGCGGGTGGAACCCGGCACGCTGCTCGGTGATGGCGTTGCAGCCGAGGGTCGTCGGGCGCCGCCGCGATCCGATGAGGGGCAGCCACTTCAGGCAGGTGTGCCACGTCTGGCCTCGCTCGAGGCGGATCGCGAAACTCAGGCGCCCGTTCGCCCACTGCGGCGGGTTGCCGGACTTCTCGAGGGCCACGACGAGCGTCCGCTGGAAGTCCCGGTTCGAGTACGTCGTTCGGAGCTCGCGCCGGCTGGCGTACCAGCGGCTCTGGATCGTCCCGCGGCGGACGAGCCGCGGCACCGCGACGTCGAAGATGTCGGCGAAGTCGGAATCGATCTCCACGTCCAGGGCGAGGGTGATCGGCCGCTGGGCGAAGCTCGTGATGTCGAGGTCCTCGTGGACGCCCTCGGAGATGGAGCGATCGAGGCGAAGCGAGACGACGTTCGCCGGGACGGGCCCGGCGTTGTCGAACAGGGCCGGATTCGCGAACTCGAAGCGCGAGGCATAGAAGTGCGTCCCGGCCGAGGTCAGGAGGACGGGGCTCTCGCCATTGATCGTGATCAGGTAGCCCGACACGAACCGGGTGTCGGCGGCGTAGAAGCCGTCGTTGCTGCCACTGCCGATCGTGCCGTCGGGACGGCAGACGACGAAGCGGTCGTTGCGATTGATGGTGATCCCCGCCGGGCCACCCGTTGTCTTCCCCACGAGGGCCCGATCATACGGCTGCGCGATGCCACCGCGCCGCGTGGCGTGTCGCTGCCGTCCGGCATGCCCGGTTCGGGCCGGAGTGGAGTCGGGACGGGTCGAGCGGCCCTCGCCTGCCGCCAGGTGCCGGCGTACGGTGACGTCGTGACCGACATCGATCCGGCGGCCGGTTGGGTCGCACCAGCGGCCGAGGCCCTCCGCGACCTCGGCTTCACGCTTCTCAACAGCGACCGCCCGTCCGCGCCGGGCGGGTCGCAGCTCCTCGTCGCCCTCCGCGATCGCCCGACGCTCCGCCACTTCGACCCCGAGTCGCTGACCTGCTGGGTGGCCGCGTCCGGGCGCGGCCTGGCACTGCCGATCGACCGGCACACGCCCGCAGGGGAGCGCCAGACCCTCTGGGGCCACCTCCACGTCGTGGACCGGCTCGAGGTCGAGAACCGCTTCCTGACCTTCGGCGGCACGCTCCGGATCGCCGACGTCGACGCGGGATTCCGCGTCGTCCAGCATGTCTCGCCCGGCCCGGTCGTCCGCTGGGGCGGCCACTCCCAGGGCTCCGATGCCCTGGCCGGCGAAATCGGGGCGTTCTTCGGACGGCTGATCGTGCCCGTCGACTACGTGCCCGGCGGCGAGGCTCGCCTGGCCGCCGAACCCCCGGAGCACCTCTACACGGCGTTCCTCCGCGACACGATGGCCCGCCGTCGGGCTGCCACTCGGCGCGTCGACCCCGATCGCGACATCCAGCTCCGTTCCTGGATCAGCGCCGAGACCGCCCGCATCCGAGGCGTTGACCCCGCCTGGTGGGAGGCTGCCGGAATCCTCCTCGACGATCTCGACCTGGGGCCGGAGGGCTTCGCGACGGAGCGGGCCGCGCAGGCACGGGCTGGGCGCGGGCCTGGCGAGTCCGGAACCTGAATCACGGGGCCCGCCGTCGCCGGCGGGCCCCGCTTCACCAGATACGATCGTGATCTACAGCAGGCCCTGCTCGGTCAGCCACGCCTTGGCGACGTCCGCGACGTCCTTGTTGTTGACCGCGACCTCGACCCCGAGCTCGGTCAGGACCTCGGTCGTGAGCGTGGCCGAGACGTCGTCGAGGAGCTTCCCGAACGCCGTCCGGTCGCTCTCGGACAGCTTCTCGAGGAAGTCGTTCCGGACGATCGGGGCGAGGTTCTCGGCCGGCTGGGTGTCCTTGTCGTCGTCGAGGACGACGAAG
>Ga0214472_10005076_pt1 | contig 13838 bp, 16 predicted proteins | sample RVTome_6_FD_207662 | JGI IMG/M metagenome (GOLD analysis project Ga0214472, IMG submission 207662) | Soil microbial communities from uranium-contaminated site in the Upper Colorado River Basin, Wyoming, United States - RVT140D175 | ecosystem: Environmental > Terrestrial > Soil > Contaminated >... | reverse complement strand
TCGGAGTTCGTCAGGCGCTCCGGCGCGCCCGGGAGATGGGGCTGGCTGATGGTGAATTACCGCGGCTTCGGGCTATCGGAGGGCGAGCCCACGGAGCGCGCGGTCCTCGACGACGCCAGGCAGATCTACGACTGGGCGGCGGCGCGCCCCGACGTCGACGGCAGGCGCATCGTGGTGCTCGGCCGCAGCCTGGGCTCCTATGTCGCCGTCGCGGTCGCCGCGCAGCGGCCGGCGCGCGCGGTGATCCTCGCCACGCCTTTCGACAGCTTCGTCGCCCTCGGGCAGAAGCACTTCCCGCATCTGCCGGTGAGCTGGCTGCTCGGCGGGCGCTTCGACCCGTCGGCGCTCGCGCCCGGGATCGAGGCGCCCGCGCTGTTCGTGCTGGCCGAGAACGACGAGGTGACGCCGGCCGACAACGGCCGGGCGCTGGCGAGCCGCTGGGGCGGGTGGACGCAGACGGTGCTGCTCTCCGGCGCCTCGCACTACGGCATCGAGCGTCGCGACGAGTTCTGGCGCTCGGTGCGCGGGTTCCTGACGGCGCTGGAGAAAAGGCCTACCTCTTCCGCGCGGGGATAGTCCAGAAGTACACGGTGCGCCCGTTCGACTCGAGCGTCTTCGCCGGCTTCCAGTCGCCCATGTCGAACTGGTGGGAGACGATGCGGGTGCCCGGCTTGAGCTCCTGCCACAGCCGCGGGCGCAGCTTCACGTTGAGGTCCGGCAGCAGGTAGAGGGTCACCACGCTCGCTTCGCTGAAGTCCGCCTTGAACAGGTCTTCCTGGCGGAACTCGACCAGCTTGCTCACGCCGGCGCGCTTCGCGTTCTCGGTCGCTTCCTGGATGCGCTGCGGGTCGATGTCGATGCCCACGGCGCGCACGCCGTACCTCTTCGCGGCGGCGATCGCGATGCGCCCGTCGCCCGAGCCCAGGTCGTAGAGCACGTCACCCCTCCTGACATTGGCGAGGCGCAGCATGTCGTCGACCACCTCGTGGGGCGTCGGCACGAAGATGACATCGGGCTGCTGCGTGCGGCGCGCCGGTTGCGGCTGGGACAGCGCTTGCTCGGCCGAAAAGACTACGAGAAGCGGCAAAGCCGCTGCGGCGACCAGGGATCTCATCCGGAAATTATGCCTCAGGGAGACAGGCCGGTGGCCCAGCGGCTGGAGGTCACCGCCTCGTCGAGCTCGCGCTCGTCGGCCGGCTTGGGCGCCGGCGCCTCGGCCTCGGCGGCAGGCTCGGCAATCGCCGCTTCGATGTCTCCGGTGCCGTGCACTTCCACCCGCGCCCAGCTGATCAGCAGGATCGCGAGGATGATCGCCACGATCGCGATGACCGCGACGACAGGGTGCTCGCCGTTGGGGCGGGGGGGCTGCGGGACGTCGTGATCGTGGGTGACGGCATGGCCCATGGCGGTTTGACCTCCGCGCGCGGGGCAGGTTTCGGGTGCCTACTCGCCGGCGATCGTCATGGTTTCGACGAGGACCGACCCGCTCGTGCGGCCGGCGCGCACCACTGCGTCGCTGCCCACCGCCACGATACCCCCGAACATGTCCTTGAGGTTGCCGGCGATCGTGACTTCCTCCACGGGGAAGCGGATTTCCCCGCCTTCGACCCAGTAGCCGGCGGCCCCCCGGGAGTAGTCGCCGGTGACCAGGTTGACCCCCTGGCCGAGCAGCTCGGTGACCAGCAGGCCGCGCCCCATCTCGCGCAGCAGGCCGCGGAAATCGTTGCGCCCCGGCTGCAGCACGAGGTTGTGGTGACCGCCCGCGCTGCCGGTGCTCTGCATGCCGAGCTTGCGCGCCGAGTAGCTGCCGAGGAAGTAGCCCTGGAGCACGCCTTCCTGCACGATCGCGCGAGTGCGCGTCGCGACCCCTTCCTCGTCGAACGACCCGCTCGCCATGCCGCGGGGCTCGAGCGGGCGCTCGTCGATCGACACGATCGGGGAAAACACCTGCCTGCCCAGGCTGTCGACCAGGAACGAGGTCTTGCGGTAGAGGTTGCCGCCGTTCACCGCGGCGACGAAGTGCCCGAGGAGCTGCGTCGCCGCGGGGGCCTCGAACAGCACCGGTGCCCGGCAGGTGGCGATCTTGCGCGCGCCCAGCCGGGCGAGGGCTCTCTCGCCGGCGTAGCGGCCGAGCGCCTCCGGGGCGGCGAGCGTCGAGGACGCCCGGGCGGCGCTGAACCACTCGTCGCGCTGCATCAGTCCCCGCTCCTGGGCGATGGCGGCGCAGGCGAGCCAGTGCCGCGACCCGGGATAGCCGGCCATGAATCCCAGGCTGTTGGCGAGCACGAACTGCGTCTGCTGCGCCGACACCGTGGCGCCCTCGGAGTTGCGGATCTTCTTCGACACCGCGAACGCGGCCGACTCGCAACGGCGCGCCACCTCGACCGCCTCCTCCGCGGCGAGGTCCCAGGGATGGAACAGATCGAGGTCGGGAAACTCGCGCGCCAGGAGCTCCGGCTCCGGCAACCCGGCGCAGTCGTCTTCCGCCGTGTGACGCGCGATCGCGAGGGCCGCATCCACCGTCTGCTCGAGCGCGGCGCGCGACAGGTCCGAGCTGCTGGCATGGCCGCGGCGCACCCTGGGGCGGCTGCCCAGGTAAACCGACACGCCGATGCTGCGGTCGCGATTGTGCTCGATGGTCTCGGGACGGCCTTTGCGCACCGTCACGGTGAGGCCGTAGCCTTCCGACACTTCGCAGTCGCAGCCGCTCGCGCCGCCGCGCCGCGCGCGCTCGAGCACCGCCTGCGCCAGCTCGCGCAGCTCGTCGGCGGCGCAGGTGAAGCCCGAGGGTTTCGGCATGGCGCGTTATGATAGCTTCGATGCAGGACGAAGTCGTCAGCAAGACACGGCGCAAGCAGGCGATGCTCGAGCTGCAGGCGCTCGGCGAAGCGCTGGTGGCGTTCGGCGAAGCGCAGCTCGCGGCGCTGCCGCTGGAGGACGAGCTGCGCGAAGCGGTGCTCGAAGCGAAGCGCATGCGCAGCCACGAAGCGAAGCGCCGCCAGATGCAGTTCATCGGCCGCCTGATGCGCAGGCTGGACCCGGCGCCCATCCGCGAGCGGCTCGACGAGCTGGCGGGCCAGTCGGCGCAGGCGTCGGCGCGACACAAGCGCCTCGAGGCCTGGCGCGAGCGGCTGCTGGCCGACGATGCGGCGCTCACCGAGTTCGCCGCCGCGCATCCGGGCGCGGACCTGCAGGCGCTGCGCGCCCTGATTCGCAACTCGCGCAAGGAACGGCACGAGGCGAAGCCGCCGCGCGCCTACCGCGAGCTCTTCAGGTTTCTCAAGCAATGCTCCGCCTCCAGCCCCTCCTGAAAGCCGAAGTGACGCTGGCGCCCGCGCAAGACCTGGGCGCGACGCCGCTCGGGCGCCGACGCGTCGTGCCGATCACCGGCGGGCGCTTCAGCGGCGAGCGGCTCGCGGGCCGTGTGCTCGCGGGCGGCGCCGACTGGCAGCTGGTGCGCGCGGACGGCGTCGCCGAGCTCGACGCGCGCTATACGCTCGAGACCGGCGACGGCGCGCTGATCTACGTGCGCAACCGCGGCTACCGGCACGGCCCGGCCGAAATCCTCGAGCAGCTGGCCGCCGGCCGGACGGTCGATCCGGCGCGCTACTACATGAGAACCACGCCGCTATTCGAGACCGCGGATGCGCGCTACGCCTGGCTGAACCGCTTGGTGTGCGTCGCCACCGGCGCGCGCCGCCCCGCCGCGGTGGAGCTGGAAGTCTTCGAGGTGACATGAACCAGGAACTCGTCGTCGGGCTGGTGTCCATCAGCGACCGCGCCTCGGCCGGCGTCTATCGCGACGAAGGCATCCCGGCGCTCAAGGAATGGCTCGCGGCGGCGATCGCCGCGCCGGCCTGGCGCGACCAGACGCGCCTCATCGCCGACGAGCGCGCGCTCATCGAGTCGACGCTGGTCGACCTGGTGGACGTCCGCGGCTGCCACCTGGTGCTCACCACCGGCGGCACCGGGCCTGCGCCGCGCGACGTCACGCCCGAGGCCACGCTCGCGGTCGCCGACAAGGTCATGCCCGGCTTCGGCGAGCAGATGCGCGCGGTGAGCCTGAAGTACGTGCCCACGGCGATCCTCTCGCGCCAGGTCGCGGTGGTGCGCAAGCAGGCGCTGATCATCAATCTTCCGGGGCAGCCGAAGGCGATCCGCGAGACGCTCGACGGCGTGTTCGCCGCGGTGCCCTATTGCATCGATCTGATCGGCGGCCCGTATATCGAGACCCACGATTCGGTCGTGAAGGCCTTCCGGCCCAAGTCCGCGCAGCGCAAGAAATAGCGCAATTGTTCCTTTCGCCCGGGGCGGCAAGGGCGTGTAGTGGACATCGCCATGCCGGCGACGGAACTGCCCACCGAGGAGCCGGCGGACTGGGAGGAACCCGCCGAGCGCCTCATCCAGGCGCTGCAGCAGAACGCCTTCGAGCTCTACGCGCAGCGCATCATCGCGCTCGACCGCCCGCGCAGCGCGCCCATGGCCGAGGTCCTGGTGCGCATGCGCGAGGAGGAGGAGCGGCTGCTGCCGCCGGGCGCGTTCCTGCCGGTCTTCGAGCGCCTGGGCATGATGCCGGATCTCGACCGCTGGGTGATGCGGCGCGCCCTCGCGCAGCTTGCGCGCGGCTCGCGCGTGCCCAGCCTGTCGCTCAACATCTCGGCGCAGACGCTGAGCGATCCCGAGTTCCTTTCCGAGATGGCGGCGCAGCTCGCGCGCCACCGCATGCGCCCGGCCTCGGTCGTGCTCGAAATCACCGTGGACGACATCGTCGGGCGGCCGGCCTCGGTCGAGCAGTTCACCGCCGCGGCGCGGCGCCTGGGCACGCAGCTCACCATCGACGGCTTCGGCGGCTCCGAGATCGCGGCTGCCTCGCTGCAGGCGCTGCGCCCGAACTACGTCAAGGTCGACCGCTCGATCGTTCGCGGCGTGGCGGCGAGCCCGGCCGCGCGCGGCCGGCTGGAGGCGGCGGTGCGGATCGGCAGGAAGACCGGGATCGGCGTGATCTGCGAATGCGTGGAAACCCGGGAGGTGCTGGCCTCGGTGCGCAGCGCCGGCGCCGGGTTCGCGCAAGGCTACGGCATCCACGTTCCCGAGCCGATCGCCAGGGCCCTGGCGCGCTAGCGGGCGTTCCGGGTTACGCTTTCGTCCATGCTCAAGCGCGTCCTGCTGGCCTTTGCGCTGCTCGCGGCAGCCTGCGTGCCGGCCGGACCCCGGTCGCCGGAAGTGCGCTTCGAGCCGACCCCCATGGACGTGGTGCAGGCGATGCTCGCGCTCGCCGACGTGCGCCCGGGCGACGTCGTCTTCGATCTGGGCTGCGGCGACGGGCGCATCGTGATCGAGGCCGCCAGGATCGCCGGCGTGCGCGGCGTCTGCGTCGACATCGATCCGCAGCGCATCGCCGAGGCGCGGCGCAACGCCGCCGCCGCCGGGGTGGAGGAGCGCGTGCGCTTCCTCAACCAGGACCTGCGCGGGACCGACCTGCGCGAGGCCACCGTGGTGATGCTGTTCCTCTCGCACGGCCTCAACCTGGAGCTGCGCCCCAGGCTGCGCCGCAGCCTCGCTCCCGGCGCGCGCATCGTCTCGCACTGGCACGGCATGGGCGACTGGACGCCGCAGCGCACCCGCTACGTCACCAGCGACAAGCGCGAGCGGCCGGTCTTTCTGTGGACCGTCGATATGTCAAACTGACGCCATGAAAGACGCTGCGGTAATCTGGCTGCACGGCCTGGGCGCGGACCATACCGACTTCGAGCCCATCGTTCCCGAGCTCGCCCTTCCGGCGTCGGTGCGCTTCGTGTTCCCGGACGCGCCGATCCGGCCGGTCACCATCAACGGCGGCATGCGCATGCGCGCGTGGTACGACATCCTGCAGCTCGGCGGCGGCCCGGAGGACGAGGCCGGGATCCGCGCCTCGCAGCGGACGATCGAAGGGCTGATCGCAGAGCAGGGCCTGCCGGCGCAACGCGTGGTGCTCGCCGGCTTCTCCCAGGGGGGGGCGATCGTGCTGCAGACGGCGCTGCGCTATCCCGAGCGTCTCGCCGGCGTGGTCGCGCTCTCGACTTACCTGCCGCTGGCGGGCACGCTCGAAGCGGAGGCGGCCCCGGCCAACCGGGATCTGCCGGTTTTCATGGGGCACGGCCTGTACGACGACCTCATCCCGATCGCCCGGGCGCGGGCCTCGCGCGAGCTGCTCGCCCGGGGTGGCACCCCGGTGCAGTGGCACGAGTACCCGATGCCGCACTCGGTCTGCGCGCAGGAGATCGCCGACATCGCGCGCTTTCTCGGTGGCGTGCTGTGAGCGGCGCGCCCGCCTCGCCGAAGGAGCCGCTGGTGCCGGGCTACGTGGTGGTGCACCCGATCGGCGAGGGCGGCCAGGCGAAGGTCTACCTCGCCGAGCGCCAGCGCGACCGCCTGCGCGTCGCCCTGAAGGTGCTCGACCGCCGCCTGCGCAACGACAGCGTGTTCCTCGAGCGCTTCATGCGCGAGTACAAGCTGCTCGCGAGCCTGGAGGTCGAGCACGTCGCGCGCATCTACGACCAGGGTTTCACCGGCGACAATCCGTACATCGCCATGGAGTTCCTGCCCGCCGGCACGCTCGCGAGCCGCATCCGCGAAGGCCTGCTGCCGCGCGCCTCGCTCAAGCTCGCGCGCCAGATCGCGCAGGCGCTCGATGCGATCCATTCGCGCGGCATCGTGCACCGCGACCTGAAGCCGGCGAACATCCTGTTCCGCGCCGACGGCCGCCCGGTGCTCGCCGACTTCGGGCTGGCGCGCGACCTCGAGCAGCCCTCCAACCTCACCGTCGACGGCAGGATCTTCGCCACGCCGCGCTACATGAGCCCCGAGCAGTGCCTGGGCCAGAAGGTCGATGCGCGCTCCGACCTCTACAGCCTCGGCGCGATCTTCTACGAGATGCTGACCGGCTCGAAGCTGTTCGAGCCGGCCACTTCGGCGGACCTGATCCACATGCACGTCACCGCGCCGGTGCCGCGCCTGCCCGAGGCTTACGCCGAGTACCAGCGGCTTCTCGACGGGCTGCTCGCCAAGCGGCCCGAGGACCGGTTCCAGAGCGCCGCCGAGGTCGTCGCGGCGATCGAGCCATCGAGCCAAAGCGAGCCCTCGAGCCAAAGCGAGCCATGAGCGAGCGGCACTACCTGGACCTCCTCGCCGAGGTGCTCGAGCGCGGCGCGCGCAAGTCCGACCGCACCGGCACCGGGACCCTCTCGGTGTTCGGACGCCAGCTGCGCTTCGACCTGCGCAGCCGCTTTCCGCTGCTCACCACCAAGAAGCTGCATTTCAAGTCGATCGCCTGCGAGCTGCTCTGGTTCCTGCGCGGCGAGACCAACGTGCGCTGGCTGCAGGAGCGCGGCGTGACGATCTGGGACGAATGGGCCGACGAGCGCGGCGAGCTCGGCCCGGTGTACGGCTACCAGTGGCGCCACTGGCGCACCCCGGACGGAACGGAGGTCGATCAGATCGCCGCAGTCATGCAATCCTTGAAGAAGAACCCGGATTCACGAAGGCACATCGTCAGCGCCTGGAACCCGGCCGATATCGGGCGAATGGCGTTGCCTCCGTGTCATGCCCTGTTCCAGTTCTACGTCGCGAACGGGCGGCTGTCGTGCCAGTTGTACCAGCGCAGCGCGGACCTGTTCCTGGGCGTGCCGTTCAACATCGCCTCCTACGCGCTGCTCACGCTGATGGTCGCGCAGGCGGCCGGTCTCGAGCCCGAGGAGTTCGTGCTCACGCTGGGCGACGCGCACCTGTACCTCAACCACCTCGAGCAGTCGCGCGAGCAGCTTTCGCGCGCGCCGCGGGAGTTCCCGCGCATGCGGCTCAATCCAGAGGTGAAGGACGTGTTCGCGTTCCGCTACGAGGACTTCACGCTCGAGGGCTACGATCCGCATCCGGCGATCAGGGCGCCGATCGCGGTCTAGGAGGAGGACTCGATGAACAAGCTCAGATGGCTGCTCGCGTTCACCGGCGGCGGGCTCACCGGCGCGGCGGTCGGCTTCGCCTTCGGCATCTTCGCCTATCCCTATCTGTTCCTCGCCGACATCGTCGCCACCGAGCGCGTCGAGCGCCCGGAGGCCCGCAAGGTGCTGGCGCGCGGCAGTTTCGTGCACGCCGACCCTTCGGACCCGATCCATTACGGCAAGGGCGGCGTCACGATCTACGAAGGCCTGCTGCATCTCGAGCCGGACTTCGAGGTCGGTCCGGGTCCCAAGTTCCATGTCTATCTCGTGCCGGAGCGCGAGGTCGTGCCTTCGACCGACGTCGAGCGCACGATGTTCGTCGACCTGGGCCGCCTGAAGGCGTTCAAGGGCAGCCAGAACTTCGAGGTCCCGGCGGGCGTGGAGATCGCGAGATACGGCAACGTGGTGATCTGGTGCGAGCAGTTCGGGGTGCTGATCTCGCCGGCGGCGCTCAGGCACGAGTAGAAAAAAAGAGGGCCCGCCTGTAGGGGGAAGAGGACGGGCCCAGGGGAGGAAGCGCTAAGCTTTGTCTGGTTTGGGCGCTAGAACGTGCCCTGCGTCCAGAAACGCGTGAGATAGAGGAATCCCGCCACCGCAAACCCGTACACCAGGACGTCGGAGAAGCGGCTGCGATGCGCCGGCGAGTTCCAGCCGCGCGAGAACCAGGCGAGCGCCACGATCATCAGCAGCGAGCCGAGGGCCGCCACACCGGCGGAGAGACTCCGGCCGAAAGCCTGCGCGACCCAGCCGTTCGGCGAAATGACCTTGTAGATCGTGCCCCCTATGCCCGTCAGAACCAGCGTCACCACCACCAGGCCTACCGTGACCTGCGCGATGGCGAAGACTTCCTGCTTGAACTTGACCTCGCCTAGATTCACGGGAAAACCTACTGCAAGCCGCATGCCCGCTACGGAATCCGTAGTCCGAACAGATGCTTGCTTCACCCGTGTGACAGATTTTTACCCGCTACAAGGGTGTCAATCGTCGTGCTGCGGCGACGAAGGATTTCACCTTTACCCGAGTACCTTGATGCAAGGCGGCTTTCGCTGTCGCTCGACGGCGACAAGACGCAAATCAGCCCCAGGCTGACAACGCGGACTGGCCGATGAGCAGCAGCGCCATCACCCAGAGCGCCTTGCGCAGCCAGCTGCGGTAGGTCGCGGCGTCGATGCGGCTGCGCATGCGCATGCCGTAGAAGAGCGCGGCCACCGAAGGCACGGCGAGAGCGCGCCGAGCGCCAGCCACACCGGGGCCGTCAGTGCCCCGGAGGCCGCCAGGGTCAGCACCTGGGTGCTCTTGCCGACCGAGAAGCACATGTTGAGCGTCTGCACCATCTGCAAGGGCGCCGCCCCGAGCAGCATGAAATAGATGAGCAGCATCGGGCCGGCGACGTTGGCGACCGCCTCGAACACGCCGGCAAGGAAGCCGAACCCGATGCCGAGCGGCAGCCGCAGCCGCTCGAACGCGGGGCTCGCGCCGCGCCCGAGGCGATCGAGGTTGAGATAGAGCAGGATCACGAACGCGAGCACCAGGACGAAGGGCTCGGGCGGCGCCGCGAGCAGCCAGCGGGTCCCGAGCCACGCGCCGAGCGCCATGGCGAGCGGCAGGAACCAGTACGCGCGCGCCAGCGCGAGCACGCCGCCGCCGCGCAGCACCGAGATCACCACGAGCAGCAGAGTGAGCGGCGCCAGCAGCACGATCGCCGACTTGATGTCCAGCACCAGCGCCGCGAGCGGCGTCGCAACCATCGGAAAGCCGAAGCCCAGGGCGCCGTGCGCGAACCCGGATACGAGGCACACCGCCGTCAGGAAGACGAGCGCCGCCAGCCCGAGCTCGACCGTCATCGCGGCGCGAGCAGCTCCGCGAGGTGCAGGGTCGGCCGCGCCGCGAGCGCCTCGATCTGCTCGCGGCAGGAGAATCCGTCGGCGACCACGCGGGCGTCGCGCGCGGCCTCGAGCGCCGGCAGCAGCGCAAGGCCCGCGATGCGCCGTGAAGTCTCGTAGAACTCCGGCCGGTAGCCGTACGATCCGGCCATGCCGCAGCAGCCGGTGTCCGGCGCGATCACCTCGCAGCCCGCCTTCTGCAGCGCCGCGATCTCGGGCCGGATGCCGGAAAGCGCCTTCTGGTGGCAGTGGCCGTGCAGCAGCACGCGGCCGCCGATTCGCGGCAGCGCGATCCCTTTGCGTTCGAGATGCTCGGCGAGCGTGCTTGCCTGGGCGGCGAGCCTCTGCGCCCGCTCGTCGCGCGGCATCAGCTGGCACAGCTCGTCGCGGAACACCGAGAGGCAGCCCGGCTCCAGGACCACGACCGGAATTCCCGCGTCGAGCTGGGGGGCGAGCACCTCGAGCGCGTGCTCCAGCGAGCGCCGCGCACGATCCAGCATGCCGTAGTCGTAGTACGGCCGCCCGCAGCACACGTGGCTCGCCGGCAGCTCCACCGCGGCGCCCGCCGCCTCGAGCGCGCGCTGCGCCGCCGCCGCGGTCTGCGGGCGGAAATGGTTGTTGAAGGTATCGTCGAACAGCACCAGGCGCTCGCCGCGCGCCGCCGGCCTGAATCCGGAGCGAAACGTGCGCGGCGCCAGTTTCGGCAGCGAGCGCTGCGGCGCAATCCCGGCGAGCCCTCTCCCGAAGGAAGAAAGGGCGTTGAAAAGCCGCGGCGCCTTCGCCGCGAGCGGCGCCCATTCGCCGATGCGGCCCATCGAGTATGCCTGGCGCGGCCGGCGGCGCTTCTCGTAATAGTGCGAGAGGAATTCGGCCTTGTACGCCGCCATGTCGGTGTGCGTCGGGCAGTCGCTCGCGCAGCCCTTGCAGGCGAGGCAGGTCTCGAGCGCCTCCTTGACGTCTTCGCTTTGCCAGCCTGCGGTGATGACCTCGCCGCGCAGCATCTCGGCGAGCAGGCGCGCGCGCCCGCGCGTCGAGTAGCGCTCCTCGCGCGTCGCGCGATAGGACGGGCACATCGTGCCGCCGCTCGCCGCGCGGCATTTGCCCATGCCGATGCAATGCTCGGTGGCGCGCACGAAGCCCTCGCCGACGTCGCTCCGGAACGCGAAGCGCGTCTCCAGGCGCACCGGCCGGTAGTCCGGGCCGAGGCGCAGGTCCTGGTCGGCGCGCCGCGGCTCGATCAGCTTGCCCGGGTTCATGCGGTTGGCGGGATCCCAGATCGCCTTGAACTCGCGCAACGCCTGCATCAGCTCGGGCCCGAACATTATCGGCAGGAACTCGCCCTTCGCCTGCCCGTCGCCGTGCTCGCCGGAAAGCGAGCCGCCGTACTTCACGACCAGTTCCGCAGCCGCGACGAGGAAGCGCCGCCAGTGCGCAATGCCCTCGGGCGTGCGCAGCGCGAAGTCGATGCGCGCGTGGATGCAGCCGTCGCCGAAGTGCCCGTAGAGCGAGGTGCGGTAGCCGAAGCGGTCGATCAACGCCTGGAACTCCCGCAGGTAGTCGCCCAGGCGCAGCGGGTCCACCGCGGCATCCTCCCAGCCGACGACCGGGTCGACGCCCTCGCCGCGCAGGTTGAGCGCGGTGGCCGAGGCGCCGGTCTCGCGGATGGACCAGATGCGCTCGGCGAGCACGCGATCCTCGATGACCTCGCCGCCGATGCGGGACTGGAGCGAGCGCGCGGCGTGCAGCGCCTCGGCGCGCTCGTCGGCGCCGAACTCGATCATCAGCCAGCCCCGGCCGGGCGGAAGCCTGGCGATGTCGGCAAGGCGCAGCCCGCGGCTGCGCAACCCGCCGATGATGGCTTCGTCCAGGCCCTCGCAGGCGATCGGCCCGGCGGCGAGCACTTCGGGCACCGCGTCGCCCGCGGCGTAGATGTCGGCGAACCCGGCCACCAGCAGCACCCGGCTCGGCGGGCTCTTCACCAGCCGCGCCTCGGCCTGCAGGGTGAGCGCGCAGGTGCCTTCCGTGCCCACGAGCGCGCGCGCCACGTTGAAGCCGTTCTCCGGCAGCAGCTGGTCGAGGTTGTAGCCGGAGACGCGCCGCTTGATCTTCGGGAAGCGGCTGCGCACCAGATCGCCGTAGCGCCCGGCAAGCGCCTTGAGGCCGCGATAGATCTCGGCGCGCCGGCCGCCCGCGGCGAGGATCGACTGCAGCTCGGCTTCGCCGGTCGCCCCGCACCAGAAGCGCGTCCCGTCGTAGGTCAGCACTTCGAGCCGCTCGACGTTCTCCACCGTCTTGCCGGCCATCACCGAATGCGGGCCGCAGGAATTGTTTCCGATCATGCCGCCGAGCGTGCAGCGCGAATGCGTCGCCGGGTCGGGCGCGAACGTCAGGCCGTAGCGCTCGGCGGCATCGCGCAGGCTGTCGCACACGACGCCCGGCTCGACGCGCGCCAGGCGCGCCGCCGGGTCCACCGCCAGCACGCGGTCGAGGTACTTGGAGCAGTCGATCACCACCGCGACGTTCACCGTCTGGCCGTTGAGCGAGGTGCCGCAGCCGCGCGGCAGCACCGGCGCGCCGTGGCTCGCGCATGCGGCCACCGCCGCGACCACGTCCTCGATGGTGCGCGGCAGCACCACCGCGATCGGCACCTGCCGGTAGTTCGACGCGTCGGCCGCATAGGCGGCGCGGGCGCCGCCGTCGAAGCGGACTTCGCCGCCCACCGCGCGCTTCAACGCTTGCTCGAGTCGCCGGACATCGACCATCCGTAGTGATTCTTGCACACGGCGCTTTCTTGACTTCACGGCATGCCGCAGCTAGTCTCGTCGCGACGGCTGGGAGCTTGGAGGGAGTCGTCTTGGTCAGACCATTCCGTCCACCTTCATCTCAGGAGCAAACATGAAATCGGCATTTGCAAGAACAATCTCCCGCTTGCTGGTCGTACTGCTGATCTGGAGCCCGTATCACATGGCGCAGGCCTCCATGATCGGCACCGACCAGGTCGTTTCGCCGGCATCCCAGCTCGAGAGAAACACCGTCCTCAATTTCGTCAGCCGCACCGACGTCTCCAGCCAGCTCCAGGCGCTCGGCCTCGACCCCGCCACCGCAGCCGAGCGCATCGCCGCGATGACCGACGAGGAAGTGCGCTCGCTCGCCGGGCGCATCAACGCGCTGCCCGCGGGCGGCGACGCTGCCGGCGTGCTGCTGCTCATCGTGATCGTCGCGGCCATCTGGTGGGTGTGGAGAGGAGGCTTCCGATAGCCCTGCGCGCGCGCCCAGCCGCACGCCACGCCCGCTTCACCGCGGGCGTTTTTCTTTGCGCCTGCGTGCTGCTCGTCTCGGGCTGCGCCGGCCTGTGGCCGCAGACCGCCGAGCTGCGCGAGGCGCTGCCGCGCGGCCTCCCGGAGCGCGTCGAGCTCGAGAAAGTGCCTTTCTTCCCGCAGCTCGAGTACCAGTGCGGGCCGGCCGCGCTCGCCACCGCGCTGGTGAGCTCCGGGATCAAGGTGACGCCCGACGAGCTGGTGTCGCAGGTCTATCTGCCCGGCCGCAGGGGCAGCCTGCAGGTCGAGATGCTGTCGGCGGCGCGCAGGCACGGCAGGGTGTCCTACGAGCTCGCGCCGCGCTTCGAGGACGTGCTGCGCGAGCTCGCGGCGGGCAACCCGGTGATCGTGCTGCAGAACCTGGGATTGTTCGACGGCTGGCACTACGCGGTCGCCGTGGGCTACGACTACCCGCGCGGCGAGCTCGTCCTGCGCTCCGGCGAGATCGAGCGCAAGACGCTCTCGTTCACGGTCCACGAGATGGTGTGGAAGCGCAGCGGCTACTGGGCGATGGTCGCGCTGCCTCCCGGGCAGATTCCCGCCACCGCGGACGAGGCGCGCTGGCTGTCGGCGATTGCCGCGCTCGAGCGCGCGGATGCGGGAAGCGCGCGCATCGCGTACGCGAATTTCCTCAAGCACTGGCCCGACAACCTCAATGCCGC
>Ga0214472_10005075_pt1 | contig 13839 bp, 12 predicted proteins | sample RVTome_6_FD_207662 | JGI IMG/M metagenome (GOLD analysis project Ga0214472, IMG submission 207662) | Soil microbial communities from uranium-contaminated site in the Upper Colorado River Basin, Wyoming, United States - RVT140D175 | ecosystem: Environmental > Terrestrial > Soil > Contaminated >... | reverse complement strand
AGGACGATCTGGCCCTGCGAGACGATGCGCAGATTCGAGAGCTGGTAGTCACCAGCCAGGGCCACCGCCGGCACCGGCAACAACAGCGGATCGTCGAATCCGTCATCGCCGGTGCTGCTCAGCGTCAAGGTCTGGCTCAAACCGGGGCCGGAGAGCTCGCCCTCCACGGAGAAGTCGGGACCGAGAAACCGCACCAGATCCGCCGGCGAGAGAGCGCTGCCGCCGGCGGTCACCACGATCTGGACACCGGTCGCAATGTTCTTGGGGACGACGGGATTCAGGTCTGCGGGCTGCGCCGAGAGGCCCACGAGGAGCAGCTCCAGCTCCGCAATCTTGCGCAGGCTCTGGCCCGAGACCTGGGCGCTGGTCGTACCGAAGAGCCCCGTGGCCATGGCAATGGCCGTCAGGACAGGAAGTAGGGCTTTCTTGCGGCTGCTTCTCGTGCTTCGATCGACCACGCTGGACGCCCCCTTTTCGCGGCTACCGACTTCCCAAAAGCCCTGCTCCGCCAGCGCCTACTGACACATAGACCCCGCGCGGCCGATGTGGTTCCCACAGGGGGCAGGGGACTCCACATCACCCCACGTCACGACGACAAGACCGCTGCCTAGCCGGATCCGCTCCCGGTTGGCTGCGCGACCAAGTTCACCCCCTCGAACGACCCACCGTGCGCTCTCTGCTGCTCACGAGGAATGAACCCGTCGTCGCGCGACAAGCCCGACCCATCTGCACATCCGTCAAACCGGAGAGTGCGAACTCCTCTTGGCGCCGCAGGGTATGGAATCACAGCGGCCCTGTCAAGCACGCATTTCGACCGACGTGTGGAGCGATTGAGCGATTCCTCCAGCTTTCATCACGAGTTACCTCCGCGGTCATAATCGCTCACTTCATACGCATGCGATATCGTTTCGTGCCCATCTCGTTCGGTGCGGCAACCCAAGAATCAACCCCCTGACCCTCGAGTAGCGTAATCCGGCACAGATCGCCAGGAGAATAGCCGCCGGGTAGCAGCACAACCGCGGGCGTTGTGACAGTTTCCAAAGTGTCACAACGCAGGCGCCGCGGCACCTCGGTCCGCGGGACCGCCACATCGGCTGGTCACCCGAGGTGCGCAAGCCAAAGCTGTGCTTCGTGGCCTACCAGACACGCTTCCTCATCCTGCCGTGGGTGCACGGACCGCACCTGGCTGCTCACCTGCTGGGTCCTATGTCGCGGCAGCTCTCGGTGGACTGGGAGCGCGCGTACGCCCACCCGATCCCTCTTCACCGAGACGTTCGTGGACCCCACGCGCTACCGGGGCACGTGCTACCGGGCAGCCAACTGGGTCTGGATGGGACGGACCACAGGGCGCGGCAAGAACGACCCGACGGGCCGACCCAACCGCCCTCTCAAGGACGTGTGGGGCTATCCACTCGTCCACGACCTCCGCGAGCGCCTCTGCGAGGTGGAGCCTTCATGAACGCGACCGTGCGGTCGGCTCCTGGGCGACATCGATCTGCGAGTCGCGCTGCGTGTGCAGTGCCTCGATCGGCGGCGCAGCGCCGGGGTGCCCGAGCGGGTCGGTAGCGATCCATGGCCACTAGCATCGACGTCACCCGCGCGGGGCATGACAGACGCTTGCTGGCAAGCCCGCCAGAGAATACGATCGCGGGAACGGTCTTGATCCACTCTCCCCGCCGGGGCGGGTGCAGAATGTACCTGTGATCGCGCACGGTATGAAACGGGTGAGAAAGAGGCGAAACGACATCCGGCGAGACGACCGGAAGGCGCACGGATTCGTCGTCAGCCTCACGCGCCGCGGCCGGGTGGCCAGCCTACGGTTCTTCTCCGACAAGAAGTACGGCGGCCGGGAAGCCGCGCAGGCCGCCGCGGAGGAGTGGCGAGACGAGCAGCTCCTCGCTCTCTACCCCCCGGTGCGGATCCGCCGATTCCACCCCACGAACAAGACGGGTGTGATGGGCGTCCTCCTGGAGCGCTACAAAGTCGAGGGGCGGGCTTACCAGCGCTACCGTGTGAGCTGGCCCGACGGTCACGGCGGCGAGGAGCGCCGCTCCTTCAGTCTCTCCAAGTACGGGCCGGAGCGCGCCTTCGCGCTCGCCGCGGAGGCCCGGCGCGCGGGGATCCTCGAGCTCGAGAAGCGGGTGCGCAGCCGGCTGGCCCGGGAGGTTGCGGAGCGCCGGCGACGGCCGCGCTGAGCTGAGCGCCGGCGGCGCTCCACGCCTGCGCAGCTCCACATTCGCCCCAGAGCGGCGACAACAGCTCCGGGCTCCATAGCCTCGAAGGGCCCGCCGCACGCCCGGGGGTAGCCTCCTCCTCTCGTACCCCCTCCAGATGTCAGGGTGGCCGGTGCAGGCTGCACCACCACTGCATCAGGTGGCGCCCTTTGGAGGCGCCGCAGCGTATATTCCTGGAAAGGCAACGCTGCACGAGCGGACCCTTCGAAAACGCAGACGCTCGCTCCGGCCGCCCTCCACGCGGCGTTGCGGCGGATCCTGTGGACGCTCGGGCAGCTTCGCGCCGGTCGCCGCCTCAAGGCCTACTCCGAGATCAGCGATCCAGAAAGCCACAGCAGTGCTCCGGGCACGCTCTCCGCCGGAACCGGAGCCGCAAAGCGGCCGCGCGCTGACTGCCACACCCGGCTCGCCACGAACGTCTCACGCCAAAAGCGGGACCAGCGTCTCAGCGTACGCACGCTCACCGCGTAGGTCGCGCACAGCCGAGTCAGCCGCTCAGGCGTGGGGCCGTCACGCAACACCGTCAGCAGCAGGACCAGCACCCCAAAAAACACCTTCCGCCCCAGGAACCGCAGCGACGGCGGCGTCATCCGGCGCCGGCACCCTTCCCTTGCGCAGCAGAAGCTGAACCGCATCGCGCTCCCACCCGCCCAGCCGGCCGGGCCGCCTCGAGGCTGCCGTTCGTACGCAGCACTGTGCAACACGCCACCGCACACACACCCGGCGAGCCGTGCTTCGCCCGCAAGCTCTTCGTCAAGCGTCAACAGCAGATCGAAAAACCTGGAATACACCCCAGCACCGCGTTGTTGCGAGGTTCTGGGCTTCGCTGGAGCACTTCGAAACGGGCGGGGCGGGAGCGGCAAGCGAAACCGGGCCGCGCCTGAGTTCACTCCGGCGGGTGTAGGCTAGACTCGAACTCACCACGACGGCACGATCGATTCAGTGCGGGGACGATCTCCTTCGGCTTGGTCTCTATTCCTGTCAAGCTGTTCTCAGCGGCGGACAGCGAGAAGATGTACGGCCCTACAGGACACCAACCACACCCCAAAACCCCTCCCGGTCCCGCCAACTGAGGCGTCCCGACCGTATCCCAGCAAGGAAAGTCGAGCTGAGCATTCCGTCGACAAGTCCTCCGGATCCTGCGGCGGCCGAGCGCCGCACCTGAAGCCCTGGCACTTTGGCAGAATATGGTGCAGGATTGCGCGTAGACTCTGACTCCTGGAGTCACACAACGTTGCGAGGGCACCCGTGCACGGTCGGCCAACGACGTTCTGGGGAAAACTGAGTCGCAAGACTGGTGAGCCCGGTGACCATCAGTGGCACCCACTCTTCGATCACTGTGCAGACGTCGCCGCCGTGGCCGAGCGACTGCTGCTGCTCCCTGTCTGGCACCGACGCCTCTCCCGGCTGGCAGGTCGACAGCTTCAGGACGCCGACCGGGCGCGCCTTGCCGTTTTCGCCGCCGTCCACGACGTGGGTAAGCTCAATCTGGGCTTTCAAGCGAAGGGCAATCCCGAGCTCGGCCCCACTGCCGGCCACGTTCAGGAAGCTGTCGCGGCGCTCGTCCAAGGCCGCGCGCTGCGCAGTCTCGTGGACTCCGTTTTGGCATGGGGCGAGGGAGCGGAGTCGCTGCTCCTGGCTGCCGTCTGCCACCATGGGCGACCCCACAGTGTCCGGTCCACCAGCGCGAGTTGGCAGGCCAGCCTGTGGGCGCCGCGAGCCGGGCTCGACCCACAGGCTGATTGCGCATCACTGCTGGAGGGATGTCGGCGATGGTTTCCAGATGCCTTCGAGACCTCGGCTCCTCTGCCTGACCAACCCGAGTTCAGCCATGCCTTCGCCGGCCTGGTGATGCTCGCGGACTGGATCGGCTCTGACATCCGCCTCTTCCCATACAGCGAGACGGAGGCGGACCGGATGCCCTTGGCCCGAGAGAAGGCGCGAGAGGCGATCCGGCGCCTCGGCCTCGACGTGCCCGCTGCCGATCGAGCTGACATCCGCCGGAGGGAGGCATTCGACCGTGTTAGCCCCGAGTCCCCGCGTCCCGCACAACGAGCCATCGGCGCACTGCCCTGTTGGGAAGGTGGTGGGCTGGCCATCCTCGAAGCGGAGACAGGCTCCGGAAAGACCGAGGCCGCGTTCAGCCGGTTCGTCGAGCTGTTCGACCGAGGCCTGGTCGACGGCCTGTACTTCGCCCTGCCCACCCGGTCGGCGGCGACAGAGCTCCACTCGCGAGCCGTCGCGGCCGCGCGGCGGGCCTTCGCAGACCCACCACCTGTCGTTCTTGCGGTGCCTGGCTACCTCAAGGTGGACGACGTGCACGGCACGCGCCTGGCTCCGTTCGAGGTCCAGTGGCCCGACGGCGGCGAGCGGCTGCGCTATCGAGGCTGGGCTGCTGAGAGCGCGAAGAGATTTCTCGTTGGCTGCATCGTAGTCGGCACGATCGACCAGGTCCTCCTCTCGAGCCTGATGGTGAGTCATGCTCACCTGCGCGCGACGGCGCTGCTGCGGCACCTGCTGGTCATCGATGAAGTCCACGCTTCGGACGCCTACATGCAGCGTGTGCTGCAGCACGTCCTCAGGCGCCACCTCGCGGCGGGCGGCCATGCGCTCCTGCTCTCGGCCACCCTGGGGGGCGAGGCACGGTCGCAGCTCGTGGCCCCGGAGCAGCTCGTGCGCGGGCCGTCCCTCGACGACGCGGTCGCCGCGCCGTATCCCCTGCTGACGCATCGGGGGGGCCATGCCGAGACTCTCGATGTGCGCCGTGAGACAGGATCGAGGGTGGTTCGCGTCAGCGTCCGGCCATGGATGGACGATGGCGAGTCAGTCGCGGAGCATGCTCTGGCCGCTGCAACTCGCGGCGCAAAGGTCCTGGTGATCAGGAACACCGTCACGGACTGCATCGCCACACAGGAGCATCTCGAGCGCCTCGCCGAGGCCGGGACACGCGCGGACGTCCTCTTCACGTGCGAAGGCAGGCGGGCGCCCCACCACGCGCGTTTCGCCCGAGCCGATCGCGTCGCCCTCGACCATGAACTCAAGGCGCGGTTCGGGAGGGAGCGACCAGACGGAGGGTGCGTCGTCGTGGCAACGCAGACCGTTCAGCAGTCGCTGGATCTCGATGCCGATCTTCTCGTGACGGACCTGTGCCCTGCTGACGTACTGCTCCAGCGCATCGGCCGACTCCACCGACACAAGCGTGAGCGACCCGATGGATACGACAGACCGCAAGTCGCTGTCCTCGTGCCCTCAACGCGCGATCTCGCTACCCTCATCAAGGAAAGGGGCAGTGCCCGAAACCACCATGGCCTGGGAAGCGTGTACCCCGACCTGCGGATCATCGAAGCCACGTGGCGCCTGCTCGAGGCGCGCCCCGAATGGTGGATCCCAGAAATGAACCGCCTCGTCGTCGAGCACAGCCTGCACTCCCAGGTTCTGGAGGCCATCGTACGAGAGGGCGGGCCACGCTGGCAGGCTCACGCAATCGAGGTGGCCGGAGCCACACGGGGTGAAGCGCGCCAAGCCGAACTGAACCTCGTCGACTGGACACGACCGTATGCGGATGCCCCCTTCCCCTCAGCAGGCGATCAGCGCATCCCCACGCGCCTCGGAGAAGACGACCGACTCGCTCACTTCGAGCCATCGATCGTCAGCCCATTCGGCAGGATGGTGGAGGACATCACAGTACCCGGGTGGTGGGTGCCGGGCCTACCGGCAGACGTGTCGTCCGCCGAGCGCGTGGCGTCAGGTGAGGGAAGCGCCGATTTCGACCTCGGCCGATACTCCTTCGCCTACAGTCGCCTCGGGCTGCAGCGCCGTTCTGCGGCCAGCACGGGACACCGGCAATGAGATTTGACCTCCTCGACGAGCCTCTGCTGAGCTGGCGCGACAGCGCACGGCAACGCAAGACCACCACCCTGCCCGGAACGCTGTCGCGCCTCGCTTCTGGCGAGCTGGCCGACTTCCCACGCCTGCGCACCCATCAGTTCCATCCCTGGTGCATGTTCCTCACGCAGCTCGCTGCGATCGCGCTTCACCGCGCCGGCCAGACCGACCCGGCGGTGAGCGAGGGTGAGTGGAAAGAGCTCTTGCTGGCACTTACGGAGGGCAAGCACGAGCCCTGGTGCCTGGTCGTGCCGCAACTGCACGAAGCGGCGTTCTTCCAGCCTCCGGTTCCCGAAGGAACCCTCGAAGGTTGGAAGACTCACGAGCATCCGGACGACATCGACATCCTGGTGACCGCCAAGGCTCACGACGTCAAGGCGAGCCTCGTCGCCGGGCGCGATGTGGAGGCTTGGGTATATGCCGTCGCTACGCTCCAGACCACTCAAGGCGTCTACGGGAAGGGCAAGTACGGCGTAGCGCGAATGAACAGGGGCTACGGCAGCCGCTGTAGGGTGGGGTGCACCGCAGACCTATCGCTCGCGTCCCGGTTCTTGCGAGACCTGGACGTCATGACGTCGTCCTGGGCAGATCAGATCGCGCGTGGCTACAACCCAGACGGGGTGGCGCTCGTCTGGACGATGCGCTGGGATGGCGAGACTGCGCTGGGCGCACACGAATTGGCGCCGCACTTCATCGAAGTCTGCCGGCGAGTGCGCGTGACCGAGGGTGACGGGGGCCTCGCCTTTCACGACACGACTTCCCATGGACGCCGCTGCCTTAGGGAGACCGAAGGCGGCGATGTTGGTGACCCTTGGATTCCGGTCGATCGAACCAAGGGAACAGCCCTATCCATCACGAACCGCGGCTTCGACTACCGCTTGTTGGTCCAGCTGCTCTTCGAGAACGACTACGCGCCAGCGGCGGCCCAGCGTGTCCAGAAGGATGATCCCGACCCGCTCCTATTCGTGGCGAGCGCCCTGGCGCGTGGGCAGGGCGGCACGGATGGGCTGCACGAGCGAGTCCTGACGCTGGACACCACGTTGCGCGTCCGCCTGGCCGACACCGAACTCAGGGCCCAGGTTGCCAAGCGTGCGACGGAACGCGTCGCTTGGGCTGAGGTGATGCAACGCAAGGCGCTCTACCCTGCTCTGAAACTGCTCAACTGGGCGGAAAAGAACACGTTCGGTCGCCGAGTGGACGACGCCTTCTTCCTCCACCTGATCTCGACGTTGGGCCAGGAGGACGAGGAAGCGCGCGTTTCTTGGCAACGTCGGCTTCGCGAGCTCGCGCGGGCGGAGCTTGAAGCGGCCTTCTCCCGCTGCCCCTTTCCGAGCGCGCACCGGTTCAAGGCGATCAGCGCCGCCGAGAGAGCGTTCGCACTCGGTCTCAAGAAGCATTTCCCAGATATCGAGCCGGCACGCGCGGCCGCCGAAGGAGTATCGGCATGAGTGCTGAAGCAGCGTCTCCCGAGCAGCCCGTCACACTGGCCGCGTTGGTGAACACGCTCGCCGGTTGGCTGGCCAAGAGTTACGGGCTCACGCCCGGGGACCTTGCGGCGCTACGCCGCATGGACGCTCGCCACCCCCCCGCGGCATTCTTCAAGCTCGAGGGCCTTGTGCTCGATGCGCACCTGCCCGGTGACGCGGACAAGCGCGAGGACAGCGAGACGCGTTGGGCGGTCATCGTCCAAGGCCTAGCACACCTCGGCACCCTCCACGCGCCTCGCGAGCGCCTGGGGGGTGCCTTGGCCGAGGCAGGGTTCTCGGAGCTGCGGTTCGCGAGATTGCTCCAGGCGAACGCAGACCAGCTCATCGACGAGCTGCCGCTCCTGGCCCGCTTCCTGGCGGCCAAGGGCGTCGCGGCGGACTGGGCCGGCGCGGCGCGGCTCATTCTCTCCGCGGGCCGGCCTGACCAGGAGACCGCGCGGCGCCATCTCGCGCGGGATTACTACGGCGCAGTGGCGCGCGCCAAGAGCCGCCGACCGTGACCAGCCAAAGGAGCCGACGATGACACCACGCTTCCTGCAGATCCACACGCTCACTCACTATCCGGCCAGCCTGCTGAATCGCGACGACGCAGGGTTCGCGAAGCGAATGCCGTTCGGCGGCGCGGTGCGCACCCGGGTCTCCTCGCAGTGCCTGAAGCGGCATTGGCGTACGTACGCCGGCGAGAACAGCCTGCTAACCGTGGCGGCACCGGAGTCTGTCCGATCGCGCATTGCGTTCCAGCGCTTCGTCGTCGATCCCCTGGTCAAGAAGGGCGTTGACGAACAGGTGGCTCGCCTGGCAACACAGAAGCTCGTGGACATCGTGTTCGGGAGCGAGGCCAAGAAGGAGAAGGCTCAGAAGGCCAAAGGGAAGAAGGGGAAGGACCCGGCGTCTTCTGACAACGAGCCTTCCGGGGAACAGGCCTCGATTCCGCAGGTCGCGACCGCGCAGGTCACCGTGCTTGGCAAGCCCGAGCTTGAATACCTGTACAAGCTGGCTGACGAAGCCATCGCGGAAGCGAACGGTGATCCGAAGGAGGTCGCGTCAGTCATCGGTCGAAGGATGAGCGACAAGCAGCTCAAGCAGAACATCCAGGCGCTGTTGCCCGGCTCCCTGGAGGCTGGCCTCGGGGCAGCTCTATTCGGCAGGATGGTGACCGGCGACGTCCTCTCCGCCACCGATGCGTCCATTCACGTCGCTCACTCGGTCACCGTGCATGGGCAGATGGCCGAGAGCGACTACTTCACCGCCATCGACGACCTCATTCGCGAGGAGGGCGAGCAGGGATCCGGGCACATCAACGCGAGCGAGCTCACGAGCGGCCTCTACTACGGCTACGTGGTCGTCGACGTGGGCGGTCTGGTAGGCAACCTCGGTGGAGACCTGAACCTGGCTGGCGACGTCGTTCACAGACTCGTTCATATGGTGGCGACGGTGAGCCCAGGCGCCAAGAAGGGATCGACAGCGCCGTATGCCTACAGCCACCTTGCGCTGGTCGAGAGTGGCAAGCGGCAACCGCGCACGCTCCAGAATTCCTTCATTCGGCCGGTACAACCAACCGGTGACCTCGTGCGAAACACCTACCTCGCGATGCGGGAGCACCTGGCGGAACTGGACGAGATGTATGGCAAGGGAGAGGAACGTGCGCACGCAGGTCTCTACACAAACGACACAGACGAGGGCTCGCTCTTCGAGAACAGGATGGCCCTGGCCGAGTTGGCTGATTGGACGCGCGCCAGAATCGCCGAGTCATGAAAGCCATAGTGCTGCGCCTCGACGCGCCGCTGGTCAGTTTCGGGGCGCCAATGGTGGATCAGAACGGAGTCGTGCAGACCTTCCCCGGTCTCTCGATGCTGGTCGGGCTGCTCGCAAATGCCCTCGGATGGGATCGGCGCGAGTGCGAACGCCTGGACGCGTTGCAGGAGAGGTTGCGCTTCGCTGCTCGAGTGGACCGGCGTGGCGAGGCCCTGGTGGACTACCAGACTGTGGATCTCGGCGCGAGCTGGATGCGTCCCGAAACGGCCGGGTGGACGACGCGGGGTCATATTGCGAAACGGGGAGGTGCCAGCGCAGAGCTGACGCACCAGCGTTATCGCCACTACCGCGCGGACAGCGTTCACACGGTGGCGTTGACCGTCATCGGCGCCGAACCACCCAATCTCGACGACCTTGCGAGGGCGCTCCACGAGCCCGTACGGCCGCTCTTTATCGGCCGCAAGTGCTGCCTTCCGGCCTCGCCCATCTTCATGAACACGGCTGAGGGTGACTCGCTCCTGAGCGTTCTGGCGGCCCTGCCCCGATCGCCGCGCGGGGATGACGGCCCCTTGCCAGCGACCTGGTGGGAGGGCGACCCCTCGGCTGCAGCCGCGGGAGAGTCCCGGGTCGTCGCCGTCAGCGACGAGCGCGACTGGCGAAACAGCATCCACGTCGGCCGACGCTTGATGCGCGAGGGCCATGTGGACCCTCCGGCGAACGCACATGGCTGAGTCCATTCACCTCGTCAAGGTGCCATTGCGCGCCCACAAGCTCGTGGCATTCGCGCGGTCCCGCGCACTGCCGGTGCGCGAGTTCGACGACGGCTACGTGGCCCACGCCGTGATGCGCGAGCTGTGGCAGGAACGGGCACCTGCGCCGTTCGCACTGCGAGGGCAGGGTGGCCTACTGGAAGCCTGGGGTTATGCCCCGGTCGATGCAGGCACACTCGCCGAGGGCGTACACGCCTCGCAAGACGCGGCGATCGTCGGCACCCTCGGACGGATCGACGACATGCAGAGCCGAACGGTGCCTCGCATCGGGCAGGGGAGGCGGGTGGGCTTCGTCGTGAGAGCTTGCCCCGTCGTCCGGCTCGCCAAGGCCAGGAACGGGCATCGCGCCGGGGCTGAGGTAGACGCCTTCCTCGCCAGATGCTTCGCCGTAGAGAAGGGAGTACCCCTCTCGCGCGAAGGAGTCTACCGGGAATGGCTGGAACGAGCCCTTTCACGGCCGGGAACTGGCGTGGTGCCGCGGCGAGTCGGTGTGGCGGCAATGTCACGCACGCGCCTCCTTAGGCGGACGCATGGGACGAGTCGTGCAAGCCGGCAGGTTGAACGACCCGACGTGACTTTCGAAGGAGAGGTGGTGGTTGAGGACGGTGACCTGCTGCTCAGATACCTCGCGCATGGGGTCGGCCGCCATCGCGCGTTCGGCTTCGGCGCACTGATGCTAACGCCGGCAGGAACCGCTGCCGACCTCGCTGCCCAGAAGTGCTGAAGGGGCGTCTCGGCCTCGAGACGGCTCGTGTCCCGCATTCGGATCGGCACGGCTGCATCTGGCTTCGCCGGGGCGCGCTGACGGTCGAGAACGGCACCCTTCGCTTCGGAACGACCGAAAGCGACGAGCTGCCTGCTGGGACCTACGGAATCCCATTCCAGACGGTGAGCGTGATCTTCCTCGAGCCTGGCTCCACCGTCAGCCCACGACGCCCTCCGCCTCCTAGCTCGCCATGGGACGGGCCTCGTGGCAACCGGCCAGGACGGCGTGCGTTTCTATGCGTCGATGCCATTCGGGCAGGACGACAGCGCGCTTGCTCGCCAGCAGGTCCGGCTCTGGTCGGACGAGAGCAAGCGGACCCACGTGGCGCGCCGCATGTACGCCTGGCGCTTGGGCGAGGTTCTCCCCGCGACCGACATCAATGTGCTCCGGGGGATGGAGGGAGCGCGCGTCAGGACGCTCTACCGCACCCTCGCACGCCAGCACGGGATCAACTGGGCGGGACGCCGATATGACCGAGAGGATCCCGAGGCCACCGATCGAGTCAACCAAGCGCTGAACCACGCGTCCTCTGCCCTTCGGGCCGCCGCGATGATCGCGGTAGCGGCCACCTCGACGGTTCCGCAGCTCGGCTTCATCCACGAAGACTCGGCGAGCGCTTTCTGCTTGGATATTGCCGATCTGTACCGGGAGAGCGTCTGCCTGCCCGCCGCCTTCCGGGCCGTCAGACGGTTCGAGCAGAACCGGAGCCAGCCGCTGGAGCGCTACGCGCGCAGGTGCGCCGCGTACGCCCTGCAGGAGGAGCAGGTGATTCCCGCGATGATCGATCGGATCAAGGCGCTCTTCGGCGAAGAGGAAGACGTGCCTGCCTCAGCGGGTGCGCCGGAGCCGCCAGCGTCCCTCTAGGGGCCGGATCATAGCGATGCCCATGACACTGGTCGTAACGCGGAACGTACCCGATCGCTACCGTGGTTTCCTCGCGAGCTGCATGCTCGAGATCGCCCCGGGCGTGTACACGAGCCCCAAGATGACGGCGGGAGTCAGGGAGAGGGTCTGGACCGTCTGCTGTGAGTGGGCAGGAGTCTTGCCGGACGAGGGAGGAGTCGTGATGACGTGGCGAGAGCGCAGCATGCCGAGCGGGCAGGCGGTGCGCGTTCTCGGTTGGCCCAGGACGGAACTCGTCGAACTCGACGGGTTGTGGCTCGATCGGTCCGAGCACGGCTCTTTGACAACTGACCAGACCTAGCGCGCGTCGCGTGGCGATCGTGGCTTGGAGCACGCCACCACGATCGCTGCCGCGGCGCGCGCATCGGCAAGCGGGTCGTGGGGACGCCCCGGGTAGGGCACCTCGAGTGTCTCCAGGGCCTCTCGAAGGCTGCGTTCACCTGGAAAGCGCGCCCGCATGATCTTCGCCGCACATGTGAACCTGAGAGGCGGTAACTTCACGTTGTGCTTGGCGCACATTGCAAGGATGGCGCCTCTATCGAACTCAGCCCGATACGCGACGAACTCCCGGATGCCACACGACCACGAAACCAGTTGTGGCCAGACCGTGTCCCACCGCGGAGCACTGGCTAGATCCGCCGCCGCGATGCCGTGGATGTTACCGAATCGGATGGGCCCAGACGCTCGCACCAGCGACCGGAAGGACGCGGCCTCGATGCCCCCTTCGAACCGAGCTGCCCCGATGGCGCACACGGAGGCCCGCGCCCGGGAGGCGGTCTCCACGTCGATGGCAATAAACCTGCTGAGTGCTACGACGACGCGTCCCATTGGCGAACGCCACAATCAATAGCACAGTTGCGGTTGTGTTACACTCCCCTTAGAGGCTCCCCCGCTCACGGTACGCGAGCAAGACGGCCCACCGCGGGGCTCCCCCGCTCACGCGGGGATCGACCCCTGTTCACTGAGTTCGGCGTCTCGCAACAGACGGCTCCCCCGCTCACGCGGGGATCGACCCGGGACGATGCGGACCCAGTACCGCGAATTCTGGGCTCCCCCGCTCACGCGGGGATCGACCCTGCGGCCGGAGGATCGGGCTGCTCAATGCGCGGGCTCCCCCGCTCACGCGGGGATCGACCGTGGTGAGCGTTTCGAATGCTTGCTTGGTGTCTGGCTCCCCCGCTCACGCGGGGATCGACCCTGCGGCCGGAGGGTCGGGCTGCTCAATGCGCGGGCTCCCCCGCTCACGCGGGGATCGACCGTCGCGATCAGATCGCGCACCGTCACTTGCTCCGGCTCCCCCGCTCACGCGGGGATCGACCCCGAGGTGCAGCGGGCGGGACACAGGGCGGAACGGCTCCCCCGCTCACGCGGGGATCGACCCTCCGAGTAGCTCTCCAATCCGCGCCCTCGTCGGGCTCCCCCGCTCACGCGGGGATCGACCCGACACAAGGTGCCGAATGTCGTCCATCACGTCGGCTCCCCCGCTCACGCGGGGATCGACCGTCCGCAAGCGGCCCGACATCCAGCGCATGATGGGCTCCCCCGCTCACGCGGGGATCGACCCTCCTTGAGGCCACGGACAAACCGCTCCTCAGTGGCTCCCCCGCTCACGCGGGGATCGACCGTCTTGCGCCGTGTAGCGCTCGCTAGGTAGCAGGCTCCCCCGCTCACGCGGGGATCGACCCCGCGAAGCCCGTGCGCTCGATGAGATGGCGCAGGCTCCCCCGCTCACGCGGGGATCGACCCCCCTTGACCGATTCGGACTTGATCGCCCTCGCGGGCTCCCCCGCTCACGCGGGGATCGACCGCAAATGGAGTTCTCTGGCTAGGGCTTGCGTGCGGCTCCCCCGCTCACGCGGGGATCGACCCCTATTCTCGATCTTGTGTCGCGCGCAGATGGAGGCTCCCCCGCTCACGCGGGGATCGACCCCTCGTTCGCGTTTACCATTGAGTGGTACGCGCGGCTCCCCCGCTCACGCGGGGATCGACCCCTCGTTCGCGTTTACCATTGAGTGGTACGCGCGGCTCCCCCGCTCACG
>Ga0214472_10005074_pt1 | contig 13840 bp, 11 predicted proteins | sample RVTome_6_FD_207662 | JGI IMG/M metagenome (GOLD analysis project Ga0214472, IMG submission 207662) | Soil microbial communities from uranium-contaminated site in the Upper Colorado River Basin, Wyoming, United States - RVT140D175 | ecosystem: Environmental > Terrestrial > Soil > Contaminated >... | reverse complement strand
TGAGAGAGAGGAGGCCCCTCCGCGCCGCGCGCTCTCGCTCGCCGTCCGATTGCTCCTGCTGTGCGCCGGTTGGTTGCTGCTGATCATCGGCATCGCGGGTTTGGTGCTCCCCGGAATCCAGGGTGTGCTGACCATCGCGCTGGCGGTTGCGGTGCTCTCGGTGGCGAGCCAGCGCGCTCACCGAGTGGTCCGCCGGCTCCTTGCCCGCTGGCCTCGAGTGCTCGAGCGGATGGATCAGTTCCGCGAGAAGCTCCACGAGCGGCTGCGCCGAGACCGATGACGCCAGGCCACCGGTGAGAGAATGCAGGCGAGCCCCGAGCTTCGGACCTTCCTCGACTACCTCCGCCGCCGGAACAGGCGGGTGACCGCCGAACGGCTGGCGATGTTCGATGAGATCTTCCGCCAGCACGGTCACATCGATGCGGACCGGCTGCACGCCGCGATGGAGGGCCGGGGGATCAAGATCTCGCGAGCAACCGTCTACCGCAACCTGGATCTGCTGGTGGAGTGCGACCTCGTTCGGCGGCAGCGTTTCGGGCGGCAGCGCTACCTCTACGAGCACGTTCACGCCGGCCAGCAGCACGACCACCTGGTGTGCCGGCGCTGTGGCCGTCTGGTGGAGTTCGTCAGCCCCGGCATCCGCGCTCTGCAGCGGGAGATCTGCAGAGCCCACGGGTTCGACCCCGCCGAGGTGACGGTGCAGATCTCCAGCCTGTGTACGCGCTGTGAAACGGTGCCCGAAAGCGGCGCCGAATGAGTGCGCGGGATCTCCCAGAAGGCCGCGCTACGGGCTCATTCCCCAGGTGATCCGATCCGGTTGTCACGCGGTTCTTGCCGGCGCATCGCTGTCGCAAATGCGACACCGTTCGAAAGTCCCCACGGGGCCGTAAGTGCGCATGATCATTCAGGAATCACCCGCCGGTCCCCTCCGGTCCCGGGGGCGCTGCCGAAACGCCCCGTGCAACCACAGCATGTTGTGGTGTCCTTGACACCGAGAAACTACATCTTGTAGGTTTGCGCGGCCCTAGGACATCCCTTGAGGGGCGCCGCGAGCGGTGGAAGCCGCGGCTTGCAGGGGCCCGGAAGGGTAGAGCTTCGAGGCTCACCGGGCCGCCTGTTGGGGGGATACCCTCGGGCGAGAGAGCCGCCGGCGACCGGTCCACGGAGGCCCGGATCCGCGGCGATCATGAGGAGCGATGCCGTTGCCGAGACTCGATTCGACCCGTCCGATTCGACTCCCGGAAGCGTTCCGCATCGCTTGTTTCCTGACACCGATTCGATCGACCTCGACCCTTTGAGGGTCGGCGGTCGCGCCGGTGTCTTGTTGTTTGAGTTGAACAGGGAAAGGGAACGATGGCCACTACCAGAGTCGTCAAGCGTACGGGGGTCCTGGCGGACTTCGACGAAGAGCGAATCCGGACCGCGATCCTGAAGGCGGTCGCAGCGGTCGACCGGGAGATCCTGCCTCACGAGGTCGACGAGATCGTCGGCAGCGTCACCGGAGAGATCGAGGAACGCTTCGTCGACTTCTTCCCCAACGTCGAGAACATTCAGGACCTCGTCGAGAAGCACCTGGTTCTTGCCGGTCACTACGAGATCGCCAAGGCCTACATCCTTTACCGTGAGGATCGGCGCAAGGCGCGCGAGGAGGTGCGGCAGCGAGCCGTCGAGGATGCGCGGCTGGGCAAGCTCACCGTCGTCAAGAGGAACGGTCAGACGGTTCTCTTCAGCGCCAAGAAGATCGAGACGGCGCTGCGTCGCCTGGGCGAGGACATCGGCAAGGCGATCGACTACGACCTGCTCGTGCGGGAGGTCATCAACAACGTCTACGACGGTGTGCCGACAACCCAGATCGAGCAGGCGCTGGTGCTCGCCACCTCCTCCCTGATCGAGCGGAATCCGGCCTACAGCCTGCTGGCGGCGCGCCTGCTGCTGCAGAGCAACTACAAGGAGGTGTTCGGCACCTCCATTACCTGCGACAGCTTCGACGCCGCCTACCGCCGCTCCTTCCAGGAGGGGATCCGCAACGGGCTGCGCAGCGGCCTGCTCGACGAGCGTCTGGGGGCTTTCGATCTCGATCTGCTGGCGGCGAGTCTCAAACCGGAGCGCGACAAGCTGCTGCGGTATCTCGGCGCCCAGACCTTGTGCGACCGCTACTTTCTTCGCCAGGGGGAGAAGCGGATCGAGGTGCCGCAGAGCTTCTGGATGCGGGTGGCGATGGGTCTCGCCATTGCCGAGGAGCGGCGGGACGAGCGGGCGCTCGAGTTCTACGACCTCATGTCGAACCTCTACTACGTCCCCTCCACGCCGACGCTGTTCCACGCCGGCACCAGTCATCCGCAGCTTTCGTCCTGCTACCTGACGACGATCGAGGACGACCTCGACCACATTTTCTACTCGCTGGGCCAGAACGCCCAGCTTTCCAAGTGGTCGGGCGGACTCGGCAACGACTGGACGAAGATCCGCGCCACGGGAGCTCCGATCAAGAGCACCAAGGTCGAGAGTCAGGGCGTCGTGCCGTTCCTCAAGATCGCCAACGACGTGACCAACGCGATCAACCGGAGCGGCAAGCGGCGAGGCGCTACTTGCGCCTATCTCGAGACCTGGCATTACGACATCGAGGACTTTCTCGACCTGCGGCGCAACACCGGCGACGAGCGCCGCCGTACCCACGACATGAACACCGCCAACTGGATTCCGGACCTGTTCATGAAGAGGGTCGAGGAGGACGGCGAGTGGACCCTCTTCTCGCCCGACGAAGTGCCGGATCTGCACGAGCTCTACGGCGCCGCCTTCGAGCAGCGGTATGTGGAGTACGAGGAGCGCGCGGCGCGTGGCGAGATGGCGCTCACCAAGAAGCTCTCCGCCAAGAGCCTGTGGCGAAAGATGCTGACGATGTTGTTCGAGACCGGGCACCCCTGGATCACCTTCAAGGATGCCTGCAACGTGCGCTCACCCCAGGATCACGTCGGGGTGATCCACAGTTCGAACCTGTGCACCGAGATCACGCTCAATACCTCGGCCGAAGAAACCGCGGTCTGCAACCTCGGTTCGGTGAACCTGGCACGCCACGTGGAAGGCGGCGAGCTCGACCAGGTGCGCCTCGGGACGACGGTACGCTCGGCGATGCGGATGCTCGACAACGTGATCGACATCAACTTCTACCCCACCAAGGAGTCGAAAACCTCCAATCTGCGGCACCGGCCCGTGGGCCTGGGTCTGATGGGGTTCCAGGACGCGCTCTTCCAGCTCGATCTCTCGTTCGAGTCGGAGGGGGCGCTCGAGGTGGCGGACCGCGTGCAGGAGGTGATCGCCTATCACGCGATCCTCGCCTCGTCCGAGCTCGCCAAGGAGAAGGGCGCCTATCCAAGCTACGCGGGCTCGAAGTGGGAGCGGGGAATCCTGCCGCTCGACACGCTGGATCTGCTGGAGCAGGAGCGCGGCGTGCCGGTGGAGGTCAGTCGTGTGGCGCGTCTCGACTGGTCCGCGGTGCGCGAGCACATTCGGCAGTACGGGATGCGGAACTCGAATACCATGGCGATCGCGCCGACGGCGACGATCTCGAACATCGCCGGCTGCTTCCCGTGCATCGAGCCGATCTACAAGAACATCTACGTCAAGGCGAACATCAGCGGCGAGTTCACCGTCGTCAACGCCTTCCTGATACACGATCTCGAGACGCTGAACCTGTGGAACGATGAGATGCTCGAGAGACTCAAGTACTGCGACGGCGACCTGTCTCTCATTCCCGAGATTCCTTCGCGCCTCAAGACGAAGTACTTGGAGGCGTTCGCGGTCGACCCCTTCCAGCTCATCCGCCTCGCCGCGGTGCGCGCAAAGTGGATCGACCAGAGTCAATCACACAACGTGTTCGTGCGCGGCACTTCGGGCAAGCTGTTGAGCGACATCTACTTCCGCGCCTGGCGCTCGGGGATGAAGACCACGTACTACCTGCGCAGCCTGGCAGCGAGCCAGATCGAGAAGTCGACGGTCAGCGCCGCGAAGTACGGCTACACTCAGAAGCGCGAATACGCCGCGATGGGTCCCGCGGCCGTCGCGATAGAGCCCCCGGGCGCCGGTACCCTGTCCGCCGCAGCTCCAGCGGAGAGCGAGCCCCAGCTCTGCCGCATCGACGACCCCGAGTGCGAGGCTTGCCAGTAGCACCCTGAAGGAGCGTAATGAGCATCATCAACAGCTCGAAGACCGACCCCAACAAGATCCTGCCGATCACCTATCCGTGGGCGCGGGAGTACTACAAGTCCGGCGTCGCCAACAACTGGGTGCCGGAAGAGGTGTCGATGCAGAAGGACGTGGAGCAGTGGAAGGCGAGCCACGTTCTCTCGGAGACCGAGCGGCGGCTCATCCTGTGGAATCTGGGGTTCTTCTCGACCGCCGAGTCGCTCACCGCCAACAACATCGTGCTGGCGGTCTACAACCACATCACCAATCCGGAGGCCCGCCAGTATCTCTTGCGGCAGGCCTTCGAGGAAGCCATCCACACCGACACCTTCATCTACTGCTGCGACACGCTGGGACTCGATCCGGACGAGATCTACAACATGTACCGGACGATCCCGTCCATCCAGGAGAAGGACGACTACGTCGTCGATCTGACCAAGTCGGTCTTCGACCCGCACTTCACGACCGATGGGGCGCAGAACATCCAGCTATTTGTGCGTGACCTGGTGGGCTTCTACGTGATCATGGAGGGCATCTTCTTTTACGCCGGCTTTGCCATGATGCTGGCGCTCAAGCGGATGAACAAGATGATCGGAGTGGGTGAGCAGTTCGAGTTCATCATGCGAGACGAGAGCCTTCACTTGGCCTTCGGTTGCGACCTCATCAACACCATCCGCACCGAAAATCCGGAGATCTGGGACCAGGCCTTCCAGGACGAGATCGTGGCACTGATCTCCAAAGCGGTGGAGTTCGAGAAGCGTTACGCCTACGACGCCTGCCCGGACGGCCTGCTGGGGATCAACGCCGACAAGTTCTCGCTGTACGTGGAGTTCATCGCCGACCGGCGTCTCGAGCGCCTGCACTTGCCGCGCCTCTACGGCAGCGCCAATCCGTTCCCCTGGATGTCGCAGGCCACCGATCTCTCCAAGGAGAAGAACTTCTTCGAGACCCGGGTGACCGAGTACCAGACCGGCGGCGCGCTGACCTGGGATTGAGCCCCCCGGCTCTCAAGAGCTCAACGGCCGCCGGCGGGCTGGGGACGCGCCGCCCTCGGTCGCAAGCCTTGCATCTCCAGGCACTTGCGGCCCATTGCATCGACAGCCGGTGAGAAGGCCGGGCTAGACGACCTCGAGAAGGTGGTAGGTCTTCTTCCCGCGCCGCAGGATGAGGTAAGCGCCGGCGATGGCATCGGTGGGGCCGAGCTCGCGGCGCGGATCGGCCTCGCGCCGGTGGTTGACCGAGATGGCGCCGCTCTCCACGTCCTGGCGTGCCCGGCCCTTCGAAGAGCAGAGCCCGGAGAGAGCGAGAGCCTCGACCAGGGGCAGACCGGTTTCGAGCTCGGCGCGTGGAATCCGCGTCGTCGGCGAAGCGCCGAAGGCGTCGCGCACCGCTTCCGCCTCGAGCTCGTGGAGATCACCTTCGCCGAACAGGATACGAGTCGTCCTCTGCGCGCGATCGAGCGCCGCCTCGCCGTGGACGCGGGCGGTGAGGTCGTCGGCGAGGCGGCGTTGCGCTTCGCGCTCGGCGGGGCGGGTGCGGACCGCCTCCCCGAGACCCTCGATCTCGGAGACCTCGAAGAACGTGAAGTAGCGGAGCAGCCGAACCACGTCCTCGTCGGCCGCGTTGAGCCAGAACTGGTAGAACTCGAACGGCGTCGTGAGCTCCGGGTCGAGCCAGACGTTGCCCCCTTCGGACTTCCCGAACTTGCTGCCGTCGGCGCGGGTGATCAGCGGAGCGGTCAAGCCGTGGACCTCGACCCCCCGCTGACGACGAACCAGGTCGGCGCCGGCGACGATGTTGCCCCACTGGTCACTGCCGCCGAGCTGCAGCGTGCAGCCATATCGGTCGTAAAGCTCGAGGAAGTCGTAGGCCTGGAGCAGGCTGTAGGAGAACTCGGTGTAGGAGATGCCGTGGTCTCGCTCCTCGAGCCGGCGCTTGACCGAGTCCCGCGCGATCATCGCGTTGACCGAGAAGTGTTTGCCGACGTCGCGCAGGAAACCGACCAGATCCAGCTTCAGTAGCCACTCGGCGTTGTCGATGAGCAGTGCGCCGCCGGCGGGGCTGAAATCGAGAAAGCGCTCGAGCTGGCGACGGAGGCCGAGGGAGTTCTCGTGCAGCCGCTCCTCGGTCAGAAGCTGGCGCTCCTCGTCCTTGCCGGAGGGGTCGCCGATCCTGCCGGTACCGCCGCCGACGAGGGCGATCGGTCGGTGCCCGGCGCGCTGCAGGCGGGTCAAGAGGGTCACCGGGAGCAGGCTACCGACGTGCAGGCTGGGAGCCGTCGGATCGAAGCCGATGTAACCGGTCAGGCGCTCGCCGTCGAGTGCCTCCCCGACGGCGGCCGAAGTGGCCTGGTGCACCAGGCCGCGAGCCACCCACTCCTCGAACGTCCGGGCGCTCATGGGTCGGGCAGCTTAGCAGGGGCCCAGCGCGGAGGAGGCGGAAGCTGATGGGCACCCGGCTGAAGCTCGCCCTTGGCGATCAGACGGGCATCACCCGTGATCGTGCAGCGGGTCAAGCACTCGCCCTCGGCGCGACCGTCGATCTCGAAGATGAACCCTCCCGCGGTCAGCGCCTCGCAGGGGAGCTTCAGCAGGCCGGTGGCGACGCCGACCGCCAGGACGGCAAGTACCCCGGTGCCACAGGCCAGGGTCTCGGCTTCGACGCCGCGCTCGAAGCTGCGTAGCTCGAGATGCTCGGGGCTCGGGTAGCGCGCGAAGTCCACGTTGGCGCCGGCGCTACCGAGCGCCGGGTGGGAACGGAGGGAGGGGCCCAGGCCGGCGACCGGCGCGGTGCCCAACCCGCCCGCCCAGGGCAGCACGAAGTGGGGCACACCGGCGTCGACCAGGAATCCGGAGTGGGTGTCGCCATCCACCTCGAGGTCCAGCGGGCGGGGAGGCTTCGGGGGCCGCAGCTCGAGCGCGACACGATGTGGAGCACGAATGTGGGCCGGGATCGAGCCCGCATCGGTGAGGATGTCGACCTCGCGGCCCACCCAGCCGAGGTCCGCGGCGAGGAGCGCCGCGCAGCGCGTCCCGTTGATGCAGAGCGCGGCGCGACCGCCGTCGGAATTGAAATAGACCATGCGAACCGCGACCCCTGAACGGGAGAGGACGATGAGGCCGTCGGCGCCGGCCGAAAGCCCGCGGGCGCACCACGCCCGGATGCGCTCGGCGGCAGGCTCCTCCCCAGGCTCGGCGAGGACGAGAAAGTCGTTCCCCGCGCCGGAGAGGCGGTAGAAGGGGATCACGGCACCCGCACTTCAGTGCTGGCGCTCGGGTCGCCCTTGAGTCCATTCTGGTCGACCGCCAGCACGCGGTAGAAATACGTCCGCCCCGTAGCGACCTGCCGGTCGGTGTACTCCAGCACCGCCACCTGCTCGGCGTTGAGCGTGACCCAGTCAGCGGCGCCCTCGGCCCTCCGCTCGACGAAGTAGCCCGCCACGTCCGAGGTGTCGCTGGCGTCCCAGAGCAGGCGGACGGAGCTCCGATCCGCAAAGGTCACCAGGTTGCGGGGTGGCGCCGGAGCGAAGCGATCCTCGTAGTCCACCTCGCGCTCGGTCGAGAGCGCCGACTCCACGAGCGGACCGGTGCGGAGCACCGAGGCGACGGCGTAGACGTAGCTCTCCCCGAAGGCCGCGGAGCGGTCTACGAACGTCCGCTCCAGCTTCTCGACGCGTCGCAGCGGCGCTTCGTAGCTGGGCGAGCGGGCGCTGCGACGGTAGATGTGGAAGGCCTCGATGCCTCCGTCGTCGACGATCTCCTCGACCTCGATGGTGGCCGGTGAGGCTAGCGCAGCAAGAGTCGCGCCTTCCGCGGCCGACGCCTCCTGGCTGATCGGCGCTGGGTCCGGCGCGGGCCCCTTGCCGGCGTAGGTCCAGCGTAGCTCGATGCCGTCGCCCTGCGGCCGGACCTCGAACTCGGTCGGCGGTGGGGGAGGATCGCGGCGCACGACCCAGCCGAGGTTCGAGAACGCTGAACCGCGGCCGGTGTTGGAGAGCGTCTTGACGGCGAACGCCCGAACGTCCAGCTCCTGACGCTGGTCCAACTCCGGGAGGGTGATGCGGGTACGGATGCGGTCGCCCGAGATCGCCGAAGCGAGCTCGGGTCCCTGCAGCACCAGCCGCAGTAGGGCACTCGCTCCGAACTCCGCGGGGTCAGGGATCACGAGATCCTCCAACCGGTTGATCCCCTCGGGATAGTCGAGCGCCGAGTCTCTGATCTCGTCGAGAGTCACGACCCTCGGCTCGGCCTGCTCGGTTCCCGTTTCATCGCTTTCGGGGTCTTTCGCCTCGCTCTCCTCGGGCGCGTCGGCCCCGATCTCGGCCGCCCCTTCCGCTTCCTCGCCGGCGCCTTCGCCCTCTACGCTTTCGCCGATCTCTTCATCCTCGGGAGCGACGAACGTGGCGATCGGGATCTCGCGGTTGAACTCCCAGAGCTCGACCGCCTGGATTCCGCCGAGCGCAGTCCCGGAGATCGTGGTCAGCGGGTAGCCGAGGCTGAGCAGGAGGTCCCAGCCGCGCTGCTGAACCACGAGGTCGATCGTCCGCGCGGGGATGATCTGGATCGGGGGCTTCGGCGACTCCTTGCGGCCGCAGCCCAGGAGCCCGGCCACGGTGAGAGCGGATAGGACGGACAACGCGGTGATTCGCTTACAAGACATATCGGCTCAGATCTCGGTCCTCGACGATGTCGACCAGGGCCCGCTGCACGTAGCCGGCGTCGATCTTCACCGTGACCCCTGACATGGCCGGCGCCTCGAAGGAGACCTCCTCGAGCACACGCTCGAGCAGGGTCGCCAAGCGGCGAGCGCCGATGTTCTCGGTGTGACTGTTCACTTCGACCGCCAGGCGGGCGACCTCGAGGATCGCCTCCTCCTTCCAGTCGAGCTCTACGCCCTCGGTGGCGAGGAGCGCGGAGTACTGTCGCGTCAAGGCGTTGCGCGGCTCGGTCAGGATGCGCACGAAGTCCTCTTCGGAGAGCGCGTGGAGGCTGACGCGCAACGGGAAGCGTCCCTGGAGCTCGGGGATCAGGTCCGCCGGCTTCGCGACATGAAAGGCGCCGGCGGCGACGAACAGGATGTGGTCGGTTTTGACCGGACCGTACTTGGTGGCCACGGTGCTCCCCTCGACGATCGGCAAGAGATCGCGCTGCACGCCCTCGCGCGAGACGTCGGGCCCGCGGTTCGACTCGCGGCCGGCGATCTTGTCGATCTCGTCGAGAAAGACGATGCCACCCTGTTCCACACGGGTGCGAGCCTCGCGGCTCAACTGCTGGCGGTCGATCAGCTTCTCCGCCTCCTGTTGTTCCAGGATCTCGCGCGCCTGGGAGACGGTCACGCGCTGGCGGGTCTTTCGGCCGAAGAGCCCGGGCACCATGTCCTTGAGGTTGATGCCCACCTCCTCGACACCCTGCGGGGTGAACATCTCGAAGCTCGGGAACGAGCCGTCCTCGACCTCGATCTCGACGCTGCGGCCGTCGAGGTCGCCGGCGCGGAGCTTCTTTCGGAACTTCTCGCGGGTCGAGGCCGGATCGGTCGCTTCGGGTGCCACGCCAGGCTCTCCGCCGCTCTCTTCGTCCCGCACCGCGGGGGGACTGCGCGACGGGGGCGGGATGAGGAGCGAGAGGAGGCGCTCCTCGGCCCGCACCGCAGCCTCCTCGCGCACCGCATCGCGCTTCTCGACCTTGACCATCGCCACCGCGATCTCCACGAGGTCGCGGATTATCGACTCGACGTCGCGCCCGACGTAGCCGACCTCGGTGAACTTGCTGGCCTCGACCTTGATGAAGGGGGCTCTCGCCAGCTTGGCGAGGCGCCTGGCGATCTCCGTCTTGCCGACCCCGGTAGGGCCGATCATCAGAATGTTCTTGGGCATCACTTCGTCGGCCAGCTCCGGCGGGAGCTGCTGGCGGCGCCAGCGGTTGCGCAGAGCGATCGCTACCGATCGCTTGGCGTCCGCCTGGCCGATGATGTACTTGTCCAGCTCCGCGACGATCTGGCGCGGCGTCAGATCCTCGAGGCTCGGCTCGAGCGCGATGAGTCCTGGGACGGTCAGCTCAGAGCTCCTCGACGGTGACGCGGTCGTTGGTGAAGACGCAGATCTCGGCTGCGACGCGCATCGCTTCGCGGGCGATCTCGGCCGCCGAGAGGGTGGTGTGCCGCTGGAGAGCTCTTGCCGCGGCGAGAGCGAAGTTGGATCCCGAGCCGATGGCCAGGATCCCCTCTTCGTCGGGCTGCAGGAGATCGCCGTTGCCGGACACCAGAAAGCTCTTCTCCTTGTCGGCGACGATCATGTAGGCCTGGAGCTGGCGCAGGGCGCGGTCGGTGCGCCAGTCGCGAGCCAGCTCGACTACGGCGCGCTCGAGGTTGCCCGAGAACTCCTCCAGCTTGGCCTCGAAGCGGGTGAAAAGGGCGAGTCCGTCGGCGGCGCCGCCGGCGAAGCCGATCAACACCTTGCCCTTGCCGGCCCGCTTGATCTTGCTGGCGCCGGCCTTGATGACCGTGTTGTTCATCGTCACCTGGCCGTCGCCGGCCAGGCAGACCTTGCCGTCGCGGCGGACCAGCAAGACGGTGGTGGCGCGCCAGTCGTCCATGAGACTGCGATTCTACAGCGCCGCCCTTCTCACCCCCGGGGCCGCCTCTAGCTAGCGACTTCGATCGAGCGCGGCGAGGAAGCCCTGTGGGTCATCGGGAGTCAGCACCAGCCGATCTTCGCCGGTCTCGACCAGCACCGCGCGGCCCAGGTCGGTCGCGTACAGCTCGAACTCGCCCAGCAGGTGGGAGTCGAAGCCGCCGGTCGCCATCGAGACACCGCCCAGCGAGGCGAGACGCGTGAGGTGCTCGGTCTCCTCACTGGTCAAGTGCCGGCCGGCGACGCCGTCCAGCGGAATCTCGACCGTGCGGCTCCGCGTCCGGACGCGGAGGAGGCGGCCCGCAGGGCCGCCTTGGGAAGCGATCTCGAGACGCACCTCGTCGAGATCGGCGGTGAGGCTCCAGGCGGTCCACACCACCAGGGCCACGCCGAGGCTGAGGAGCCCGGCGAGAAGCCGACCGCTCCACCAGGACCAGGCGGTTGCCGCGAGCATCGCCACTGCCAGGGTGAGAAAGAGCGTGCCGAGTCTCCGCCGGCCGCGCTCGATCGCGCCTCCCGGCGAGCACTCGAAGGCGGTGATCGTGCCGCTCACTCGTCCTTCCCTTCGGCTTCCTTCTCGATCGCGGCGGCCCCGAGGCGGGCGCGTGGGTGGCTGTCACGGTAGACCGACAGCAGGCGGTCGATCTCCAGGTGGGTGTAGCGCTGGGTGGTCGAAAGCGAGGCGTGGCCGAGGAGCTCCTGGATGGCGCGCAGGTCGGCGCCTCCTTCGAGCAGGTGGGTGGCGAAGGTGTGGCGCAGGGTGTGGGGATGGACCCCGGCGGCGACGGCCGCCTGAGCCACCCTCTTGTCGAGAATGCGCCGCACCGAGCGAGCGGAGAGCCGGCCGCCTCGGTGGTTGAGCCAGACGGGCTCGTCGGTGCCGTGCCCCGCGGAGCGCACCTCGTCCCAGGCCTCGCGCCACGCTGCGAGGGCGGCGGCGGCGTGGCGTCCGTACGGCACCATGCGCTCCTTGCCTCCTTTGCCGAGCACCCTCACCACGCGTCCTCCGAGGTCGAAATCCAGCCAGTCGAGGGCCACCAGCTCGCCGACGCGGAGGCCCGCGGCATAGAGCAGCTCGAGAATCGCCCGATCGCGAAGGTCGAGCGGGTTGGCGCCGCTCGCCGCCTCAATCAAGTTCTCGACCTCGCCGGGGCGCAGATGGCGGGGGACTGTGCGCTTCTGCTTTGGATTGTGGACTGCCGCCGCCGGGTTGTCTTTCAGGATTCCTTCTCGGCAAGCAAACCTCAGCAGCCCGCGGAGTGAGGCCAGAGCGCGCTCGCGAGAGCGGGCTGCAAGTCCGCGTCGACTCAAGTCTGAGATGAAGGAACGCACCGCCAGGGAGTCGACGTCAGTTGGGAGTACCTGGCTGCGGTCCTTGAAAACGACCTCGACCGCCAGGAACTCGAGAAAGCGCTCGAGATCACCGCGGTAGGCGCGCACGGTGTGAGGGGAGAGGTTGCGCTCACCGCCCAGGTGGTCGAGGTAGCGCTCGATCAGCCGCCGCAAGCTGTCAGCTCCCGGCCGGAGCGGCGGCCAGGTGGGGGCGCTCGACGGCGGCCGGTGGCGTGAAGGCCAGCCCGTGGCGGGTAGCCCACGCGGCCAGGTCGTCGAGAGCCCGCTCGGCCATCCGCTCGCGCCGTTCGTCGCGCCGCGAGCGATCGGGAAGCTCGGGGAAGAGGCCGTAGTTGACGTTGGCGGGCTGGAAGCGGTCCGCGCGGCTCTCGGTCAGATGGCGGGCAAGCGAGCCCAGCGCGCTGGTCCGCGGCAACGCCTCGGCCGAAACGCCCGAGCGCTCGAGAGAAAGGTAGAGAGCGACCGCCAGGCCGGTGGCGGCCGACTCGAGATAGCCCTCGACGCCGGTGATCTGGCCGGCGAGCCGCAATCGCGGACGGCGGCGCAGCCGGTAGAAGGCGTTCAAGTGGAGGGGCGAGTTGACGAAGGTGTTGCGGTGCACCTGCCCCAGGCGCACGAACCTCGCCCCTTCGAGACCTGGGATCATGCGCAGCACCCGCGTCTGCTCCGACCACTTGAGGCGCGACTGGAACCCCACCAGGTTGTACTGGCTGCGCGCCAGATCCTCCTGGCGGAGCTGAACCACGGCGTAGGGGCGGCTACCGTCCGGTGGGCGCAGGCCTACCGGCTTCATCGGGCCGAAGCGCAGCGTGCCCTCGCCGCGCCGCGCCATCTCCTCGATCGGCAGGCAGCCCTCGAAGAAGAGCTCCTTCTCGAAGTCGTGCAGCGGCAGCACCTCGGCGGTGATCAGCGCGCGATGGAACGCCTCGTAGCCTTCACGGTTCAGGGGGGCGTTCAAGTAGTCGTCGCCGTCGCCCTTGCCGTAGCGCGAGGCGCGGAACAGCCTCGAGAGATCGAGGCTGTCACCGTCCACGATCGGCGCGATCGCATCGTAGAAGTACAGGTGCTCGCCGCCCAGCAGCCGGCCGAGGAGCTCCGACATGGCCGGCGAGGTGAGGGGCCCGGTGGCGATGACCGCATCGCGGCCGGCCGGCAGCTCGCGCACCTCCTCACGGCGCAGCTCGATCCGCGGATGGTCGGTGAGGCGGCCGGTCACCGCGGTGGCGAAGCGCACCCGGTCGACCGCCAGGGCGCTGCCCGCCGGCACCGCGGCCTCACGTGCCGCGGCGATGATGAGAGAACCGAAGCCCTCCATCTCCCGCTTGAGAAGACCCGCCGCGTGGCACGGATCGTCGCTGCGCAGGGAGTTGCTGCACACCAACTCCGCCAGGTTGCCCGTCTTGTGTGCCGGCGTGCTGCGGTGCGGGCGCATCTCGTAGAGTTCCACGAGCACACCCCGCTCGGCGAGCTGCCAGGCGCACTCGCAACCGGCGAGCCCGCCGCCGACGATGATGACCGCGGTCCGCATCCTGAGGATTCTAGCCGCCGGCACTCGGCGGGCCTTGGAGTCCAGCCGTCGATGGCGGTGGTGCTGGAGCTCGGGGTTGCAGGCTAGCTGGCTAGCTCTCGGTCTCTTCGGGCTCGAGGGACTCCTCGAAGGAGCACTCCTTGTTGGGGCAG
>Ga0214472_10005073_pt1 | contig 13840 bp, 12 predicted proteins | sample RVTome_6_FD_207662 | JGI IMG/M metagenome (GOLD analysis project Ga0214472, IMG submission 207662) | Soil microbial communities from uranium-contaminated site in the Upper Colorado River Basin, Wyoming, United States - RVT140D175 | ecosystem: Environmental > Terrestrial > Soil > Contaminated >... | reverse complement strand
GTTCGAGAGCATACTTGCGTCTTACAGGGACGCGGAAAGAAACGCCACGGTAGACCCGCTTACCGGGCTGTACAACCGCAGGTACATGGAAGGCATCATGACGAGGGAGTTCATGAACGCCAGGCGCCACGGCAGGGACCTCTCCGTCCTGATGATGGACGTGGACCACTTCAAGAACTACAACGACAAATTCGGACACCAGGCCGGAGACAATATACTGAAGGGCGTATCCAGGATATTCAGGGACATAGTCCGCGAGGTGGACCTGGTCGCGCGATACGGCGGCGAGGAGTTCATAGCCATCCTCCCGGAGACCCCGCCGGACATGGCCGCCATGGTCGCCGAGAGGATAAGGACCGCGGTCGAGGACGGAAACGAAGTCACCATCAGCATCGGAGCCGCATCCTACCCGGGCGATTCAACCGACATGGCGGATCTCATAAAGGACGCTGACACCGCGCTTTACGCCGCAAAGGACGCCGGACGCAACCGTACCGTAAAGTTCAACGACATCAATAACCGGGAATGCGCGGCATAATATCCGCCCGGCCTATCCGGCAACCCTGGACGGAAGGCATGCCAGCCTTTAAAACCTTTGACTTTTCATGGCCGATTTTGTATATTTACGGATTATGTCTTTTCGCCCTAAGCCCGGCGGGGACGCCGGGCAGACTATTTCACCGGACGATAACCTATAGTCAGTTTCCGCGTACGTATTGAAAGGGGGATTTTGATGAGCATCAAAGTTGCAATCAACGGTTTCGGCAGGATAGGCAGGAATGTTTTCAGGGCATCCCAGGGATACCCTGAAATAGAGATAGTGGCTGTCAACGACCTGACCGACCCTGCAACTCTCGCCTACCTTCTTAAGCACGACTCCGTGCACGGCAACTTCGCCGCGAAGGTCGAGGTAAAGGAAGGCGCGATAGTCGTGGGCGGCAAGGTGATAAAGGTCCTGGCCGAGAAGGACCCCGCCAACCTGCCCTGGAAGAAGCTGGGCATCGACGTGGTCGTGGAGTCCACCGGCCGGTTCAGGGACAGGGCCGGCGCGGGCAAGCACATCGAGGCGGGCGCGAAGAAGGTCATAATATCCGCGCCCGGCAAGGAGCCGGACGCCACTATAGTACTGGGCGTCAACAACAAGGACTACAAGACCTCCAAGCACAGCATTATATCGAACGCTTCCTGCACCACGAACTGCCTCGCCCCGGTCTGCAAGGTACTGGACGACAAGTTCGGCATAGTAAAAGGGCTGATGACCACCATACACGCTTACACCGCCGACCAGAGCCTCCAGGACACACCGCACAAGGACCTCCGCCGCGCCCGCGCCGCCGCGGTGTCGATGATACCGACCACGACCGGAGCGGCCAAGGCTATAGGCCTCGTGATGCCGCAGTTGAAGGGCAAGATGGACGGCATGGCGATCCGCGTCCCGACCCCGAACGTATCGGTCGTAGACCTCGTCGTCGAGCTCAAGAAGCCAGCCACCGCCGATGCGATAAACAAGCACCTCAAGAAGGCGGCCGAGACGAACCTCAAGGGGATACTCGAATACTCGGAGGAGCCGCTCGTATCCATCGACCTGAACGGCAACCCGCATTCCTCCATCGTCGACGCCACGCTCACCACCGTCATGGAGGGCAACCTGGCCAAGGTCATCGCGTGGTACGACAACGAGTGGGGATACTCCTGCCGCGTCAGGGACCTCATCATGTTCCTTTTCGGCAAGCTCAAGTAAATCCGGCGCCGGCCAAGGAGGACATCTATGGACAAGCTGACAGTCGAAGACCTGGACCTCAAGGGGAAGCGGCTATTCGTCCGCGTGGACTTCAACGTCCCGCTGGACGAAAACCAGAACATCACCGACGACACCAGGATACGCTCGGCGCTGCCCACCATAAACTACGCGCTTGATTTCGGCGCGAAGATAATACTCGCCTCCCACCTGGGAAGGCCCAAGGGCAAGGCAAACCCCGCGTTCAGCCTGAAGCCCGTGGCCAAGAGGCTACAGAGGCTGCTCGACCGCGAGGTCAGGTTCATGCCGGACTGCGTCGGGCCCGAGGTGGAGAAGGCGGCCTCGGAGATGAAGCCGGGCGACGTTATACTTCTCGAGAACCTCCGTTTCCACCCCGAAGAGGAGAAGAACGACGAAACATTCTCCAAGGCGCTGGCCAGGCTCTGCGACTACTACGTGAACGACGCGTTCGGCACCGCGCACAGGGCGCACGCGTCCACCGCCGGTATCACCCGCTTCGTCGAGAAGTCCGTATCGGGGTTCCTGCTCAAAAAAGAGATAAACTACCTCCAGGGCGCGGTAGCAAACCCGGTCAGGCCGTTCGTCGCCATACTTGGCGGCGCGAAGGTCTCCGGCAAGATAGGCGTCCTCGAAAACCTCGAAGACAAGGTCGACAAGGTCATAATAGGCGGCGGAATGGCCTTCACGTTCCTGAAGGCGATGGGGTACGACGTGGGCGACTCCATGGTAGAGGAAGACATGCTGGACGTGGCCGAGCGCATCAGGCAGAAGGCCAGGCAGCGGGGCGTAAAGTTCTACCTCCCCGTCGACTGCGTGGTCGCGCAGAGCATGGAGCCCGGTGCGGAGAACAAGATAGTCACCGCGCAGGAGATACCGTCCGGATGGCGCGCGCTCGACATCGGGCCTGCTTCCGTCAAGCTTTTCGCCGAGGCGCTCAGTAACGCCAAGACGGTCATATGGAACGGGCCGATGGGCGTGTTCGAGATAGACGCGTTCTCGCGCGGCACCTTCGCCGTGGCGCACGCGGTCGCGGACTCCTACGCGCTGTCCATAGTCGGAGGAGGAGACACCGACTTAGCCGTGCACAGGGCGGGCGAGTCCGAGAACATATCGTTCATATCGACAGGCGGCGGCGCGTCGCTCCAGCTCCTCGAAGGCAAGGAGCTTCCCGGGCTCGTGTCGTTGAACGACAGGTAGGCATTTAGGACGGGACATACCTGCCCATGTAACTTAAAGCACTGCTTGGGACAATCAGGGGGCGACATGTACCGCAAGATACTGATAGCGACGGACGGCTCACCATCCGGGAGCCTTGCAGTGACGCACGGCATCGGGCTTGCAAAGCTGCACGGCGCATCCGTGGACGCGGTGTACGTAATAACCCCCTTGGGCGAGGGCATAGACTTCTACCGCACCGAGGAACTGGACAAGGCGCTCTCCAGGGAGGCCGAGGGTGTCATGGCGGCCGTCATGGAGGAGGGCGGGAAGAACGGGGTCGAGACGAAGCCCCATGTCCTCGCGGGCGAGCCGGAAGACGAGATAGTAAAGTTCGCCGACACAAACGGCACAGACCTCATCGTCATGGGGAGCCACGGCCACAAGGGGTTCGTCAAGCTGCTCATCGGGAGCGTCGCCGAAAGGGTGATTGGCCATGCGCACTGCCCGGTGCTGGTGCTGAAGCACAGGTAACATAATCAGGCATAATATAAAACCTTGGACCCCGCCCATCAACGCGATGGCGCGGGGTTTTCTTTTCTCTTTCCGGCGGAGTTCTTTTCGGGCCAAAACATTCGCCACCCGCTAAAAAAGAGGGTTCGCCTCGTTTTTGGGAGGCATCATCCTTGGTCCAAATCACCCGCTGGCCATTGCCTGAGCCGCCATCCTTATTGATATTAAATCCTGTCAATACGGCCGTTTTCCCTTGATACGCTTATCCCGTTCTGCTAAAATCGGGTCGTATGGCAAATAGTGCAGTAATCCGGCGTCAGGGGTTGGCGGGCCGCACGTCAGACAGCCCGCTGGCCGTCCGCGGGGCTTTAGCAGCGGTCGTCCTCGTATTCCTGGCGGCGGCATTTCCTTCTGCCGGGTCCGGTGATGCTGGCAGCCATGATGGCGCGGCTAAACTCGCCGGAGTATACAGAGACGTTGTCGAGGACGAGACAACCTACACCGCGGTCGAAGGCGACACGCTCCTGAAGATTGCGGGCGAGTTCGGGGTTGACCTCGACTACCTCCTCAGGCTGAACCCCCAGAAGAAAAAGTACCTGCACCCCGGCGACAGGTTCAGGATAATAAAGCGGACCATAATCCCGGCCGAGACGGACGACGGCATCATACTAAACATCCCGGACAGGATGCTTTACCTGTTCAGGGACGGCGCACTCGCGGTGAAGTTCCCTGCCGGACTGGGCAAACCCGGCTGGCGGACACCCCGAGGGGCGTTCAGGATAATATCCAAACTGAGGGACCCTGTCTGGCGCGTCCCCCCCTCGATACAGAGGGAGATGGCCGCGCAGGGCGAGCGCGTCAGGAAGGTTGTCCCACCGGGAAAGGACAACCCGCTGGGACGATGGGCGCTCAATACGTCGCTCCCCGGCATCCTGATACACGAGACAATAGCCCCGTCTTCCGTGTACAGGTTCAGGAGCCACGGCTGTGTCAGGATGCGGGGCGAAGACGCCGAACGGTTGTTCGGGCTGGTGGATAAGGGCGATACCGGCAGCATTATATACCGTCCGGTGAAACTGGCCGTCACGGTGTCCGGGAAGATATACCTTGAGGTGTACAGTGACGTGTACGGACTTTCGCCGGAGCCAATGGGCGAGGCGCGAAGGATGATAGGGTCCGCCGCCCTCGCCGACAAAGTGGACTGGGCCAAGGTGGAAGAGGTAGTAAATCTGCACGAAGGGATAGCACAGGACGTAACGAAAGAGTAGGCGGGAGAAAAGATGGACAGACGGAGTTTTCTGAAGGCGGCGCTGGCGCTGGCAATAACGCTACACCCGATTGAGGCGCTATCCAGGGAGAAAGAGGCCGGCAGCACGCTAAGGATGTACAACACCCATACCGAGGAGCACGTGGCCGTCAAGTACAGGGACGGGTCGGGATACATCCCGGAATCCCTGGACAGGCTGGACCACCTGCTCAGGTGCCATTACAACGGCAAGGTCCACAAGATTGATCCGGGGCTCTACGACATGCTTGCGAGCGTTGACAAATTGCACGGCGGCGGAAACACGCTGCACATCATATCAGGCTACCGCTCTCCGGAATACAACGCCATTATAGCAAGCCGGTCCGGCGGTGTGGCGAGAAAAAGCCTCCACTTGCAGGGGATGGCGATAGACTTCAGGATACCCGGCGTAGGGATGAAGAAGCTGTACAATACCGTACGCACTCTCCAGGCGGGCGGCGCGGGCATATACTCCGAGTTCGTCCATATGGACACCGGACGGGTCAGGTACTGGGGAAAGAACGCATAACAGCAACCCGAATGTAAAGGCGGCATATGAACTCGCTTAAAGACTGTACAGGGTTTGACTTCGGCACAAGGCCGGACCCCACAGCGATAATAGAGAAATACTACGAACCCGGCAGCGAGGCGCACGGGTATATCCTCCAGCATGGCCGTATGGTGGCGGAAAAGGCGCTTGAAATAGCGGAGCGCAGCCAGTGGCTCCCGCCCGGGTTCATGCTGATATACGAGGCGGCCATGCTCCACGACATCGGGATATTCATGACCGGCGCCCCGCACCTGGGCTGCCACGGAGATTACCCGTACATCGCGCACGGCTACCTGGGCAGGCAGATACTCTATGACGAGGGGTTCCCGCTACACGCGCTCATATGCGAGCGCCACGTCGGGGTGGGGATCACAGCCGCCGAGATAAGGGAGAAGGGCCTCCCGCTACCCGAGCGCGACATGGTGCCCATCTCCTGCGAGGAGGAGATAATATGCTTCGCGGACAAGCTGTTCCCGGTCGCGCCGGAGAACATGCTGACAAAGAGGACCGTCGCCGAGGCGCGCGAGGAGATCAAGTCTTACGGCCCCCGTCAGCTCCGCAGGTTCGACCGTTGGGCGACGATGTTCCGCGAGGCCGACACCGCATAGCGACCGCCAGTCCGCGGCCCGTCTCCCCAAATTGCTCATTTACCGGTTGCAAAGACCGGCCCCTCCATTTATAATCATAGCAATAAGCCGTTTGAGCATCCGGCATAAGCCAGTGCGGCATTCAGGCCGCATTACATCCTTCCCTGGAGCAGATATGCCCGATACTTCGAAGAGCAGGCTGCACAAATTCGACAGCTTCTCATGGAGCGAGGTGGACAAGGAGCGGTACAAGGATACCGGCGGCCACTGGTGCGGCATCGACAGGAACACCATCGTCGGCAACAGGGGCGAGTCCGCGAAGTTCCACCTTCGCTACTTCGAGATAGGGCCGGGCGGCAACAGCTCGCTCGAAAAGCACAACCACGAGCACACCGTCATATGTGTCCGGGGCAGGGGCCGCGCGGTGGTTGAGGACAAGCTTTACGAGATGGAAGACATGGACGTGCTCTACATCGCTCCCGGAGCCCCTCACCAGCTCTTGAACCCGTATAACGAGCCGTTCGGCTTCTTATGCATCGTGGACGCGGAGCGCGACCGCCCGCGTAACATCGACAAAGAGGACATCGAGCGGCTTGATGCATCGGATGAGACACGCGGCAAGTTCATAGGCTACATCGAGGGAGACTGATAGGATTGCGGATTGATTTTGACTGTCATTCCCGTGAAGACGGGAATCCAGGAATTTAGTTGTTTTTTGGAGGCATCCTCCTCGGGCCAAAACAGTCGCCACGCGCACCACAAAGAACAACATGCTCCTCTTAAAAAACATAACGGTCTACGACGGGACGGGCTCGGACGGGTACACGTCGGACATTCTGGTAGACGGCGATAAAATCGCGCGTATCGGCAAGGACATATCCGCGCCGGACGCGCGTGTCATGGACGGGACGGGCCTCTCGGCCTCGCCCGGCTTCATAGACATACACGCGCACTCCGAGTACTCGCTTATCGTGGAGCCCGCCGCACCGTCCAAGGTCATGCAGGGCGTCACCACCGAGATATCCGGCAACTGCGGGATGTCAGCCGCACCGCTCCTTGGAGAGTGCGCGGCGCACCGGCAGAAGGACAAGGACGAGTACGGCATAAAGGACGTCTGGACTGACTTCAAAGGTTTCTTCTCCGTGATGGAGGATGCCCGCCCCGCGATAAACTTCGCCACGTACTGTGGACACGGGAACGTACGCGCATCAGTTATGGGGTACGTGGACCGGGAGCCGACCGAAGATGAGTACTCGCGGATGGAGGCTCTGGTGGACGATGCGATGCGCTCGGGCGCGCTCGGGCTGTCCACCGGGCTCATATACCCGCCCGGCGTGTACTCCCGGACGGATGAGCTTGTAAGGCTCGCGAAGGTCGCGGCCAGGCACGGCGGCGTATACACGAGCCACATGAGGAGCGAGGGCGCGAAGGTCATCGAGTCCATAGAAGAGGCGGTGCGGATAGGACGGGAGGCAGGGCTCGGCGTCCAGATATCCCACCTGAAGACAGCCGGGCCGCCCAACTGGCACAAGCTCCCGGAGATACTGGAGGCCATAGAGACTGCCCGCGCGGACGGTGTGGACGTTACCGCCGACCGCTACCCTTACACCGCGTCCAGCACGGACCTCGACGCTATTCTCCCGTCCTGGACGTACGTAGGCGGCGCGGACGAAGAACTTAAAAGGCTCGCCGACCCGGACACCCGCGCGAAGATAAAGGCCGAGGTACTCGATAACCACCCCGACCCGGAATACTGGGGACGGGTACTTATCGCATCGGTAGAGACGGACGCGAACCGGCGCCTTGAAGGCAAACTACTCTCCGAAGCGGCGAAGCTGCGCGGGCAGGAGCCTGTGGACGCGCTTTTCGACATACTGATAGAGGAACGCTGCCGGCCGCAGGCGATATACTTCACGATGAGCGAGGACAACCTCCGGGTCTTCCTGAAGCAACCGTGGATGATGGTAGGCTCGGACTCGACCGCGCGCGGGACGTCGGGTGTCACCAGGCAGGGGAAGCCGCACCCGCGCGGGTTCGGAAGTTTCCCGCGTGTGCTCGGGAAATACGTCCGCGAGGAGGGTATACTGACGCTTCCCGAAGCGATAAGGAAGATGTCCGCCATGCCCGCGGAACGGCTTGGTCTTACCGGACGCGGTTACATAAAGGAAGGGCATTACGCGGACATGGTCGTATTCGACCCGAAGACCGTGAACGACACCGCGACGTTCGAGGAGCCATACAACTTCCCCACTGGGATTTTGCACGTCGTCGTCAACGGCGAACTCGCGGTGGAAAACGGCAAACAGACCGCCGCAAGGGCGGGCAGGGTGTTAAGAAAGACATGAGACCCCTTATCGGCATAACGCAGGGCATCGAGCCGCGCGAATCGGGCGGCTGGCGGACGTACATCGACAAGTCATACCAGGACGCGGTATACCGTGCGGGCGGGATGCCTGTGCTGTTGCCGGTGCCGGACGACCTGTCCACCGTGGCAGAGCTTGCCGGGAGGCTCGACGGGCTTCTCCTCTCCGGCGGCGAGGATATACACCCGCGCTACTACGGACAGGATATAACCTGCCCGATGGAGCTTTCCCCGGACTCGCGCACGGACTTCGAGGACGAACTTACCGGGCATGCGCTCGAAAGGAATATCCCCATACTCGCCATCTGCCTGGGCATCCAGGCGCTTAACGTGCACCTGGGCGGCACGCTGATACAGGATTTGCAGGGCCACAAGAACAAGGTTGTGAAGCTCCGCCACGAGGTCCGTGTAAAAAATGATTCCCTGCTAAGAAATATCGCCGGCACGGACAGCCTGACCGTGAACAGCACGCACCACCAGGCGGTGGACAAGCCGGGCGGCGGGCTTGTCGTGTCCGGCACCGCCCCGGACGGGGTCGTCGAGGCGGTGGAGTACCCGTCCCACCCGTTCGTGCTGGGGCTCCAGTGGCACCCGGAAAAGATGCCGGACGACCCTGATTCGCGCAAGATTTTTTCGGCGTTTGTCAAGGCATGCATGGCATGAACCACGGAGACAACCAAAGGCTGAGCGGTGAAAGATATTATGCTTAAAAGATTTCTCATCTTCATCATGCTCCTGACCCTCACCGGCTGTTCAGCCCAGGAGCGCGCCCCCGGATACATGTACATGCGGCTCGCGTCCGACCCGTCCACGCTCGACCCGGCGTACATCGTGGACGTCGCGGGCGGCTCCATCGCGGCGAAGCTGTATAACGGGCTTGTCGGGTTCGACGAAAACGCGAAAATCATCCCGGACATCGCGGAGTCTTTCACCTTGAGTTCGGACGGCAGGACATACACGTTCCACCTGCGGCAAGGCGTGAAGTTCATAAACGGACGCACCGTCACCGCATCAGACTTCAAGTACTCCTACGAGCGGATAATGGACTCCGAGACCAACTCTCCGCGCACATGGCTTTTCGACTGGGTCGCTGGCGCTACGGCATATGTGGAGGGCGGCGAGGACGAGGTTTCGGGCTTCCGAGCGCTTGACGAGCACACCTTTCAGATAGAGCTTGTCAAGCCGTTCGGGCCGTTTCTGGGGTTACTCGCGATGCCGGGCGCGTACGTCGTCCCCCGCGAGGAGGTTGAACGGCTGGGCGAAGGTTTTTCCGACCACCCGGTCGGAACCGGGCCATACATTCTTGAGAACTGGGAACACGGGAACCTGCTTTCCCTGAAGGCGAACCCGGAGTACTTCGGCGAGAACCCTAAGCTCGCGGGAATACTCTACCGGGTAATCCCGGAGGACCTGACCTCCGTGGCGGAGTTCGAACGCGGGAACCTGGACGCGATTGCCATACCTGCGCCGGTCTTCGGACGGTACACGGACGACCCGAGATGGAAAGACCTCGTCGTATCGCAGGCCGGGATGAACACGTACTACCTTGGCATGAACTGCTCACGTCCTCCGTTCGACGACGTGAGGCTCCGCCGTGCTGTTTCGTGCGCAATAGACAGGAAGCGTATCCTTGACACGGTGTACGAGCGGCGCGGGGTGCTGGCGGACGGCCCGGTGCCTCAGGTGCTCCTGCAGCCGCTTGAAGGGTCGGCATCTCCCTGCACTTACGACCCGGCCGAGGCGAAAAGGCTGATTGCCGAGGCCGGCCACCCGGACGGGTTTGACATGAAGATATACATCGGCGCCGACCAGGAGACACTCGACATGGTCGAGGTCATCCAGCAGTACCTCGGCGACGTTGGCATAAGGGCGTCCATAACCCAGCTCGAGTGGTCCGCGTACAAACAGGCGATAAACGCGGGCGACGCGGACGCGTTCTGGCTGAGCTGGCAGGCGGACTACCCGGACGCGGAGAACTTCCTGTACCCTGTGTTCCATTCGGCGAACTTCGGCTCCGCCGGTAACCGGGCAAGGTTCAGCGACCCGGAGTTCGACAGGCTTATAGAGAAAGCACAGTCCGAGCCGGACCCGGACAAGCGCGACGAGTTGTACCGGGAGGCCCAGGCCCGCGTGGTGGAGACGGCGCCCTGGGTCTTCTTCTGGCACAAGAAGGACTTCGTCGTGCACCAGCCGTGGGTGAAGGGGTACCGGCTGTATCCCATAAATAACGCGGACAAGGGGCTGGGTGTGGAACTCGTGGGCAGGGGGTGAGGGGTTACCAATTCCCCGCGGGTGCGGATTAAAGGTCCGGGACCCTGAGCCGTTCAGGCAATAGGCATCATCTATTGTGCACTTACGGCAACCTGAACACGGTTGGCGAATGTCCCGGCCGGCTAATACGCCACCCGCTAAAAAAGAGTGCTCCTTTTTCTGGAGGCATTTCCCTCGGGCCAAAACAGTCGCCAGGCGCGTCCAGGGGGCAACCCTCCCTGAGCACAACGCACCACGTGATGATGACCCTGGACGGCTCCGGGTTTTGTCCGCTCGGGTAACGCCTCCGGGGTTAGGGGTAAAGCATCTGTAGCTGCCCCATTCATGGGGCGCTTTTAAATTCGCCCGATAAATCGGGCGGCTACATTTGAAACAAATGCAAAATCTGGTTGTAAGGTGTGCAGTGCGAGCGTTTGACTTTTGTTTTACAATACCCGCGGGTGCGGATTAGAGGTCCGGGACCCTGAGCCGTTCAGGGCAACGACATTGTCAATTGTGCACAGAGGGTACCCTGAACATGGTTGGCGAATGTCCCGGCCGGCTAATACGCCACCCGCTAAAAAAGAGTGCTCCTTTTTCTGGAGGCATTTCCCTCGGGCCAAAACAGTCGCCAGGCGCGTCCAGGGGGCAACCCTCCCTGAGCACAACGCACCACGTGATGATGACCCTGGACGGCTCCGGGTTTTGGGCCGCTCGGATAACGCCTCCGTGGTTTGGTAAATCTAAATCTATAATAAGGTATGAATTATAAAAGCCCCCCTGATCCTCCTTACGCAAATAAAACCATTGAAAAATCATGCCGGGTGAACTAATATAATAAATTGCGCCCGCGTGGGCCAATAAACCCGTTGAAATACCCCGGAGGCGCCGCCCTTTTGAAGATAATAAGAAGCGTCAGTGACATAAAGAAGTTCGACCTGAAGGACCCGGTGGTAACGCTCGGGAACTTCGACGGGGTGCATCTGGGCCACCAGGAGATATTCAAGCAGGTGGTGGCGTGGGCGCTTTCGACCGGCGGCTCGTCCGTCGTGTTCACGTTCGAGCCGCACCCGCTCAAGGTACTTGCCCCGCAGCGCTCGCCCAAGCTCCTCTCCACGTTCAGGGAGAAGATGGAGCAGGTCGAGGCGCTCGGCATGGACGCGGTAATATGCGCGAAGTTCACCCACGAGTTCGCATCCCAGCACCCGGAGGACTTCGTCAAAGACGTGCTCGTCGGCTCGCTCGGCGCCAGGCACCTGTTCGTCGGACACGACTACGCATTCGGCAAGAACCGCACGGGCGACATAGACTTCCTGAGGGACGCGGGCGCGCGCCACGGTTTCGACCTGCACGTCATAGGCCCGGTGCAGGTGGAGGGCATAGTAGTCTCATCCACCAAGATACGAAAGCTCGTGATGGACGGCGAGGTATGCCTCGCGTCGAAGCTCCTTGGCAGGCCGTACTCTATCGAAGGCACCGTTATACACGGAAAGTCGAGGGGCCGCGACCTCGGGTTCCCGACCGCGAACATCACGACACCTAACGAGCTTCCGCCCAAGGAGGGCGTGTACGCCGTGTCCGCGCACATAGAGGGCAAGGTGTACAAGGGCGCGGCCAACATAGGCAAGAACCCCACGTTCGGTGACGAGCCGCCGTCCTACGAGGTGCACCTTCTGGACTTCGACGGCGACCTCTACGGGAAGTTCATAAAGATAAGGTTCATCAAACGTATCCGGGACGAGGCGAAGTTCAAGTCCGTGGATGAGCTGGTAAAACAGATAAAGAAGGACGTGGAGCAGGTGAGGTCCATACTTTTCTGATGAAGCACAAGTTCTGGATAGGTGTCGCGGTAAGCGCGGGGCTACTGGTGTTCCTGTTCTCGAGGATAGATATCGGGATGCTATGGGAGACCATCAAGTCCGTAGACCCTTATTACCTCGCCATCACCCAGGTGCTTGTGGTGTTCTTCTTCTGGATAAGGGCCGTGCGGTGGCGCTACCTGATGGACCCGGTAAAGGCGGGCGTGCCGGTCGGCAGCCTCTTCTCGGCCACTATGATCGGGTTCATGGCGAACAACGTACTTCCCGCGAGGCTGGGCGAGTTCGTAAGGGCATACTCGCTCGGCAGGCACGAGGAGGTCCCGAAAAGCTCGGTGTTCGCGACGATCGTGGTCGAGCGGCTGTTCGACGGGCTTTCGGTGCTCTTCATCGTAATAGTCGCGCTTGCGTTCATGCCGCCTGACATAGCGGGTAGCGCAGCGGGTACGCTGCGCAAGGTAGGCATCGTCTCCATGGCCGCCTACGCGGTCGTTATCGCCACGCTCGGCTTCTTCATGTGGAGGCCGGAGCTTCCCGGCAGGATAGCGGCGGCGGTGGCCGGGCTATTTTCGAAAGGGCTGGCCGCCAAGGCTTCCGGCCTTGCGGACTCGTTCATGTCCGGGCTTGGAGTGGTGAAAAAACCCCGGCTCCTCTGGCGTATACTTTTTTATACCGCGGTCCACTGGGGTTTCCTGCCGCTCACCATACTCGTCCTGTTCAAGGCGTTCGGGATGGACCTTGGGCTTTATGCGGCGGTATTCATATTCGCGACGTCTTGCATAGGGGTCGCGCTCCCGTCGACGCCCGGCTACGTCGGCACGTTCCACGCCGCTGTAATGGGCGGGCTCGTGCTCCTGGGCCTCGACAGCGACAAGGCGCTCAGCTTTGCGATCGTGGCGCATGCCGCGAATTACATACCGGTCACGCTCATCGGGCTGTACTGTCTGTCCAGGGAACATCTGAGCCTGGGGGCACTGAGGAAGATGGAGGCCGCTTAAGATATCATGATACCAGCAATAGTATTCTCCGCCACTTTTTTGTCATACCTCCTTACGGTCGCGCCGACCCTGTCATTCTTCGACAGCGGGGAGATGATTGCGGGCGCTTACACGCTTGGCATCGCACACCCGCCGGGATATCCTGTGTACGTTACGCTCGGAAAGCTTTTCACGTTCCTGCCTTTCGGTAACGTCGCGTACCGGATGAACCTGCTGTCCGCGTTCTTCGCCTCGATGGCCTCGGTCATGGTGTACTACGTCACGAGGGGCATGCTGGAAGAAGAGGGCAGCGCTCGCGCACTTCCAGGCTTTAAATCATCCAGGTTCGGCATACCGGAGGCGGCTGGCATATTCTCCGCGCTCGCGTTCGGCCTCAGCTACACTCTCTGGGCGTGGGCGGTCGTTTCCAAGTTCTACACCCTGAACGCATTCGTGGTAGCATGCATCCTTATGCTGCTCGTCAGGTGGAAACGGGCGAGGAAGGACACGGCGGGCAAGGGCGGCCACTCGCTCGCCTACACCTACCTCATAGCTTTCATCTGCGGGCTTGCGGGCGCGGTGCAC
>Ga0214472_10005071_pt1 | contig 13841 bp, 9 predicted proteins | sample RVTome_6_FD_207662 | JGI IMG/M metagenome (GOLD analysis project Ga0214472, IMG submission 207662) | Soil microbial communities from uranium-contaminated site in the Upper Colorado River Basin, Wyoming, United States - RVT140D175 | ecosystem: Environmental > Terrestrial > Soil > Contaminated >... | reverse complement strand
GTACGTCTGTTCCCGCACCGTTTTCACGGCGACTGGAACTACACGATCCGGTCGCGTCGTCTATCGTAAATGTTATTTACTGACGTGGCCTAACCGTGCGCCTCGTGCGGAAGGGTCACGTAACGCGCGGTCGCGCCGTGTCCCTTGAGCGCCATGAAGAGACGCTCCGACTGGATGGGGAACGTGCCCGAGTTGTTGTCGGCCTCGCCGTGGATCAGGAGGATCGGCTCGTCGATGCGGTCGGCGTGGAAGAAGGGAGACATGTTGCCGTAAGCCTCGGGCACCTCCCAGAAGGTCCGCCGCTCGCTCTGGAAGCCGAAGGGCGTCAACGTGCGGTTGTAGGCGCCGCTTCGCGCGATTCCGGCCCGGAAGAGATCGGAGTGCGCGAGCAGGTTCGCCGTCATGAAGGCCCCGTAGCTGTGGCCTCCGACCGCGACCCGATCCGGGTCGGCGATCCCCAGCCCGACGGCGTGGTCGATCGCGGCCTCGGCGCTCGCGACGAGCTGCCCGACGTAATCGTCGTTGGCCGTCTCGCCGGGACCGACGATGGGCATCGTGGGTCCGTCGAAAATCGCGTACCCCTGCGTGAGCAGGAGCAGGTGCGAGGCTCCGGTCACGCCGGTGAACCGGTGCGGCGATCCGACCACCTGCCCCGCCGCATCCGGATCGACGAACTCCTGCGGATACGCCCACAGGAGCATGGGAACACGCTCGCCTTCGCGATATCCGATCGGGAGGTAGATCGTCCCGGAGAGCCCGACACCGTCCTCGCGCTCGTAGGTGACGAACCTCCGGTCCGCCATCGCCGCAGTGATCCCGGGATGCGGATCCTCGAAGGCCGTCACGGCGGTTACGGACCCCGCCCCGAGGTCGCGCACGAAGTAGTTGGGCGGCGTCGTCCTCGTCTCGCGGCGCGTGATCACCCGCTCCGCCGCGTCGTCGAGCAGCCCCACCACGGCTTCGTAGCCCTCGGTGTCGCTTCGGAAGAGCCGCTCCGTCGTCGAGGTGGTGAGATCCAGCCGGTCGAGGAACGGACGGTCGCCGTCCGGTGAGGCGCCCGCGCCCGTGAGATAGATGGCGCTCGCGACCTGCAGGACCGTGCGGGTGCCGGGCCTGAGGACGGGGCTTCCCGGATCGCCGTACCTGTCCTGCTGTGGGCGGTCCCAGAGCACGCGGGCGCCGGTCCAGTCCCCGGCCATCAGCCACGTCCGCGTCGTCCGGGATGCGCGGTCGTTCTCCGAGAGTAGGATCAGCCCCTCCTCCGTCCAGCTGGCCCCGCCGAAGCGGTACTCGGTGCGGGCCGCCTCGACCGGCGCGCCGTCGAAGGGGGCGTCGAGCGTCACGATGCGATCACGGTGGGGAACCATGTTCCGCAGGTCGCCTCCATCCAGCGCCTCCACCCAGACGAGGGTGGCGGGCTCGAGCGGGGCCCAACGGTAGGCGCGTGGACCCGTGATGACCCCGTTGATCGGGACGGCGTCCCGCATCGGCACGTCCGCGATCGTGCGGACCCGCTCCCCGCGCGCGTTCCAGACCTCCACGTCCTGAGGAAATCCGCTCCACGTCAGGAGCCGTGAGTACGGCCGCTTGATCCGAGTGACGAGGACGTACTCGCCGCTCGGCGACGGCACCGCGGAGAGGATCCCGGGCGGTCCCAGCGGGGTCCGCCGCCCCGTCGCCGCGTCCACGAAGGCGAGCTGGCTCGTGAAGTAGTGCTCGAAGAGCGCCTCGTCGTGCGCGTCCTCGAGGAGGTCCTGGAACGTCGGGATCGGTCCGGGAGCCCCATGGTTCTCCTGGATGTTCGGTCCGGAGGGCGCGGCGGGCAGCATGGGAGCGGGGCCGCGCCCGGGAGGCACGAAGGCGCAGAGGAGCCGGGCGCTATCGTCGAGCCAGTCGCATCCGTCGGCGAGCGTGTTCAGGGCCCCATCCACCCTGCGCGCTTCGGCTGTCGCCACGTCGGCGATGTACAGCTCCACCCCGGTCTCGGTCATATGCGTGAAAGCAAATCGGCGTCCGTCTCGTGAGAAGCCCAGCAACCCGATGCGCGCATCCGCCGGCACCTGAATGTGCCTCTCGACCCCTGTCGCGATGTCGCGCAGGGTGATCCCCGTGCCGATGGGCGGGCGGTGAGGGCCATTGGTCGCCGGATCGATCCGGCTGCCCGCCAAGGCGAGCATGGGCTTCGCCAGCTCGGCGATGGACGGCATGGCGCGCCGGGACACGAGCACCATCAAATCGCGCGTGGGGCTCAGGGCCACGCCGGGGAGCGGCTCGGCATCCAGGATCTCCACGATCGCCTGTGGTGGCATCCGGTAGGTGGGCGCTTCGCTCCCCTGCTGGGCGAACGTCGTCGTCGCCGGAACGAGGAGGAGGGTCGAGACGAGTGCGATGTGAAGCGAGCGCATCGGAGGCCTCCTGGCGGAGTACAGATCCGACATCCACGGCCCTACGTGGGCGGTTGTGGGTCAAGGTATCCCGCGCGTCGCAGACGGGACAGGCGAGGCGATGGCGTCGCTCGCCCTGGCCGAGCTCTTACGGATTCGCCGCCCGCTCGAGCAGCCCTACGCAGTCCTCGATGCGTGCCCCGTTCGCGTCGCAGACGGCGAAGCGGGCGCCCTCGTAGAGCGAGACGCCGGCGTGGTCTCCCGCCTTGTTCACGATGTAGAAGTTGAGGCCGAAGCTCGGTAGCCCCCGCTCGTCAAGCAGCCGGCTCTCGATCGTGTTCGCCTGCACGCGGCGGCACGCGTCGAGCCCGGCGTCCACGGGGGACATCCCGCGCCGCATGTTCTCGACGATCAGGAACGAGCAGAGGCCGTAGAGGTTCGCCTCCCCGCGCCCCGTCGAGCCCGCCGCACCGAAGTCGTTGTCGACGTAGAGACCCGCCCCGAGGATGGGCGAGTCGCCGACGCGCCCCGGGATCTTCCAGGCGAGACCGCTCGTGGTGGTCACGCCGCACACGTCGCCCGCGGTGTTCACGCCGTTGCAGTTGATGGTGCCGTAGAAGTGCTCCGGGTCGATCAAACCGTCACGCACCATCTCGAGCCCCATGCGGTAGCCGAACTGAATGCGCTGCTGCGGGTCGAGGTAGTGGCCCGGATCGGTACGCCGCTTCCACTCGAGCCAGCGGCTCCGGGAGAGATCGGTGTTCAGGTCGTCCTCGATCGTAAAGCCCATCTGACGCGCGAATGCCTGCGCGCCCTCACCCACGAGGAGGTGGTGGTCCGTGATCTGCATCACGGCGCGGGCCACCGACGACGGCGTACGCACACCCTCGAGCGCGGCCACGCCACCCGCCTGCTTCCTCGGCCCGTGCATGCAGCACGAGTCGAGCTGGACGACGCCGTCGGCGTTCGGCAGGCCGCCGTACCCCACGCTCGTGTCCTCCGGGTCGAGCTCGACGATGTTCACGCCCGCGATCAGCGCGTCGAGCACGTCCGTGCCCTGGGTGATCAGCTCGAACGCCCGCTCCACGCACGTCCTCCCCTCGGCGTCGCGCGAGCGATGACCGTTGGCCGAGGAGATCACGACCGGGCGGGCCCGGCGCGTGAGCACGGCTGGAGCGCCGAGCGCCGGATGGGGGAGGGAGAGTGAGGCGCCGGCCAAGGCGCCCGCGACGAAGAATTCGCGACGGCTCAGGTCGTTCGACACGGCGGTCTCCCGAGGTTCTGGGTGCGGTGTCCCGAGTCTACGGGGCGACGCCTTCCAACGCGAACCTCGAGGAAGGCACACTGTCGGGGTGGCTCTACGAGGTGCCGAGAAGGCGCTGCTCAAAGGAGGCCCCTCGCCTTCGAAGACGACGAGGTGGATCCCTTCAGGCGCAAGCGATCGCTGCGACTGCCGCTTCACAGATCCGGCGCAGAGTGTCGGGGCGGACACGACCGACCCGCCGAACGAGGCGTCGCCGGTCCAGGAGCTGCAGGTTGTCGAGATTGACCACCGACGAGATTCGCGCTCCGTCTTCGGGTCCCACCGTTACCTCCGTGCTGAGCCCGCGGACCGTGGAGGTTATTGGCCCTACGATCACCGAATGGAGATGGCTGCCCAGTGGATCCCGCGTGAGCACGACGACGGGGCGCCGTTTGTCGAGCTCAGCGAGCCAGAGGTCTCCGCGCCGCGGGGCGGGTGGTGCCGTCATTGGTCGTCGGCGTACAGCGCGTCCCAGTCCGTGTCGTCGGTGAGGTCGCTCCACGGAGGGGTTATCGCCGCCAGCGCGACCTCTTCCTCGGTCGGGGGAGCCCCGGTATACGCGGCGATGTCCTTACGGAGACGCTCGGCGCGGATCAGCCGATCGAGGGCCAGGTCAATGGCGGCCGATGTCGACGCCGCGCCCGTGAGGCGTCGAGCCTCGTCCACCTTGCGGCGCTCGACCGTAATCGTCGTCTTCTGCTTGGCCATACTCACGATCATACCATATGTAGGGCCTCAGGGGAAGGGACGGCTACGGGCTGACCACGGTCGTTGCCGAGCCCGTGTTGTTGGGCTGGAACGGGTCGAGCGTGTCAACGGTGGCCGCCGCGGTGTTGGTGAGGACCCCGGAAGCACTGCCGTCGACGCTCACGTACACGTGCGTGGTTGAGCTGGACCCGTTCGAGATGCTCTTGTACTTCCAGGTGACGATGCCGTTCGAGTGCTTGCCGTTCGTCGTGAACACGAAGGAGCTCTGGTCGGGGATCATGTTGGTTACCTCGACCTGCCGGGCCGTCGCCGGGCCGTGGTTGGTGACGGTGACGTCGTAGCGCACGAACGCGCCCGGCCGTGCGGAGGAGGGGCCGGTGACAGTCACTGAAACGTCCGCCTGACCCGACCCGATGACCAGCGTGGTGGCGGACGCGGAGTTGTCCGAGGGATTGGGGTCGAGCGTCGCCGCGCTCACGCTCGCGGTGTGGGCGATGTTGCCCGACGTTCCCTCGCCGATGCGCACGACGACGTCGAAGCTCCGCGTCCCGTCACCCGCGCCGAGCGTTCCGAGCGTCCAGGTCACAACCCCCCCCGCGTGGGACCCCCCGCCCGTTGCGGACAGGAAGGACACACCGAAGGGCAGCGTCGCCTCGAGGGTGGCCGAGGGCGCGTCGGCAGGCCCGGCGTTCTCCACGGTCAGCCGTACGGCGATTTCCGAGCCCGCGTTCGCGGACGCGGGCGCCGTCACTCCGACGATGAGATCCGCCTCGGGCAGCGGGCTCACATCAGTGCTCGCCGCGGCCACGTTGTTTCCGGGCTCGGGGTCTACGGTGTCCGAGGACGCATGGGCGCGATTCGTGAGGCTTCCCGCCACGGCCACACCGATGTCCACCACGATGTCGATCTGTCGGATGGCTCCGCCGGCGAGGGGTCCGACGATCCAGGTGACGATACCCGCAGCGTGCGCGCCCTCCGTCGACGAGACGAACGTGGTGCCGACCGGCAACGTGTCCACGACGACCACGGCCGTCGCAGCGTCGGGCCCGGCGTTGCCCACGGACACCGCGTACGTGACCCGAGATCCCGCCTGGGCGCTGGTCGGCGCGGACTTGGTCACGAAGACGTCCGCCGAGGGCGGCGGTACCGCCGTCGTCGTCGTGGAAGCCGCATTGTTCTCGAGGACCGGATCCGCCGTCGTGCTCGAGGCGGTCGCGTTGTAGGTCAACTCCCCGGTCACGTCGCCGCCGATTCCGACGCTCATCCGGACGGTTCTGGCGCTCCCGGCCGACAGCGTGCCCACCTCCCAGGTGAGAGCGCCATCGGCGTACGAGCCCGCCGTCGACGAGACGAACGAGGTCCCAGCCGGAATCGAGCCCGTGACCACGAGCACACGGGCCGAGTCCGGTCCGTCGTTTCGGACGGTCGTGATGTACTCGATCGTCTCGCCGCTCGCAGCCGTGAGAGGGCCTTCGGTGGAGATCGAGACGTCCGCGACCTCCGGGGGTCGCGCTACCACGAACGTGATCGGAATCGCCTCGGGGTCGTTGACGGCGACCGGGGACGCCACGCGTACCTCGCCCAGGTAGGTGCCGGGGACCAGGCCCCTGGCGTCGGCGAGCACGGAGAGCTCGGTCGGCGCCGTCGGGGATGCCATGGATGCCGAGAGCCAGCCTGCGTTGCTGCCCAGATACCAGACGGAAGAGGACAGGTCCGTAAGAGTGCCGCCCCCCGCGTTCTCGATCTGTACGACGACGGGCTCGGTTGGCGCGCGACCCGAAGTTCCATCGATGACGAGGGATTGCGGAGTGGGGCTGATGATGGGCTCGTTCTCCGTGACGACCAGGGTCACCGGGAGCTCGAGTGGGCTGTTGCCGGCGACGGCCGTGAGCGAGACCACGGCGTGATAGGCCCCGATGGCGAGGCTTCCGGTGGCAGCGGTCATCGTGAGCGTCGCCGGCGCGGTTGTCCCCGTGAGCGAGACGGGGAGCCACCCGCTCGCGTCGCCCTCGTAGCTCACGCCGGCCTGGAGGCCCTCGAGCGTCGCTACGCCGCCGTTCTCGATCACGACCTCGGCGTGGGGTGAGGAGCCCTGCGCCCCGAAGAGCGTCACCGACTCGGGACGCGCCACGATGGAGGGACCGGGATCGACCGTCACCGGGGCCGTCCCCGTTACGGCGCGATACGTGGCGCGAATCATCGTGGAGCCGGCTCGCCTTCCCGTGACCTGGCCGTTCTCGTCCACGATCGCGATCGTTTCGTTGTCGCTCGACCAGGCCACAATCGCCTGCGAGATCGCGGCCCCGCGATCGTCGTTCACGGTGGCGTTGAGCTGCACCGTCAAGCCCTCCGCCACTGCCGGAGCGGCGGGGAGAATCTCGATTTCCCCGATCTCGATCTCCGTGACGTTCCGCGTGGTGCACGCTCCGAGCCCGGCGCCGATCGCGGCGGCCATGCACACACGCAGCGCGCGCGGGAGGGCTCGGTACCTTCGCGGGCTCGGTAGGGGGCTCATCGTATCAACTGGCGCGCGGCACACTTGGCGCGCGCAGCTGCCTCCGCCGGAACCAGGTTCATCGACTCCAGTACCCATCAATACCTTTCCAAGGTCGAGGGCGGTCGCGGCCCAGGCAAGATGCGTGGCGACTCGGGTCTACGGGCGACGACGGTTCTGACAGGTGCGACCTGATGCAGATCTACGTGGACGCGGACTCGTGCCCCGTGAAGGAGGAGGTCTACCGGGTCGCGCGCCGGTACGACCTGGGCGTCACGCTCGTCGCCGCGAGCTGGCAGCGCGTGCCGCTCGATGAGCGCGTGCACCTCGAGGTCGTGAAAGACACGGGGGACCTCGATGCCGCCGACGATTGGATCGTGGAGCGCATCGGTCCCGGAGACGTAGTGATCTCCGAGGACATCTTGCTCGCCTCCCGGTGCGTGACCAAGGGCGCGCTCGCGCTCAGCGCCAGGGGAAAGGAGTTCACGCGCGACTCCGTCGGAGAGGCCGTCGCGATGCGAGAGCTCATGGCGAACCTGAGAGAGTCGGGCACGATCACGGGCGGGCCGGCTCCGCTCTCCAGGGCGGATCGGTCGGCCTTCCTTCAGCAGCTCGACCAGATCGTCAACCGGGTGCGGCGGGCGGGGCCGGACGGTTAGAGGTGGCCCGGCTCCGCGGGAAGCCATCGACCAGGCCTGTCTATCCGTCGTCCTCCGGCCCCTTCGTGAAGACCCGGTAGCTCGATCCCTGAGCCACCAAGTACTCCTCGACGGCCTCTACCATCGGCATGAGCGCGCCAATGCGCTCCCGCCCCTTTTCGATGTCGATGCTGGCTGTGGGCGCGGCGCCGAGGGCCGCCATGGCGTTGAGCAGGACCAACGTCGCGCCGCGGAGCGCGTCTTCGCGGTCGTCTGTCTCCGGATCCCACGCCTCCAGCCCGCGCATGCCGGCCTCCGCCGCCGTCATGTAGTGGCCTCGCGCGAACCGACCCGCCGAAAAGTGCAGTACCAGCCCGATCACCAGGAGAGCGCCACCGGCGATCAGAACCATGGTGCCGACGACGACGGGTAGGTCGAGGCGCGGTGCCATGAGCGGTGCCACGACCAGGATCAGGAATCCGGGCATGGCCATGAGGCAGCCGACGGGACCTCGGTCCGTGGGCCGGGGGCCCGCCAACACGTCCGCGACGGCCTCGTCGACGACGGCGCGCTCTTCGGGGCCGAGAGAGGCGGGCAACGGCGGACTCCGTCGATGAGCAGGGGAGTGGTGCGAACCGCTCGTCCTACACCGACCGGGGCGGTTGAGCGCCACCCGGGCGCACTGACTCTTGGCATGGCCCTCGCTCATGTGCCGGGGGCGGCCCAGGTGGACGGCCCTCAGTGGTCCTCTTCGACCACGTGACCGAGCCGCTCGAGCGCCCGGATGATCTCCTCGACGTGCTCGCGGCCGCGCGTCTCCATCTGGATCACGATCTCCACGTCACCGAGCGAGATGTCGGCGTAGGCACGCCGGTGGTAGGTCTCCAGCACGTTGGCGCCCATGTCTGCAACCGTGCGGGTGAGCGCGGCGAGCGAGCCGGGACGGTCCCGCACCTTGACCGCCAGGCGCGCGGCGCGCCCATCGAAGACGAGCCCGCGGTCGATGATTCGGGAGATCATGTTGATGTCGATGTTGCCGCCCGAGAGCACGGCGACGACGGTCGCGTCTGGAGCGAGCGAGAGCGCGCCCGACCGAAGGGCGGCGAGCGGCACGGCGCCCGCTCCCTCCACGACGGTCTTTTCCCGCTCCAGCAAGAGGAGGATGGCCGCGGCGATCTCGGCCTCGCCGACGGAGACGAGGTCGTCGACGTAGCGTTCGATGATGGGGAAGGTGAGCTCCCCGATCCGCTTCGTGGCGATCCCGTCCGCGAGGGTGTCGGAGTGCGCGATCTTGACGACCCTTCCGGCCACGCGGGACGCCTTGGCCGACGCCGCGGCATCCGCCTCGATGCCGATCACGCGCACCTCGGGCCGGACTTCTTTGATCGCGATACAGATGCCGGAGATCAGTCCGCCGCCGCCGACGGGGACGAGCACCGTATCGACGCCGGGGACCTGCTCGAGCACCTCGAGGCCGATCGTCCCCTGTCCCGCGATGATATCGGGATGGTCGAAGGCGGGCACCGTGACGAGGCTGCTCTCTGCCGCGATTCGCGCGGCCTCCTCGGCGGATTCGTCGAGAACGGATCCGCTGAGCACGACGGTCGCGCCGTACCCACGCGTGTTGGTCACCTTGTTGAGCGGCGCCGTCACCGGCATGACCACCGTCACGGGGATGCCCAGGCGCCCGCCGTGATAGGCGAGTCCCTGACCGTGGTTGCCCGCGCTGGCCGTGATCACCCCGCGCGCGCGCTCGCCCGCGGAGAGCTGAAGCAGACGGTTGAGCGAGCCGCGGTCCTTGAACGACCCCGTGCGCTGGAGGTTCTCGAACTTCAGGTGGAAGGAGCAGGGGAGGATGTCTCCGAAGGCTCTCGTCCGCGTGCACGGGGTCGCGACGATGCCGTCGCGAATCCGCTCGGCGGCCCGGAGAACGGCCGTTCGGTCCGGGCCGCTCGAGATCACGTGACGCGCGCCGCGCGAGGGACGCGCCTCATGGGGTGAGGGCCTGGAGCGCGTCCAACGTGAGCAGGCGCCCACGCGAGACGACCGCCTCGATCCGGCGCGTGTTCGAGATGTCCGCGAGGGGGTCCGCGCCGAGGAGCACGAGGTCCGCGCGCATGCCGGGCTCGATTCGGCCCATCTCCCCCTCGAGGCCGAAGAACTCCGCCGGCCGGATCGTCGCAGCGCGGATCGCCTCCAACGGCTCCAGGCCGGCACGCACCAGCATCTCGAGCTCGCTGTGTAGCGCGTAGCCCGGCAGCGCATAGTTGATGGGCGTGTCCGTGCCGGAGGCGATCGGTACTCCGCGCTCGTGCATCCACCCCACGAGCCTGACGCTCCAGGCGGCGAACGTGGTGTCCTGGGCCGGCGGATCGGCGCGCCACGCTTCGCCCGCCGCGCGCCAGCTCGCGCCGATGGCGGGCGGTGCGCCGTCGAGCGCCTCGTACCAGTCGTCGCGAGCGAAGGGTGGACGGAGCGCAAAGGCGTTGAGGCGGAGGGTGGGGACCTGGATCGTCGACGTCATGGTGGCGAGCGACTGCGCACACTGCGTTTCATCGTACGCGGCGATCGCGGGCAGCCGCTGGAGGTTGTGTAGGCGAGAGCGAAGCACTGCCCCGGGCTCGTCGGGGTCCTCCGCGAGAACGCCCCTTCGGACGGTGAGCAGGTGCTCGGCACCCGCGGCACAGTCCAGCTCGATGTTGCGCAGGTGCTCCATGGAGTTGAGGCGAGGCGCCACGAATCGCGCGCTCATCGAGAGGGGGACATGTCCCGCCATGGGAAGCCCTCGCTCTTCGGCTGCCGAGACGACGGCCTCGAAGACCTCGGGCGACACCAGCTCGTAGACCTTGATGAAGTCGGCGCCCGCCGCGGCCACCTCGGCCACGTTGGCCCGGGCCTCCTCGACCGTCGCGTTCCGAATGCCGATCTCGGGTCGGCCGTCCCCGTCGTAGACGACCCGCCCGCCGTCGAGCAGCGGGCCCGCGAAGAAGACGCGCGGAGCAAGGGCCCCTTCGGCGCGCATCGATTGGACGACGGGCAGCACCCGGTCCAGGAGTCCTCCGGTATCGCGTATGCTCGTGACGCCCCATCGAAGGAAGAGGGCGGGCATGGCCGCCGTGAGCGCGTCGTCGTACGTGAGGTGGACGTGCATGTCCCAGAGGCCCGGGATCAGGTGGCGGCCGGAGCCATCGATCACCTGCTCGACCTCGAGCGTCGTGCCCACATCCTCGACGGCCACGATCTCGTCGCCACGGATCACGACCGTCTGGTTCGGGCGGGCGCCGCCCGTGGCATCGATCACGGTGACGTTCTCGATGGCGAAGCCCTCGACCGGTGCGTCCCCTCCGCAGGCGGACGCCAGCGCAGTCAGCCCGGCGACGAGGATGACGCGGATACTCGTGTGCATTGGACCTCCTCCTTCCGTCATTTCGCCCGGTCGAGGCTTGCCCTGCAACCTACGTGGAGCTCAGCCCTCCGGCTCGTCCTCCACGAACCCCTTGTAGGGGAGGGAGCGCTGGCGCGGCCACGTCTCGTCGAGCGTCTCGGCGTCGTAGAGCCGCCCATTGACCATCACCTGCTCGACGGCCGTCGTGTTGGCCAGGTCGTCGAGCGGATTCAGGGAGAGCACGACCAGGTCGGCCAGCTTGCCCGGCTCGAGCGAGCCGATCTCGGTCTCGAGGCCGATGGCGCTCGCGCCGAAGATGGTGGCCGCGCGGAGCACGTCGTGGTTGGACATGCCGCCGGAGCCCATCATGCGCATCTCCCAGTGATAGCCAAGCCCTTGGAGCTGGCCGTGGCCGCCGACGCCCACTCGACCGCCGCCGGCCACCACGTCGCGCAGGAAGCGGCTATGCTCCTCGAAGACGAACTCGCTCTCGACTACCCACCCCACCGGGCCCGCTCCCCCCGTGCGCCGTCGGGTACGCGCGTCGAGCGTCTCGTGCGGCGTGAAGCGGCGGAGCCGCTCGTTGCCGTGCACGTCCTCGCGCGTGAACCAGTAGACCTCGCCCATGGGCCCACCGAAGTTCACGATGAGGGTAGGCGTGTTCACGATGCCCGACTCGGCGAAGAGCGTCACCACGTCCTCGTACAGCGGATAGACAGGCAGGTTGTGCTCGATCGCCGGGTAGCCGTCCATGGCGTGCGTGAGGTCTAGCGCGAAGTCGATGCCCGCCTCGGTTGTCGGCATGAGGCCGAGGTCCCTCGCCGCCATGATGAGCCATTGCCGCTGCTGGCGGTTGCCGGCCAGATACATCTTGAACGTCTTGGTGTCGTAGTACTCGGCGTAGCGCCGCAAGATGTCCCGCGCGTGTTCGCGGTCGCGGATGGGCTCCCCCTGGTAGCTGCCGAAGATGCCGGGTCCGGTCGAGAAGATGCGCGGGCCGATCATGCGGCCGGCGCGCACCATGTCGGCGTACGTCAGCACGTCGGAGGCGCCGGTCTGGGGGTCGCGCGTGGTCGTGACGCCGAACGCGAGGTTCGCGAGGTACTGCCACGACTGCGTGTCGTGGATCTGTGTGGTCGGCCGCAGATGCGCGTGCGCGTCGACGAAGCCCGGCACGACCGTCATCCCCGAGACGTCGCGAATCTCCGCCCCCGCGGGCACGACGACGGAGCCCGTGGGTCCCACCGCTGCGATGCGGTGGCCGTCGATCACGACGTCCCCTCGCTCGATCACCTCGTCGCCGCGCATCGTAACGAGTCGCGCGCCGCGCAGGACGAGCGTCCCCTCGGGGAGGTCCCTGGCGACGGCGACGGTGACCTCAACCTCGGTGGGTCGATACCCCTCGTCGTCCTCGTCTTCTTCTTCGTCCTCATCGTCCGTGGCCGCGTCGGCGTCCGCGTCGGTCGTGTCGGCGGCCTCGGCGCGGCGTGCCTCCGCGAGGCTGTCGGCGCCGGATACCAGACCAGGTCAGTGTCCGCGCGGGTGTCGCCCATGAGCCGGGTGCGCACGGAGGCATCGAGCACCACGACGCGATCGCCCGCGGGTGACCAGACGGGCTCGCGCAGGAAGCGCGGCTCGGGGGAAAGCCGCGTCGACGGACCACCCCCCACGGGGATCGACCAGAGATGTCCCCCCTCGGGCTCAGTCCAGCTCACGGCGGCGAGCCGCAGCCCGTCGGGCGACCAGGCCGGCTGGTAGAGGGGCGCGGGGACGTCGACGCCGACCCGGCGGGGCTCGCCGCCGTCGGCGGGCATCACGTGGAGGGTACCCAAGACGGTGAACGCGACGTTCGTCCCGTCGGGGGAAGCGGCCGCATCGCGGATCTGCGAAGCGACGAAGGTCGGCGCGTCGTCGATGGGGAAGTCGAAGTCGAGCTGGGGACCGATGCGCAGGCGGACGTCCGCGCGGAACGGGATGCGCTCGGGTGTGGATCCGTCGAGCGGCACCCGCCAGAACCCTCCCTCGTACGAGACGACGATCGCGGAGCCATCGGGCGTGAACGCGAAGCCCGGCAAGATGTCGAGCGTGGCCCGGCTCTCCATGTCGTCCTTCTGGACGGGGTGGACGAGCCAGCGCTCCTCGCCCGTCCCGAGGTCCCGTACGCGCAGCCCCGTGGCGTCGTCGTGCCGCGTCCCGTAGACGAGTGTGGAGCCGTCGGGGGAGATGGCGGGGCGGAACCCCGATCCATAGCGGCTCGTGAGCGCGGTGCGCTCACCCGTTTCGCGATCGAAGCGCGTGAGCTGGTACTCGGGGAAGGCGGCGTCGTACGTCCAGTCGCCCGTCCCCTCAGCCAGATAGACGTAACGGGTGTCGGGGCCGAACGCGGCGCCGAGCGGCTTGAGGTTCGCCGGTTCGTCGACGAGCGCCTGTCCCGTGCCGCCGTCGCGATGGAAGAGCCACGGCTTGGCCGCTCCGCCCAGCGGGCTGAAGGTGCGCGACACGACGATGTACTCGCCGCCCGGCACCCAATCGGGCGACGTGTAGAGGTTGTCGTTTCCGCGCGTGAGCTGCGTGGTATCGCTCCCGGACGCGCTCAGGATCCACAGGTTCTGCCCCCCGCTCCGGTCCGACACGAAGAGGATCTCCGAGCCGTCGGCGCTGAAGCGCGGTTGCGCCTCGAAGGCGGGGCCGGTCATGAGCGGCGTGGCCGTCCCCCCCGCGATCGGCAGCGTGTAGAGGTCGCCGAGCAGGTCGAACACGATCGTGGATCCGTCGGGGCTGACGTCGAGCGACATCCACGAGCCGCGCTCCGTGGTGAAAGAGATCTCGCGCGTCGCCTCGAGCGGGAGGCCGCCCGACGCGGCCCCCGTGGTGTCCGGAGACTGCTGCGGAGCGGCGAGAGCGAGAGCGGCGAGGCCGAAGGCTGAAG
>Ga0214472_10005070_pt1 | contig 13842 bp, 11 predicted proteins | sample RVTome_6_FD_207662 | JGI IMG/M metagenome (GOLD analysis project Ga0214472, IMG submission 207662) | Soil microbial communities from uranium-contaminated site in the Upper Colorado River Basin, Wyoming, United States - RVT140D175 | ecosystem: Environmental > Terrestrial > Soil > Contaminated >... | reverse complement strand
TCGAGCCGGTGGACCACACACCCGACAGTCGCGCCCGCGCATTCCTCGATGTAGGCCGAACCGTCAATGCCCACCGCGAGCGATCCGAAGTCGGAGCCGGGACGCTCTCCGACCGGCCAACCGGGCATCAGATGACCGCCCCGGTCGAGCGCGACGAGCTGCGCATCCTGCCCGCCCATCAGAAGGTAGACGGTCCCGTCTGGGGCGAACTCCGGCTCGAAGCCCCGCTCGCTTTCGATGGTGAGCGGCCAAGCGGCCGGCCCCGATGGGGTGGACGTGGCGCTCGGTACGGGGTTGGGGTCCCCTGGGTCGGTCGACAACGCCGACGGTGTCGAGGAACTGGTCGCAGGTAGAGCCGCGGACTCCCTCGCCGCCGACGATCCGGGCACCGGTGTCGGCGCAGTCGCACAGGACGCGACCAGTACGACCGACAGGACGAGTGACGCCTTGGATCTGAACATTCAGGGTCCCTCCGCGACACGTGGGACGTGCGAGTCGCGCGCCTGTTACGTACGACCTGACGAGTTCTGGCGCTCTCCATGTCTTGCGCCTAGAGGGCGGTGGGAGCACCTGCCTGATCGGGCCCCGAGCAACACCATGAGCAGATCGTGTCTCCAGCGTCCCAAGGTCTTGATCCCGAAGTCAGCGTGGTGGAGCGCAAGGCGCCTGTTCGCACTGCGCGTACAATTGGTCGGTCGGGATCCGCCGGGGGGCTTCGCGAAAGCCCCAACAGTACGAGCGCCGCGCGAGGCCCTCCACGCTTCCTGCAGCGGGGACGCTGAACGCCCTGCCGCCGGCCGTCCCACATCCGCGGTCGAGGTATCGCGATGTTCGCTCGGCAGAGCACGCTCCAAGGGAAGCCAGACCAGCCGCCGACCGGCGAGGACCGGGCATCCGGAACAGGCCTTCCATCGATCGCCTTCCTGGCGACGTACGTGCCTCGTCAGTGCGGGATCGCCACGTTCACCCGCGACCTCGCGGAGGGGCTGCGAGCCTACGGCCGGACGGACAGCCGACTCCGCGTGATCGCCCTGGAGCGCCCGGGGGAGCGGCTCGCGTACCCGCCAATCGTCCGCCACCGTCTGCCCGAGAGCAACCGGGCTGCGTACCGCCGCCTTGCCGCGACGCTCGAGGCCGACGGCGTCGAGATCGTGTGCGTCCAGCACGAGTACGGGATCTTCGGCGGCCCGAGCGGCGCGCACCTCCTGGAATTCCTCGACGCCCTGACGGTCCCCGTCGTCACGACCCTCCACACGATCCTCGCCCGACCCACGTCGCTCCAGCGGCGGATCATCGAGCGGCTCGCGGAGCGATCCGCTCGGCTCGTGTCGATGTCCGAGCGCGGCCGGACGATCCTCATCGAGAGCTATCGGGTCCCGGCCGACCGGGTGGAGGTCATCCCTCACGGCGTGCCCGACTTCCCGGCCCTGGATCCCGCGCTGGCGAAGGCGCGCATTGGGGTCGGCGACGGTCCGCTCATCCTCAGCTTCGGCCTGCTCGGACCGCACAAGCGGATCGGGCTCGTGATTGACGCGCTCGCCCGGATTGGAGCGCACGTGCCCGAGGCCCACTACGCGGTCGTCGGGGCGACCCACCCGGAGATCCGCCGAAGGATCGGCGAAACCTATCGGGCGGAGCTCGTGGCGCAAGCCGCCCGGCTCGGACTCGAGGGTCGGGTCCACTTCGTGGATCGCTACGTCGACGATGCCGAGCTCGCGACCTGGCTGTCGGCGAGCGACATCTTCGTGACCCCTTACGGGAACGCCCAGCAGGTCACCTCGGGGACACTGGCCTACGCGCTCGCCGCCGGGACGGCGCTCGTATCGACGCCGTACGAGCACGCCATCGAGCTCCTCGGCGATGGCCGCGGCGTCCTCGTCCCGTTTGATGATGTCGATCGGCTCGCTCAAGCGCTGGGCCGGCTGCTGACCGACGACAGCGGCCGGGGGGCGATCCGCCGACGCGCCCGGGCACTCGGCCGGACGATGATCTGGCCGCGGGTCGCTGAGCGCTACGCCGGACTCTTCGCTGCGGTCGTCGCCGAGCGATGTTCCCCGGGCGAGCCGGAGGGCGTCACGATCCCGCCGGGAGTCGAGATCGCGCCGTGGCTCCGCACCGTCGCCGGCGGCGGTGAACCGCCGCCCGAGGTCCCGGTCCCGCGCATCTTGCCGGCCGCCGGCGAGCCTCTCGCACCATCCGACTTGGACTGGCTGGCGAAGACGCTGGAGGAGCTCGCGAAGGATCTGCCCGCGCCCGAGGAAGTCCCGGCCCCGGCCCGGCACCACCTAGATGAAATGAGCGACCGCGTCGGGATCTTCCAGTTCGCCTACGGCCGCCGACCCGATCCAACCCACGGCTATTGCACGGACGACATCGCTCGGGCGCTCCGGGTGGACCTCCGCCACGCCGAGACGGCAGCGGGCCCGACCGTCGCTGCGGCCACCCGTCGAGAGCTCGCGTTTCTCCAGGCGGCATTCGACCCCGTGACCGGCAGGTTCCGAAACTTCCGGGCGAGCGACGGCCACTGGCCCGAGGGGACCGGCTCGGAGGACGCCCATGGCCGCGCCGTCCAGGCGCTCGGCGAGGCGATCGTCGGAAGCCACGATCGGGGGGTCGTGGCCGCCGCTCGACACCTGTTCGTCGCCGCGCTGCCGGCGGCCCTCGAGCTCGAGCATGCCCGGCCGTGGGCGTACGCGCTCCTCGGCTGCGCCGCGGCGCTCGACGACCCACCCTCCACGCCCCACGCCCGACCGACCCTCGCGGCCCTCGCCGAGCGGCTGGCCGTCAACGTGGTGCGAGCAGGCGCGGCCGACCCGGCCTGGCCGTGGCCGGAGACGCCGGTCACCTACGACAACGGGATAGTGCCTGAGGCGCTCGTCATCGCCGGTGTCCGACTCGAGCGGCCCGAGCTTGTCGCCCTCGGGACGTCAGTCCTCGATTGGCTGCTCGCTGCCGAGGCGGGGCCCGACGGCCGGCTGCGACCAGTCGGGAATCACGGCTGGTGGCCGCACGGCGGCCATCCCGCGCCATGGGACCAGCAGCCCGTCGAACCCGCCTCGCTCGTATTCGCCGCGGCCGCCGCGCTGGAGGCGACTGGCGAGGCGCGCTGGGCGCAGGCGGCGACCCGGGCGTACCGCTGGTTCCTTGGCGTAAACGACCACGGGGTCCCCCTCGCCGACCCGGACCGCGGCGCCTCCCGGGACGGCCTCGGGGCGGATGGGGCGAGCGGGAACGAGGGTGCCGAGTCGACCCTGGTCTGGCTCCTCTCGGTCGAGCGGATACGGGAGCTCCGTCAGGGGCGGTCAGAGAGCCGCCGACGATCCGGCTTGGGGCAGGACAGGATGTACGTGACGACGTCGGACAGCCGCGCGGTCGCGACGGCGACGCTCGAGTCCGCGGCGCCGTAATAGATCCGGAGCTCGTCCGTCGCCGGGTCGTGGACCCAGCCGCCTGGGAAGACGACGCCCGCGACATCGCCGGCCTGCTCATACGACTCGAGCGGACCCATGATCCATCCGTCGCTCCGGCGGAGGACGATCCGTGGATCGTCGAGGTCGAGGAGCGCGAGGCCTACCCGGTAGAGCGCGCCGCTCGCCGTGTAGTGGACGCCGTGGTAGAGGATGAGCCAGCCCTCGGGCGTTTCGAGCGGCGGCGGCCCGAGACCGATCTTCCCGGCGTCCCACCACGCCCCCTCGCGGGCGTGCATGAGGAGCGAGTGGTCGCCCCAATGGCGGAGGTCGGGCGAGAAGGAGACCCAGATGTGAGCCCCGCCGGCCACCGGCGTCGGGCGGTGGATGAGCGCCCAGCGACCGTCGATCCGGCGCGGAAAGAGCGCCGCGTCCTTGTCCTCCGGCGGCATCGCCGGGCCGAGCCGGGTGAACGTCCGGAAATCACGGGTCATGGCGAGCGAGACGAGCGGCCCGCGCCGGCTGAACGCCGTGTAAGCGATCCCATATTCCTCGCGTTCCGGGAGCCACGTGATCCGGGGGTCCTCGACCCCCCAGACCTCCTCGGGATAGCCCCCCGGGTCCGAGGCGAACGTGGGCCGGTGGTCGATCCACCAGCCGTGGATCCCGTCCGTGCTCCGGGCAACGGTCAGGTGGGAGAGACCCCGGAGATCCTCCACCCGTAGCAGAAGCACGGTGTCCCCATCGAGTCGGGCAGCACCCGGGTTGAACACGGTGTTCGCCGGATAGGGCAGGTGATCGGCGGTGATGATCGGGTTCGCCTCAGACCGCGTGAAGAGCGTCATGCCACCCATCGCCCGTCGAGTCTACGCAACATTGCGAGAGGGTGGCGAGGGCTTGAGCCGCGCATCCCGAAGCGCGCGCGGGCGAGGACAGGAGATATCCGATGGGCCTTGGACGATCCGGTCAGGCGAAGAGATCGTCGAATGCCGCCTGATCGCCGACGTACCCCCCATCGCTCTCTCACTCGACCGTCGGGATAGACGCGGTAGCACCGGTGCTACCCGACAGCGATGCCGAGCGGCGATGCGTTGGGTAATCGGCCGTCTCCGTCTCGCCCGGTTCGGGCTGCCGATGCGGTTGCCCATGAGGACGGGACGCCGCGCCCGACGCCTCGACTTCGGGGATCCGATCCGGAATGGGTGTCGGTCTAGTAGTCCATGTCCCCGCCATAACCGCCGCCGCCACCAGCCGGCACGGATTGCTTCTTCTCGGGCAAGTCGGCGACGAGCGTCTCCGTCGTGAGGACCATCGCCGCGATCGAGGCCGCGTTCTGGAGCGCCGAGCGGGTCACCTTGGCCGCATCAACGATGCCCTTCTTGAACATGTCGCCGTACTCGCCCTTGAGCGCGTCGTAGCCATGACCCTGGGCCAACTTCTTCACGTGCTCGACGACGACCTCGCCGTGCGCGCCGGCGTTGTCGGCGATCTGGCGGATGGGCGCTTCGAGCGCGCGGCGCAGGATGCCGAGGCCCACCGCCTCGTCGCCCACGAGCTCGACTAGGTCGAGCACCGGGATGGCCTGGAGGAGGGCCACACCACCGCCCGCGACGAGGCCCTCCTCGACGGCCGCGCGGGTCGTCGAGAGCGCATCTTCGATGCGGTGCTTCTTCTCCTTGAGCTCGACCTCGGTGGAGGCGCCGACCTTGATCACCGCGACGCCGCCGGATAGCTTCGCCAAGCGCTCCTGGAGCTTCTCGCGGTCGTAGTCCGACGTGGTGTCCTCGATCTGGGCCTTGATCTGGCTCATTCGGGCCTTGATTTCGTCCGGCTTGCCGGCTCCGTCGATGATCGTGGTGTCGTCCTTGGTGGCCACAACCCGGCGGGCCTGGCCGAAGTCTTCGACCGTGACCGAGTCGAGCTTGCGCCCGATCTCCTCGCTGATGACCGTGCCGCCGGTCAGGACGGCGATGTCGCGGAGCATCTCCTTGCGGCGATCGCCGAAGCCCGGGGCCTTGACGCTGAGCACGGACACCGTGCCGCGGAGCTTGTTCACGACCAGCGTGGCGAGGGCCTCGCCATCGACGTCCTCGGCGATGATGACCATCGGCTTGCTCTGCCCGATAGCCTGCTCGAGGGCCGGCAGCATGTCCTTGACGCTCGAGATCTTCTTGTCGGTGATCAGGATCAGGGGGTTCTCGAGGACCGCCTCCATCCGATCGGCATTGGTCACGAAGTAGGCGGACAGGTAGCCCCGGTCGAACTGCATCCCCTCGGTGTACTCGGTCTCGAGGCCGAGGGACTGGCCCTCCTCGACCGTGATCACGCCGTCCTTGCCAACCTTGTCCATGACCTCGGCAATGATCTCGCCGACCTCGGAATCGGCGGCGCTGATCGAGGCGACGGCCGCGATCTGCTTGCGGTTGTCAACGGGACGGGACTGCTTCTTGAGTTCAGCCACGATCGCCTCGACGCCCTTCTCGATGCCGCGCTTGACGCCCATCGGGTTGGCCCCGGCGCTGACGTTCTGGAGGCCCTCGGCGACGATCGCCTGGCCGAGGACGATGGCGGTCGTGGTCCCGTCGCCGGCGACGTCGTCGGTCTTGGTCGCCACTTCCTTGAGGAGCTGGGCGCCCATGTTCTCGAACGGGTCGTCGAGCTCGATGTCGCGGGCGATCGTGACACCGTCGTTGGTGATCGTCGGCGAGCCGTACTTCTTATCGAGGACGACGTTGCGGCCCTTCGGCCCGAGCGTGACGCGGACGGCGTCGGCCAGACGGTCGACGCCGTGCTTGAGGCCCCGCCGCGCCATCTCATCGAACAGGAGTTGCTTGGCCATGGCGTGCGCTGTCCTTTCAGGGTGTGCGGGAGGCTCGCCAGCATCGGGCGGGACACGCTGGAGTCGAGACCCGACCTACGGTCGGCTCTCTACGATCGCCAGGATGTCCTTCTGGCTGACGATGAGGAGATCCTCGCCCTCGATCTTGAACTCGGTGCCCGCGTACTTCGAGTACAGGACCTTGTCCCCGGCCTTGACGTCCATCGACTCGCGCTTCCCGTCGTCGAGAATGCGGCCGGGGCCGGCAGCAATGATGGTGCCCTCCTGAGGCTTCTCCTTGGCGGTGTCCGGGATCACGATGCCGCTCTTGGTCATCTCTTCGCGGGCGCTCGGCTGAACGACCACGCGGTCGCCCAGCGGTCGGAGCTTCTTCGTGATTGGCGTTGCGACGGCGGGCCTTGTCGACCTCGAGCCGTGGACGGGTTTGGCTTCGGTGGCGGTGGCCAACGGATCGTTCCTCCTAAGGGTCGTTCTCCGGAAGGGGCGGGCCGGCCCGGACTCAGCGGTGCGCGACAGGTCCGAAGTGGTGAATCGACACGCGCGGTTGAGGCCGCCGGCCAAAGCCCACGATGCCCATCCTTCAGTCCCTCCGGGGGCCGGGCAGAGAACGCTACCTACGTGGATAATCGTCTCTTTGAGACCGTCAAAAGAGTATGGTATTCTCTGGACGAAATGTCAATCGATCCGATAGCCGCATCCCCCGCGCGCTTGACCTCGACGTCGTACCTCGTGCTGGGCCTGATCGAGCGGGAAGGTCCATCCACGCCCTATGAGCTCAAACGCCACGTTGCGGCGACCATCGGCCATTTTTGGTCCTTCCCGCACGCCCTTCTCTACAAGGAGCCGGCGCGCCTCGTCGAGCTGGGCCTGTTGACAGAAGAGCGCGAGTCCGATGGGCGACGACGACGACTCTTCACGATCACCGGCCTCGGCCGCGCGGCGCTCCGGGCATGGCTCGCGAAGCCGGCGCAGGAACCGACCGAGCTGCGTGATGCCGGCCTCCTCCAGCTGTTCTTCGCCGATCTGGGGTCAACCGACGACCGCCGGGCGCTCGCAGTTGCGCAGCTCGCGATCCATCGCGCTGCTCTCGCCCGCCACGAGGACGATCAGAGCGCCGAGGGCATGCTCAATGGCTCGGACTCAGCGGCGCGCACGGTCGAGCATTGGCGAGGGGTGACCCTGCCCATGGGCCTCCTCTACGAGCGGGCTGCGGTGGAGTTCTGGGAGGGCGTCGCCGCTGGCGCACGGGTTGATGGCGCCGCCGCAGACATATCGCGCGCGGAGGACGACGGCGCCCGCCCCGCCTCGAACGAAGCCTGGCGAGTCGTGGATGGACAGAGGTAGGGCCGGCCCGCGAGTTTGGGCCACCCAGCCGCTCTGCGCGTGAGCTTCGATGTCGCCGTCTGAGGGCCAGTCACGATCTCGCCATAGTGTTTGGGTATGCCGACCAGACGTACGTCGAAGATGGCGGGGAGGGGTCGCGGGCGCGTGGCCGCTCCACGGGCGGACGTCGATCCCGGTCCCGGGCCGGACGCCATGCACTCGGGGCACGGCAGGTCGACCTCACGCCGGTGTGTCGGCGACGACCTCCGCCAGAAGTCGAAGAACGTCCCGCTGCGGATCACGTCGACCCGGCAATCCGGCTTCCGGCACAGACGTCGTGGACGGCCTCCTCACCCTGTACTTCCTCGCCGGGACGCCGTAGTCGGGCGGCGGGGTTCGTGCGCGCCGGGCCGGGTCGGGCCGAGATCGTGGTGGGTGTCGAGCAACCCCGGGTGACGCGCCGTCGCCGGCAGGACCGCGCTCGGCCGGACCGGTGCGGGGAGCATACTGGGGCCTCTTCGAGGGGAGGCGGAGCTGGTCGGCGGGCTGCTGCTTCCCGTGCACGTCGTGGTGGCCGTCGGGCTGCGGCCGGCTTGCTTCTCGATCCGGCGCCTGGGGCGCGGGCACTGCGGGGTGCGATAGTGGCAGGCGACGCGCCGGGGCGGGTCGAGACCGTCATCGGGTGGTCGGCAGGGCGGCGCCTCCACCTGCTCACCTGGGGTGAGATCAGCGAGGGACGGCGGGCCAGCGTGGAGCACGCCGCTTCTGGCATCGCCGACGTGACTGACCTCGAACGCGCCCTCGTCCGCGTCTTCCGGCACCGCGTGCAGCGGAGGATCCGGGGGCACGCGACGTCCGACGTCTGGTTCGAGGTCGGGTAGCCCGCGAGCGGGGCGCACCGCGATGCCGGAGGAACGCTCCCGGTCGGCGTCCACGCCGTCGCCCGCCTCGCGGGGCCGCCCATTCAAGCGGCCGGTTCCCTTGCCGGCGATCATGGTCGCGACTGCGTCGACGCCGCTCCCTCGCTGTGGCCCGGGTGCGCCGGCCCGCGGCAGCATGGCCGGTGCGGCCCGGCGACCGGCCTACTCCAGGTAGTCCCGCAGCTTGCGCGAACGGCTTGGGTGGCGGAGCTTGCGGAGCGCCTTCGCCTCGATCTGGCGGATCCGTTCGCGGGTGACGTTGAACTCCTTGCCCACTTCCTGGAGCGTCCGAGCGCGACCGTCCTCCAGCCCGAACCGGAGCTGGAGCACGCGGCGCTCTCGGCCGGTCAGGGAGTCCAGCACGGCCGCTACGTGCTCCTTTAGGAGCTGCTGTGACGCGGCCTCGGCGGGGGCGAGCGCCCCCCGGTCCTCGATGAAGTCGCCGAGATGCGAGTCCTCCTCCTCGCCGATCGGCGTCTCGAGGGAGAGCGGCTGCTGGGAGACCTTGATGATCTCGCGGACCTTCTTCGGGGTGACCGCCACCTCCTGGCCTTGCGACATCGCCTCGGCGATCTCCTCGACCGTCGGCTCGCGGCCCAACTCGTGGACGAGGTTGCGCGAGACCCGGACGAGGCGGCTGATCGTCTCCACCATGTGGACCGGGATCCGGATCGTCCGGGCCTGGTCGGCGATCGCCCGGGTGATCGCCTGGCGGATCCACCAGTGGGCATACGTGGAGAACTTGAAGCCCTTCTCGTAGTCGAATTTCTCGACGGCTCGGATCAGCCCGATGTTGCCCTCCTGGGTGAGGTCCAGGAAGCTCATCCCGCGGCCGATGTACTTCTTCGCGATCGAGACCACCAGCCGCAGGTTCGCGCTGGTCAGTCGCTCGCGGGCGTCACGGCCCATGCGCACCAGCACGCCGCGGCGCTCGCGGAGCTCGGTGCCGGGCGGCACGGCGGGGTCCCAGCCCATCTCCCGGAGCAGCGCGGCATCGTGACCGCTGGTGACCCAGAGTTGCAGGGCCGGGAACGCCACGCCCTGGCGGGTCCAGTCGTAGAGGGCGCGCAGGCCGATGTTGTCGCGCGCGTCGAGATCGCCGGTATGGACCGCGAGGTAGGCGAAATCGAGGAGCGTGACGAAGGCCTCGGGCGTGCGCGACGCGTTGTAGGCCGCGACGAGGTGGCGCGCCTCCCTGAGGAGCGTCCTGGTCCCATCGGACTGGGCATCCTTGGCGGCCTTGACGAAGTGGAAGTCGGGCGAGGCCATGAGCACGTCACCGGCCGCCTCGTCCGCGATGGCGGCGCGGACCATCCGCGCCGCCTCGGGGCCCAGCGGCAGCCGGTACTGTGGCTTGGTGGTCCGGGTCTTGCGCTCGGTGTCGTGGGTCGTCCACTCGTGGAGCGAGACGATGCCCTCTCCGGGCGCCTCCACGAGCTGCTCGCCCAGCTCGATCGCCTTGGCCAGGACGACCTCCTCCTCGGCCGTCAGGAGGGCGACCTTGCCGATCTCCTTGAGGTACATCCGGACCGAGTCGTCGATGCCGAGCAGGTCCGCGGAGAGCGCCTCGAGCTCCTCGGCGGTCGGTTCCTCGCGCTCCTTCGCGCCGAGCTTGGCTGGAGCATCGGCACCGCGCGCGCGCGGCTCGGTCCCCCCCTCGTCGACCACCTCGACGCCGATGACCACCACGTCAGCGGGTGCCATGGGCAGGGCGGGATCGGCGTGGTCGTCCTTGTCGGCGGCAGGGACCACGACGACGCCGGCCCTCGCAGCACGACGACGGGTTGGCCGGGCGCTGGCGCGTTTGACCTCCGGGAGCGACCCCGCTCTGAGGCCCAGCAATGGTCTCGTGATCCCGTCCCTCCCCGCCAATTCCCAGTTGATCACCGGCCCTCACTCTACGCCCACCCCGGCTCCGCGCAGGGGCCCGGTCGTGACAGGGAGACCGGGCTCTCGCCCTTGACGACGATGACCTCGGCTTGGTGGGCGAGCCGGTCGCCCCGTCGGACGTCGTCCGGGCGAGCTCGACGATCCGGTCCCGGACCGGCTCCCCCAGTCGCCGGCTCGACGCGCGTCCCCGGTTGCCGTGAACGAGAGCGGCCGGCCCATCGCCCTCGAACGCCCGCCGCAGCCGCCAGACCTGGCGCTCGCTCAAGCCGAGCAGCGCTGCCGCCTCGGCCGTCGTCACCTCGCCCACCAGGAGCTTGGTGAGGATCCATGCCCGTCGCTGATCCCTGCTCGTCATCGTGATCGTCTCCCTCATCGGTGGAGACAGACAAAGTCACTGAGCAGTTAGCTGAGACAGATTCATTGAGCAACGACAGTCAACGATCCGGTATTTGACGGGCCAACGACAATCTGAGGAGCACGGGCCTTCGCCCGACCCGCCGCGTACTCTGGATGCGGCAAGGAGAACCAGATGCAGGTGCCCGGCCCGTTCCCGTCAAGTGTTCTTCGACCTCCGTCACCGTCCGCGCGCTGTACCTGCGAGCACTGGCTCGACTGCGATTGCGCGTGTCACGATCGACACTGCGACCCGTCGGAGAACATGTGCGATATCGCGTTCCTGCCCGACGAGGGCGGCCTTGCGCGGTCGGGTTGCCCGGATTGCACGCCTGGTTCGGGGGCGCCGCACTACCTCGGCTGCGAGCTGATCGGCTGGCACGTGCCACTTGAACACGCACCCGGACTCGAGCGCTAGGCCGTTCCTCGCCGACGGTCCGGCGCGAGCGGCCAGACGACCTTCCGTTCTCGAGGCGACCTCGCGGCCGGCTGCAGGCCATGCAGCCAGAGGATGGCCATTTCAACGGAGTGAGCGTAGGCTCGTCGCCTCGAACGCGCCGGAAGCAATCGCGGCGACGCTGCCGAAGGCCGACTGCGCGATCGACGTCGCCACTCGCCGAAGAGGTCCACGATGGCGAACCAGCCGGAGGCCGGGACGACCCGCGGCGTCGAGGAGCGCGAGCCACGGTCGATGAGCGCGCCGCTCCTGCGGTTCGACCTCTCCGATGAAGCGGCCCGGCTGCGCGACGAGCGCGAGTATGCGGAGGGCGATCGAAATGCCCGTACGCTTGCTAAGGTCGACTGGTTCCGGCTGACGCTCGTCGCGCTTCGATCCGGTGCAACCCTCAGAGAAGCGGACCAACGAGGCAGTGTGGCCCTCCAGGTACTCCAGGGTCGCGTCGTCGTACGCATCGGCGAGGAGACTGCCGAAATCGGGCCAGCCGAGGTCGCTGTCGTCGCGCCGGGGCACCCGTGGGAGGCCGTCGCAGAAGCCGACAGCCTGATATTGGTCCACCTGGCATGGCCGCCCGAACCGGGATCCGTCACGACCTGACCCGCGGACCCCGCAGCTCACCGATCCGGCGGCCCACCAACCTCCCGGTCGACCTCGGCGTACAGCACGAGCTCCTCGACACGGTTCCTCGAGCGAACATCCACCGTGGCCTCGTCGAGCGCCTCCGACACTCGCGCCGGGCGACGGCCTGATGGGCCCTTACGCAAGGTTGCCGAGGCGAGTCAGATCGGACGACGTCGGCTGAAACCTACGCGGAGATCAGCGCTCCGGCTCGAGATCCGACAGTCCGGAGGCCTCCTCCGACCAACTCCGCACCGAGGTAGCTCGTCCTCTCCGGTCGAAGGCGGCAAGCAGGATCCCATCGACCACCCGGACTGTCCGATCGTCGGGCTGTCCGATCGCGACCCGCCAGTGAGCGATGCCGTAGGTTGTGCCGACCCCAAGGATCTCGCCCTGAAATCGGATCGGCTGCTGCCCGGACATCATTTCGGCCCACTGGGCAGCGATCCCGCGTCGGCCCCGGACGAGCTCCCCAAATGGGGAGGGCTGAAAGGTTGCACCGGGTGCGAATAGAGCGGCGGCGGCGTCCGCATCGCGCTGCTCCCACGCATCTCCGAACGCCGTCAGCCAGACGGTCATGGCTTGGACGTCCATGCCGTCACGCGCCGGCGCGAGCGCCGACGGACGCCGGACCACCGACACCAGGAGCGTGCGACACGCCTCGTCCTCCCGTCCGATCTACTCGAGGAATCCTCGGAGCTTCCGCGAGCGACTTGGGTGGCGGAGCTTGGCGAGGGCCTGATCCTCGATCTGCCGGATCCGCTCGCCGCTGAGGTGGAGTTCGGCGCCCACCTCCGAGCGCGTCCAGACCCGATCGTCACCGAGACCGAAGCGGAGTCGGACAACCCGCCGTTCGCGTCGGGTGAGGGAGTTGAGGACGGCGTCGAGCTGCTCCTTGAGGAGCCGATCGCAGGCGGCGTCGAGAGGGGCGAGGGCGCCCGGGTCCTCGATGAAGTCGCCGAGCACGCTGTCGCCCTCCTCGCCCGCCGGTTGCTCGAGCGAGATCGGCTCCTGCGCGGCCCGGAGGATGTCGCAGAGCCGTTCCGGGGTGATCCGCGGGCCGCGCTCGCCCGACAACGCCGCGGCGACCTCGTCGATCGTCGGCTCACGACCGAGCTCGGACGCCAGGTCGCGCGAGACCCTCCGGATCTGGAAGAGCTGTTCACCGGTGCCGACCGGGAGCCTGATCGCGCGGGACTTGTCGGAGATCGCCCGCCTGACCGACTGGCGGATCCACCAGTGCGCGTACGTCGAGAACTTGTGGCCGCGCGTGTAGTCGAACTTCTCAACCGCGCGCATCAGCCCGATGTTTCCCTCCTGGATGAGATCGAGCAGGCCGAGCGCCGGAGCGCCGCGGGTGGCGTACGCCTTGGCGAGGGTGACGACGAGGCGCAGGTTGGCCGTGATGAGCCGCTCGCGGGCCGCTTCCGCGAAGCTGACGAGGTCGCCCGCGGATTGCGCGCTCGCCCCTTCGGGAGGTGCTCTCGAGTAACCCATCTGTCGCAACAGCGCGGCATCCCGACCGGCCTCGATCCAGCGCCGCAGGGCGGGGACGGCGAGCTCCTCGCGGGCCCACGCGTTGGTGACACGGATGACGGCGCTGCGCCCGACAGCCTCGTCGGCGACCTGAGCGGCGCGGCCGCCGAGTGCAAGGATCGAGCACGCACAGGTGGCCCACTCGGCCGCGCGCCGCGCCGATGGGGTCCGACCAGTCTCTCCCCGACCGGATTCGGCGAGCCGGCCATAGGCGGCCAGAAGGGAGCGCGCCCGGCGGACGAGTGGTCCCTTGCCCTTCGGTGCGTCGGCGCCGACGAGCGCGATGTCTGGCGGCGGGGGAAGCGAGCCCGCGGCCGCGGCCGCCTCAACGGCGGAACGAATGATGAGCCCGGTCTCGGGCCCGAACGGCAAGCGGTACCCAGGGTTCGAGGCGCGGGTGTCTCGCTCGGTTTCCCGCGTCGTCCACTCCCAGAGCGAGACGATGGCCTGCTCGGGCTC
>Ga0214472_10005069_pt1 | contig 13847 bp, 25 predicted proteins | sample RVTome_6_FD_207662 | JGI IMG/M metagenome (GOLD analysis project Ga0214472, IMG submission 207662) | Soil microbial communities from uranium-contaminated site in the Upper Colorado River Basin, Wyoming, United States - RVT140D175 | ecosystem: Environmental > Terrestrial > Soil > Contaminated >... | reverse complement strand
CGGATGTGACCGGGAATGTGGTGTTGGCGGAGGGCACCCAGATGGTGATGCCGGGTGACAACACCACAATGTCGGTGGAGTTGATCACCCCGATCGCCATGGACGAGGGTCAGCGTTTCGCCATCCGGGAAGGCGGCCGCACCGTCGGCGCCGGCCGCGTCACCAAGATCACCAAGTAATCATGGCTGAACAGAAGATCCGGATCCGGTTGAAGGCTTACGACCACAACGTGGTCGATGAGTCGTCGCGCAAGATCGCAGAGACCGTGATCCGCACCCAGGCGAAGATCAAGGGGCCGATTCCGCTCCCGACCGAGATCCACCGGTACTGCGTCATTCGCGGGCCGCACGTGGACAAGGACTCGCGCGAGCACTTCGAGATGCGCATCCACAAGCGTCTGATCGACATCCTCGAGCCCACCCCCAAGACGGTGGACTCCCTGATGCGTCTCGACCTCCCGGCCGGTGTCGAGGTGGAGATCAAGTTGTGATGACTGTGAATACCGCAGGCCGACGATCCCCGGGCACCCCCCGAGGGCGCAGATGTGCCCCGGGTGAGCCCTGTGCAGTTGGGGGACGGCCGTGACAGCAACACTCAATGCCATCGTGGGCGAGAAGCTGGGGATGACCCAGGTCTTCGATGCCGAGTCGCGGGCGATCCCCGTCACCGTCATCAAGGCCGGGCCCTGCTACGTCGTCCAGATCAAGACCAAGGCGAAGGATGGCTACGACGCCATCCAGATCTCCTTCGGGGAGGTCAAGGCCAACAACGTGAACAAGCCGCAGGCCGGCCACTTCGCCAAGGCGGAGGTCGCGCCCGCCCGTCATCTCTTCGAGATCCGGGTCGACGACACCGACGGCTTCGAGGTCGGACAGGAACTGTCCCTGGCCGAGGCGTTCGAGACCGGCACCAAGGCCGATGTCACCGGCATCAGCAAGGGAAAGGGCTTCCAGGGTGTGATGAAGCGGCACAACTTCTCCGGCCAGGGCGCTTCGCACGGCACTCACAAGAAGCATCGTGCGCCCGGATCCATCGGAGCGTGCGCCACCCCGGCTCGCGTGTTCAAGGGGATGAAGATGGCCGGCCGGATGGGAACCGACCGCACCACGATCCTCAACCTGGAAGTCGTCGGGGTCGACGCCGAGCGCGGCCTCCTGCTCCTCGGTGGCGCCGTCCCCGGTCCGAAGGGCGCGGTCGTCATCGTGAGAGGAGCGGTGAAGCATGGCTGATCTGAAAGCACCGCTGTTCTCCGCCGACGGCGTCGCCAAGGGTGATGTCGCCCTGGACTCGGACATCTTCGGCATCGAGCCGAACATGCCGGTGATGCACCAGGTGGTGACGGCCCAGTTGGCGGGCAAGCGCCGTGGCACCGCCTCCACCAAGAGTCGCGGAGAGGTCCGTGGCGGAGGCCGCAAGCCGTGGAGACAGAAGGGACTGGGACGCGCCCGTCAGGGTTCGATCCGCGCCCCGCATTGGGCGGGCGGCGGCGTTGCCCACGGTCCCAAGCCGCGGGACTTCAGCCAGCGCACGCCCAAGAAGATGAAGCGTCTCGCCCTCCGTTCGGCCCTGTCGGCCCGCGCATCGGAGGAGGCGGTCCTGGTCGTCGAACCCATCGAGTGGGCGCCGGCCAAGACCAAGCAGGCGGTGACGCTGCTGGCCGCCATCGGCGCCGTTGGCAAGACCCTGCTCGTCCTGAACCACACCGACGAGGCGGCCCATCGTGCCTTCCGCAACCTGCCGAACGTCGTCATCGCCGAGCCCGGCCACATCACCACGTACGACGTTCTCTGGTCGGACCAGGTCCTGTTTACGACGTCCACCCTGCAGGCGATGAGCCGGACGGGCGGCTACGCGGTGGGCGAGGCCGACTTCGTGAAGGAGTCCGTCGGAGGTGAGTCGGCGTGAAGAACCCGCGTGACATCATTCTCTCGCCGGTCGTGTCGGAGAAGTCCTATGACCTCATCGAGCACAACAACACCTACACCTTCGTCGTTGACCCCAGGGCCAACAAGACGGAGATCAAACAGGCGGTCCAGTCGATCTTCGACGTCACCGTCACCCGTGTGAACACCCAGAACCGCAAGGGCAAGACCAAGCGGACCGGGTATGTCACCGGCCAACGCAACAACATCAAGCGGGCGCTGGTCACGCTCGCCGCTGGCGACGAAATCGACCTGTTCGGAGTCTGAGATGGCAGTCAAGAAGCGAAAGCCCACGAGTCCGGGCCGTCGATTCCAGACGGTCTCCGATTTCGCGGAGATCACGAGGTCCGAGCCGGAGAAGTCTCTGCTCGAGCCGAAATCCAAGACCGGCGGACGGAACGTCTCCGGCAAGACCACCGCGCGTCATCGTGGCGGCGGTCACAAACAGAAGTACCGCGTGATCGACTTCAAGCGGACCAAGGACGGTGTGCCCGCCAAGGTGGCAGGGATCGAATACGACCCCAACCGCAATGCTCGGATAGCCCTCCTCCATTACGTGGACGGCGAGAAGCGGTACATCCTGGCGCCCATCGGTGTGAAGCCTGGTGACGTGCTGGAGTCCGGGTCGAAGGCGGACATCCGGCCAGGGAACGCGCTGCCGATGCGCAACATCCCCGCCGGTACCACCGTTCACGCCATCGAGATGCGCCCCGGCGGAGGGGCCAAGATGGCCCGGTCCGCCGGCGCCGCCGTGCAACTCATGTCGAAGGAGAGCGACAAGGCGCTGCTGCGCCTCCCCTCCGGAGAGATGCGAACCGTTTCCCTCGACTGCCGTGCCACGGTGGGCCAGGTCGGGAACACCGAAGCGGAACTGGTGAGCCTCGGCAAGGCCGGGCGCAATCGTTGGAAGGGCGTGCGTCCGCAGACGCGCGGTGTCGCCATGAACCCCGTCGACCACCCGCTCGGTGGTGGCGAGGGCAAGTCGGCCGGCGGCCGTCACCCGGTCAGCCCGTGGGGCAAGCCGGAGGGTCGCACCCGATCGAAGAAGAAGCAGTCCAATCGCGACATCGTCCGTCGTCGCAACGCGAAGGGTCGGAGGTAACCCATGGCTCGCAGCCTCAAGAAGGGGCCCTTCGTCGACGACCATCTGGTCGAGAAGATCGAAGAGCTCAACGCATCGAATCAGAAGCGCGTCGTACGCACGTGGAGCCGACGCTCCACGATCGTCCCCGACATGATCGGTCACACGATCGCCATCCACGACGGTCGCAAGCACGTACCGGTCTACGTCACGGAGTCGATGGTCGGGCACAAGCTCGGCGAATTCGCTCCCACCCGTACCTTCCGCGGCCACGTGGCCAAGCGGGAGAAGGGGGTGAAGCGCTGATGGAAGTCAAAGCGCAGGCGAAGTACGTCCGCCAGTCGCCGTACAAGGTCCGTCGCGTGCTCGATCTCGTCAGGGGACTCCCGGTGGGAGACGCGCAGGCGGTCCTCGCCCACGCCAACCGGCGAGCGGTCGAGCCGATCGTCAAGGTGTTGAACTCGGCCGTGGCGAACGCAGAACACAACCACGCCCTCGACGCCGACGATCTCTTTGTCGTCAAGGCGTTCGCGGACGAGGGCCCGACCCTCAAGCGGTTCCGTCCGCGTGCCCGGGGTCGTGCATCACGAATCAACAAGCGAACCAGCCACATCACGATCGTGGTGGGAGAGAACGGGGAGGTGAGCTGATGGGCCAGAAGACACATCCGTACTCCTTCCGTCTCGGCATCGTCAACGACTGGAAGTCGAAGTGGTACTCGGACAAGGACTACGTCGAACTCGTCAACGAGGACTGGCGCATCCGCGACTACCTGCGCGGGGAGCTGCGGCGGGGAGCGGTGTCCCGTATCGACATCGAGCGCACCCGTGACCGGGTCGTCGTCGAGATCGCGACCGCCCGACCGGGGGTCGTGATCGGCCGCCGCGGTTCCGAGGCCGAGCGGCTCCGCGCAGGGCTGGAGGCGATCGCCTCCAAGCCGGTCAAGCTGAACATCGTCGAGATCAAGGACGCCGATACCGACGCCCAGCTGCTCGCTCAGGGCATCGCCGATCAGCTCGAGAACCGGGTTGCGTTCCGTCGGGCGATGAAGCGCGCCGTGCAGACGGCGATGAAGGCGGGCGCAGAGGGCGTGCGAGTCGAGTCGAAGGGGCGCCTCGGCGGAGCCGACATGGGTCGCAGGGAGTGGTACCGCGAGGGACGAGTTCCGCTCCACACGCTTCGCGCAGACATCGACTTCGGTCTGGCCACGGCCCGGACCACGGTCGGCGCCATCGGCGTGAAGGTGTGGGTGTACAAGGGTGAAGTCGTCAGCCGGGCGGCCAACGAGGACAAGATCGCCGCCGAGGCGGCGCTTGCCACGGGAGGTCGCGCCCGCGGCCAGCGGTCGGCTTCGGTCAAGTCCCGCGCCGAGCAGGCTGCCGAAGGCGAGCAGCGCCAGCCGCGGCTCATCGAAGCCGGTGGCGGCAAGCGCCTCGTCGAGGCCGGGGCAGACGAGAAGCCGGGACGTCGGCTCATCGAGGCCGGTGGCGGCAAGCGCCGGGTGGACGCCGACGATGCGGAAGCCGAGTACAAGGCCGAGCGGATGGCCGTTGCCACCGACGAGTCGGTGGTCGATGCCGCGCTGCCCGAACCCGTCGAGATCGACGAGATCGAGGCCGAGGGCGTCGAGATCGTGAAGGCCGACGAGGACTCGCCGGCGGAGGCCGCAATGTCGGAGACGCCGGAGGCCGCCGCCGACGGAGCGACGGACGAGGCCGAAGCCGACGACGCGGGTGGCGAGGAGGAATGACATGCTGATGCCGAAGCGTGTCAAGCACCGCAAGCTGCACCGCGGACGCCGGCGGGGACCTGCCAAGGGCGGGACCCATGTGGCGTTCGGCGAGTACGGGCTTCAGGCCACTACGGAAGGGTGGGTCACTGCCCGGCAGATCGAGTCCGCCCGTATCGCCATCACCCGTGCCGTCAAACGTGGTGGGAAGGTGTGGATCAACATCTTCCCCCACAAGCCGGTGACCCAGAAGCCGGCCGAAACTCGCATGGGTTCCGGCAAGGGAAACCCCGAGTTCTGGGTAGCTGTCGTCAAGCCCGGCCGTGTGATGTTCGAGCTCGCAGGGGTGAGTGAGGAACTGGCCCGTGAGGCGATGCGCAAGGCGGGTCACAAGCTTCCCGTGCAGACACGATTCGTGAAGCGGGAGGAACTGTGAGCGCCGCACTGAATGAACTGAGCCACGTCGAGCTCGAAGAAAAGCTGGCGGAGTCGAAGGAAGAACTGTTCAACCTTCGTTTCCAGCTCGCCACCAACCAGCTCGACAACACCGCACGGCTGAAGGCCGTCAAGAAGGAAATCGCCCGGATCCTCACAGAGATGAGGAGCCAGGAGATCGAAGCGTGGCGCGCCCAGCAGGCCACGGAAGGAGAAGCGTGATGGAGGAGCGAACTCGGCGCAAGGTGCGCGTCGGCGTTGTGGTCTCCGACGCGCGTGACAAGACGGTGACGGTCGAGGTTCCGGTGTCGTTCAAGCATCCACGCTACGACAAGGTGGTCCGTCGCAGCACCAAGTTCCACGCGCACGACGAATCCAACGATGCCAACGTCGGAGACACGGTCAGAATCATGGAGACCAAGCCGCTCAGCAAGCAGAAGCGCTGGCGCGTGGTCGAGGTACTGGAGCGTGCCCGATGATCCAGACGGAGAGCCGCCTCAAGGTGGCGGACAACTCGGGGGCGCGGGAGGTGCTGTGCATCCGCGTGCTCGGCGGCAGCCGCCGCCGGTACGCATCGCTCGGCGACGTCATCGTCGGCGCCGTCAAGGAAGCCACCCCAGGTGGCAACGTGAAGAAGGGCGAGGTCGTCAAGGCCGTCGTCGTGCGGACCACCAAGGAGCGTCGTCGTTCCGACGGCACCTACATCCGCTTCGACGACAACGCCTGCGTGATCATCGACAACAACAGCCAGCCGCGCGGCACCCGGATCTTCGGTCCGGTCGCGCGCGAGCTGCGCGACCGGAAGTTCATGCGGATCGTCTCCCTCGCCCCGGAGGTGCTCTGATGAAACTCAAGACAGGCGACCGGGTGATGGTCATCTCGGGCAAGGACGCCGGGACCGAATCCCGCATCGAGAAGGTGTACCCGACCGAGGACAAGATCCTCGTCGAGGGCGTGAACGTCGCCAGGCGTCACACCCGCTCGAATCCCCAACAGCCGAACAGCGGCGGAATCGTCGACAAGGACATGCCCATCCACGTGTCGAACGTGATGATCATGTGCAAGGAATGCGGTCCGACCCGCATCGGCGCCAAGCGGGACCCGAAGAAGGGCAAGATCCGCGTGTGCGTGAAGTGCGGAGGTGAGCTGTGAGCGACATCCCCCGCCTCAAGTCCCGCTATCGCGAGGAGATCGCGCCCCGGATCAAGGACGAGCTGGGTCTGGACAACGTGATGGAGATCCCGCGCTTCGCGAAGATCGTCGTGAACATGGGGGTGGGCGACGCCCTCACCGACCGCAAGCGCATCGAAGACGCCACCAAGGAGCTGTCGATCATCACCGGCCAGCAGCCGAGGGTGAACAAGGCTCGCAAGTCGATCGCCGGCTTCAAGCTGCGCGAGGGAGTACCGGTCGGGGTGTCCGTGACGCTGCGCGGCGATCGAATGTGGGAGTTCTTCGACCGTCTCTTGGCGATCGCCATTCCCCGTATCCGTGACTTCCGCGGCCTGAACCCGGATTCCTTCGACGGTCGCGGCAACTACACTTTCGGTCTCACCGAGCAGCTGGTGTTCCCCGAGATCCCGTTCGATCAGGTCACGGCGACCCGTGGGATGGACATCACCATCTGCACGACCACCGACGACGACGAGCACGCCCGTGCCCTTCTCGCCGCCTTCGGGTTCCCGTTCCGCAAGCAGGGCGCCCAGGTCTAGGAGATTCACGATGGCCAGAAAAGCAATGATCGAAAAGCAGAAGCGAACCCCGAAGTACAAGGTGCGCGGTTACAACCGCTGCCAGCGCTGCGGTCGCCCGCGCGGCTATCTCCGCGACTTCGGCATGTGCCGCATCTGCGTACGGCAACTCGCCAGCGTCGGCGAGCTGCCCGGTGTTCGAAAGGCGTCGTGGTAGTCATGATGAGCGATCCCATCGCAGACATGCTCACCCGCATCCGCAACGCGGTGGCCGTCGGTCACGAGCGCGTGAACATCCCGGCGTCGAAGACCAAGGAAGCCCTCGCCCGGGTGCTCGCATCCGAAGGTTTCATCGACCGCTACGAGGTCAGGCAGGCCGATCCCGGCAGCGAGCTGATGCTCGTTCTCCGCTATGGCGAGCGGCGCTCCCCGGTCATCCAAGGGCTCCGCCGGATCTCCAAGCCGGGCCACCGCATCTACAAGGCCGCGGCGGACATCCAGCGCGTCCAAGGCGGCCTCGGCGTGGCCATCGTGTCCACGTCGCAGGGTCTCATGCCAGACCGGGAGGCGCGTCGGCGCCGGCTCGGAGGCGAGATCATGGCAGAGGTGTGGTGACATGAGCCGCGTAGGAAAGATGCCGGTGACAGTCCCGTCGACCGTCGACTTCGAACTCGACGGCAACACGGTGTCGGTCAAAGGCCCGAAGGGCGAACTGTCCCGTCGTTTTCACGAGCGGGTGTCGATCTCCTTCGAGGACGGCACGGCGATCGTGGACCGTCAGGACGACGAGCGCGAGTCACGGGCATTGCACGGCCTCAGCAGAGCGCTGCTCGCCAACATGGTGACAGGCGTCGCCGAAGGTTTCCGGCGGGAGCTGGAGATCGTCGGCGTTGGATACCGTGCCGCCCTCAGAGGCGACGACCTCGAGTTGCAGCTCGGATTCAGTCACCCCGTCTCGGTGGCGGCGCCGGCCGGCATCACATTCGAGGTGCCGGAACCGACCAAGGTCGCCGTCATCGGCATCGACAAGGAACTCGTCGGGCAGGTGGCCGCCGACATCAGGAAGATCCGTCCGCCGGAGCCATACAAGGGCAAAGGCGTTCGGTACGCAGGCGAACACGTTCGCCGCAAGGCAGGAAAGGCAGGTCGCTGATGCGCGGACGCAACGAAGCCCGACGCCGGCGTCATGCCCGGGTGCGCAAGGCCATACGCGGTACCACCGCCCGGCCCCGTCTGGCCGTGTACCGGTCGAACCGGTTCATCTACGCCCAAGTGATCGACGACGACAACGGCACCACGTTGGTGTCGGCATCGTCACAGGAGGAGCCCCTCCGCACGAAGACCCTCACCGTCGAGACGGCGGGCGAGGTCGGCAAGTTGGTGGCCGAACGAGCGAAGGGCGCCGGCATCGCGTCGGTGGTCTTCGATCGGGGCGGTTACCGGTTCCACGGCCGGGTGAAGGCCCTCGCCGACAGTGCCCGCCAAGCAGGTTTGGAGTTCTGAGATGACCGATCGAGACCGAGACCAGAATCAGTTCGACGAGCGCGTCATCCAGATCAACAGGGTGGCGAAGGTCGTGAAAGGTGGACGCAGGTTCTCCTTCACCGCTCTCGTCGTCGTGGGCGACAACAACGGCAAGGTCGGCGTCGGATACGGCAAGGCCAAAGAGGTTCCTGCCGCGATCCAGAAGGCGATGGACATCGGGCGCAAGTCCATGGTGACCATCCCGATGGCCGGCACGACGATCATCCACGAGAACGTCGGCAATCACGACGCCTCGCGGGTGTTGATCAAGCCGGCCGCTCCCGGTACCGGTGTGATCGCCGGCGGCGCCGCCCGGCAGATCCTCGAGGCCGCCGGGGTGAAGGACGCCCTCGCCAAGTCCCTGGGTTCTCCCACGCATCTCAACGTGGCGCGGGCGACGATGAATGCGCTCACGACCCAACGCCGTCCCGACGAGGTGGCCCGGGCTCGCGGCAAGCAGCCGGAGGACTTCGTTCCGCCCGCCCTCCTCGCCGCCTATCGCTCGACCGAGTCGATGCGAGCCGGGTCCTAGGAGCGATCATGGCAACGAGATTGAAAGTCACGCTCAAGAAGGGCCTGATCGGTGAGAAGCCGAAAACCCGCGCCACGGTGCGGGCGATCGGCCTGCGTCGCATCAACCACACGGTCGAACACGATGACACGCCGGACGTGCGCGGCATGCTGCACAAGGTCCGTCACCTCATCGAGGTCGAGGAGCACTGATGTCCGAGAAACAACAACTCAAGCTGCACCACCTGGTGCCGGCGCCCGGGTCCAAGAAGTCCAAGATCCGAGTGGGCCGCGGCGAGGGCGGACGGCGCGGCAAGACGGCCGGTCGAGGCACCAAGGGTCTCAAGGCCCGCAACTCGCTTCGTCCCGGTTTCGAGGGTGGTCAGATGCCGCTCGTGCGCCAGCTGCCCAAGCTGGGTGGCTTCACCAACGTGAACAAGGAGTACTTCGCCATCATCAACGTCGGCACCCTGGCCGCGGCCTACCCGGCCAACTCCAGCGTGACGATCGAGGACTTGAAGGCGAAAGGGCTCGTCAAGCACAAGGGCCGCGTCAAGGTGCTCGGCGAGGGCGAGCTCGCCCACGCCCTGACCGTGCAGACGCACGCCATCAGTGGCGCCGCCCGCGAGAAGATCGAATCTGCCGGCGGGACCGTCGAGCTCGTCACCGAGTGAGACGGTCCGACCGGATCGGCCAGGTTCTGACAGCGGGTACGATGGCGCCTTCGGCCCCGGCCACCGCCGCGATGCCCGCCGACCCTCGACACCACGGATGCTGACCCAATGAACGTTCTCTCCATCTACCGGCACATGTTCGTCATCCCGGACCTGCGTCGGAAGATCCTCTTCACCATCGCCATGTTCGCCGTCTATCGGCTCGGCACGACGATTCCGGTGCCCGGCATCGACCTCGACGCGCTTCGCCTGTTCCAGGCACAGCAAGAGGTCGGTGGCATCTACGGCCTGTTGAACCTGTTCTCGGGAGGCGCCCTCGAGCAGCTCTCTGTGTTCGCGCTCGGGATCCTTCCCTACATCACGGCGTCGATCATCATGCAGCTGCTCGCCGTGGTCATCCCGCGCCTCCAGGCTCTCCAGGAGGAGGGCGAATCCGGTCGTAAGGTCATCACCCAATGGACCCGATACATGACCGTGATCCTCGCTCTCATCCAGTCCACGGGGTTCACGTTCCTCTTCCACGTCGGAACGTTCACCGGCGGCATCGACCTGATCCCCGACTACAGCCCGGGCCTCGTCGCCCTCATCGTGCTGACGATGACAGCAGGTACCGCCTTCGTCATGTGGCTGGGCGAACTGATCACCCAGCGCGGCGTCGGAAACGGCATGTCATTGCTGATCTTCGTCTCGATCCTGTCCCAGTTCCCGTTCGTCTTCGGGCAGATCTGGGGTCAGACGGCAGCAGTGGGGCTGTGGATCCGCTTCGTCACCATCATGCTGATCTTCGTGGCGATGATCGTCTCGATCATCTACATGGACCAGGCGCAGCGCCGGATCCCGATCCAGTTCGCCAAGCGGGTGCGGGGTCGTCGCGTCATGGGCGGGCAGTCCACCTACATCCCGATCAAGGTCAACACCGCCGGTGTGATCCCCGTCATCTTCGCCACCTCGGTGATGCTCTTCCCGGCGTTGATCGTGACCGCCATTCCCAGCGACGGTCGCATCATCGCCCAGATCCGTACCTGGGTGGACACCAATCTCGGCGGTGGCGCCGGCGGTCAGATCTCCTCCTGGTACGTGGTGGTGCTGTTCGCCCTCATCGTCTTCTTCACGTACTTCTACACCGCCATCCAGTTCGATCCGGTGAAGCAGTCCGAGATGATCCAACGGCAGGGTGGGTTCATTCCCGGTGTCCGTCCCGGGCGCCAGACTGCCGCCCACCTCGGCCACATCCTCAACCGGATCACGCTGCCCGGCTCCATCTTCCTGGCCGTGATCTCGGTGCTCCCTGCCATCGCCGGTCTCATCTGGAACATCGCCATCAGTTTCTCCGGAGTGTCGATCCTCATCGTGGTCGGCGTGGCGCTCGAGACGATGAAACAGATCGAGAGTCAGCTCACCATGCGCAACTACGAAGGCATCCTCTCGTGAAGCTGCTGTTCGTGGGGCCTCCCGGAGCCGGGAAGGGGACCCAGGCGGCGCGGGTGGCGGAGAAGCTGGGCATCGCCCACGTGTCCACCGGGGACATGTTCCGGGCCCTCGACGACAGCACCGATCTGGGACGCCGCGTCAAGGACATCATGGAATCGGGGGACTACGTGTCCGACGAGATCGTCATCGAGATGCTCGAGGCCCGCATCGCCGAGGACGACGCCCGTGACGGCTACATCCTCGACGGATTCCCGCGCACCGTGCCCCAGGCCGAAGCCCTCGACGCCCTCCTCGGCGAGAACGGGTTGGATGCCGTCGTGCTGTTCGAGATCGACACCGACGAGGTGATCACTCGGATGCTCGAGCGCGGTCGCGCCGACGACACCGAGGAGACGATCCGAACCCGCCTGGAGGTGTACTCCGAGCAGACCCAGCCGCTGATCGGCCGGTACCACGAACGGGGCCTCGTTCGTCGGGTTGACGCAGAGGGAGACATCGAAGTCATCACCGAACGGGTGCTAGCTGCTCTCGACGTCTGATGATCACCATCAAGTCGTCCCGGGAGTTCGAACTGATGGCGGTGGCGGGTCGCTGCGTGGCAGCGGTCCACGCCGCCATCCGCGAATCGGCCAAGCCGGGTGTATCGATGCACGAGCTCGACGAGGTCTCCGGCAAGGTGCTCGCCGCCCAACGTTGCACGCCTTCGTTCCTCGGCTATCACGGGTTCCCGGCGACGATCTGTGCGTCGCCCAACGACGTGATCGTGCACGGCATTCCGACCGACTACCGACTGCAGGAGGGGGACGTGCTGTCGATCGACTCGGGCGCCATCCACGAGGGCTATCACGGAGATGCGGCTTTCACGATGGCCATCGGGGAGGTTCCCGTCGAGGTGACCCAACTGATCGAGACCACCGAGCGCGCCATGTGGGCGGGGATCGCCCAGGTCAAGCACGGCAACCGGATCGGCGACATCGGTTGGGCCGTTCAGGAGGTCGGCGAGGCGGCCGGTTACGGGATCGTGCGGGAGTATGTCGGGCACGGCATCGGCCGGCAGATGCACGAGGAACCGCAGATCCCCAACTTCGGCACCCCGGGTAAGGGCATGAAGCTCCGCAAGGGCATGGCGCTGTGCATCGAACCGATGTTCAACCTGGGTGGGCCCGGCACCAAAGTCGACGACGACGACTGGACGGTGCGAACCGCCGACGGCTCCCTGTCCGCTCACTGGGAGCACACCGTGTGCATCACCCCGGACGGCCCCGTCGTCACCACACTCGCCAAGGATTCCAAAGTCCCGGTATCGCTCGGGTAGACGTCCTCGCGTACCCAGGGTTAGATCGGACGCATTCGTCCAATACAGCCCACAGAAGCCGCCACCTGAGTGACGTTCACCGAACTGTGGGCTCCAGACCACCGCCACGGTGGTCCTGAACCCAGGGTACGCGACCCTCCCCGCCCGCCCGCCGGCCGAGCTCTTCGGTACGCTTCCCTCGAACGAGCAGGGGAGGCTCAAGATGCGTCGTACGACGAGTATCGCGTTCGTGGCTGCTGCGCTTGCCGTGGCGGCTGCCGTTCCGCCGGAGCCAGCCGAGGTGGCGCTCCCGAACCGGTGCGCTTTGCCACTTACAACGCCAGCCTGAATCGCTTCAATCAGGGCGATCTGCTCGCGGACCTCCTCGAGGTGGAAGCCGGTGTCCCGTCGGGAAGCAATGCCGAGGTCATCATCGAGATCATCGAGATCATCGATGCGGACGTCCTCCTCGTCAACGAGTTCGACTTCGACGAGGATGCTGCAGCGCTGTTCGCAGAGTTGACCGGGTATCCACATCACTTCGTCGCCCCGTCGAACACGGGCGTGCCGTCCGGCTTCGACCTGAACAACTCGGGAACCGTCGGCGGACCGGACGATGCCTTCGGCTTCGGGTTCTTCCGCGGTCAGTTCGGGATGCTCGTCCTGAGTCGGTTCCCCATCGGGGAGACTCGCACCTTCCAGCACTTCCTCTGGAAGGACATGCCGGGGGCGCTCCTCCCCGACGACCCCGCCACGCCGGAGCTGGCGGACTGGTATTCGGACGACGAGCTCGAGGTGTTCCGGCTCTCCTCGAAGTCCCACTGGGATGTCGAGATCGAGCTGAGTGGCGAGCACAGCGTCCACTTCCTGGTCAGTCACCCGACGCCTCCGGTATTCGACGGACCGGAAGATCGAAACGGGACGCGCAACCACGATGAGATCCGCTTCTGGGCCGACTACGTGCTGCCGGCGCGTTCGGGATACATATACGACGACGAAGGTGTGCACGGAGGGCTCAAACCAGGGGCGGCCTTCGTGATCGCCGGCGACCAGAACTCCGATCCATTCGATGGCGACTCCATTCCCGGCTCCGCCCAGCTCCTCCTCGAACATCCACGTGTCAACACCAAGGTCACACCGTCGAGTGAGGGGGCGGTCGAGGCCGCAGCACTCCAGGGTGGGGCGAACCTCACCCACCTCGGGGATCCGGCGCATGACACCGCCGACTTCTCCGACACCGCTCCCGGGAACCTCCGTGCCGACTATGTCCTGCCTTCCAAGGGGCTGCGCATCGTCGACGCCGGGGTGTTCTGGCCCGTGTCGTCGGATCCGCTCTCCGCTCTCACGGGGACGTTCCCGTTCCCGTCGTCGGACCATCGTCCGGTGTGGATCGATCTCTGGGTGCCCGGCGTCTGACGACCCGGGACAGTCGAGGGGTCATGACTGCGCGAGAATGCGCAGTCATGACCACACCCCCCGACGAACAGCGGTTCTTCGACACCCGCGCCGCCTACACGATGTTCGTGCACGCCACGGACGAGAAGAAGGTGGTGGCG
>Ga0214472_10005067_pt1 | contig 13848 bp, 11 predicted proteins | sample RVTome_6_FD_207662 | JGI IMG/M metagenome (GOLD analysis project Ga0214472, IMG submission 207662) | Soil microbial communities from uranium-contaminated site in the Upper Colorado River Basin, Wyoming, United States - RVT140D175 | ecosystem: Environmental > Terrestrial > Soil > Contaminated >... | reverse complement strand
GCGCCTCCGAGCGGCCGCCGACCCCCTGAAGGGCGCTCGCCTGGTCCACCTGAGCAGCACCGCGTTCGGCGGCGGCGTGGCGGAGCTGCTCAACACCGAGATCGCGCTCTTCCAGGACCTGGGCATCAACGCCGACTGGCAGCTCGTGGAGGGGACCGAAGAGTTCTTCGCCGTCACCAAGCTCGTCCACAACGCCTTCCAGGGCGCTGGCGTCCCGTGGACGGAGTCCATGGAGAACACCTACCTGGAGCGCGTGGCGGCCAACGCCGCCCGCTTCGAGGAGAGCGCCGACTTCGTCTACGTGCACGATCCCCAGCCCGCCGGGATGCTGAGCATCTTGGAGGACGAGGGCCGACGCACCGGGAGATGGGTGTGGCGGTGCCACATCGACCTGTCGCATCCGATGGAAGCGGTGTGGGCCTTCTTCGCCCCGCAGGTGGCTCGGTTCGACGCGGCCGTGTTCACCATGGAGGACTTCGTCAGACCCGGGTTCCCCATCCCTGCGGAGATCATCGCTCCCGGGATCGACCCCCTGTCCCCCAAGAACGCCCACCTCGAGCCCGTGGCCGTGGCGGAGATCATGGAGAGCTATGGCGTGGACGCCGATCGTCCCCTGGTCACCCAGGTGTCCCGGTTCGATCCCTGGAAGGACCCCCTCGGTGTGATCGATGCCTACCGGATGGCCCGCGAGGCCGTGCCCGGCCTCCAGCTGCTCCTGGTGGGCTCCATGGCCCACGACGACCCTGAGGGCTGGCACTACCTGGAGCAGACCGAAGAGCACCGTGCGGCCGACCCCGACATCCACATCCTGACCAATCTCCAGGGCGTTGGCGACGTGGCCGTCAACGCGTTCCAGCGGGCCTCGGACGTGGTTATCCAGAAGTCCCTCCGGGAAGGATTCGGGCTGACGGTGTCCGAAGCCATGTGGAAGGAGAAGCCGGTGATCGCCGGGAACGTGGGTGGCCTGACCCTCCAGGTGGAGGACGGCTCGAGCGGGTTCTTGGTGGACTCCGCGGAGGCGTGCGGGGAGCGACTGGTTGAACTGCTCGAGGACCACGACCTCCGGCGCCGCATGGGGCGGGCGGGACGGAACCGGGTCCGGGAGCGGTTCCTGACCCCGCGACTCCTAGAGGAGGAGCTCCGGCTGCTGTCCTCGCTGTGAGCGACCGCCGGATCCTCGTCGCCTCCAACCGCGGCCCGGTGACGTTCGCCCCCGGCCGGCAGGGAGAGCTGGAACCGCACCGGGGCGCCGGCGGCCTGGTCACGGCGCTGACGGCAGCGGTCCAGGCCACCGGGGGACTGTGGGTGGCGTCCGCCATGGGCGAGCACGATCGTCGGGCCGCGGAGGCCACCCCCAACGGCAGGATGGACGTGGTCCTTGAGGACGCCAAGCACGCCCTCCGGCTGCTGACGCCGGACCCGGAGGCCTACGACCGCTACTACAACGCTGTCAGCAACCAGGTGCTCTGGTTCCTGCACCACGACCTGTGGGACACGCCGCACGTGCCCTCCTTCGATGCCGCGACGCGAGAGGACTGGCGGGCCTATCGCTCGGTCAACGAGCTGTTCGCGGAGGCCCTGGCCGAGGAAGCCGACCGGACCCCCGCCGACGTCCTGGTCCAGGACTACCACCTCTCGCTCGTCCCTGCCGCGCTTCGCTCCCTGGCTCCACACGCTCGGATCGGCTACTTCCACCACATCCCGTTCGCCGGCCCCATCGAGCTCAGCCTGTTCCCGCGGTGGATGCGCACCGAGCTGGTCGAGGGGCTCCTGGGCGCCGACCTGGTGGGGTTCCAGTCCCTCCGGTGGGCCGACACCTTCCTGGCCGCCTGCCGGGACGTGGAGGGAGCGACCGTCGACGCCCGCCGCCGGACGGTCCGGTGGGAGGACCGCGTGGTCCACGTGGGCGTGTACCCCATCACGGTGGAAGCCGGATCCCTGCGCGAGCTGGCCGGATCCCCCGAGGTGACCGACAAGCGGCGGATGCTGGAGCGATCCCTCCAGGGCAGGAAGATGCTGCTCCGGGTGGACCGCACGGAGCTGTCCAAGAACATCCTGCGCGGATTCCGGGCCTACGAGATCTTCCTGCGCGCCTACCCCGGATGGCGGGCCAGGGTCACCTTCGTGGCCCTGCTCAACCCCTCGCGCCAGCGCCTCCCGGCGTACCACGCTTACCTGGAGGAGTGCCGCCAGCTGGCCGGCCGGATCAACGAGACCTTCGGCGAGCCCGGCTGGCAGCCCGTGGATCTCCGGGTCGACGACGACTTCGACGAGGTAGTGGCGGCCTACACGATGTACGACGCGCTCCTGGTCAACCCGATCCTGGACGGGATGAACCTGGTGGCCAAGGAAGGGCCGCTGCTGAACGAGCGCCAGGGGGTCCTGCTCCTGTCACGGACGGCCGGAGCGTTCGCGGAGATGGGCAAGCATGCCCTGGCCCTGGACCCGCTGGACGTGGCGGCCACCGCCGACGCCATCAACGCGGCCCTGCGGCTCCCCCCGGCCGAGCGGAGCCGCCGGGCCGCGGGGCTCCGGCGTGCCGCCGAGACCGGCTCGCCCGCGTCATGGGTCGAGCGCCAGCTGGGGGACCTGGACCGGGCCGCCGCTCGCGAGGGCTGACTCAGGCCAGGGACCCCAGCAGGGCCACCAGGCCGGCCGGGCCCTCGACCACCAGCCCCGCCCGCTCCAGGAGCTCCAGGGGGGTCTCCTCCGTCCGGACGGCCACCGGGAAGGCGGCCACGCCCTCCCCGGCCAGAGCCTCCACGGCGTCGAACGCCTCCAGGTCGGCCACGTCATCCCCCGCGTACAGCACCGCCCGGAGACCGTTTTCCCGAGCCACCCGGCGGATCACGTCCCCCTTGGTGGGACCTCCGGCCGGAGCCAGCTCCAGGACCCGTTTCCCCTCCAGCATCCGAAGGCCCTCCCGCTCCGCCACCGGGCCGAGGGCCTCCCGCAGGGCTCGCCCGGCGCCGTCCGGGTCCTCGGCCCCCCGGTAGTGCAGCGCCACGTGGGACCCCTTCAGCTCGACCCGCGTCCCCTCGATCCCCGCGGCCGCCTCTCGGACCCTGGCCAGCAGCCGGCCGGGGAGGGCGGGGACCGGGCCACCGCCTTCCGTGTCCTCCAGGCCGTACAGCCCGAAGCACCTGACCCGCCCCCCCGTCAGGGCCGCCACCTGGGCCGCTGGGCGTCCCGAGACCACGGCCACCACGGCGAAGCGCCCGCCCAGGGCCTCCAGGGCCTCCACGGCTCCGGCCACCGGACGGGCCTCCTCGGGGGTGGGGGCGATCTCCGACAGCGTGCCGTCGAAGTCCACCAGCACGGCGGCGCGGTCACGGAGGGCCGCGAGGTCCTGGAGGTCCATCCGGCCGAGCCTACCCCGCTGGTACACTCGACCCGGTGCGTCGCTTCCTCTTCCTCCCGCTCCTGGCCCTGACCGCCGCCTCCTGCACGCCCGACGAGGTCCTGCTGTCCTACGGGAGCCAGGTCGGGCGCCGGCTGACCTACGAGCTCCAGCTTCGAGGACGGATCGAACGCACCCTGTCGGGCTCCACACGGACCCAGGACATCCGGGCCACGTTCCGGGCCGAGCAGGAGGTCACCGGGCGCCTCTCCGGCGGCCGCGCCTCGGCCCGGATGACGCTGATCCCCCGGTCCCTGGTCGTGGACGGGCGGGCCCAGCAGATCGGCTCGGCCCGGGCCTTCGAAGTGGTCCTGGGACCCGACGGACGGATCCTGGAGCTGGAGGGCCCGGAGGAGGAGGAGGAGGAGGAGACCCTGGCCCCCCTGGGCATCGACCGGCTCCTGCCCCGTCTCCGTCCCGTGCTCCCGGGCAGACCGGTGACCGCGGGCGAGGTGTGGGTGAACGAGTCCGAGTTCCAGGATGCCGGAGGGCGGTTCACGCTCCGCCTGCGGTCCCGCCTGGCCGCGTTCGGCGTGGTGGCAGGCCGCCGAGCGGCCCTGGTCCGGACCACGTACTCCTCGCCGGTCAGCCGGCGGGAGATCTTCTCCAATGCGGTGACCGACGTGCGTGGGGAGGACGTGGGCACTCAGGAGGCCTGGTTCGCGCTCCAGGGGTACTTGGTGCGCTCGTCCGGGGACTCGGTGGGGAGCTACCGCCTGCTGTTCCGGCCGCCGGGGGGCCAGACCACGGGCGTGGCCCCGGTGGAGGGAGCCCTCCGGGTCCGCCTGCACACGGACATGCGCCTGGTCCCCGCGACTAGGTGACCTGGTCCACCCCGACCACGATCGTGACCTGCACCTCGGGGTTCAGGTTGTTGGTGGCTTCCTCCAGCTTGGCCCCCGGGAAGAAGTCGGTGATCAGCTGCTGGGCCTGGCTCTGGGCGTCTTCCCGGTAGAACAGGGTGGTGCGCTTGTAGATGCGCCCGGACCCCACGTTGCCCACCTCGACCACCTGGTAGCCGAACGGCTCCAGCTGCTTCTTGGTCTCCGCGGCCAGGCCGGATTCCTCGGTCCCGTTGAGCACCTGCACGATCACGCCCTGGACCTGCCGGGGGCCGGAGGGGGGAGCCGTCGTGGCACCGGCGGCCGGGCTCTCGCCATCGGCGGGCTGGTCGGCGCCCTGGCCGGACGCCGGGGCCTGACCGGCCGCCGGCGCCGAGTCGGGGAAGGCCCGGGACAGGACGATCAGGCCCACTATCACGGCCACCACGACCAGGATGCCTCGCACCGCACCCGTGTTCACCGTCCCGTGCTCCTCTCCTGCGGCCGGCTCAGCCGCGGAGCCCGAGGTTCCCGGAGAAACGCTGGCGGCGGCGCTCCGCTCGCAAGCGACGGAGCCGTTTCACCAGCATCGGATCGTGGCGAAGGGCCTCGGGCTCGTCGATGAGCCTGTTCAGGAGCTGATAATACCGCGCCGAGGACATGCCCAGCCGCTCGCGGATGGCCCGGGCCTTCAGGCCGAGCTCGCGCCACCATCCTCGCTCGAACGCCAGGATGGCCAGGTCGCGCTCATCGAGGGGACCCTCCATGGCCCGAGCATAGGTGAGAATCACACGGTTGCAAGTACGCTACGGGAACAGCCCGCGCGTGGTGTGGGCCTCGGCCACGCGGTTCACGCCCAGGATGGTGGCGGCCTGGCGCATGCTGATCTTGCGGTCCGTGGACATGTCCAAGACGTCCAGGTAGGCCTTCTCCATGATCGATCGGAGGCGCTGGTTGACCTCCTCCTCGGTCCAGAAGTACGCCTGGATGTCCTGTACCCACTCGAAGTAGGAGACGGTCACGCCCCCGGAGTTGGCCAGGATGTCGGGCACCACGTGGATCCCCCGGTCGTGCAGGATCTCGTCGGCCTTGGGGGTGGTGGGGCCGTTGGCCGCCTCAACCACCACCTTCGTCCTCAGGCCCTCGGCGTTGGTCCCGGTGATCACGCCCTCCAGGGCGGCGGGGATCAACACGTCGCACTCCAGCTCCATCAGCTCCTCGTTGGTGACGGGCTCACCACCCTCGTAGCCTGTGACGGTCCCGGCCTCCCGGTGGTGGGCGGCCAGACCCTTCGGGGACAGCCCGCGAGGGCTGTACACGCCGCCGTTGACGTCGCTGACCGCCACCACCCGGCAGCCCTGCTCGGTGAGAAGGTCCACCGCTGGGGAGCCGACCTTCCCGTAGCCCTGGATCACCACGCGGGCCTCGTCCACCGGCAGGCCCAGCTGCTTGAGGGTGGCCACCGTCACGTACATCACGCCCCGGGACGTGGCCGCGGCCCGGCCGGCCGAGCCTCCCACCGCGAGGGGCTTGCCGGTCACCACGCCGGGGACCGAGTACCCCTGGTTCATGGAGTAGGTGTCCATGATCCAGGCCATGATCTGCTCGTCGGTGCCCACGTCGGGGGCGGGGATGTCACGCTCCGGGCCGATCAGCGGCAGGATCTCCGACGCGTAGCGGCGGGTCAGGTGCTCCAGCTCACCCATCGAGAGCTCCTTGGGGTCCACCACCACGCCGCCCTTCGCTCCACCGTAGGGGATCCCCACCACCGCGCACTTCCAGGTCATCCACATGGCCAGCGCCTTGACCTCGTCCATCGTCACCGAGGGGTGATAGCGGATGCCTCCCTTGGACGGACCCCGAGCGGTGTTGTGATGGACGCGGTAGCCAGTGAACACGCGGACCTGGCCGGTGTCCAGGCGGACCGGGGCGGACACGGTCAGGGCGCGCTTGGGGTTGCGCAGGACCTCGTGCACGTTGGGGTCCAGGTTCATCAGCCGGGCGGCCTCGTCTAGCTGGGACAGGGCCTGGGCCCAGGCGCTTCCGGTGACGCCGGCCGCCTTCTCCATCGCCGCCCGAGTCTACCCGCGCCGGGGATCCGCCGCCTCAGGCGTCTTCGTCGCGGGAGCGGAGGTGGAGGTCCACCTTGCGGCGGATGCGCTGGACCGCGTTGTCCACCGCCTTGGCGGTGCAGCCCAGCGTCCCGGCGATCGCTCGGTACGACTTGCCTTCCACGTAGAAGTGGAGGACGTCGGTCTCGAAGTCCGAGAGGACCTCGGCGAACGCGTGGCGCATGGCTCGGATCTCGTCGCCGGAGATCACCACGTCGGAGGGATCGGCCACGGTGGCCAGCACGGCCTGGAGCATGCCGGCGTCCTCGCCCTCACCGGTAGCGGGGCCGGAAAGTGAGACGTAGGCGTTGAGCGGAGCGTGCTTGTGCCGGCGTGCCATCTTCACGGCCGAGATCACCTGCCGGGTGATGCACACGTCGGCGAACGTGCCGAACGACCGTTCGCGGCCCGGGTCGAAGTCGCGGATCGCCTTATACAGGCCGATCATGCCCTCCTGGATCACGTCGTCGCGGTCGCCACCGGGAACGAAGTACGAGCGGGCCTTCGACCGGGCGATGCCCCGGTACCGCTGGAGCAGGAAGTCGGCCGCCTGACGGTCACCCTCGCGGTACCGGCGGACGAGCTCCTCGTCGCCGGCCTCCGTCAGCCGGTGGAGACCGACCGATCCCAGCACGATCTCCGTCAGGGCCATCCCTGGGAAGCCTTCCCCATGCGGGGGCGTTCTATGCGGGCGGACGGGGGCCCGAGCCGAGCCCCCGTCCGATCCTCGGGCTACCGCTCCCAGAGGACGTCGCCGGTGTCCCCGGCCACGCCCCGGCCCACCCCGGCCCATTCCTCGGGGTTGATCGAGGTCTCCAGCAGGTCGTGCGCCTGACCGCGGAGAGCGGCGGGGTAGATGTCCCACAGCCAGCCGCCGGACTGGATGGTGGGCCACAATGGCTGGCCGGTGGCCCCGCTCACCACGCCGTAGCGGTCGAACCAGGAGAAGTCAAGGAGCAGGAGGTCGTCCGCGCCGTCGCCGTTCATGTCCTCGCGGAGCGGGAACACGTAGTCCCCCTGCACCTGGGCCCTCCACACGCGCTCGGCGTCCGAGCCGGACAGCATGGTGGTGGTCCACGACCACTGACCGGTGTCCTCGTCCTGGGTGTAACCCTCCAGGGCCACGTCACCGATCCCGTCCCCGTCGCCGTCGCCAACACTCTCCACCGTCCCTCGGTGGCCGACGCTCCAGATCTCCTCGGCCACCGCTCCGTTCAGCAGCATGACCTGCATGAACGTGCATGGGCCCCCGTACCCGTAGTGCGAGGCGATCGTGAAGCCGTAGCCGTAGCTACCATCGCAGGGGTCGTCATCGGGGGGCGGCGGGGGGCATCCATAGCCGCCGTAGCCGTAGCAGGGCACGGGGGGCGGGGGGCATCCGTAGCCGCCGTAACCGTAGCAGGGCGTCGAGGCGGAGACGGCCACCTCATGGCCGGGCAGCGAGGGGACGTCGAGGGTCCCCCGGGCCGCCTTGCCGCGGTTCTTGGCGGCGGCCTTGGCGGCCGGGGCCGGAGCCTGGACCTGGGTCTCACCCGACCAGTACCAGTCGTCCCTGTCGACCAGGATGAGCTCCTGACCGCCATCCCCGGTCACGTCACCCACGGGCTCGATCCAGCCGGAAGAGGTTTCCCGCTCCCACATCGTGTTGCCGTTCGTGCCGTTCAGGCCGGTGAACGTGCGGCCGAGGTCCCGGACGCCCATGATCAGGTCGCCCCGCCCGTCCGAGTTCAGGTTGACGCCCTCGAAGTACGGCATCCTGGAGGTCGTCAGCGAGCGCCGCCACGCCGGAGCGCCTCCCTTGCCCGATGTGGCCGCCAGGTCCACGGTGACCGTGCCATCTGAGCTCCCGGTGGGAGACACGGTAACGATGTCCGGCGCCTGGTCGCCGCTCAGGTCGGGAACCAGGAGCGCGTCCGGATAGGCGAACCGTCCTCTGGCCGGGAACTCGGCGGTGGGCGTGCCCGTGGCTCCCGAGACCACCTCGAAGATGGCCACCGAGGAAAACTCCTCCACGGAGGGCGACCCGGCCGCCGCGATATTGTACCGGCCCACCACCAGGTCCAGCATCCCGTCACCGCTGAGGTCGCCCACCCCGAACGGCATCGCGAAGTCCACATCGGTGTAGGCGCCGCTGGGTCCGGCGCCGGCGAACGTCCACACGTTCTCGTACGTGCGGGTCCACAGGACGGTGCCGGTCTTCCCGGACAGCGCCTGGTACGTCCACGTCCACTGCCAGCCGATCTCCAGCTCCCGCTCGATGACGTCCACGACCAGGACGTCATCGCCGGCAACCCCGTCGAGGGGCCCGGCGCCCAGGAGGCCGCCGAAGCCCGACAGGTCGTGGCTCCACAGCGCGCTGCCGTTCACACCGCGGAGACCGGCGATGCGGTTGTAGTACAGCGCGGCGGCGTCTTCCTTTCCGTCCGCGTCGAGGTCGCCGGCCGGGACCAGGAGGCCCAGGGTCTCCTGGTGGTCGGCCTCGGTCGCCTGCTGAGGCAGGACCTGGCTGGGCCGGGCCAGGCCGCCCAGCTCGCGGATCGCCGTCCTGGCCACCTGTCGGAACGCCTTGACCTTGTCCTTGGCCGTAGCCATCTCCATCAGCCGGCCTCGGAACCCGGCCTGGTCGGGCTTGGCCGCCCATCGGGCCAGCCGGGCGCTCTCCTTGGGCCGGTCCTTGTCCCGGCCGGCCTTGGCCACCGTAGACGCCACGGTGAGCAGCACCAGCAGCGCGGTGAGGGCGGCGAACAGCCGAGCGGGCTTCTTCCTGCGGGTCATGGACGACCTCCTGTATCGGGCCCCGGAGGCCGGGGCGTTTCCGGTTCGTGAACTATGACGCATCTCAGCCTGCTTCGGTTCCCCATCATCAGGACCGCCGCCACAGCTGGGCGCCGTTCGTGCCGTTCACGGCGGCGATCCGGATGTCGCTGGATCCGAAGGCGGTCTCCAGCACGTCTGCCCCGTCGGTTCCCAGCGCCCCCGGGATCGTGACGATCAGGCTCCCACCGGGGGACCGGTTCGCGGTCCACAGGTTCTGGCCGGTGGTGCCCCGGACCGCCACGTAGCGATCGCCGGCGCTCCGGTAGTCCAGGAGGATCAGGTCCTGGGCGCCATCGGCGTCCAGGTCCCCGAACAGCGGGTACAGGTCGTCCCAGGTGGAGGCCCGGGTCCACACCTGGGTCCCGGTCCGCCCGGAGATCAACCGCCCGGCGACGTTGTTCGACCCCGTGCCCGGGCCGACCATCAGGACGTCCTGGATCCCGTCCCCGGTCACATCGCCGGCCGGGGTGTGGTACTCGTCGTCCGGCACCGGGACCTCCCACAGGACGGCGCCGTCCGCGCCCCGAAGCATCGTGGCCTGCGGCGGGGGGCAGGGGTCGGGGTCGCACGGCTCGCATCCGTAGCACGGATCGGACGCCTCGGTGTGTCCGGGAAGGGTGGGGATCCCGAGGGTGGAGGTCGCGGGAGCCGCTCCCGCAGAGAAGAAGAAGAAACCGCCCGCCGTAAGGACCAGGACCTCCTGGCCCCCGTCGCCGCCGATGTCTCCAGCGCCGATCGGGAAGTACCACGCATACTGCTCCAGGTCCCGCGACCACAGGGTGGCTCCGGACAGGCCAGACAGGGCCACCAGCCGGGTGGCCTCGTGGTCGATCGTCAGCAGGAGGTCCGCCCGCGCATCGCCGTCCAGCCGGAGGCCCTGCATGAACGCGTAACCCTCCACCGTCACGCTCGCTTGCCACACAGGCGGTCCCCCGATACCCGGGAAGGCGGCCAGGCGCGTGTCGGCGGCCGGGTCCTGGCCGGTGAGACGGAAGGAGGAAAGGGTGACCACATCGGCGTGGCCGTCGCCGGAGAGGTCGGGCACCAGGACGGCGTCCGGCCAGCCGAACCGGCCGGCCGCCGCGAACGCCGGGCCCAGGCTGCCGTCCGCGCCCGAGATCACGCTGAACGTCGCCGAGGTGCTGTCCTGGTCCGAGGCGCTGATGTAGCTGTACTGACCGATCAGGAGGTCCGTGCGACCGTCACCCGTCGTGTCGCCCACGCCGGCCAGCACCGGGAAGGTCGCCTCGGCGGACGCGCCGAGGCCACCACCGCCGCCGTACCCATAGCCCCCGATGCTACCCTCCGAGCCGTTGCCTTCGAAGGTCCGGGTCCACAGCTCCGCTCCACTCCCACCGGCCAGCGCGGACAGCCTCACGCTCATCCGGTACCCGGCCTCGGTGCTGGACCAGTCTTCCTCGAACAGGAGGACGTCGAGGCCACCGGACCCGTCCAGCTGCGAGCGGGCCACGGGGAAACCCCACCCCATGAACGTGCGGGTCCACAGCGTGGCTCCGTCGGTGCCACGAACCGCGGTCATCTTCTGGTCCGAGACCTCGAAGGCATCGCCCAGCTGGTCGCCGTCCAGGTCCCCGGCCGGATACAGGACGCGGAAGTCGATGTGCGACTCGATGTTCGCTCCGGCCGCATCGAGCGCGGACCGGCGGGTCAGGTCCCGGATCAGGGGCTCATCGCCCAGGCCGACCTGGTGCAGGAGGGACCGGTACCCGCGGGGAGCCCCGGCCGCGGCGGCCGAGGGCGGGTTCCGGGAGGAGCGCTTCGCCTTGGCCACGGTCGTGGCTAGGGTGGCCAGAACCAGGAGGGTCAGCAGGAGGGCCTCGATCCTGAACCGGAGACGCCTGCGGCCACTGTCGGCACTGGCCTGTGGCGGTCCCGGGTGAGCAGGCCCGAGCGAGCGGGGGGTGGTGCCGGGGCGGCTCATGTGTCCTCCTGGCGAGGGGAGAGGGCCCGGGATGGGCCGTGAGTGGTCTCCCTCCCGTCCGTCCGTGTTATTCGCCCTGGGGGGGCCCCTGCCCTTTGTGCAAGTGCACAAGAGTTCGGCGGGTCCTCGATGGTACCCTCCGGCCGCGATGAGGCGCCCGGCCGTGACCTTGGGTCTCGCAGCCCTGGTGGTTGGGGCCTTCTACCTCTCGGCCTACCCCATCGGGGGGCACCGGGCGCCCCTGGGCTTCGACACCTCCCGGTACGTGTGGAGGAACGCCTGCCTGGGCGAGCTGGGCATCCGGGGCCTCCAGACATGCGCCCCGCCCCTGGCCACCTCCATGCCGGCCAGGGTGGGCGAGCCGCTGACCACGCTTCCCCCCTCCTCGCTGCTGGGCCTGGACCCGCAGGATGCCGTGGCGGGGCTCCCGGTGGCGCTTGCCGCGGCGCTGGGGCTGGCCGCGGGCGCCCTGGTGAGCGTCGCCCTGGGGCGGGGTCCGGGCACGGTGGCCATCACCGCGGTGGTGGTGGGCATCTCGCCGTTCGTGGTGCGCCTGGCGGCGCCGGAGGGGTATGCGGACAACCTGCTGGCCCTTGGCCTGGGAACCGGCGCCATGGCGGTGGCGGTGGCCGGCGCACCCGCGGCGGCCGGCCTCCTGCTGGGTGCCGCGGGGGTCTCGCACTGGCAGACGTTCGCGCTGTGCGGGACGGTGATGGCCGGGGCCGCCCTGCTCTCCCTCGGGGACGCGATGGCCGCCCGCCGGGCCGGGCGGGCCCTGCGGTCCACGGTGGCCGCACGGCTGGCCGCCGCCACCGTGGGCGGGGCCGCGGTGTGGGCGGTGGCCTCGGTCCTGGTGATCCGGGCCGGGCCGGACCGGTTCTTCGCCGACGCGGCCTCCTCGCAGGCCAAGGTGGCCGCCGACGCGGCCTCCTACCTCCTCCCGGTCACGCTGGGCCTGGCCGTGGTGGGGGCGCTGGCACTGGCTCGCGCCGAGCGAGGGGCTCTGGAGCCGCTGCTCGTGTCGTGGATCGGCGTGGTGGGCCTGGCGGTGGTGGCCTGGATGGTCTCGCCCTCGCTGGTGGAGCTTCCGTTGGTCGGGGCGGGGTTCCCCCTCCACCGGTTCCTGGCCATGGCCCTCCCCGTGCCCATCCTGGCCGCGCTTGCCTTCGACCGTGCCGGCAGCCTGGTGCGGCCTCGGGCGGTGGCGCTGATCGTGCTGGCCGCGACGCTGGCCGGATGGGGGTGGATCGGCGGGCGGCGATGGTTCCCGCAGGAGCCATTCGGGAGCCCGGCCCGGGTGGAGGAAGCCGGTCGGACCGAAGCGTACCTGGACCGAAGCACCACGATCGGCCGTCCGGTGATCTTCGTGGTGGACGGGGTGGGGCCCAACCCGTTTACCGACCTGTACCAGGTGGCCGACAACGTCCGCGCGGGACTGGACCCCCGACGGGTGGCTCACACGTATCTGTTCCTGGGAAGGACCGAGGACCTCCTGGCCGGCCACCCCACCCTGACGGGCGATCCCGGCTACGACGCGGCCTCCACGTTCCGGTGGCGCCCCCTGGAGCGGGTCCTCCGCGGACCCCACGTGGTCATGGTCCTGAACTCGCTGACGCCCGAGTTCCGGGACCTGGGGCGGGAGGCCCCCGAACGGATCGCGGGTCCCGGCGTCATCGCCCTGGTGGGCCCTCGTCCCGTGCAGGCGGGTCACTCATCCCTCCGGCCGGGGGCCCCCTTGGGCCTGGGGCCGGCCGGGGCGTTCCTGGGCCTGATGGCGATGTGGTCCTTGGCCGGGGCGGGCTGGGTGGCCGCCCTGCGCGGCGCCTCCCTGCCTGCCCGGATGGCCTTGGCCCCCGTGGCCGGGGCGGGAGCGGTGATCATCGCCGGCCTGGCCGCCTCCCTGCTCGGGGTCCGACCCTCGGGCCTGGGGGCGACGGCCATCCTCGTGGTGGCGTCGGGTACCGGCGTGGCGGTGGCGCGGTGGCGCTACGGGCGGGATCCGGCCGGGCGGGAATCCACGTAGCCGCAGCTCGGGCAGGCGTACATCTCCTCGACCGCCCCACCGAGCGCTCGGTCGGCGGCCTCCGCCTCCTCCCTGGTGGTGGGCTCCACCAGCTTGTCGGCGTGGTGGTTCATCTCCGTCCCGCATCGAGGACAGATCACGGCGTGGTCACCTCCACGTGGTCACGACCGTACCGGAGGGTTGTGGCCATCCACAGCAGCTCGGCCAGGAACTTCCGGATCCGGGGCCGGAACGCCTCGTCCAGCAGGGTGCCGTCCTCATCGAAGACGGAGTGGACCAGCCCCACGTTCACGTCCCAGAAGATGGTGACCAGGCCCAGCTCCCGGAGGACCGGGAGGAAGCTCTCGATGCCCCGGGTGCCGCCGAACGGCCCGCTGGACACCCCCACCACCCCCGCGGCCTTGTGCACGTACTCCTTGAGGTTCGTGTCCAGGGCGTGCTTGAGCAGGCCGGGGTACGCGTGGTTGTACTCGGGCGACACGAGGATCAGGGCGTCGGCGCGGTTCATGGCTTCGGAGAAGGCCGGGTCCTTGAGGGACTCGCCGGCGTCGTTCGTGCCGAAGGGGAGATCCGCCACGTCGATCAGCGCGGTCTCCACCCCACCCAGCCGGCGAACCTCTTGCATGATCAGAGCCGCCACGTGGGCGCTCATCCGGCCCCTGCGCGGTGTGCCCAGGATGACGGGTATGGACAGCGCTCTGTCGGCCAATGTCACCTCCCCGGCCGCGAACGAG
>Ga0214472_10005066_pt1 | contig 13850 bp, 9 predicted proteins | sample RVTome_6_FD_207662 | JGI IMG/M metagenome (GOLD analysis project Ga0214472, IMG submission 207662) | Soil microbial communities from uranium-contaminated site in the Upper Colorado River Basin, Wyoming, United States - RVT140D175 | ecosystem: Environmental > Terrestrial > Soil > Contaminated >... | reverse complement strand
GGTGTCTGCAAGACCAACGCGATCGATCTGCATCAGAAGCCGGAACAGTTTGAACTGGAAGTCGGTGCGATTCTGCTCTCGCCCGGCTATGACACCTTTGATCCGAAACTCAGAAACGACTTTGGCTACGGACTGATGGACAACGTGGTCACCAGTCTTGATTTCGAGCGGATCCTCTGCTCCACCGGACCTTACGAAGGGGAAGTGCGGCGTCCCTCCGACCTGGCGCACCCGAAAAAGATCGCCTGGATTCAATGTGTCGGCTCCCGTCAAGTGATTCCCGGCGGCAACAGCTACTGTTCTGCGGTCTGCTGCACCTATACGCAGAAGCAGGTGATTCTGGCCAAAGACCACGATAACGGCCTCGACGCCACCATCTTTCATAACGATATTCGCGCTTTCGGCAAGGATTTTGAGCGCTTCTACCAGCGCGCAGAAAAGCTTGATGATGTCCGCTTCATCCGCAGCTACGTGACCGTCGGCCGGGAGATCCCCGAGAGCAAAAACGTCACAATCCGCTATTCGACGCTGGAGGATGGTGTCAAGGAAGAGGAATTCGACCTGGTGGTGCTCTCGGTTGGTCTGAATCCGCCCAAAGATGTGGAAAAACTGGCGAAAACATTTGATATCGAACTGACTGAGCATGGCTTCTGCAAAACCAATCCGGTCAATCCGATTGAGACGACCCGCAAAGGGGTTTTCGTCAGCGGCGCCTTTCAGGGACCGCTCGATATCCCTGAGGCAGTCGTCACCGCCAGCGGCGCCGATGCCCTGTGCGGCCAATTGCTCGATTATCGGCGTGGCAAGCTGAGCCGGGAGAGGATCTATCCGCCGGAGCGGGACACCTCCAAAGAGGAACTCAAGATCGGCGTGGTGGTCTGCCACTGTGGCGCCAATATAGGCCGGGTGGTTGATATCCCCGGGGTAGTGGCATACGCTGCGACCCTGCCGGGTGTTGTCTACGCCGGAGAGAACCTGTTCGCCTGCTCCACCGAGAACGCCCAGCAGATTGCCAATGCAATGCAGGAAAAAGGGCTTAACCGCATGGTCTTGGCCGCCTGTACGCCGCGGACCCACGAGCCGCTGTTCCGGGACACCTGTCGCGAAGCGGGTATCAACCAGTATTTCTTCGAAATGGCCAATATCCGCGAGCACTGCTCCTGGGTCCATTCAAAAGAGAAAGAGCACGCCACCCAGAAGGCCAAGGACATTGTGCGCATGTCTGTTGCCCGGGCCGCCCATCTGCAGCCGTTGCAGGAGTTTGAACTGCCGGTGAACAAAACCGCTCTGGTGATCGGCGGCGGCCTGGCCGGCATGACCAGTGCCCTGAGCATGGCCGAGCAGGGTTTTGAGGTCTATCTGCTGGAGCAGGATTCCGACCTGGGCGGCATGGCCAGGCGCATCCACTCGACCCTTGAAGGGATGGACGTTCAGCAACATTTGAACGCTCTGATCCGTAAGGTTTACCAGCATCCTGCGCTACGGGTCCTCACCGATTGCACGATTACGGATGTGTCCGGTTATGTCGGTGATTTTGTTACGACCGTCAAGGCTGAGGGACGGGCCAGGACAATCGCCCACGGCATCGCCATCGTCGCCACCGGCGGCCAGGAGCATCGTCCGACCGAATACCTTTACGGGGAGAGCGAGCGGGTTCTGACCCAGCTCGAGCTCGAAGCTGAAATCTCCCGGCAGACTGAGCAGGTGACCGGGATACAAAGCCTGGTGATGATCCAGTGCGTCGGTTGCCGTCAGGCCGACAAGAATTACTGCAGTCGCGTCTGTTGCGGTCAGGCAGTCAAGAACGCCTTGAAACTCAAAGCGCTGAATCCGAAGCTGGATATACACATCCTCTTCCGCGACATGCGAACCTATGGCTTTAAAGAGAACTACTATCGCGAGGCGGCCGAGCAGGACATTAAATTCATCCGCTTTGAGCCGGAAAACAAGCCGGTGGTCGAAAAAGCAGGAGACGTTCTGCGCGTGACGGTGCCCGATCTTGTGCTGGGGCAGAAGCTTGAGCTCGAAGCTGACCTGGTGATCCTGTCCGCTGCGGTCAACCCTTCCGAGAGTACCCAGGAAGTTGCCCGTTTGTTCAAGTGCTCGTTGAATCCGGACGGCTTCTTCCAGGAAGCCCACGTAAAATTGCGGCCGGTCGACTTTGCCGCCGATGGCGTGTTTTTGTGCGGGACTGCCCAGTATCCGAAGCATATCACTGAAACCATCAGCCAGGCTTACGGGGCCGCGGGACGCGCAGTCTGTATCCTCTCGGGGGACACAGTCACCGCCTCCGGAGCTGTCTGCGATGTCAACGAGCATGACTGCGTCTCCTGCGGTGCTTGCATCACCGCCTGCAGCTACGGCGCCATCGAGTTCGTTGATACGCCGCACGGCAGAAAGGCCCGGGTGAAGGAGGTCCTCTGCAAAGGCGACGGCCTGTGCAACGCAAAGTGTCCGACCGGAGCCATTTACCTGAAGCACTATACCGATGATGAGATTTTCGCCCAGATCGACCAGGCGATCTTGGCCCGTGAAGAGGTCGACTGACTAGCAGCCTGCCGGGCTATCCATGAGCCGGCTGCAAATCCGTCTGTTTGGCCCATATTTCAGCTCCTTTTTGGTCCATAGCTACGGCTATGAACCTGCAAAAGAGCTAAAATCTGTTCTCAAACATCCAAATTTTCGCTCCGGCCCGTATAGTCCGACAGGCTGCTAGCGTGAGACGATTCACCCTGAAAGGAGAAAAGTATGTCTGCAGGATTTGAATTCAAGCCCAGCGTCATCGGTTTTTTGTGCACCTGGTGAGCTTACGGGGCTGCTGATCTGTCTGGAGTTTCCAGGCAGCAATATAGTACTGAAACAAAGATTATCCGGGTCATGTGTACCGGCAGGGTTGACATCGCGTTTGTCCTCCGCGCCTTCTCCAAGGGAGCCGATGGCGTGTTTATCGGCGGTTGCTGGCTAGGCGAATGCCATTATGTAACCGAAGGCAACTACGATGCCCTGTTTAACATGCATTTCACGAAAAAGCTGCTTGAACAGGTCGGTCTGAACCCTGACCGCTTAAGGCTCGAATGGATCTCCGCCTCTGAAGGGACCCGCTATGCCGAAGTGATGAATGATTTCGGCAAGACGCTTAAGAAGTTGGGTCCTCTGGGCAAAGGCGAAGGCCTGGATAAGCGCGCCTTGAAGCTCAAACTGGAAGCGGTCTCGAAGTTGATCCCTTATGCCAAGCTGGTGGAACGGGAGCGACTGCGGGTGCATTTCAAGACGGAGCAGGAGTATCTGGACTATTTCGCCAGTGACGACTTCAACCGTCTGTTTAAGGAGTTGCTGGTCGACAAGCTGGCCATCAGCCAGATCATGTTGCTGTTGGGGGAAAAAGCTCTTTCCGCCCGGGATATTGCCGCCGGTCTCAGCCTGGAAGCTTCTGAAGTCTCACGGCATCTCAGCATGTCTTCACGATTGGGCCTGATCCGCTTCGATGAAGCCTTGAAACGCTATGCCCTGGCCTGATCCGGGCAACCCTCAGCTGGTTTCCTCTGGAGATTGCCGATGAAACAAGCTGCTCACAAGAACAAAGGCAAGGACGACGCTATGGATATCGGCAAAATCGATCAGATTATTGACAACCACCAGGGCGAAGCCAGTTCGCTGATCCAGATATTGCTGGACATCCAGAACGAAAACAACTGGCTCCCTAAAGAAGCGTTGAACAGAGTCAGTGAGAAACTGGCGGTTCCCATGAGCCGCATCCAGCATATCACCACTTTTTACAAACACTTCAGCCTGAGCCCCAAGGGGAAACATGAGATTCACGTCTGCGTGGGGACAGCCTGCCATGTGCGCGGTGCTGAGCGAATTCTCGCCGTGGTCGAAGAAGTCACCGGCGTCAAGCCCGGCGAAACCGATCCGGAGTTGAACTTCAGCGTAGAGACGGTCAGCTGCCTTGGTTGCTGTGCTTTGGGACCGGTGATGGTCGTCGATGGTGAAATCCACGGAAACGTGGCGCAGTCTGAGACGGCTGATATCTTGACGGAATTGAAGCGAGCCGAGACGGCTGAATTCCTGAATAAACTGGAACATGCCGAAACGGCTGAAGTCTTGAATATTTGTGCGTGTCAGTAAAGGATGATTATGCCAAGGATTAAATCACCTGCCGAATTGGAAGCTTTCCGCAAGGAGATCCTCGCCCAGAGGGATCCGGAGAAACCTTGTATTACGCTTTGTTCCGGGAGCGCCTGCCATGCAACCGGCAGCGGAAAGGTTGCCGCAGCGCTTGAGCAGGAAATCGAAAAACAAGGTGTTGCAGCCGACGTCACCTACAGAAGGACCGGATGTCACGGCTTTTGTGAGCAAGGTCCCATTGTGGTTATTTATCCGCAAGGGATCTGTTACCTCAAGGTTCAGCCTGACGACATGGCCGAGATAATTTCTGTCACCATCAAAGAACAGAAAATTATCGAACGCCTGCTCTATGTCGATGTCAACACCGGCGAGAAAGCCACCACTGAAGAGGAAATCCCTTTCTATAAAAATCAGGAGCGGCTGGTCCTCGGCGCCAATCGAAAGATTGACCCCAAAAGTCTCGAAGATTATCTCGCTGTTGAAGGTTACCAGGCTCTGGTGAAAGCCCTTTTTGAAATGACGCCTGAACAGGTCGTCGGCGAAGTCAAAAACGCCAAGCTGCGCGGACGCGGTGGCGCAGGCTTCCCGTCAGGGGTCAAATGGGATTTTGCCCGCAATGCCCCGGGTGAGCAGAAGTATGTCGTGGTCAACTGCGATGAGGGTGATCCGGGGGCCTACATGGATCGCTCCGTGATGGAAGGCAATCCTTTTGCGGTGCTTGAGGGCCTGATGATCGGCGCCTATGCCATCGGCGCTAATGAAGGTTATATCTACGTTCGCCAGGAGTATCCGCTGGCAGTTGCCAACCTGGCGATCGCGATCAAAAAAGCCGAGGAAAGCGGCCTGCTCGGCCAGAACATCCTCGGATCCGGTTTTGATTTTACGGTCAAGGTGCATCGTGGAGCCGGAGCCTTTATCTGCGGCGAGGAAACCTCGCTGCTCAACTCTCTGGAAGGCAAGCCCGGCGAACCGAACGCCAGGCCACCATTCCCGGCCACCAGGGGACTTTGGGGAAAACCAACCAATATCAACAATGTCGAGACCTGGGCCAACATTCCTTTGATCATCAATAAAGGCGCTGATTTTTTCAGCGCGATCGGCACGGAAGGGAGCAAGGGTACCAAGATCTTTTCGCTGGTCGGCAAGGTGAACAACACCGGTCTCGTCGAGGTTCCCATGGGGGTTTCGATGAGGGACATCATCTTTAAAATCGGTGGCGGCGTCCCCGGCAACAAGACATTCAAGGCGGTCCAGACCGGCGGTCCTTCAGGTGGCTGTCTCCCTGAAAACCTTCTGGATATCAAGGTTGACTTTGACGAATTGACCCAGGCCGGCGCCATGATGGGCTCAGGCGGAATGATCGTCATGGATGAGGATACCTGTCTGGTCGATATCGCCAGGTACTTCCTCGCATTCCTCAGTGACGAATCGTGTGGTAAATGTACTCCCTGCCGGGAAGGCATCCGTCAGATGAAGAAGATCCTGACCAATATCACCAAAGGTTTAGGACAAGCAGGGGACATCGAGCTTTTGCAGGAACTGGCAGAGGCCACCAAGGGCTCTTCCATGTGTGCGCTTGGCAAAACCGCACCCAACCCGGTGCTGAGTACGATTAACCATTTCCGCGATGAGTATGAGGCGCATATCAAGGAGAAAAGGTGCCCCGCGCTTTCCTGCAAGGAGTTGATCGCCTACATCATTGATCCGCAGAAATGCAAGGGTTGCGGGGCCTGCTTCAGGAAATGCCCGGCGGCGGCAATCGCCGGCGGCAAGAAACGCATTCATGTTGTCGAGCAGGAAAAATGCACCCGGTGTGGCGGTTGCCTTGAGGCTTGCCCGGCAGCTTTTGGTGCCGTGCGCAAAATTTCCGGAGAACCTGTCCCAGAGGCCATCCCTGAAGACGCGAGACTTATAGGATGATAAAATGAGTGAAATCCATTTACAGATTGATGGCAAAAACGTGACGGCCAAAGAAGACATGACCATTCTGGAAGCAGCACGAAGCGTGGGTGTTGTTATTCCGACCCTTTGTGATCATGAAAAATTGGCACCCTACGGCGCCTGCCGGATCTGTACGGTTGAGGCGGAGGCTAATGGGCGGACAAATCTCATTGCCGCCTGTCAACACCCGGTGGAAAAAGACCTGGTGATCAGGACCAGAACCGAGAAGGTGGACAAGATTCGTAAGGTGCTGTTAGAGCAGATGATGGCTCACGCACCCGATTCCGAGCAGATATCGGCATTGGCCAAGGTCTATGGAGCGGACCGGGATCGTTTTGAGAAAGAGGCCTCCTTCTGCATCCTCTGCGGTCTGTGTGTAAGATACTGTGCCGAGGTCAAACAGAAAAATGCCATCAGCTTTTTTGACCGGGGAGCCAAGCGCGAGATCGCTTTTATTCCCGAAATTGCCCTCAAGGAATGCTGGGATTGCAAAGAATGTTTTCCGCTTTGTCCGACTTCAGCGCTGCAGGCCGCATATGTTCTAACCGAAGCCTTGATGTCTCCGCCGGAAACATCCGCTACATGCGGGGGCTGTTCAAGCAAGCAGGTGACAACCTGAGGGGAATTTATAAAGAATTGACGGAGATGGAACAACAATCCCGACGAAAGATTATCCGTGTCGTGCAGGGGCAAGGTGAACAGACCGAGCGCATAGTCGTTGAGGAATATCCACTGCGCCTGCGGGTCAACGGTCGCGATCTGGCGACCCTGGTCTGTTCACCGCACCAACTCAATTTTCTGCTCGCCGGCTTCTTTCGCCTGCAGGGATTTATCGTCAATCTTGACGACATCCTCTCCATGGGGGTTTGCAGCGAGTACGGCCTGGCCGAACTGCGTATCCGTAGCGCACTGCCGGAACGACTGCAACCGACACTGACCTCCGGGTGCGGCACCGGGATCACCTACAATCTGCCGCAATCCCTGCTCAATCTTAGCCGACAACGCCCACGCAGCTATCGTAGCCAGGAGCTGTTCGGCCTGATGAAAGATCTGCAGAGCCTGACTGAACAGTATCGCAGCCACGGCGGCATCCATTCCGCTGCGATCGGGGACATCGCCGGCCTGCTGCTCTATGCCGAGGATATTGGCCGTCACAATACCCTCGACCGGCTGGCCGGTGAAGCTCTGTTTAAAAAAATTGAACTACGGGACAAGATGCTGGTCACCTCGGGGAGAGTTTCCTCAGAGATGGTCGCTAAAGCTGCACGCCTCGGCATCGGCCTGCTCGCCTCGCGGACTTCGCCGACAGATAAAGCAATTGAGCTATGTGAGCAGGCAGGCATCACTCTGGTCGGCTACCTGCGCGGCAGCAGCATGGAAATCTACAGCCATGCGCAACAGCTGCAATTATCGAGCAGCCATTAATGAGGGCATTCAATCAGCAAAAGGTTAGCAGACATTTGCCAGCTTCAGCACAAGGCTGCCCGGATTTATGCGTCAGAACCATACCTTTTGTGCATGCGGTTAGTGTTATTACCATTTGAAAGGCAGGGCTACCCCATGAAAAATCGAAAAATACTGGTTCCTCTTGATGGTTCGCCTCTCTCGTCTCAAACCATAAGGAGCTTGATCGCCCTGAAGGAGAATATTCCTGTCCCTTTAAGCCTGCTGCATGTTTTGGATTTAAGCACGATTTCCTATCAGGGCTTTGCGGAAAAGACCTCTGAAGAAATTGAAGAGCGGGCCAGAAACAAGGCAAGGACTCTGCTTGCCGAACAGCAGCAGCTTTTTACCGCCGCGGGCATGCAGGTTGAGACGATCCTTAAGGAGGGTGATGTTCGCGAAACCATCTGTGCCGTCGCCGACATCGGCAAATTCGACCTGCTTGTCATTGGCAAACATACCGACAGTGAATTGCGCAATCTGCTTTTCGATCAGATTTCCAACTACCTGGTTCACCATGTCAAATGCCCGGTACTGATTGTTTAGGGTCCTGTTGGATTGAAAAGGATTTTCATTGCCATGACAAACAAGCAAACGGCTAAGGGTTACGCGTTCCTGCTGGGCGAAGCGGACAGGAAAAACCTGTTTACCCCAGAGGATTTTACTTCAGAGCAACGGCAAATCGCTGCAACTACCGAAGCCTTTGTCAACCAGGAGATTCTGCCCGATCTCGAGCGTATGGAAGATCAGAACTTCGCTCTGGTCGTCGAAAAGCTGCGCCGGTGCGCCGAGCTGGGTCTGTTTCTGGTCGATATTCCAGAGGAGTTTGGTGGTTTGGAGCTCGACAAGGCGACCAGTATGCTGATCGCCGAAAAGCTCGGGCCGGCCGGCTCATTTGCGATCACCTGCACCGGCCAGACCGGCATCGGTTCGCTGCCGCTGGTCTACTATGGAACCCCGCAGCAAAAGCAGAAATACCTTGAAAAGCTGATCACCGGTGAATGGATCGGTGCTTACTGCCTTACTGAACCGGATTGCGGCAGCGATCCGCTAAGCGCCAGGACCACCGCGACCCTCTCGGCTGACGGTTCCTGTTACCAGCTCAATGGCGTCAAGCAGTTCATTACCAATGCAGCTTTCGCTGATCTGTTTACGGTTTTTGCCAAGATTGACGGCAAACATTTTTCGGCTTTTCTGGTCGAACGGGGCATGGCCGGGCTTTCGATCGGCAGCGAAGAAAAAAAGATGGGGCTGAAGGGCACCTCGACCGCTCAGGTGATTCTGCAGAATGTCTGCGTGCCGGTGGCAAATCTGCTTGGCGAAGCCGGCAAAGGGCACAAGATCGCCTTTAATGTCCTCAATATCGGCCGCTTGAAACTCTCGGCCACGGTGACCGGCGCAGCCAGGGGAGCGTTCAGCGAGGCTGCGAAGTATTCCGTAGAGCGCAAGCAATTCGGCCAGCCGCTGGCAAGTTTCGGGGCCATCCGCGAAAAGCTTGCCGATATGACCGACGCCCTGTTCGCTGCCGAGTCTCTGCTCTACCGGGTTGCCGGATTACTGGATGAAAGAATCGCGACGCTCGACCATACCGCTGGCGATTACTATGAGACTTATCAGAAAGCGATTGAGGAGTATGCCGGCGAGTGTGCCATGGCCAAGGTATTCTGCAGCAAAAGCCTGGCCCTGGTGGTCGATGAAGCGCTGCAGATCCACGGCGGCTACGGTTACATCAAAGACTACCCGATTGAGCGTTATTACCGGGATGAACGGGTCAACCGAATCTTCGAAGGGACCAACGAAATCAACCGGTTGCTGATCCCAACTCTGCTGTTTCGCCGGGCCGACAGCGGAGGCCTTGACCTCTGGGACAGGGTGCGCGCCGCCCGCAAGTCCATGCCCTCTGAAGGAACCGAAGACGCAACGGAAGCGACGCCCTTTGCGACCGAGTTCGCTTTGCTGACAAAACTGAAAAAGCTCTTTCTGCTGCTGGTTGGCGCCCTGGGTGAGAACCGCAAAGCACAAGAGATCTTACTCGCTTTGGGGGATGTGGCTATCGGTATCTTTGCCCTGGAGAGTGCCTTGTTGCGGGCCGACAAAGGATCGGACGCTGCCAGTCAACGTAAGCAAGCCCTGCTGCAGGCAGTGGTGAAAAGCACCACTTTCACTCTGGCCACACAGATTCAGGTCGATGCAACCCGCTGTGCCGCTTACGGGGTGCACGGCTCACAACTTGCGGACCTGCAGGAAACGATCGCCAGGCTGGGCGCATATCCCGCCTCCGGACTGCTGGAGGCGAAGCAGCATCTCGCCGATGCCGCCAGCGAGTCAGGAGCTTATCCGTTCTAAGGAGGTAAACCGTGCACTCTGTTGAATTCGCTGCTGTTGATTTTGCCCCGCCCCGTGTTTCCATCAAGGGCTCCCCGGAGACCGGTTTTCTCTTTACCTCTGCCCTTCCCCTGCAACCTTATCGCGACAACCTTGCTCAGATGTTACGGCACTGGGCCCGCCACACCCCCGAGCGGACATTCCTCGCTGAACGGCAAACCGGTGGAGACTGGCGACGCTTGAGCTATGCCGAAGCCGACAATCAGGCGGACGCGATTGCCCAGGCATTGATTGACAGAAAGCTGGGTCCCTACCGGCCTCTGATGATTCTTTCCGGCAACTCAATCGATCATGCCCTGCTGATGCTCGGCTGCTTCATCGCCGGCGTACCGGTGGTGCCGGTTTCGGTGCCCTATTCGCTGTTGAGCAAGGATTATCTCAAACTGCGCTTTATCTTCGAGGAGATTTGTCCGGGGATGATCTACGTTGCTGACGGTGATCTGTTTGCTCCGGCGCTATCCAGCCTCGACCTGGCAGGCGTCGAGGTGCTGGTCGGACAGGGCGGACAGGATGGCATTGCGGCCACCCCCTTCAGCAGCCTGCTGGAAACCCCGGTGACCGCCGAAGTCTATCGAGCCCTTGCACAGTTAGGTCCGGAAACCGTCGCCAAGATTCTCTATACCTCGGGGTCGACCGGTCAGCCCAAGGGTGTGCTCAACACCCACGGCATGCTCTGTGCCAACCAGCAGATGTTGTCGCAGATCTGGCCGTTTACCGCCCAGACACCGCCGGTGCTGGTCGATTGGCTTCCCTGGAACCATACCTTCGGCGGCAACCATAATTTCAACCTGGTACTCAACCAGGGCGGTACCCTGTATATCGACAACGGCAAACCGGCGCCGGGGCTGGTGGAGCATACGGTGAAAAATCTGGCCGAGATTTCACCAACCATCTATTTTAATGTACCGGTCGGCTACGCCATGTTGTTGCCGCACCTGGAACAGAATGAGCAACTGCGCAACAATTTCTTCAAGAATCTGCAGCTGATCTTCTATGCTGGTGCGGCGCTGCCACAGGATTTGTGGGCACGACTGGAAAAAGTTGCCATTCAGGCTACCGGCAAGAAGGTGGTCATGACCTCTTCCTGGGGCTCGACCGAGACTTCGCCGCTGGCCACCGCTGCTCACTTTACCCTGGAAAAGGCCGGGGTCATCGGCATCCCATGCCCCGGCGTGACCTTGAAAATGCTGCCGAACGGCGACAGCTACGAACTGCGCGTCAAGGGGCCGAACGTGACTCCGGGTTATTTCCGCCGCCCCGATCTGACCGCTGCCGCGTTCGACACAGAGGGCTATTATCTGATCGGCGATGCCGGTCGTTTTGTCGATCCTGCCGATCCGAGCAAGGGGATTGCCTTTGCCGGCCGGGTCGCTGAAGACTTTAAACTGATGAGCGGCACCTGGGTGCGGGTCGGCATGCTGCTGGTGGAAATATTGGCTGCCGCAGCGCCGGTGTTGCAGTTTGCTTTGGTCACGGGTCATGATCGCGCGTATGTTGGCATCCTCGGCTGGCCGAATATCGCAGGTTGCAAGAAACTGTGCGAGAACCTCGATGAAAACGTTTCACCGGGCGAGTTGCTAACGCGTCCCGAAGTCGAATGCCACCTGCGTAAAGCGTTGACACAGTTCAACACTGAGCAGCAAGGCTCCTCGTCGCGCATTGGCCGGATCATGTTAATGAGCGAGCCGCCGGATAGCGATGCCAATGAAATAACCGACAAGGGATACATCAACCAGCGGGCATCGTTGCAGCGACGTCAGGCCCTGGTTGAACAGCTCTATGCCGAACAACCGGGCAGCGGGGTGCTTGTGCTGTGATTGCCGAGCATGATTTCACTGGCCAAATAGGCCCAGACATTTCAGCCTGTCATACAAACCGCAGCGAACATGTGCATGTTTATGAACAGCCGTATTCGCAGCCGGTTCATGGATAGTACGGCAGACTCCTCGATTTAAACCCGAGCAGATGATAATTCCCCTGCACGTTAAAGATGATTGTACAAAGCAATCGCATTATAGTAATTTAAAGCCCTGTTTTAAAATGGCAATCAGCGGAACGGCCGCTGCAAATATCGAGAATTCAAAAGTCCGCTGAAAGAGGATTCACCTCAATCGCTCAACGAAAAAGGAGGCACAAACCCATGAAGTCGTCTTTGAAGTTCTTCTGCCTTGCAGCTCTTATCGGCTGCTCCCTGCTGACCGCATCCAACGCTGTTGCGGCCGAGACGATCAAAGTCGGTATCGTCGACACTTACAGCGGTCCCGCCAGCACCTACACCAACGATGTGCGGGACGCCTTTGCCCTGGCTGTTAAAAAAATCAACGCCGCAGGCGGGATTTTTGGCCAGCAGGTCGAGTTTGTCACCCGTGACAGCAAATTCAAGGTGGATCTCGGCCTGAGCGCCGCCAAGGAGCTGGTGATGCGCGAAGAGGTCGATATCCTCATGGGGACGATCAACAGCGCTCTGGCGTTGGCAATTTCGGACCTCGCCAAACAGGAAAAAATTCCGTTTTTGGCCACTTTCTCCAAGAGTGCAAAAATCACTGGGGAAAAAGGTCATCGCTATGTGTTCTCCATGAATGAGAATACTTCCATGATCGGTAAAGCCGCGGCGACGGGCCTGGCCAAACTGCCTTACACAACCTACTGGATTGCCGGGGACGATTACGAGTATGGACACGCTGTCGCTGAGGGTGTCTGGGAGAATCTCAAGAAGCTGAAGCCTGAGGTTAAACTGCTGGGCCAGTCCTGGTGGAAAGTCGGCGAACCTGACTTCACGCCCTATATCACCGCAATGTTGGCGGAGAAGCCCGATGCGGTCATCATCGCCACCGGGGGACGCGACTGTGTGCCGTTCCTGAAGGCGGCGCAGACCACGGGCTTCAACAAACAGGTGCCCTTCTACATGCATACGGCCACGGAAATTTCAACGCTCAAACCGCTGGGTCTCACTGCCCCCGAAGGTGTCATCGGCACCGCCAACTATCACAGCTATTACCCGGACACCGCAGAAAATCGCGCCTTCGTGGCCGAGTTCGAAAAGGCTTATGATCGTACTCCCGCGGTGGGCGCCTTGTACGGCTACATCACGGCCCAGTTCATCGCCAAGGCTTATGCCAAGGCCGGAGAGGTCGACACGGAAAAGTTCATTGACGCACTGGAGGGATTGAGCGTTGACTCCCCGGTCGGCAAGGTAACCATACGGGCCGAAGATCATCAGGTTATGCTGCCCATGTTCATGGGCGTGACAACCAAGATGGAGGGTCAGCAGGTTCTGGTCGCCTCGGATATTGTCACCATCTCTGCCGAGGATTCCATGCCTTCTCTGGAAGAGATCCGCAAGGCCCGCCAACTCTAAACATATGCTGAAGGGCGGGTGGCACGCTGCTCCCCTCCCTTCAGCGTATCGCCTGATTCGCCAACCCTCTTACGAGCAAAGAAAGCCTCATGGAATTATTGTCCGGTCTGTCCTTTTCGGTCCTCTGCATCCAGATTCTGGTCGGTCTGAGCAAGGCGACCATCCTGTTTATCGTTGCTTCGGGCCTTACCTTGATTCTGGGTGTCCTGCGCATCCCCAATCTGGCCCACGGCTCGCTCTACATGATCGGTGCCTTCACGACCTACTCGATTGCCACGGCATTTTCTCAAAGCAGCCTGGGTTTCTGGGTGGCGCTGTTGCTGGCGCCCTTGATCGTGGCGCTGATTGGATTGATCATGGAACAGGGCCTGTTCCGTTTTCTTTATAAACGCGACCATCTGATGATGCTGCTGTTTACCTTCTCCTTCACACTGGTCTTCGGAGATCTGGTCAAGTTATTGTGGGGCTCGGATTACCGCTCATTGGCGGTTCCCGAGATATTCCAGGGATCCTACACACTGTTGGGGATGCCCTTCCCCCGCTACAATCTGTTTCTGCTGCTTCTGGGGCCTGTTTTCGCCGCAGGATTATGGTT
>Ga0214472_10005065_pt1 | contig 13852 bp, 9 predicted proteins | sample RVTome_6_FD_207662 | JGI IMG/M metagenome (GOLD analysis project Ga0214472, IMG submission 207662) | Soil microbial communities from uranium-contaminated site in the Upper Colorado River Basin, Wyoming, United States - RVT140D175 | ecosystem: Environmental > Terrestrial > Soil > Contaminated >... | reverse complement strand
CCAGCAGTGCTTCCTTGGAAGATGACGGCACTGCTGGGCAAGCCGGCAGTGGCACCCGATTTCCTGGTGAATAACGCGGGGGCGCGCGTCACTATTTCAACAGTCGGCTAATTACGTCACTTCCGCGCGGCAACGCTATCGGCCTGGCTGCGCAGTTGTTTGGGCAGCGGGAAGTAAACGTCTTCCTCGCGCACGGAACGCGCCTCGACCGTGGCCTTGTAGCGCTCGCGCAAGAACTCGACACACTCTTCGACGACCCGTTCCGGCGCGCTGGCCCCGGCGGTGACGAGCACGGTTTCTTGGCCGGTAAACCAGTCAGGGTCGATGTCGCCGGCGTTGTCGATCAGGTGCGCCGGCACGCCGTTTTCGAGGCTCAGTTCGGCCAGCCGCTGGCTGTTGGAACTGTTCTGACTGCCCAGCACCAGGACGACGTCCGCCGCGCGGCTCAACTCGCGCACGGCCTCTTGACGATTTTGCGTGGCGTAGCAGATGTCTTCCTTCGGCGGATGGGCGATCCGCGGGAACCGCTGCCGCAGCCGGTCGATAATGCGATTGGCATCGTCGACGCTCAGCGTGGTTTGGGTCAGGTAGGCCAGCTTCTCGGGATCGGCGACGATCATCCGGTCGACGTCTTCGGGCGTTTCCACCAGGTGGATGGCCTCGGGCGCTTCGCCCATGGTGCCGATCACTTCGTCATGCCCGGCATGTCCGATCAGCACGATCGTATACCCGGCCTCGGCGAAGCGAATCGCCTCCAGGTGCACCTTGGTGACCAGCGGGCAGGTGGCGTCGATGGCGCGTAGATTCCGCTGGGCCGCCGCCTGACGCACTTCCGGCGAGACGCCGTGGGCCGAGTATAGCAAGTGCGAACCCCGCGGGACTTCGTCCAGGTTTTCCACAAAGGTCACGCCGCGATCGCGAAACTGTTCCACAACGTAGCGGTTGTGGACGATTTCGTGATACACGTACAGCGGCGTGCCGTGCAGCCGCAGGGCCAACTCCAGACTTTCGATCGCCATGTTCACGCCGGCGCAAAACCCACGCGGCGCGGCCAAGATAATTTTCATGATCGCTCGTGCGATTCGAGTTGTAGGACAATGTTTATGATACGCGACGACCGATAGCGCGCACAGAGAGCCGCCGGCGACGCAGAACGTCAATCATTGTACGGTCCCGCGGCGGCCGGAAGCGTGATCGTGTCGACACCTGCGTCGGCGGCCGCGATGCCGGCGCCGCCGACGTCCGCGGGGCGCACACGACGCAGCACCACGGCGCCGGTTTTGCCAGCGACTGCCCGCAGGAATTCATCGGGCGTGGTCACGCGGCTTTGGCCGACGTGGCTGATGAAATCCCGCGGCCGCAGCCCTTGGGTCCAGGCGACACTGCCTTCGTCCACGGCGGCCACGGCAATGCAGCCGTCGTTCAACAGCGTGCCGTGTTCCCGGAGCGTGCGCTCGTCGAGCACGGCCGTGGCATAGTCAACGTGCAGGCCGCGCCAGGCCGGCCGCGGATTGGTCACGATCTTGTGTCCCGGCACCATGAATTTCGCCAATTCGACGGAAACAGACTTTTTGCGGCCTTGGCTCAACAGGTCCAGCCGCGCGTACGCGCCAACCGGCAGGCGGCCGATGCGGAGCATCAAATCGTCGGCGTCCAAGACTTCTTCGCCGTCAACGTGCGTCACGATATCGCCGGCCCGCAAACCGGCCCGGTCGGCCGGCGTGCCGAGGAACACGCTTTCGATCCGGCAGCCGGACGTCGTCGCTGCGGGACCGAGGTCCAGCGGCACGACGCCCAACAAGCCGTACTCGACCTCGCGTCCCTCTTTGAGCGTGTCGACAACCCGCAGGAAGGTGTCATCCACCGGGATCGCGTATCCGGCCGACTCCTCGAATCCGGCCGCCGCCGCCTGCGCGGTCGTCAGCCCCACCATTTCGCCGCGCAGATTGATCAACGCCCCGCCGCTGGTGCCGAGATTCAACTTGGCGTCGGTCTGGATCAATGTGCCGTGATGGTGCAAAGTCGTCTTGCGGTCGGCCGGCGAATCGATCGCGTCGGCCAGCGGCGCGGCCATCCGCGCCAGATTGGCGACGATCCCCCAACTGGCGCTCGGCTGACCGTCGCGGGCGATGGCCTGCGGATTGCCCAGGGCGATTACGATATGCCCTTTCTTCAGCGAACGGGCATGTCCGAACTTGATCGGTTTGAGTCCTTCCGCGTCGATCGACAACACGGCCAAGTCGCTGCGCGGATCGGCCGCGACCACCTGCGCCGTGTAGAACCGGCCGGGACCCTGCGCGACCCAGTATTGGCCTTCCTGAACGATCACGTGATAGTTGGTCAGGATCAAACCGCCCGCATCGACGACGACGCCGGTGCCGTATTCATTCGGGATGAAAGTTCGATCCGGAGTAAAGTAAGGGTCATTCGGGTCGGCGGCGTTGCCTCCCAGCGGTCCGCCGAACACGCCGGCGCCGAATCCGGCCAGCGGTCTCACGTCGTCTTCGCTGCGGCGAATGCGGGCGATGCTGACAACCGACTTTTCGGCCGCCGCGATGGCCTCGACGAAGGCGTCTTGGATTGCCGTCGCCGCTTCCAGACTCGTCAGTTCTTGGGCCGGGGCGTTGGCCGGAGTCAGCCAAATCAAAGGCAGCGCGGATAGCAACAAGGAAGCGCCACGGCGGAATGCAGATTGCGCACATTGACGAAACGAGGCGGAAATTCTCACGACCTGCTCCCCAACAAAGTTTGCCGGAGCACGCCGGGCACGGTCACGGGGTGGCCCGTGACGCCCGATCGGTTTCCGGCCGCTTACTCCGCACCGTCTGGCTGCGACTCGTCTGCTTCGCTGGCCGCGCCGGCGGCAAATTCAGGCAGCCCGCCGGCGGCCAGGATCTTCTGTCTCAGTTCTTCGACCAGCTTGGGGTTTTCTTCCAGGAAGGCACGCACCTTTTCGCGGCCTTGGCCCAATTGCTCGTCACCGTAACGGAACCAGGCGCCCGAGCGAACGACCAGCCGGGCGGCCATAGCCAAGTCCAGCACGTCGCCTTCGTAGCTGATGCCGCCTGAGTGCATCATATCAAACTCTGCCACACGGAAGGGGGGAGCCACCTTATTTTTTACCACTTTCGCCCGCACGCGCTGGCCGACGATGTCCTCGCCGTCCTTAATCTGGCCGATCCGCCGCACGTCAATCCGGCACGAACTGTAAAACTTCAGCGCGCGGCCGCCAGGCGTGGTTTCGGGACTACCGAACATGACGCCGATCTTTTCGCGAATCTGGTTGATGAAAACCACGCAGGTCTTGCTTTTAGAGATGGCGCCGGTCAGTTTACGCATCGCCTGACTCATCAGCCGGGCTTGCAGCCCGACGTGCGAATCGCCCATTTCGCCTTCCAACTCTTTTTTCGGCACCAAGGCGGCCACTGAGTCGATGACGATCACGTCCACGGCGTTGGAGCGGATGAGCATCTCGGTGATTTGCATGGCTTCTTCGCCGCTGCCGGGCTGACTGACCAGCAGCGTTTCCAACTCGACGCCCAGTTTTTTGGCCCAACTCGGATCCAGGGCGTGTTCGGCATCCACAAAGGCGGCGATTCCCCCGGCGCTTTGGGAGCGGGCCACGGCGTGCAACGCCAAAGTGGTTTTTCCGCTGGATTCAGGTCCGTAGATTTCCACGATGCGGCCCTTGGGCAAACCTTGACCGCCCAGAGCGATATCTAGTGACAAACTGCCGGTCGGGATGCCCTCGATCCGGCCACTCCGCGCTGTGCCCAAGGGCATGATCGCCCCTTCGCCGAACTGTTTTTCGATCTGCGCCACCGTGTTCTTCAGCGTCGGATTTTCGTCCAACATACTTTCGGCGGCGTCTTGAGGCTTCTTGGCGGCGGCCATCTTGGAGTTTTTACCAGTTGGGGACTGCGATTTCGCCATGCGATGATTCGTTTTCGTGGCTGCGACCATGGCCATAATCCTTTTCATTCGAGAGAGTTGCGACTTACGATCAGGTTCCGCCTCGCGGTCAGCCCAGCGACGACCGACCAGCGAAGTGAACGCATGAATAGTGTATCGGCGTTCACTACTCTCTGCAAGAGCATTTTTCCGTATTTTTTCGGCCAGTATCACTCCCAGAGCTTTGTTTTCTTGTTCCCTACTCGAGCGACGGTGTGATACCCGGACACGCCATCACGACTGGCTGAAGATTTTAACAAATTCGCGCATATATCCGAGCACCCCCGACAATGCCATAGGCCACATGCACCGCCCCAATCAGCGAGTTCCCTCTCGGACCAAACCAGGCAAGGTGACACCGCACCGCAGCCGCTCGAGCCGCTCGGCCACTCCCGGCATTTCGAGGTAGCGCGGTTTGATCGACGCCGGGTGCAGCACGCGGCGGTGTTGCAGTTCGCGGATCAGTGGAATGTGATCCGCGGCGATCTTGCCGATAAACAGCGGTTCCAACTGCCCGCCCTGCTTCAGGTATTCCAGGATTTCGACCAGTCCGCGCAAGTACACCGCGTCCTTGGTCAGTCCCCCGCCGCGAAACGCGCGCATGGTCACGGTGTACGCCTGGCGTCGAGAGAAATCATAGTCTTTGTCGAATTTGCGGTAGGCCTCGACGAAACTGGCGCCTTCGACCAGCAGGTGCGCGGCCATCACGCGGGCGGCCAGCATCCGCAACCGCGGCACGCTCAGCCCGCCGACGAGGTATTCCGTCATGACGGCCAGGCCTTCCTGCAATGCGTCGTAGCCGGCAAATCCACTGTGTAGCTGCTGGAACGGCTCGGTCAGTCCGTTGTAATAGGTGAGCAGGTGGGTGCCGACCTCGTGCTGCAATAAGGCTTCCACACGTCGGATGGGTATCTTGGCACGATGCCCGATCAGCAGATTGCCACCGGAGCAGAGCAACCCGGCGAATATGTCGCGGCGGATTACGGCTTTGGCCTTAAACGAAGGCAGTCGCGCACGGTAGTACTCGATCTCTTCGCGCGCGCGGGCGGCGAACGCCTCGGCGTCTAATTCTCCGCCGGCGGAATCCTCGCGACTGCGCGACGAGAGGCCGCCGAGCAGTGCTGCGGCCGATTGCAGCAGGCGGGCGTCCGGTTGGCTGTAGACCTGCCGGCTGCCCAACAAGAAGCGCGCCGTGCCGACGTCGGTCAGCATGGTGATTTTTCGGTCCAATTCGTCCTGCCGCTGACGAAACAGTTCTTCCAGCGTCGGGTCTTCGATCCGTTCGATCGGCACTTCGTACAGCCGCCGTTTCAACGCCGCCGGTTCGACCGCCAGGGGGCGATAATAAAATCGCGGCGGCGACTGAAAGCGGTGACGGCGGAACTCGTGCCAGGCGGCCTCGGCGTTGACCGGCGTGACCTGCAAGAGAAAATCGAAGCTGTCGGCGATCCGCGCCAAGCGGCGATCGACCTCCCACACCGCCTTGACCATCGCGCGGCGCCCCAGCGCGTAATAATGTTCTGTTTTCGCATTGGTTTTGGTCTTGCCATACGTAAAGAAAGCTTGCTTCAGCGCCCGGCCCAAACCGCGCGTCAGCACGTGCAGCACCGCCGGATAGACGTTGCCTGTCTTGTGATCGCGGTAGATGGGCCGCACGCGAATGCCGATCGTGTGGCAGGTAAATTCCTTGGCGACGCGCTTGGGCAACAGGTAGGGAAGTTCCGCCGGATGCGCGGGCGATTTTTCTTCAAATTTCACCGACGCCGCCTGCTTCAGAATGCTGACCCGCTCCAGATGTTTGCACAGAGCAGCGACCGTCCGTCGAGGCACTTCGGGCCAGCGGGCAGTGACTACAAAGTCGGGGCGCAATTCAGTTGGCTTGATGTCGTCCGTGGCGGCGGCCTCCGCCACGTCGCTGTCCGGCGCGGACCAGATCTCGACCAACAGGAACGCGCCGAAGCGAGCGGACATCACTCCGGCCAGCTTTTCCACCAACGACGAGAGGTCCTTACGAGCATGCTTGCCGTCGGTCGCCGCTAGAAATGCCGCTTCGCCTTCGACCAGCCGCCGCGTGCCGGCGTCCGCCCGTTGGGTCGGCCTGCGATACAAACACAAAAACGGCAACCGCCGGTCCACGTGCAGCCGGCCGCCGTCAGGCAGTGTCCGTCGCACGCGCTGACCGCGCTCCAATCGGGCGACGATCTCTTCGATCAAATTATCGGTAATCCATCGCGGCGGTTTACGGGGGGCCTTCACGGTCGCTCCGATTTCTTACGTCTGCCGGCGTCCGTATGGGCGTCGAACTTCGGCTGGCCGGGTGGATCGGCCAATTTCCATGCCCACCGAACAGCCCATGCAGCAATGACCAGTCGATTTTATCAACTTCACGGGCGCCGCGTTAGCCGAACCGAGTCAGCCGATTGAAGACAAGGGCGGAACGTTGGCGCGCGCGGAATTCAATTCCGTTGGGTTTCTCGCGGTTTGGCTTTCATTGGCAAAGGGACTCAACCGGTCGACAGGGGAATTCGAGCCATCACCTCGTAGACTGGCCCGGCCGATTCTAGACGGCTGGAGAAGAGGACGATTTCGCTAGTGGTCATCGTGCCGGCGGCGAAGTGCTGGTATTGTTTGACCAACTGGCCCAACTCGGCGATGCCTTCTCCGCCGCCACGGACGCGGCCGAGGGTCATGTGGGGCCGAAAGCGGCGGCCTTCGCCCCGGAATCCCAGCGGGCGGAGCGCTTTTTCGATCGCCGCGTGCAAATCGACCATCGCTTGCTCACCTTCGCGCACGCCCAGCCAGATCGTGCGCGGCCGTGCGGCCGTGGGGAACGCGCCGGCGCCGAACACCTCGGTGGAAAACGGCGACAGCCCGGAAACCCGCTGCTCAAGCGCCCGCTGGATTTCGTGAACGCCGTTCAACTCCACTTCGCCCAAAAACTTCATCGTCAGATGCAGATTTTCCGGCGCGACCCATTTGACGCGCGCCGACGTTTTGCTCAATTGCGAGATCAATTCCACAGCCCGCCCGCGGACGGCGTCATCGATCTCAACGGCGATGAAGGAGCGGATCGTGCGAGGCATTTATTCACTGCGCAGCGCCGGCAGCAGGGGGGTGGTCAGGCAGGCCCGGACGGCGGTCAGTCCGGCCAACAGGCCGACGGCCAGCACCACGGCCAAGGTCACGCTGAGCGATATCCAGGGGACCGTCGCGCCGCCGGAGAGCCAGTGTGGCAACACGGCGGCCAGCGCGGCCAACAGGCCGACGGCCAGTCCGGCGATTAGCAAGAAGGCGTTTTCCAGCAACACCAGCAACGCCAGCAAAGCGCGGCGAAAGCCGACGGCGCGCAACAACGCCAACTCGCCGCGGCGCTCCAGGACGTTGCGGAGTTGAACCGCGGCCAAGCCGAACGTGCCCAGCAGCAGACCGAGTCCACCCAGGCTTTGAAACGTCGACAAGTACGTGTTCTGCACCGCCATGAATCCTGCCAGGCGGTCCGCGGAACGTTGGGCGTCGAAGCCAAAGTCGCCCAAGGCGGTTTCCAGCGCGGATTCGGTTTTCGACAACAACAGCTCGCGCCAGCGACGGTGTTGCGGTGGATAGTCGACCAACAATGCGGCGAATGCCTCATCGGCGTTCGGCTGCCCGAGTGCCTCGCGGAATCGCTTTTGAATCTGTTCATCGCGGATGCCGCTCACGAAATTTGCTCTATCCGCCGGCCGTCCATCGCTTGGGCGTTGATCGACCAGAAAAAACGCGTAGCCGCTGGTATACGGGAAGTGCGCGAGAAACGGCGCCTCGGCCATCAGCAGGTCGCCTTGGAAGATGCTGTTCTTCAGCAGGCCGACGATGCGGACCTGAATCGTTTGTCCGTGGTCGTCATCGAGGGTCAATTCGTCGCCCAGTTTTTTGTGCAGGCTGTATGTGGCCGTATTGGCGTCCATCACCACGGGCACGACCGTCCGGCCGTCGGCCGCCGGCGGCAGTTTTTCTTTTAGGAGCAGCCACGGGTTATCGACTTCGCCGGGCTGTTCCGCCAGGGAACTCGCCCAGGCGAACCCGCCGCGCTGGATGAAACGGTCCGTCAATCCCAGGACGCGCGGCTGGCGCGGCTGATACAGGTTCAGGCAACTGGCGTCCTCGCCGGGCCGCACGCGCAGTGAGAGGATGTCACTGTCGGCCAACAACTCCTCGTCGGGCGCCAGACCCAACTCAAACCGTCCGTCTTCGTCGCCCGGATTGTGGTAGATGGGCTGATCGCTTTGGGCGACAAGCTCAAACCCGCCGCTGCCGCCATCCTTGCGATTCACCTCTTGCGCCGGGTCGAGCCGGAAGGCGCTGATGGCCACGATCAGAAAACTGGCGGCCGCCACCAGGCCGACGGTCAATGTGCTGCGGCCGGAGTGGCGGGCTCCGTTGCGCATCGCCAAGGGCACGAGCGGCCAACCGCCGACGGTGGCGATGCTGCGGGTGGCCCCGGCGCGCAGGCGAGTCCAGAACCAGGTCAACAGCGCCACCAGCACCAGCGCGCCGCCGCCGAAGAACGCGCCGGCTTGGGCCTCGCCGGTCGTCTGCGTGGCGGCCGCGGCCGCGACAGCAGCAGCCGTCACAGCGCCCCAAAACACCCAACGACTGCGTCGCGGGATGTTTTGCGTTCCGGCGCCCGGCAGTTCCGACTTGCCTGCCAGCAATTGGCGCGGCGAGGCATGATGCAGTTGCCGGATGGCAAATACCACGGCGGCCAACGAGATCAATACGCCGGCCAAGCCGCCGCCGATCAAGCTCTCCGGCGTCGGGTGCAAGCGTAGAAACGGCGTCGAGACCGCGGCCAGCCACCAGGTGCGCAAGCCCGCCAGCATCAACCATGCGTAACCGACGCCGATCACGACGCCGGCAGCGGCCCCGATGGTGGAAACGAACAGCCCTTCGATGAGCAGCAGCCGGCGCACGCGGGCCATTCGCCAGCCGCCGGCCACCAGGGCGCCGATCTCAGTGGTCCGGCGGTCGATACCCAAGCGAAACAGCAACACCACGAGCATCACCGCCGCGGCGATGATGAACAAGCTGAAGCCGAGAAACAGCCACTCGAACGGCGTGGCGCCCGCCGATGCGGCCAAACCAAGTCGCTTGACCGGCAGAAATTCGAAACCCAGTTCCGGCGGAGCGGGCTGAAACTGCGCTTGCCAGGAGTTAATCGTAATGTCATCGGTCGCGGCAATCCTCAACGACGTGGTGCGCCCGAAGCGGCTGCCCCACAAGCGGCGGCCCGCGGCCAGTGAGACGAACGCCTTGGGCGTGGCGCGGTATTTATCCCAATAGTCTTCGTCGATTTGCCGGATGCGGCCCCCGTCGTAGGGAAACGGCGGGTTCCAGTCGCCGATTTCCAATTGATCCGTTACGCCCGGCAGTTCCGGCGTCAGCGCCGGATCGACGGCCGGTCCCGACATTTCGACGACCGCAGCCAGACGGAACTCCTGCGTTTTTTCGCGCACCTCGCCGTGAGTGCTTTCCGGCTCAAAGTAACTGACGCGGACCGTGTCCCCCAGCTCCGCGTCCAGATCTTCAGCCGCCCAGCGATTCAGGGCGATCTCGCCTGCCGCCAGCGGCTGGATCGTCTCTCCGCTTGTGGAGACAAACGGACCCGACGGCGGCTCGACGCCGAAGTCGATGGCGGCGATTGTGGAATACGGAATCTCTTTTTCGCCAGCCGCGATCGTCGTGGCCAGGTACGTCATGACCGGCTGTGGATCGTGCGAGGCGAAGGCGCGCAACAGCGCCGCTTCGCTGGCATCGTCCAACAACATGCGGTCGCTGGTGATGTTGAAGTACGCCTGATCGCCGCGCTCGACACGTTCGATCTTCAGACCGTAGTCGGCCATCGTGGGTCGGAGGATCGAATTAAGTTCGCTTTCAGATGCGGCGATTCCTTCCGCACTGTTCGAGCCGGCGGCGAAGATCGCATTGATTTGGCCCGGTCGCTCAAGCAATTCTTGGAGCGTATCGAACGCCACGTAGGCGTTGTGCGGCAGTTGCTGATTCGGCAACAGCCCGAAGCGTCCCAAACCTTCCGCCGCAATAACATCGACGATGGTCAACCGGACGCTGCGAATCGTTTCGGTCGTTTTGCCCAAGGGGCTGTCGGGCGGGATCTCCGGCGGTCGGGGCAATCGCAATAACACCTCGTCGCCAGCGGTGACTTGCAACTCCGCGGCCAGCGGTGCATTGAGCACGATCTCGCCGTCGCTCGGCAGCTTTTCCGGCCGCGTTGTGCCTTGTCGCCAAAACCGCCCGTCGCAGCCCAAGACCGACACCCCGCTGGCGCGGCGCCCCGACTGCGGTGCGCTGAGATTGCCGCTGAAAAGAATCGCCGGCACGGCGTCGTTAAAGCGTTGCTTAAACTCAGCGTTGGCAGCCAATTCGGCGGCCAATTCCGCGCGAAAAAACCGCTCCGTCACCAGGGCTTCGTCGATCGCGCCCAGGCGCTCGAGCGTCAGATTGCGGAGGCTGCCGCGGACCGAGTCGCCCACGACCAGCGCGCCGGTCAAGACCGCAGTGCCGGCGATCACCCCCAGCGCGACCGCGGCGTTCACGCGGCGATGATAGAGCAAACCCGCGATCGCCAGGCGCAATAACGTCATGACCGGCCTTCCGCAGCCGGGCTGTGCAGCCGGCCGTCGTCCAGTTCGACTTGCCGCTGCATGCGTTGGGCCAATTCGAGGCTGTGCGTGACAACGATCAACATGGCGCGCTCCTGCTGCGGCAATTCCAACAGTAAGTCGGCGATGGCGCCCGCCGTGGTGCGGTCGAGGTTACCCGTCGGTTCGTCGGCCAACACCAGGGCCGGCTGGCGAATGAGCGCGCGGGCGACCGCCACGCGTTGACGCTCTCCGCCGGAGAGTTCCGCCGGACGATGGTCCGCGCGGTCTTTGAGACCGACCCGCTCAATTAACTCTTCTGCGTATTTCAGCGTATCGGCGCTCACCGCACCCCCGGCGATTGCTGGCACCAGCACGTTTTCCAGCACCGTGCACTGCGGCAGCAGGTGATGATCTTGAAAGACGAAGCCGATCCGCCGATTGCGGAAGTCGGCCAGTTGCGGCTCGCTGAGCCGAAATGGGTCGTCGCCGCCGAGCGTGACCGAGCCCGAGGTCGGCCGGTCCAGCGTGCCAATAATGTGCAGCAGCGTGCTCTTGCCGGAACCGCTGGGACCAACGATCGCCAGGTTTTCTCCGGCCGACAGTTCCAGCGAGACGCCGCGCAGCACCTCCAAGGGAGCGGCGCGGGTGGGAAACTGCTTGGAAACGTCGTTGACGACCAGGTCGGGCATATGATTGATGGTGCAACCTGTTGGAGTTCAGCCTTCAGGCTGCTGCATGTTTTTTTGGCCTGCGGGTTGATTTGATGCGAAATTCTTGATTTTGTCGCACGCTAAAGCGTGAACTCCAGCGGCTAGGCGCTCAGCAGCGCCAACGATCCGAGGCCGTAAAAGGTGTATTCCACATCGGTGGCCAGATCCCAGACGGCGCCGCGGAATCCGCCACCGGGCAACTCCACTTCGTGAATATAATCGATTGCCGTCTGTCGATCGATCCACTCCAGGCGGCCCAGATCGGCCAACGTCAACAAACCGGTGAAGGTGCTGAGCGTGTCGGCGATGGGGATGCGTGTGTTGGCCCGCAGGCCGCCCTCGTCGGTTTGCATGCCGGCCACGAACTCGGCCGTCTCGTCGCCAGTCGTTTCGTCCAAGGCGTCGAAGATCCGCAGCAAGCCGGCGGCGGCTGCCGTGGGATTGGTGCCGCTGCGCTTCATAGCGCCGATTTCGACAAACCCTCCGTCCACTCGGGCGCGCGAACGGACGAACTCGACGATCCGCTGTGGGTCAGGCGTGTCGCGCCCGAGCAACTGATGGGCCAGCACGACCAGGAAGGTGTGATACGTGCTGCTGGAATGCCCTGCGTCGGTTTTGGCGTAGCCGCCGTCGTCGCGGCGGAAGTTTTCCAACTCCTCGGCGACCTTGACCTGCCAGCCGGAGGGGCTGTCGGCTAGGATGTCCACTCCGGCGGCAAGCCGCAGCAATTCGGCGCCGTACAGCAAGGAGAGGAAATCGATCATCGGCGTCTCGCCCGATAAGCGACTGCGCAAGAACTCGGCGGCCCGCTCGGCCACCGCTCCGTCGAGTTCGCCCGACAGCGCCAGGCCGCGCAGCGCGAAGCTGGTGTAATAAAGATCTCCGCCCCCCTCGCGTCCTGGGAAACCGCCGTCGGGGCTTTGAGATTTTTTGATAAATCCGGCATGACGCGCACGCACATCCTCAGGCACCTCGGCCAGGCCGTGTGCCAGTCGTAACGTCAACGATTCCAAGTAAGTGGGCATCCGCCATCGCCGGGAGTGAATTTCAGCTTCAGACGTCCAACTGCTCGGCGTACTCCCGCAGTTGCGCTGCAAACGCACGGGGAATCGGCATCGATTTCGGGCGCTCGCCGGCGGTCAGTCGGCAGCAGACGCACGTGATTTGTCCCGCGGCCACGTCGCGGCCTTCATGGGAAAACACGAAGTGGTAGGCGACGCTCTTTTGCCCCAGACGCCCGACGGCCAGTTCCACTTCCATGACGTCTTCGAACCGTACAGCCCCGGTGTAATCGCAATGGGCCGAGACGCGCGGGAAACTGACGGTGCCCTGCTCGTCGTGCTCGATGACGCTCAAACCGAGCGAGCGGAGGAACTCGTGCTCGATCTCTTCCATGTACGCGAAGAAGGCCGTGAAGTGGGCGATGCCCGCGGCGTCGGTGTCCCGGAACTCAACCCGCCGAGTGGTGCGGTACGTTTTCGACATGGGCGCCGGTGAGTGTTTGGTACAGTTGGCGGGTTTTTTCGGCCATCGCGCCGGCGTGGTAGCGCGCCCGCACGGCGGCTTGTCCGTTGCGGCCGTATTGGTCGGCCGCCGCGGGGTCCAGTATGAGTTGTTTCAAGGCGGCGGCCAAGGCGGTCGGGTTTTCCGGATCGCACAGCATCCCACCGCCGGTGTCTGCGATCAACTCCGGAAAGCAGCCGTGCGCCGGCTCGACGACCGGCACCGCGTTGGCCCAGGCTTCCAGAACCGGGATCCCCTTGCTCTCTCGATAGACGGTCGGCACGCTCATCACGTCCAGCGACTGCAGGAAGGCGATTTTTTCTTCCCGGTTCAATTCACCGTGGTAGCGGAAGCGGGACTGAAGGCCGGCTTTGTCGATTTTTTTTGTCAGTTGTTCCAAGTACGAACGATCGCCCGCGCCCAGGTAGCCGGCGACGTGCAAGCGGATGGGCGGCAAAGCCTGATCGGCCGCCAACTGGAGAAAGGCGTCGACCAGCAAGTGCAGCCCCTTGTCGGGACAGATGCGGGCCAGGTAGCCGATGGTGAACGACTCGCGCTTGAGTGGTTTCGGCCGCTGTCCGTGTCCGACCAAGTTCAGTCCGTGCGGGACGACCTGGATCCGCTCGCGTCCGATCTGCATGTAATCGGCCATGTAGCCCGCGAAATAATGATTCATCGCCACAAAGGCCGCCACGTCGGCGGCGCCCTGGCCGATCAATCGGCGGGCGCGTGTGCGGTGAGGCTCGGACAGCTTTTCCAGGAAGATGTCTTCGCCGGACAGTGAGCAGACGACGGGCACTTGCAGCCGGCGCCCCAGCGGCGCGGCCAGCCCGATGAGCATCGAGTTGGAAAGATGCACCACGTCGGGCCGCACCTCTCGGTGCAGCCAGTCGACCAGGCGGCGGACTTCCTTGCGTTGGTTGCCGTCTTCTGCCCGCAGGACGGAGACGGTCAACGCTCCCAGTTTGGCCGGATCGATCGCGGCGCTGCGCCGTGATACGCGGCGGATGAGGACCGGCCAATCGAGCATTGCGTCCAGCCAGCGCGGCG
>Ga0214472_10005064_pt1 | contig 13855 bp, 14 predicted proteins | sample RVTome_6_FD_207662 | JGI IMG/M metagenome (GOLD analysis project Ga0214472, IMG submission 207662) | Soil microbial communities from uranium-contaminated site in the Upper Colorado River Basin, Wyoming, United States - RVT140D175 | ecosystem: Environmental > Terrestrial > Soil > Contaminated >... | reverse complement strand
CCGCTTCGCGCATCGCGGCCAGCACCTGCAGCGCGGAGACGATGCCGTCGCCCGTGGTGTGCCGGTCGAGGCAGATGAGGTGGCCCGAGTTCTCGCCGCCGAGCTGCCAGCCCTTCTCGCGCATCAGCTCCAGCACGTAGCGATCGCCCACGCGGGCGCGCGCGAAGGCGACCCCCAGTCGCTGGAACGCCTGCTCGAGCGCGAGATTGGTCATGAGCGTGCCCGCCACGCCGGCGACCTTCTGCTTTTGCGCGCGATGCCTGACGATGGCGTAGAGCAGCTGGTCGCCGTCGTAGAGCGCGCCCTGCGCGTCGGCCATGATCAGCCGGTCGCCGTCGCCGTCGAGCGCGACGCCGAGATCGGCCTGGTGCCGCAGCACCGCCGCCTGCAGTTGCGCGGGCGACGTGGCGCCGAACAGGTCGTTGATGTTGAAGCCGTCGGGCGAGACCCCGACCGGCACCACGTCCGCGCCCAGTTCGTGGAACACGTGCGGCGCCACGCTGTAGGCGGCGCCGTGCGCGCAATCGACCACGATGCGCAGGCCGCGCAGGTCGAGGTGCGCGGGAAACGTCGACTTGCAGAATTCCACGTAGCGCCCGCCCGCGTCGTCGACGCGCCGCGCGCGCCCGAGGTGCGCCGAGGCGTTGCAGCCGATCGGCTGCCCGAGTGTGCGCTCGATCTCGGCCTCGACGCCGTCGGGCAGCTTGAAGCCGTCGCCCGAGAAGAACTTGATGCCGTTGTCGCCGTAGGGATTGTGCGAGGCGCTGATGACCACGCCGGCGGCGAGGCGCAGCGCGCGCGTGAGGTAGGCCACGCCGGGCGTGGGCAGCGGCCCGCACAGCAGCACGTCCACGCCCGCGGCGGAGAATCCCGCCTCGAGCGCCGCCTCGATCATATAGCCGGAGATGCGCGTGTCCTTGCCGATGAGCACCGCGGGCCGGTCGACGGCGCCGCTTTCGCGCCCGGCGAGCACCCTGCCGGCGGCGTAGCCCAGGCGCAGCACGAAGTCCGCGGTCATGGGCGCTTCGCCCACCGTGCCGCGCACGCCGTCGGTGCCGAAATAGCTTCGCATCATGCCTTGCGCCAGGCGTCCCAGACGAGGACCAGGTCGCGCGTCTCCTTCACGTCGTGCACGCGCAGTATTCTGGCGCCTCCGAGCAGGGCGAGCAAAGCCGCCGCCAGGCTCGAGGCGAGCCGCTCGCCCGTGTCGCGCCCCGTGATCCTTCCCAGGGAGGACTTCCTCGACCAGCCGACGAGCAGGGGCACGCCCAGGCCGGCGAGCTCGGGAAGCCGCTTGAGCAGCGTCAGGTTGTGCTGGACGGTCTTGCCGAAACCGAAGCCGGGGTCGGCCGCCATGCGCTCGCGCGCGATGCCCGCCGCCTCGCAGGCGGCGATGCGCCCCGCCAGGTAGCCCCGGACCTCGGCGAGCACGTCGTCGTAGCGCGGATCCTCCTGCATGGTTTCCGGCTCGCCCTTCTTGTGCATGAGGCAGACGCCGCAGCCGCTCGCGGCCACCGCCTCCAGGGCGCCGGGCGCGCTGAGCGCCTGGATGTCGTTGATCATGCTGGCGCCCGCGGCGAGCGCCGCGCGCATGACGTTCGGCCGGCGCGTATCCACCGACACCGGGAAGCCGTGCAGCGCCTCCACGACGGGCAGGACGCGGCCCAGCTCCTCGGCTTCGTCGACGGGGGCAGCGCCGGGCCGGCTCGACTCCCCGCCCACGTCAACGAGGTCGACGCCCTCGTCGATCATGGCGCGCGCGCGCGAGACCGCAGCCTCGGGATCCCGGAACTTGCCGCCGTCCGAAAAGGAATCGGGCGTGACGTTCACCACGCCCATGACCAGGGGACGCTCGAGCGGCAGGGAGAACCTGCCGCACCGAAGCATCACACCGCTGGAGACGCAGGCGCGGTCGTGCCCGCCGCGCCGTCGTTGGCGGCGCCGCCCGCAGGCGCTGCCGTGGCGGCGGTCACCTTCGGCGGCCGCGGCGGCTTGCCCGCCATGATGTCGTCCAGCTGGTCGGAGTCGAGCGTTTCCCACTCGAGCAGCGCGTTCGCCATGGCCTCGACCTTGTCGCGGTTCTCCTCGATGAGCTTGCGCGCCAGCTTGTACTGCTCGTCGATGATGCGGCGGATCTCGGCGTCGACCTTCTGCAGCGTCGTTTCGGAGACGTTCTTGTGCGTGGTGATCGAGCGGCCGAGGAATACCTCGCCCTCGTTCTCGCCGTAGATCATCGGCCCAAGCTCGTCCGACATGCCCCACTGCGTCACCATGCGCCGTGCGATCTCGGTGGCCCGCTCGAAGTCGTTGGAGGCGCCGGTGGTCATCTGGTGCATGAAGATCTCTTCGGCGATGCGTCCGCCGAACAACACCGTGATGGTGTTGAGCAGCCGCACCCGGTCCTGGCTGTAGCGGTCCTCGGTCGGCAACTGCATGGTGACGCCGAGCGCGCGGCCGCGCGGGATGATGGTCACCTTGTGCACCGGGTCGGTCTTGGGCAGCAGCTTGGCCACCACCGCGTGCCCCGATTCGTGATAGGCGGTGTTCCTGCGCTCCTCTTCCGGCATCACCATCGAGCGCCGCTCGGCGCCCATGATGACCTTGTCCTTCGCCATCTCGAAATCGTCCATGTCGACGAGCCGCTTGTTCTTGCGCGCCGCGAACAGCGCCGCCTCGTTCACGAGGTTGGCGAGGTCCGCGCCCGAGAAGCCCGGCGTGCCGCGCGCGATGATGTCGGCGCGCACGTCGGGGGCGAGCGGGACTTTCCTCATGTGCACCTTGAGGATCTCCTCGCGGCCGCGGATGTCCGGGAGCGGCACCACCACCTGGCGGTCGAAGCGCCCGGGGCGCAACAGCGCCGGGTCGAGCACGTCCGGGCGGTTGGTGGCGGCGATCACGATCACGCCCGCCGCCGCCTCGAAGCCGTCCATTTCGACCAGCAGCTGGTTGAGCGTCTGCTCGCGCTCGTCGTTGCCGCCGCCCAGGCCCGCGCCGCGCTGGCGGCCGACCGCGTCGATCTCGTCGATGAACACGATGCAGGGCGCGTGCTTCTTCGCCTGCTCGAACATGTCCCTCACGCGCGCCGCGCCCACGCCTACGAACATCTCTACGAAGTCGGAGCCCGAGATGGAGAAGAACGGCACCTTGGCTTCGCCCGAGATGGCGCGCGCGAGCAGCGTCTTGCCGGTGCCGGGGTTGCCGACCATCAGCACGCCGCGCGGGATGCGCCCGCCCAGCTTCTGGAACTTGGAGGGATCGCGCAGGAAATCGACCAGCTCCGCGACTTCCTCTTTCGCCTCCTCGCAGCCGGCGACGTCGGCGAAAGTCACGGTGTTGGTGGATTCGTCCATCATGCGCGCGCGCGACTTGCCGAAGCTGAACGCGCCGCCGCGCCCGCCGCCCTGCATCTGGCGCATGAAGAAGATCCACACGCCGATCAGGAGCAGCATCGGGAACCAGGAGACGAAGATGTTCATGAGCAGCGAGGGCTCCTCCTCGGGCTTGGCTTCGATCTTGACCCCGTACTTGAGCAGGTCCGAAACCAGCCAGATGTCGCCCGGCGAGTAGCTGGTGACGCGCTTGCCGTCCTGGGTGGTGGCCTTGAGCTGGCGCCCCTCGATCGTCACCTTGGAGATGCTCCCGGATTTCACTTCCTCCAGGAACTGCGAGTACTCCATCGGCGCCTGCGCCGTCTGGCGGGTGTTGAACTGGTTGAACACCGTCATCAGCACGAGGCCGATCACCAGCCAGATGACGAGGTTTTTAAGCATGTTGTTCAAGGACTTGCTCCTCTAAGGGGCAGCGCCGTAAGGAATCCAGTCTACGCCGAATCGGTACATTGCGGCGCGCTCGCCCGGGTTCAATAGCTTCTGACACCGCGCGCGAGCAAATAATTCTCGCGGGACTCGCCGCGGGAGGCCGCGGGCTTGCGTATCGACACGGTTTGAAACGATGCCTTGAGCGCCTTCAGCACCTCGTCGAACGCTTCCCCGTGAAACATCTTCGCCAGGAAAACTCCCTCTGGCTTCAGGACCTTCCGGCACAGATCGATCGCCGCGAGCAGGAGTTCCGCCGCGCGCGCTTGGTCCACCAGCGGCACGCCGGTGACGTTGGGCATCATGTCGGAGAGCACCACGTCCGCCTTGCCGCCGAGGGCGGCCTCGAGGTCGGCTTCGCGGAAGTCGGACTTGACGATAACGACCCCGGGAATCGGCGCAAACTCGAGCAGATCCACCGACACAACCTTGCCGCCCGGCTGCACTTTGTCCGACGCCACTTGTGACCAGCCGCCCGGCGCGGCGCCGAGGTCGAGCACCCGCATGCCGGGCCGGAGGATCCGGTCCTTGCGGTCGATTTCCAGCAGCTTGTACGCGGCGCGCGAGCGGTAGCCGGCTGCCTTCGCCTGGCGGACGTAGGTGTCGGTGACGTGGCGGCGGAGCCAGGCTTTGTTGGATTTGGCCATCAAGGAACTATGATAGGTGAGAGCCTTGTTCGTTAGGCGCATAAGAGTGCGGGCACATGCTCCTCCAGCCGCTCACCGCGTCGAAAGCCGGCGTCGAGTTCACCAACCGCTGCAATTTCGTCGACGCGGATGGACACAAGATCCTGAGTGCCTCGAGCGGAACCCGAGACTCATTTCAATGGAAGTGGGTCGCTGGCACAGGCAAGTTCGAAGGTATTGCTGGAAGTGGCACCGCAAAGATCGATGCGGTTTATCCCAGAGCCAGTCCCACAGTGAGCGGTGGTTGCTGGAGCGGAAAGGGTAGCTACTCGATTAAGAAGTGAAGCAGCAGCGCCTGACCCCGCACCGGCGCGCGCGAAGAGCGACCGCGCGCCGGTGACTGTGAGCGTTGCCTGCCAGTTCAGTAACTCGTGAGCCCCACCATCCGCGAAGAATCGCGCCTCCACGTGCACGTGCACTGCGCAGACGGCGAAGCCAAGTTCTGGCTTGAGCCGCAGATCGAACTGGCGCAGAATTACGGCCTGCGCGACCGCCAGATCAGGGCGGCCGAAGCGCTGATCCGGAAACACGAGGATGACATCCGTGCTGCCTGGCGCAGACACTTCGGACGTTGAGATCACGAACGTCTCGACTCACGGCTTCTGGCTCATGCTGGGGACCGAGGAGCTGTTCGTGCCTTTCGCGCAGTTTCCGTGGTTCAAGGACGCCCCGATTGCCAAGCTCACGAACGTCGAACGCCCTCAGCATCATCATCTCTACTGGCCCGACCTCGACATCGATCTGGCCGTCGAATCGATCCGCCACCCGGAGAAATTCCCGCTGGTGTCGCGCGTCAGCGCTTGACCCATCGAGGGCGGCAACGCCTCAGCGGGCGCAAAGAGCATGACCCCAGCCGAACGCAAGGCGCTCAAAGCCCGCGCCCATAACCTCAACCCGATCCTGCAACTGGGCGAGAAAGGCCTGACCGACGCCGTCGTCGCCGAGATCGACCGCGCGCTCGCGCACCACGAGCTGATCAAGGTGCGCGCCGCGCCGCTCAACCGCGACGAGCGCGAGGTGGCGCTGGCGAGCATCTGCGAGCGCACGAACGCCTTGCCCGTGCAGCATATCGGCAAGATCCTCGTCTTTTACCGTGAAAGGCCGCCGCCGGAACCCGGCCGCCGCAGCGGGGCGCAACGCCCGCCGCTGCGCCGCCGGCGCGCATGACGCAACGGCCGCCCCGGCGCGGCGCGACCGCCGAGGAGCATGCGCTGGAGTACCAGACGCAGCTTGCGCGGCAGGACCACGCGGCCGCCGCTGCGGCCCTCGAGGCGGCGCTGCGCCTGCGCCCGGATTGGACCGATGCCCGCTACAACCTCGGCGCCATGCTGACCCAGCTCGAACGCTATGCCGACGCCGAAGCGGCTTACCGCAGCGTGATCGCGGCGGATCCGGACCGGCGCCTCGCTTATCGCATGCTGGGCAACGTGCTGCATCGCCAGGGCAGGATCGCCGAGCTGCTGCAGGTATTGTCCGCCGCGCGCCGGCGGCATGCGGAGGACTTCGACCTCGAGTCCTTCGAGTTGCTGGCATTGCTGTTCGGCGAAGACGCAAGCGCGGCGGAGCTGTTCGAACGTCATCGCGCCTACGGGGCGCGGCTGGAACGCGCGATCACCCCGCTCCCGCCGGCGCCGCCGCCCGATCCGCGCCGCCCGCTGCGCGTCGGCTACCTGTCCGGCGATCTCTGTGGCCACCCCGTGGCGCAGTTCCTGCGGCCGGTGCTGGAGCACCGCGACCGTTCGTCGTTCGAGGCGTTCTGCTATTCGGTCGGCGCACGCGTGGACGCCAGCAGCCGCGAGATCGCGGCGCAAGCCGACGCATGGCGCGCCGCTTCGGCGTACACCGACGCGCAGCTCGCGGACGCAATCCGCGGCGACCGCATCGATGTCCTGGTCGACCTGTCGGGTCACTCCGGCATTTCGCGGCTGCCCGTGTTCGCGCGCCAGCCCGCTCGCCTGCAGGTCTCCTGGCTCGGCTATCTGCACAGTACCGGCCTCACCCGCATCCAGTATCGCATCACCGACGCCTTCGCGGACCCCGGGCCCGGCGCCGAAGGGCTGCACACCGAGGCGCTGATACGGATGCCGCACAGCCAATGGTGCTATCGGCCGCTCGCCGCCGGCGCCGCACCGCCCACGCCCAGGGGCGCCTTCACTTTCGGCTCGTTCAACCAGGTCGCGAAGCTCTCCGCCTCGAGCCGCCGCCTGTGGATTCGCATCCTGCGCGAAATGCCGGACGCCCGCCTTGCGCTGACCGGCGTTCCCGAGGGTCAGGCGCGCTCGGAACTGCTGGCGGAGTTCGCCGCAGGCGGGATCGACGCGAACCGCCTGGACATCGCGCCGCACGTTGCCGTCGCCGAGTACTTCGCGCGCATCGGCGCGGCCGGCATCGCCCTCGACCCGACGCCCTACAGCGGCGGCACCACGACGCTCGATGCGCTGTGGATGGGCGTGCCGGTCGTCACGCTGGCCGGCGAGCGCTCCGTGTCGCGCAGCGCCGCGAGCATCCTGCGCACGCTCGGATTGCAGGATTGGGTCGCGCGCACGCCGCAGGAGTACGTCGCCATTGCGCTGCGCGCGGCACGCGAGCCGGGCGCGCTCGCCGCCCTGCGCGCCTCGCTGCGGCCGCGGCTGCGCGCTTCGCCCCTCATGGACGAGCGGCGCTTCGCAGCAGACTTCGAGGCGCTCCTGCGCCGCCTCGCCTACGCGTAGCGCAGGTCCGAGCTCAGCGAGGCGCCGGCTGATGACCCGGGCCGACCACGGGCGCCCGCTCGGGCAGCACCGACTGATCGACGTCCGAGCGGAAAGTCCTCGCGTAGGTGGCGATGACCCGCCGGTCCGCGGGATCGAGCAGGCGCACCTGCACGCGGTAGTCGCGGCCGGCCTGCACTCCGCGCACGGGCGGGGAACGAAACACGTACTCGAGGCGGTCCCACGCCGCGGTCTCGCGCACAACGAAGGGCTCGCCGCCGCCGGGATCCTCCAGCACTGCTTCCAGGAGGCTGCCATCGGGGATGCGGCGCAGGCGCTTGACGACGAAGCCGTACTCCGCCTCGGCCAGCCGGTAGTTGAAGACGAAGCCGCCGCCGAGGAACTCGAGATAGGGTCCGTCGCCCTCTCCCCGGGAGCACGCGGCCGCCAGAGCGAGCGCGATCGACGCCAGGAACCTACTCGTAGCGCACGTCCAGGATCTCGTACTGCTTCACCCCGCCCGGCGTATGCACGTCGACCTGGTCGCCGGCCTCCTTGCCGATCAGCGCGCGCGCGATCGGCGAGGAGATCGAGATCCTCCCGGCCTTGATGTCGGCCTCGTCCTCGCCGACGATCTGGTAGGTCACCGCCTCGCCGCCCTTCTCCTGCAGGTCGACGGTGGCACCGAACACGCAGCGCCCGTCGGCGTCGAGCAGCTTCGGATCGATCAAATTGACGTTGCCGAGCTTGGCCTCGATCTCGGAAATGCGGCCCTCGACAAACCCCTGGCGCTCGCGCGCCGCCTCGTATTCGGCGTTCTCCGACAGGTCGCCGTGGGCGCGCGCTTCCGCGATCGCCTGCGAGATCGCGGGCCGCTCGATGGACTTCAGCCGGTGCAGCTCGGCGCGCAGCAGCTCCGCGCCGCGCAGGGTCATGGGGGTCTTGGCCATCAGGGGGTGGATGCTACCGCGCGAGCAACGGGAGCCGCCCCGAGTTTCGCATGCAGGTCCTGCAGGCGGTAGGGCTCGAGCCGGGGCAGATGCTTCATGCCGGCGCAGGCGGCCTTCGCCCCGGCAAGGGTGGTGTAGTAGGTGACGCGCGCCTGCAGCGCCGTGGTGCGGATGGAGCGCGAGTCCGCAACTGCCGTGCGCGTGTCCTCCACCGTGTTGACGATGAAGCTCACCTCGCCGTTCTTGATCATGTCGACGATGTGCGGCCGCCCCTCGGCGACCTTGTTCACCGGCGTCGCGGGCACGCCGGCGGCCGCCAGCGCCGCGGCGGTGCCGCGCGTGGCGAGCACCGTGAAGCCGAGCTGCACGAGGTCGCGGGCCACGCCCGCCGCGGCGCGCTTGTCGCCGTCGCGCACGCTGATGAAGGCGCGCCCGTCCTTGGGCAGGCGCACCCCGGCGGCGAGCTGCGACTTGACGAACGCCTCGCCGAAGGATTCCCCCACCCCCATGACCTCGCCGGTCGATTTCATCTCCGGCCCGAGAATGGTGTCCACGCCCGGGAACTTGCCGAACGGGAACACCGCCTCCTTGACCGAGTAGTACGGCGGCGTGATGGTGCCCCTGATCCCCTGCGCGGCGAGGCTGATGCCGGCCATGGCGAGCGCCGCGATCTTGGCGAGCGGCCGTCCGGTGGCCTTCGAGACGTAGGGGACCGTGCGCGAGGCGCGCGGGTTGACTTCCAGCACGTACACGTCCGCGCCCTGGATGGCGTACTGCACGTTCATGAGGCCGCGCACCTGCAAGGCGCGCGCCATTATTTCCGTCTGGCGCCGCAGCTCCTGCACCATCTCCGGCGCGAGCGAATGCGGCGGCAGGCAGCACGCCGAGTCGCCCGAATGCACGCCGGCCTGCTCGACGTGCTCCATGACGCCGCCGATCAGCACCTCGTCGCCGTCGGCCACGCAGTCGACGTCCACCTCGATGGCGTCGGACAGGTAGCGGTCGAGAAGCACGGGGGCGTCGTTCGACACCTTGACCGCGCTCTTCATGTAGCGCTCGAGATCGTCCTCGCGGTGCACGATCTCCATGGCGCGCCCGCCGAGCACGTAGCTCGGGCGCACCACCACCGGGTAGCCGATCTGCTCGGCGAGCTTCACGGCCTCGGCCGCCGAGCGCGCCGTGCGGTTGGGCGGCTGGCGCAGCTGCAGCTTTTCCAGCAGCTTCTGGAAGCGCTCGCGGTCTTCGGCGATGTCGATCGAGTCGGCGCTGGTGCCGATGATCGGCACGCCGGCGGCGGCCAGGTCGCGCGCCAGCTTGAGCGGCGTCTGCCCGCCGTACTGCACGATCACGCCCCAGGGCTTTTCCTTGTCGACGATCTCGAGCACGTCCTCGAGCGTGAGCGGCTCGAAGTACAGGCGGTCGGAGATGTCGTAGTCGGTGGACACCGTCTCCGGATTGCAGTTGACCATGAGGGTCTCGAAGCCGGCTTCGCGCAGCGCGAGCGCCGCGTGCACGCAGCAGTAGTCGAACTCGATGCCCTGGCCGATGCGGTTCGGGCCGCCGCCCAGCACCATGATCTTGCGGCGCGCGGTGGGCTCGGCCTCGCACTCCTCCTCGTAGGTGGAGTACAGGTAGGCGGTGTTCGTGGCGAACTCGGCGGCGCAGGTATCGACGCGCTTGTACACCGGGCGGATGCCGAGCCGGTGGCGCTTCTCGCGCACCGCCCGCTCGCCCGTGTTGAACAGGTAGGCGAGGCGCCGGTCGGAGAAGCCCTTCCTTTTCAGCAGGCGCAGCGTGTCGGCGTCGATGTCGGCGAGCCTCTGGTCGTCCAGGCGCATCTCGAGCTCGACGATTTCCCTGATCTGCGCGAGGAACCAGGGATCGATGTGCGTCAGGCGGTGGACCTCTTCCAGCGTGAAGCCGTTCTCGAACGCGTCTCCGACATACCAGAGGCGCTCCGGGCCCGGCTCGCCGAGCTCGCGCTCGATGGTCTCGCGGTCGGTGGTGCGCTGGTTGAGCCCGTCGACGCCGATCTCCAGGCCGCGCAGCGCCTTCTGCAGCGACTCCTGGAACGTGCGGCCGATCGCCATCACCTCGCCCACCGACTTCATCTGCGTGGTGAGGCGGTCGTTCGCGAGCGGGAACTTCTCGAAGGCGAAGCGCGGCACCTTGGTGACCACGTAGTCGATGCTCGGCTCGAAGGACGCGGGCGTCGCGCCGCCGGTGATGTCGTTCTTCAGCTCGTCCAGCGCGTAGCCGACGGCGAGCTTGGCGGCCACCTTGGCGATCGGAAATCCGGTCGCCTTCGAGGCGAGCGCCGACGAGCGACTGACTCGCGGGTTCATCTCGATCACCAGCAGGCGGCCGTCCTCCGGGCGGATGGCGAACTGCACGTTCGAGCCGCCGGTATCCACCCCGATCTCGCGCAGCACCGCGATCGAGGCGTCGCGCATGATCTGGTATTCCTTGTCGGTGAGCGTCTGCGCCGGCGCGACCGTGATCGAGTCGCCGGTGTGCACGCCCATCGGGTCGAGGTTCTCGATCGAGCAGACGATGATGCAGTTGTCGGCATGGTCGCGCACCACCTCCATCTCGAATTCCTTCCAGCCGATCACCGACTCCTCGATCAGGAGCTCCTGCGTCGGGGAGGCCTCCAGCCCGCGCTCGCAGATGGCGACGAACTCCTCCCGGTTGTAGGCGATACCGCCGCCCGAGCCGCCGAGCGTGAACGAGGGCCGGATGACCGCCGGGAAGCCGATGCCCGCCTGCACCTGCAGCGCCTCCTCCATGGAATGCGCGAGCGAGGAGCGCGGGCACGCGAGGCCGATGCGCGTCATCGCCTGCTTGAACTTCTCGCGGTCCTCGGCCTTGTCGATCGCCTCGCGCGAGGCGCCGATCATCTCCACGCCGAACTTCTCCAGGACGCCTTCGCGCGCGAGGTCGAGCGCGCAGTTGAGCGCGGTCTGCCCGCCCATGGTGGGCAGCAGCGCGTCGGGGCGCTCCCGCTCGATGATGCGCGCCACGGTCTGCCAGGTGATCGGCTCGATGTAGGTGGCGTCCGCCATCTCCGGGTCGGTCATGATGGTGGCCGGATTGGAGTTCACCAGCACCACGCGGTAGCCCTCTTCGCGCAGCGCCTTGCAGGCCTGCGCGCCCGAATAGTCGAACTCGCAGGCCTGGCCGATGACGATCGGCCCGGCGCCGATGATGAGGATCGACTGCAGGTCAGCGCGCCTGGGCATCGCTCATCATCCGGGCGAAGCGGTCGAAGAGGTAGCCGATGTCGTGCGGCCCCGGGCTCGCCTCCGGGTGGCCCTGGAAGCAGAACGCCGGGCGGTCGGTGCGGGCGAGGCCCTGCAGCGAGCCGTCGAACAGCGACACGTGGGTCGGCCGCAGCGTTGCCGGCAGGCTCGCCGGGTCGACGGCGAAGCCGTGGTTCTGGCTGGTGATCACCACCCGGCCCGTGTCGAGGTCCTTCACCGGGTGATTCGCCCCGTGGTGGCCGAACTTCATCTTCAGCGTCTTCGCCCCCGAGGCGAGCCCCATCAGCTGGTGCCCGAGGCAGATGCCGAACACCGGCACGCGCGTCGCCTCGAGAATCTCGCCGATCGCCTCGATGGCGTAGTCGCAGGGCTCGGGGTCGCCGGGGCCGTTGGACAGGAACACGCCGTCGGGCTTCATGCGCAGCACGTCGCGCGCCGGGGTCTGCGCCGGCACGACGGTGATGCGCGCGCCGCGCTCGGCGAGCAGCCGCAGGATGTTCCTCTTGATGCCGTAGTCGTAGGCGACGACGTGAAACTTCGCGTCGTCGATGCCGCGGTAGCCCTTGCCCAGCTCCCAGCGGCCCTCGCGCCACTCGAAGGGCTCGCGGGTGGTCACTGCCTTCGCCAGGTCCAGGCCCGCCAGGCCCGGGAAGGCGCGCGCCGCGGCGAGCGCCTGGTCGACGCTCACCTGGCCGGACATGACGCAGCCGTTCTGCGCGCCCTTTTCCCGCAGCAGCCGCGTGAGCCGTCGCGTGTCGATGTCGGCGATCGCCACCACGCCGCGCTCGGCCAGATAGTCGCCGAGGCTGTGCTGCGCGCGCCAGCTCGAGGCCTGCGCCGGCACGTCGCGCACCACCAGAGCGGCGGCGTGCACCTTGTGCGATTCCTCGTCCTCGGCGTTGACGCCGGTATTGCCGATGTGCGGGTAGGTCAGCGTGACGATCTGGCCGCAATACGAGGGATCCGTGAGGATTTCCTGGTAGCCGGTCATGGCGGTGTTGAACACCACTTCGCCGGCGGCGAGGCCCGGCGCGCCCGCGCCGCGGCCCCGAAACACCGTCCCGTCGGCGAGGACGAGCACGGCGGAGGCGAGCGCAGGCAAAGCGAAACTCCCGGAGTAGATGTGAAAAAGCGGAAGAGGCTCGCGCCCCTCCCGCTCGTCAGAGCGACGAATTATACCGCGCCGGCTACTTCAGGCCAAGCACGTCGAACATGTCGTACAGGCCGGGCGCGCGGCCGCGGAGCCACTTGGCGGCGCGCAACGCCCCCGCGGCATATGTTTGACGGCTGTGCGAGCGCACCGCGATCTCCACCCGCTCTCCCATGCCGGCGAAGATCACCGTGTGCTCGCCGACGATGTCGCCCCCGCGGATGGCGTGAAAGCCGATCGCCCCCGCGGGACGCTCGCCGGTGTCGCCCGAGCGCCCGTGCGTGGCGACCTTGCCGAGGTCCCGGCCCAGCGCGCCGGCCACCAGCTCGCCCAGCTTGAGCGCCGTGCCCGAGGGCGCGTCCACCTTGTGGCGGTGATGCGCCTCGACGATCTCCACGTCATAGGCCTCCCCCAGCGCGACCGCCGCGGTCTGCGCCAGGCGGAACACCACGTTCACGCCGATGGCGAAGTTGGGGGACAGGGCGATCGGCAGGCGGCGCGCGCCCTCGGCAATGCGCGCCTTCTGCGCCTCGCTGAATCCGGTCGTGCCGATGACCATGGGCTGGCCGAGCTTCAGGCACGCGTCGAGGTGCGCCAGCGTGCCCTCGGGCCGCGTGAAGTCGATGAGCACGTCCGCGCCGGCCAGCGCGCCGAGGTCCGAGACGACCTTCAGCCCGCCCGCGGTCTGCCCCAGCGCCGGGCTGCCCGCGGCATCGAGCGCGGCGGCGAGCGCGAGGCTGCGATCCGCGAGCACCGCCTCGATCAGTGCGCGCCCCATGCGCCCGCCCGCGCCGGCCACGGCGACTTTCATTGCGCCGGCTCCGGCTTCTGCGCCGCGGCCACGACGTCGCCGTCGAGGCGCGAGAGCTTGTCGTTCTCGAAGAACACGGCCAGTCGCCGCTGCACGCGCGGCTGGCCGGGCCGCTCGAGCAGGTACACGTAGTCCCAGCGCTCGGCATGAAAGATGTCCGTGACCAGCGGCGTGCCGAGAACGAAGCGCACCTGCTCCTTCGTCATGCCGCGCTTCAACTGCGCCACCATGTCCTGCGACACGAAGTTGCCCTGCTGGATGTCGATGCGATAGGGCGCGAGCCAGCCGCAGCCGGCCAGCTGCAGCGCGAGGAGAAGAATGTGCGCGCGAAACATCGGCCTATAATGATAATCGATGAGCTCAGCGCAAAGCCTCAAGGACATCGGCCTCAAGGCCACGCTGCCCCGGCGCAAGGTGCTGGAGCTGTTCGAGAACAGCAAGGTGCGCCACCTCTCGGCGGAGGACGTGTACCGCAGCCTGATGGCCGAGG
>Ga0214472_10005063_pt1 | contig 13856 bp, 12 predicted proteins | sample RVTome_6_FD_207662 | JGI IMG/M metagenome (GOLD analysis project Ga0214472, IMG submission 207662) | Soil microbial communities from uranium-contaminated site in the Upper Colorado River Basin, Wyoming, United States - RVT140D175 | ecosystem: Environmental > Terrestrial > Soil > Contaminated >... | reverse complement strand
TTCGCCAGACGCTAGGCCTGATCGCTGCGGCGGTCATCGTCAATACCACGGCCTTTTCAGCGCGCGTTGGCAGCGATGACACGAGCCCGCTCGACGTCGCCGATGTGCCCGTGCTGCAAGCCGCCCTTGCCAGTGCGGAACGCGAAGCCTGGGCAGCATCGTCACGCGGGCTAGGCGCAGCTGATATTGCGATGAATGTGGTTCTGCCTGAAATCGATGGCCGCATATTCACGGGCGCTATCTCGTTCAAGCAGCAACAGGGGCAAAATCAGCAGTTTGAATTCAATCCGATGTGTCATGCGCCGGAGAAAGCAAACATTGCTCATCTCTGCGCTCTTGCCGCCAATTGGGCAAAGCTTTCGACACTTTCCAATGCGGAAAAGAAACTGGCGCTGATATTGCCAGACTATCCGGGGAAGGCTGGTCGCGCCGGATCGGGCGTCGGTCTGGATGGTCCGGCCAGTGTTGAAGCGCTTTTGGGGCTGTTGCGCGACGAGGGATATGGCATTTCGCATGTTCCGGCGGCGGCCGATCTGTTCAGTACACTGACTGAATGCAACCTCCAACCGTTGCTCGACATGAGCAGCTACCAAAGCTTTTTCAGCGCCCTGCCTGATGGCGCGCGTGACGCAATTACAGCGCGATGGGGGGCGCCGGAAACCGACCCCAATTTTGTTGATGGTTTTTTCCACCACCGCATCGCTGATCTGGGACATGTCGTTGTGGCGGTGCAGCCTGATCGCGCGGCTGGATTGGGGCGCAAGGAAATCTATCACGATCCGCAGGTGCCGCCCTGCCATGGCTATGTCGCTTTTCATGCCTGGCTTCACATGACACGCAAGATCAATGCGCTTGTGCCCATTGGCGCGCATGGCACGCTGGAGTGGCTGCCGGGCAAAGCGGTGGCGCTGTCTGACACCTGCTTCCCGCGCCTGCTCATCGGATCGCTGCCCGTGCTTTATCCCTTCATCGTGAGCAATCCCGGAGAAGCGGCGCAAGCCAAGCGTCGGCTTGGCGCTGTCACGATCGGTCATATGACGCCGCCGGTCATGAACGCGACACTCGATTCCAGTCTCATTGATCTGGAAGCCCTGGTGGACGAATTTTCCAACGCGCAGACACTTGATCCGCGTCGCGCCAAGCGCCTCGCCGAAGAGATTATCTCTTCAGCCACATCAAGCGGCCTGATGCAGGAATGCGGGATTGAGGCCGATATGAGCAGCGAGGAAGTGATTGTCCGCCTCGACGCCATGCTCTGTGATCTGAAAGAAATGCGCATTCGCGACGGCCAGCATATCTATGGTGTGTCGCCTCTTGTGCCCGATCAAACGGTCGATCCTGAAATGGCCGCGCTTTGCGCCCGACGCGAGCGGGAAGCCATGCTACGCGGGCTTTCGGGTCGCTTCATTGCCCCCGGTCCGTCCGGCGCGCCCTCACGCGGGCGACGCGATACGTTGCCGACAGGGCGCAACCTTTTTACGATTGACCCGCGCGCCATTCCGACGCGAATGGCCATGCAGCTTGGCAAACGCGCAGCGGAAGAATTCATCCGTCGCTATATGCAGGATCACGGGGAGTGCCCTAGGCATGTCATCCTTGATCTATGGGCCAGCGCCTCCATGCGCACAGGCGGCGAGGATCTTGCGCAAGCCCTGACGCTCATCGGCGTGCGACCGCAATGGGATCATACATCGACCCGTGTCAACGGCTTTGAAATTCTGCCGCTTGCCAAGCTCGACACTCCGCGTGTCGATGTCACCTTGCGCATCTCCGGTTTGTTCCGCGATGTTTTTCCCGCGCAGATCACGCTGTTTGAGGCGGCGGCCAATGCGGTGGCCGAACTCGACGAGCCAGCCGAGATGAACCCGCTCGCAGCAGCGCGCCATCAGGCGAGCAATATCCGGTCGCGTATTTTTGGACCTGCGCCGCAGACCTATGGCACCGGGATTGAGCGCCTCATTGCGGATGATCGCTGGGCCACCAAGGCTGATCTCGGCGAGGCCTATCGCGCCGCCTCGCTCTTTGCCTATGGAACAACCAGCGACGGCGATGCTCGGCGCGAAGACTTTGACGCACGCATGGCAAATGCCGATGCCATTTTGCATATCAATGATGTGGCTGAAAGTGATGCGCTGGAAACGGACAGTATCGCCGCTCATGTCGGTGGCCTGTCGCTGGCGGCGCGTCTGAGCGGGGCGACACCGGCGCTCTACGAAAGCGATACTGGAAATCCAGACCTGCCGAAGGTTCGCGATTACAAGGAAACCGTCGCTCGCGCGACGCGGGGACGCGCGGCCAATCCGCAATGGATCGCTGGCCAGATGCGGCATGGCGCGACGGGCGCCGCGACAATGGCCAATAGTGTGGACGCGCTTTTTGCTCTGGCGGCAACGACAGATGCCGTCAGCACCGCACAATTTGAGCTTCTCTATGATGCCTATATTGGCAACGCTGAAGTCTGTGCCTTTCTGCAATCGAGCAACCCGCAGGCTCATGCGGCAATTATTGATCGTTTTGAAGAAGCGCTGCGACGCGGCTTCTGGATTCCACGGCGCAATTCGACCGCGATGAATCTCGCCGCCATCAAGGGAGGCGCTGCGTGATAGCCTCCGATCTCATAAAAGGCTGGTGCCCCGGCGCGCTGCGCCCGATGGAATCGGGCGACGGTTTCATTGTCCGCATTCGACCTCATATGGCGCGTCTCAGCGCTGACGATCTCGATGCCATCGCCTCAGGCGCTGCTCGTTTTGGCAATGGCGAGATCGACCTGACCCGGCGCGCCAATTTACAAATCCGTGGCGTCTCGGAATCGAATATCGCCTCGCTGCAGATACATCTGGCGAAGGCGAATTTGCTGGACCCATCGCAGGCGAGCGAAGCGCGGCGAAATATTCTGCTGAACCCGCTCGCCGGAATTGATCCTGACTGCGTGGACCTGAGCGTCCTTGCGCAAAGGCTTGAGGGGACGCTGGAACACGGCGATGGTCTTGACGGGTTGCCCGCCAAATTCAGCTTCATTGTCGATGGCGGCGGCGCGCTGCCGCTTGATGAGGAAGAAGCTGATATTCGCATTGTGGCAAACACGACAGGTGTTTCGCTCTTTGCTGCTCGTGCGCTCGTCGGGGATTGCACGATGGAAGATGCGCCACAGGCGGCATTGTCGCTGGCGCGGCTCTTTGCCCGGCAACGTCTGACGAGCGAGCGGCGCATGCGCGACTTCGTTGAACGGGTCGATGTGGCCGTTCTCAAAAACGCCTTGGACGGCTGCCTGCATCCCGGCACGGAAGGCTATCGCAAGGCTCCGCGTCATGCGGCCATCGGGTATCACTCGGCGCAGCGGTGGCTCGGTATCGGCTTTGCTTTCGGGGCGGCGCGGGCTGATGATTTGCATTTCATGGCGGGCTTGTCGCGCAAGTCTGGCGGCGATATTCGCGTGACACCCTGGCGCGCGCTCATCGCCACCGATTTTTCCGCCGCTGACGTGAGCGACGCACAAGCACAAGCCGCAAAGCTCGGGCTTATCACGCAACCGCAGGATATTCGTCGCTCGCTCATCGCCTGCCCCGGATCGCCTGCCTGCACCTCTGGCGAGGGAGAAACACGGGCGCTGGCTCTTGAGCTTGCCAAAGACATTCCGGCTTTGCTACGGCAGGGCTCAACGCTCCATGTTTCAGGGTGTGCCAAGGGTTGTGCGTCGAGCAAACCTGCCTCGATCATGCTGACCGCGCATCGGGGAGGATTTCAGCTTGGGCGCAATGCGCGAGCAACGGAAACAACAGGTCCACTTATTTCAATTTCAGACGTCCGCGAAAGCTTGTTACACATGACCACCGAGCCGACGGCAGATATGCCGGTTTATGATTATATCCGTGACGGAGCGGAGATTTATCGCCGTTCTTTTTCAATCATCCGAAGTGAAGCCAATCTTTCACGTTTCGCGCCCGATGAAGCACAGGTTGCTGTGCGGATCATCCACGCTTGCGGCATGGTCGAGATTGCCGAGGGTCTGCGCTTTTCGCCCGGCAGCGTTGCCGCCGCGCGCACCGCGCTCAAGGCAGGCGCACCCATTCTTTGCGACGGCAAGATGGTGGCCAATGGCATCACGCGCGCACGACTGCCCGCCAACAACGAAATCATCTGCACGCTTGATGCGCCTGAAGTTCCGGCACTCGCCAAGCAAATCGGCAATACGCGAACGGCGGCCTCGATGGACCTTTGGGGCGATAAAATGAAAGGCGCGATTGTCGCCTTCGGCAATGCGCCCACTGGGCTTTTTCATCTTTTTGAAATGCTCGATCGCGGTGCGCCGATGCCTGCCGCCGTTCTGGGTTTCCCCGTCGGATTTGTCGGCGCGGCGGAATCAAAAGAGGCATTGGCCAATGATGGCCGTGTGCCCTTTATCATCATGGAAGGTCGACGCGGCGGCAGCGCCATGGCGGCGGCCGCTATCAATGCACTCGCAAGCGAGAAGGAATAATCATGACAGCCGTTGGCACACTTTACGGCGTCGGCGTCGGGCCGGGAGACCCCGAACTCCTGACGGTGAAAGCCGCGCGCCTGATCGGGGCTTCGCCCATTATCGCCTATTTTGCCAAACGTGGGGGCAAGGGCACCGCGCGCAAAATTGCCCAGAGCTATTTTGGGCCTTCCGCCGTGGAACTTCCACTCTACTACCCGGTGACGGTCGAGCTTTCGGCCAACGAGCCGGAATATCACGAGCTGATCGTTTCTTTCTATGATGAAGCTGCGCAGTCGGTCGCTCATCATCTGTCGCAAGGCCGCGACGTGGTGGTGCTTTGCGAAGGCGATCCCCTTTTTTATGGCTCCTATATGTATCTGCATGATCGCATCGCGCCACGCTTTCCCAGTGTCGTCGTTCCCGGCGTCACCGGCATGGCAGGTTGCGCGGCCATCGCGGGTCTGCCCATGACCTATGGCAATGATGTGATGCTTGTCGTGCCGGGCACATTGAGCGAGGCGGAGTTGGAGCAGCGCCTCGCCAATGCAGATGCTGCCGTTATCATGAAACTCGGGCGCAATTTTGCAAAGGTCCGGCATGTGCTGCAACGCCTCGGTCTTGCCGAGCGCGCCACTTATGTCGAGCGCGGCACGATGCAGGATGGACGCGCCACGCCCCTGCTGCAGAAAACAGAAGATACCGCGCCTTATTTTTCACTCATCCTCGTGCCGGGACGTGAACGACGTGTGATGGCCCAGACGACGGCGGAGGCTGTATGACGGGGCACCTTCGCATTGTCGGTCTCGGACCCGGCCCGGAAAAATGGATAACGCCGGAGGTATCTGAAGGGCTTGCCGAAGCGCAGGATCTGCTCGGATATACGGCCTATCTCGATCGCGTTCCCCTTCGCGCCCACCAACAACGCCACGCTTCAGACAATCGCGAAGAACTTTCGCGCGCGCGCCACGCCATTGAACTTGCCGTGGCGGGCCGTCAAGTCGCGCTGGTTTCGGGTGGCGATCCCGGAGTCTTCGCGATGGCTGCGGCGGTCTTTGAAGCGATTGAAAAAGGTCCCGCCATCTGGCGGTCCCTTGAGGTGACGGTATTGCCGGGCGTCACGGCGATGCTCGCGGCAGCGGCCCGCGTCGGTGCGCCGCTTGGCGCTGATTTTTGCGCCATCAATCTGTCGGACAATCTGAAACCCTGGGCGCTGGTCGAGAAGCGACTGAAGCTTGCCATTGAAGCGGGCTTTGTTATTGCGCTTTATAATCCGGCTTCCAAGGCACGGCCGACGCAGATATTTGATGCCTTCGCGGTAGTGCGCGAGAAATTACCGCCTTCAACACCGATCATCCTTGCGCGCGCCATCGGCAGACCGGATGAACGGGTGACGATTTCGACACTGGCCGATGCGGACCCTGCCCTGATCGACATGCAGACCTTGCCCATTATCGGCTCTGCGGCGACACGCCTGTTGAAGCGGGCGGATGGTTCGCACTGGGTTTATTCACCACGACGTGTTGAGGTGCCCGCGTGAATATCGCTCAGCCACTGCATCACCTCATCGACGGAATGCGCATTGGCCGCAGGCGGCAAATCGGGTCGTGCCACCATGACAACCGGGAGACCCAGCTCGCGCGCGGCTTGCAGCTTGGCGGCTGTCGCCCCGGCACCGGAATTCTTGGTGACGACAATGTCGATCTTTTCGTGACGCAGCAGCGCGCGCTCATCGTCAAGGCTGAAGGGACCTCGCGCGGCGATGACATGCGCGTGTGGCAGTCCGGCATCAAAATGATCTATCGCGCGCACCAGATAATCATGCTGTGGGGCGCCGAGAAACGCCGCGATCTCAAGCTTGCCGACGGTCAGAAAAACACGCTGCGGCACGAGGCCAAGAGCGGCGGCGGCGCTCGCCATATCGGGAACATCGATCCAGCGATCCCCCGCACCCGCGGACCAGGCCGGACGCTCGAAGCGCAGCAGCGGTATCCTCACCATCGTCGCGGCGGCCACAGCATGAGCCGAGATTTGCGCGGCGAAAGGATGCGTTGCATCAACAAGCGCCTCGATTTTCTCGTCGCGGAGAAATTTGACCAATCCCTCGATGCCACCAAAGCCGCCAATTCGGTGCCTGATGGCCGGGGCAAGAATGGCGCGGGTTCTTCCGGCAAAGGACATCAGCGAACAAAATCGTTCGTCGTCGGCCAGAACACGGGCAAACGCGGTGGCCTCGCTGGTGCCGCCGAGTATCAGGATATTCGTCAAGGTCGTCGCCGCCATGTTGTCTGAAAATCAAAACCGGAATGTGGAAGAAAACAGCAAACGACGCTGGCTGTCCATCATTGGGCTGGGGGCCGAAGGCGTGGCGGGCCTTGGCGCTGCAGCCTGCAAGCTGATCGAAGAGGCGGAACTGGTCGTCGGCGGAGCGCGCCATCTGGCACTCACGTCACATTTGACGAAGGGCCAGACGCTCGCCTGGCCATCGCCCATCGAAAAGGGCATCGCGGCCCTGCTGGAATGGCGGGGAAAATCCGTTGTCGTTCTGGCGAGCGGTGACCCGTTCCATTTTGGGGTCGGCTCGCTGCTGTCACGTCATGTTGCGGTTGATGAATTTCAATCCTTGCCCGCACCTTCCTCCATTTCGCTGGCGGCGTCGCGCCTTGGCTGGGCGCTGCAGGACGTTGCCGTCGTCTCGGTTCATGGCCGTCCGCTGGAAAATGTCATCCGTCATTTGTCGGACGGCGTTCGTATTCTGGCCCTTTCATGGGACGGCACGACACCCGGCAAACTCGCCGACCTGTTGACGGCACGTGGTTTCGGTGGCTCGCGTCTGCATGTGCTTGAGAATATCGGTGGTGAAGGCGAAGGCATCCGCTCTGCGCTGGCGGAACAATTCACGCTTGAGAATATCGAGGCGCTCAATATTGTCGCCCTCGACATCAAGGCGGGCGTTGAAGCGCGGCCTGTGCCGCTGACCTGCGGCCTCGACGATGATTTTTTTGAAAATGATGGTCAACTGACAAAGCGTGAAATCCGCGCCATCACCTTGTCGGCTCTGGCGCCCCGCGCGGGAGAGCTTCTGTGGGACATAGGGCTTGGCGCGGGTTCCATCGCTATCGAGTGGCTTTTGGCGCATCCCTCCTGCCGGGCTGTCGGCATCGAACGTGATGCCAATCGGGCGGCGCGCGCGCGGCGCAATGCGCTGTCGATGGGCGTTCCTCACCTCGACATTGTTCAGGGCGATGCGCCTTCTGCGCTGCAAGGCCTGCCTGTTCCCGATGCCATATTCATCGGCGGCGGGGCCACGGCAGATGGCGTTTTCGACATGGCATGGAGCCGATTGCGGCCGGGCGGGCGTCTGGTCGTCAACGCGGTCACGCTGGAAACAGAAACCTTGTTGCTCGCATGGCAAGCGCTCCATGGCGGCACGCTCACGCGCATTATGATTTCGCGCGCCGAACCTGTCGGCACCATGCAAGGCTGGCAGTCGGCCATGCCGGTTACGCAATGGAAGGTCAGCAAGCCATGATCGCCGCCGGGGTTGGATTCTCAAATGCCTGCGAGGCCAGCGACATTATCGGCGCTGTCAGAGCTGCCGCGAGCGAGGCCGGTGTCGGTGTCGGCGACATTGGACTTCTTTGCACGATGGCATCGAAAGCCGATGCCGCTGCCCTTCACGCGGCGACCCTTGCGCTCAAGCTGCCGCTGACGACTTTCGACACCTCGACATTGGCCGCACGCAACGATGACACGCTCACCCGGTCGGAGCGTGTTGCCGAGCTGACCGGTCTTTCGTCGGTTGCAGAAACATCTGCCCTTGCCGGGGCTGGCACGCTGTCGCGCCTTCTCGGCCCACGCCTTATTCACGGATTGGCCACCTGCGCCATCGCCGTCTCGGAGACATATGCATGACTGTTCATTTCATTGGCGCTGGCCCCGGCGCGCCCGACCTTATCACTGTACGAGGTCTTGATCTCGTCTCGCGTATGCCGGTCTGCCTTTATGCAGGATCGCTGGTGCCTCTCGAAATTGTGAGCAAGGCTCCCAGCGATGCGCGCGTGGTGGACACAGCACCGATGACGCTTGACGAAATCGAGGCGGAATTTGTCGCCGCGCATGAAGCAGGCCTCGATGTCGCGCGGTTGCATTCAGGTGACTTGTCGATCTGGAGCGCGCTTGGTGAACAACTCCGTCGTCTCGACCGTCTTGGCATTCCCTATACAATCACGCCGGGGGTTCCCGCCTTTGCGGCAGCGGCAGCCGCGCTCGGTCGCGAATTGACCCTGCCCGAAGTGACGCAAAGCGTTGTGCTCACGCGCACCTCTGGCCGCGCCTCGGCCATGCCGGAGGCGGAAAAACTTTCGCTCTTTGCACAATCAGGCGCGACACTCGCTATTCATCTCTCCATCCATGTGCTTGACGAGGTGGTGGCGGAACTGACGCCGCATTATGGCGCCGCTTGCCCTGTCGCCATCATTTTTCGTGCAAGCTGGCCGGAGGAGCGTATTGTCAAGGCAACGCTCGGCACGATTGAGGCAGCAATCGCGGCCTCGCCGATGGAGCGCACGGCCCTTATTCTCGTGGGACGGGCACTTGGAACCGACGACTTCAGAGAGAGCGCGCTTTACGATCCGGAATATCAGCGGCGGTTTCGCGGGAGAGTGGCATGACGCCTGTGCTTAGTGAGCTTGAACCCGGCACGGTCTGGCTGGTGGGCGCAGGGCCGGGCGATCCCGGCCTGCTGACGCTGCATGCCTATCAGGCGCTCCAGCAGGCGGAGGTCGTTGTCTATGACGCCTTGATCGCGCAACCCATACTCGACCTCGTCAATCCGGCAGCGGTGCTGGAATTTGCGGGCAAGCGCGCTGGAAACCACGCCTGCACGCAGGCGGAAATTGCCGAGCGCCTTATCGCACTGGCGCAGCAGGGCAAACGCGTGGTCAGGCTCAAAGGCGGTGATCCCTTCGTCTTTGGACGTGGCGGCGAGGAAGCGCTGGCGCTTGTCGCGGCGGGCATCTCGTTTCGCGTTGTGCCTGGCATCACCTCTGGTCTGGCGGCGCTGGCAGCCGCTGGCATTCCAGCCACGACACGCGCCACCAATTCGGCCATTACCTTCGCCACGGGGCATTTTGCCGACAACGGCATCCACGACGAAAAATTGCGCGGGCTGGCAAAATCCGGCCATCCTCTCGTTCTATATATGGCCGTGAAATCACTTGGTGCCGTTGCAAATGTGCTGATCGAGGGGGGATTGGCCCCTGACACGCCCGTTGCGATTATTTCCAATGCAACAACCGCGCGGCAGAAAATCGTCGATACGCGCCTCGACAGCGCGCATAGCGATGCCATTGCTGCCAATGTGCAAGCGCCTGCCATTATCGCCATCGGGGATATTGTCCGTTTACGTCCTATGCTTGCCGAGGGTATCGGCCTGCTTGATACCAACGAGGACAGCGTGGCAAACCCGGCACTGGTGCAAGCATGACCCTCACCCCCGGCCTTATCATCTCTGCCCCACGTTCAGGCTCGGGAAAAACCACGCTTACGCTGGGCCTCCTCAGGGCGCTGAGGCGCAGAGGCCTGGAGGTGCAGCCTGCCAAATGCGGGCCTGATTATATTGACCCGGCGTTTCACACAGCGGCAACCGGGCGACAAAGCTATAATCTTGATAGCTGGACGATGAGCGCGCCCTTGCTCGACGGGTTGATTTCGGACATGTCGGACAATGCCAGTCTCGTCGTTTGCGAAGCCTCCATGGGCCTCTTCGATGGCGTTGCCACGCGCGGCGCTTGCGGCGATGGATCATCGGCAGATATTTCTGCCCGGACGGGATGGCCCGTTGTGCTGCTGCTGGATGTCAGCGGACAATCACAATCGGCGGGTGCCGTTGCGGCGGGCTTTGCCCATTTTCGCGATGATGTGAAGGTGGCGGGCGTCATCCTCAACCGTGTCGCCAGCGAACGACATCGTCATCTGTGCACCATTGCTGTTGAACGCACGGGCTTGCCCGTCTTTGGGTCGTTGCCTCGTCAGGAGGCCCCTTCCCTGCCCGAACGCCATCTCGGCCTCATTCAAGCCGGAGAGACATCCGGTCTTGATGAGTTGCTGGACAGGCTCGCGGATTTTATCGAAGCGAATGTGAACCTCGATGCCTTGCTCGCGAAAGCAAATGCGGCGCCGATCAAAAGTTTTGACCGCGCACCCGTTCTTCGTCCACCGGGCCAGCGCATCGCGCTCGCACAGGACAATGCCTTTTCGTTCATTTATCCGCATGTGCTGACGGGATGGCAAAGGGCTGGCGCTGAAATATTGCCATTCTCGCCGCTTGCCGACGAAGGGCCCGATTGTAACGCTGACATATGTTGGCTACCGGGCGGTTATCCTGAACTTCATGCAGAACAGCTTTCGGCCAATCAGCACTTCAAGTCGGCGATGCATGATTTTGCTCTCGGCGCCCCTGTGCATGGTGAATGCGGGGGCTATATGGTGCTTGGCGAAACGATAGAAGATGCCAGCGGGCGCACGCATGAAATGCTGGGTCTGCTTGGTCTGCGCACGTCCTTTGCCAAACGCCGCATGAACCTTGGCTATCGCTCGGCCACGACTTTGGAAGCCAGCGGACTTGGCGACCAGGGCACAGGCTACCGTGGTCACGAATTTCATTATTCGACAGTGATCGATCGCGGGGGCGACAAGCCGCTCTTTGCTATCACGGATGCAAATAATACGTCGCTCGACAGCGGCGGCAGTGTCAGGGATCGCGTCAGCGGTGCCTTTTTTCATTTCATTGATACCGGAGAAATCTGATGCAAGAGACCCGCGCTATATTCCGAACCAGTGATGACATTCGCCATGCACTCAACCATCTTCCCGCTCCCGACGCGGCGCGCATAGAGGCCGCGCGCGCACGTCAGGAAACCCTGACCAAGCCGCCGGGATCGCTTGGCAAGCTTGAAGACATTGCCTGCTTCATGGCGGGTTGGCAGGAGGGTGGCCCTCGCGCGACCACTATCGATATTTTGATTTTCGCGGGCAATCACGGCGTCGTGAAGCAGGGCATCTCGCCCTTTCCCGCCGAAGTGACGGCCCAGATGGTGGCCAATTATGAAAACGGCGGCGCGGCCATCAATGCACTGGCAAATGCCTATGGCCTCTCACTCAAAGTCACCGCGCTCGACCTTGATCATCCCACCGGGGACTTCACGCAAGAAGATGCCATGACGGAGGAAGAGTTCCTGTCTGCGCTGAATGCAGGCGCAAATGCCGTCAGCCCGGATACGGATGTCATTGTGCTGGGCGAAATGGGCATCGGCAATACGACGGCAGCGGCGGCCATTGCGGCAGCGACTTTCGGCGGGCCTGGATCAGACTGGGCGGGGTCGGGCACGGGCCTCGACAAGGCAGGTGTTGTGCACAAAAGCGCCGTCGTCGATAAAGCCATCCAGCACCATAAGGCGACACTTGGCGATCCGCTGGCCATCATGCGATGCCTTGGGGGACGGGAACTCACAGCCATCGCCGGGGCGACGCTGCGCGCCCGGCAGCTTGGCATCCCGGTGGTGCTTGACGGCTACATTGTAACGGCGGCGGTCGCGCCGCTCGCCAGTCTGGCACCGCTCGCGCTTGATCATTGCATCGCGGGCCATGTTTCGCATGAACAGGGCCATCGTCGATTGCTGGCCGCTCTCGGTCTCGACCCGCTGCTCAGCCTCGACATGCGGCTGGGTGAGGGTTCAGGCGCGGCGATGGCGGCGATGATCATGCGCGGCGCGGTCGCCACACATTGCAACATGGCAACCTTTGCCGAAGCACAGGTTTCAAACAGCACCTCATGAGCCGCGCAGCGATGAATGAACTCCGGCTGGCGTTTTCTTTTTTGACGCGCCTGCCGGTTTCTCTTGGCGACGAAACCTTGCCGCCAAGTGCGCTGGCCGACGCCATGTGGGCCTTTCCGCTCGTTGGCGTTGTTGTGGGATCGATAGGTGGATTGATTTTCCTGCTTGGCGGCCACCTTGGCTTGCCCGCGCCGATCTGCTCGATCCTGACGGTCGCCAGCATGATCGCTGCCACCGGGGCGCTGCATGAAGACGGGCTGGCCGATATGGCGGACGGCACAGGTGGCTCGACGCGAGAGCGCAAGCTCGACATCATGAGAGACAGCCGCATCGGCACTTATGGCGTCGTCGCCCTGCTCATCGTTCTGGCGCTTAAAGTATGTGCCCTGCCGCTTTACGCATCGGCGACAAGTGCTGTGTCCGTTGCGTTTCTGCTGGCATCGGCTGCGGCGACGTCGCGCGTGGCCATGATTGCCGCCGCCTATGCCCTGCCGGGGGCACGCGCGGACGGCTTGTCGGCATTGGCGGGAAGGCCGTCTGTCAGAACCTTGGGCCTCGCCATAGCCCTTGCCCTGGGCATCGACCTGCTCATTCTTCCCGTCGATGTGGCGCTGACAGGGATTGCCGCGAGTGTCGTCGGAGCTGCGGGCGTGATGGCACTGGCGCGGCAGCAACTGGGCGGACAGACAGGTGATGTGCTTGGGGCCTGCCAGCAAATCGCGGAAATCGCCTTTCTGTTGGCCGCCCTCGCCGCAAGCGGCTAGTTCTTTTTATTCCTCGGCTGGCATTTGCAACAGATAAGTGTCCATGATCCAGCCGTTTTTTTCTCGCTCTCGCGCGCGGACGGTCTCAATCTCGTCCATCACATCGTCGAGTTTTCCCGAAATCAGGACTTCATTGGCGGCACCAAGATAGGCGCCCCAATAGATATAAAGATTTTGGCCGCCGAAACGGTTGAACGTCTGCTCGCCATCAAGCACCACGACGACGCTATCGGCATTGTCTGGGAAACCCTCAGTGAGTTTGCGGCCCGTGGTAATCGTTACCGGTTTGCCAATGCGGTTCAGCGGAATACGATGCGCCGAGGCGAGAACCTGAATGGCGCTGATGCCTGGAATAACCTCGTAATCGAACAATGGCCATTTGGCATGCAATTTTTCAATGATCCGGATCGTGCTGTCGTAGAAGGCGGGATCGCCCCATACGAGAAACGCACCACACTCGCCATCAGCGAGTTCATTGGAAAGAAGCGCCTCGTAGTTTGCCCGGATTTTCTCATGCCAGTCGTCAACGGTCTCTCTGTAGTCGCTGAATATTTTGGCGCGTTCAGGCACTGGCACATCGACATAGCGATGATCCGTCCCGTCAATATAGCGATCACAAATGTCCATACGAAGCTTGTGCAATGCCTCTTTCTCATCTCCCTTGTTCTGGATAAAAAAGACATCAACCTGATTGAGCGCATTGACCGCCTGAACGGTCAAATGCTCAGGGTTGCCCGCCCCTATGCCGATGATCAAAAGCTTGCGCATCATGTGTTCTCAATCCCATTTGTTCGCTCT
>Ga0214472_10005062_pt1 | contig 13856 bp, 12 predicted proteins | sample RVTome_6_FD_207662 | JGI IMG/M metagenome (GOLD analysis project Ga0214472, IMG submission 207662) | Soil microbial communities from uranium-contaminated site in the Upper Colorado River Basin, Wyoming, United States - RVT140D175 | ecosystem: Environmental > Terrestrial > Soil > Contaminated >... | reverse complement strand
AAGCGCGACTCGGCGCAGTGCAGGTGCAAGCCGGCCTTGCGCTCCCTGGCGAGCGCCACGCCCTCGCGGATCTGCGCGTCGCTGCAGCTCTCGAGATCGTGCAGCCCCACCCACACGTTCGCGTTGCCCCGGAGGAGCCTCTCGGTCTGCCGCAGCGTGGGCGCGAACGCCATCGAGTCGGCGACGTAGGGCGCGATCGCGGCGCGGATGCCGATCTCCTGCGCGGCGCGCAGCGCCGCCTCCGGCAGGAGGCACATGTCGAGGATCGCCGTGGTGCCCGAGAGCAGCGCCTCGGCGTAGGTCGCGAGCGCCCCGACATGCGCCTGCTCCGGCGTGAGCCGGCGCTGCTCGCGGATGATCGACTCGATCCAGGCCTCGAGCGCCATGCCCTCGGCGCTGCCGCGCGTCAGGCTCGAATGCGAATGGGCGTGAGTATTGACCAGCCCCGGGATCAGCGCGCCGCCGCGTGCGTCGATGACCTTGCCGAACGGCCCCTCGGGGGGCTTGCCGCTTCCGGTGCGCTCGATGCGCGATCCCGCGATCGCGACCCAGCCGCGGTACGGCGCCTCGGTGACGACCAGCGCGTCGCGGACCAGGATCGACATCAGCGCTCGACGGCGGCCTCGCCGCGCAGCGCGAGCTTCTCGAGGTAGCCGAAGACCGCGAACAGCGTGACGCCGAGCGCCGCCAGGACGATGATCGAGACGAACAGCAGGTCGGTCCTGAGCTGGGTCGCCGAGGTGATCACCAGGTACCCGAGCCCGCGGTCCGAGCCGTAGAACTCCGCCACCACCGCGCCGACGAGCGACAGCGACGCCGCGATCTTGAAGCCGGCGAAAATGTAGGGCAGCGCGCTCGGCAGCTGCACCTTGAAGAAGATCTCGCGCCGCGTGGCGTTGATCGAGTGCATGAAGTCGAGGATGCGCCGGTCGGCCGACTTGAGTCCCCGGGTGGTGTTGGTCACGATCGGGAAGAAGGTGATGATCGAGGCGATCATGATCTTGGGCGCGATGCCGTAGCCGAACCAGATCGTGAGCAGCGGGATGATGGCGATGATCGGGATCGCGTTCGACACGATGATGTAGGGAAACACCCCGCGCTCGAGGAACCGCGAATGCACGATCAGCGCGGACAGCGTGATGCCGATCACCGCCGAGGCGGCGAAGCCGGCGAGCGCCTCGAGCACCGTGAGGCCGGTGTGATACAGCAGGTTGGTCGCCTTGACGAAGCGCGTCGCGATGTCGCTCGGCGCCGGCAGCAGCCAGGGCGGCACGTCGTGGAAGCGCACCAGCGCCTCCCACACGCCCAGGATCGCGGCCAGGATCAGCGCCGGCGGGAGGAGCTTCTCGAGCAGGCTCTCGCGCGGCTCGGCGCGGCGCTCGCTCATAGCCGCAGCGCCTCGCGCGCGCGCTTCACGTGCTGCACGAACTCGAGCGTCTCGCGCACTCCCGGGTCGCGGCTGCGCGGCAGCTCGACCGGGAGGGTGGCGACGATGCGTCCCGGGTGGGCCGACATCACCACCACGCGGTCCGCGAGATACACCGCCTCGGAGATGTTGTGGGTCACGAAGAGAATCGTTTTACGCTCCTTCGACCAGATCTCGAGCAGCTCGTCCTGCAGCTGGTTCTTGGTGAGCTCGTCGAGCGCGGAGAACGGCTCGTCCATCAGCAAAATCGAGGGATTCCAGGCGAGCGCCCTCACGATCGCGACGCGCTGCTTCATGCCGCCCGAGAGCTCGTGCGGATAGCGGTTCAGGAACTTGGACAGGCCGACCATCCCGAGCAGCGCCTCGCAGCGCGCGCGGCGCTCGGCCGCCGGGTAGTTCACCACCTCGAGGGGCAGCATCACGTTGTCGAGCGCGCTGCGCCAGGGCAGCAGCGCCGGCTCCTGGAACACGAAGCCGAACTCGTTGGCGTGGCGCGCCTCGGCCGCGGGGCGGCCGCGCACCTCGACCACGCCCGCGCTCGGATGCGTGAGGTCGCTCACCACGCGCAGCAGCGTGCTCTTGCCGCAGCCGGTCGGGCCGAGGAGCGCCACGAACTCGCCCTCCTCGACCTGCAGGCTCACGCCCGAGAGCGCCTGGACCACCTGGTCGGGCGTGCGGAAGGTGACTTCCACGTCCTCCACGCGCACGCATGGCGCGGCCCGCCTCACTTCAGCAGGCTGGCGGTGTAAAGGGCGCTGGTCGCGGGGGCCTTTTCCACCAGTCCGAGGCGCCTCGCCGTGTCGACGGTCTGCTGCCAGGCCTGTTCGGTCTGCGTGCCGTAGCTGGAGAGATCGCCGCCCTTAACCGGGTAGAAGGGCGTGGTGCGCTCGAGCACCTTCATCTCGCGCGCCGCGTCGACTTCGGGGACCGCCTTCACCACCGCCTGGATGATCGCCTGCTTGGCATTGGGCGACTCCATGACCGCCTTGCGCGTGGCGCGCAGGAAGCGGGTCAGGAGCTCGCCGTTGCCCGCGATGAAGCGGTCGTTCGAGGCGATGGTGAGCCCGTAGGCGTGCACCCCGGCGTCGGCGATCAGGATCTCGTGGATCGGCATGCCCTGCGTCTCGGCCTCGATCGGCTCGTTCATGGTGAAGCCCATGATGGCGTCGACCTGCTTCACCAGCAGCGGCGCCACGCCGAAGCCGATGTCGACCAGCTTGATCTGCTCGAGCTTGATGTTGTTCGCCCCCAGCAGCGCGATCAGCCCCTGGTAGGTCGAGCTGCCCTTCTTCGAGCCGAGCTTCACGTCGCCCAGCAGCTGCTGCACGCTGGTCACCGGCTTCGCCTTGGGGCTCATCAGCGTGATCGGCGTGCGCTGGTAGTGCGCGGCGATCGACTTCACCGGGACGCGCTGCTCGGCCGCCTGCACCAGGACCAGCGCGTCGACCAGCGCAATGTCGATGGCGCGCGAGCCCAGTTGCTTGACCGAGTCGGACGAGCCCGAGCCGGGGATGATGTTGAGCTCGATGCCCTCGGCGGCGTAGTAGCCCTTGTCGCGGGCATAGTAGAACGAGGCGTGCTGCGCGCCCGGCTTCCAGTCCAGGCGCATGTCGACCTTCACCGGCTTGCCGGACTGGGCCTGCGCGGTCGCGGCGAACAGGACGATGAACAGCTTGAGCATCAGTTTCATGGCGTCTCCCTCGGTCATTGCGTTTGCAGAAAGCGGCTCGCCCATTCGCTGGCGGCCGCGGGCACGGTCGCGCGCCGTACGTCCCAGTCGAGCGGCGCGGTGGCGTCGATCGCCATCTTGGCCGACATGCCGTCCACCGAGGACGGGTCGAGCCGGTTGCACAGCGTTTTCGGCACCACGAACATGTCGGTATCGGCCTGGAAGCGCGTGGCCATCGCCCACAGCACCTCCTCCTCGTTGAAGACGTCCACGTCCTCGTCCACCGCGACGGCGAGCTTCACGTAGTGATCTAGGCCCATCAACAGCATCAGCGCCTGGCGCGCCTGGCCCTCGGCCGACTTCTTGAGGGACAGGTAGGCGTGGAAGTGCGTCCCCGAGCGCGGGTAGTTGAGCGCGACCAGGTTCGGCACCATCTCCTTCAACCGCTGGAACACGTAGGCCTCGCGCGGGCTGCGGCTGAGCAGCAGGTGCTCCATGGAATAGCCCGGCACGATATCGAGGAACATCGGCTTGCGCCGCCGGGTGATGCACTTCACCACGAACACGTTGCGCGTCGAGCGCGAGGTCGAGTAGCCGGTGTACTCGCCGAAGGGCCCTTCGTCCTCGTGGACGTTGCCGAGGATCTCGCCCTCGAGCACGTATTCGGCGTGCGCCGGCACCTCGACGTCGATCGTCTTGCAGCGCACCAGCTCCACCGGGGCGCCGAGCAGGGCGCCGGCGATGTCGAGCTCGTCGACCTCCATCGCGACCTTGGCCGACGCCGCGAGATAGATCGCCGGGTGCGCGCCGATGACCACCGCCACCTCCAGGTTCCTGCCGCGCGCTTCGCAACGCTGCAGGTGCTCCCAGATGTGGCCGCGCGAATGCAGGCTGGCGCCGAAGCGGTCGGGCGCCTTGAGCTGCAGGCGCTGGTAGCTCAGGTTGCGCACGCCGGTGTCCGGATCCTTGCAGATCAGGATCCCCGAGCTGATGTAGCGGCCGGCGTCGTTCTCGAAATGCCGGCTGAAGGGCAGCGTCCCGGCATCGAGCGAAGGCCCCTGGATCACCACCTCCTGCACCGGTCCTTCGCGCACCACGACCGGGGGCACCGGCTGCTCCAGGCAGCGCAGCCAGGCGCTGTTGAACTCGCGCTGCTCGACTCCCGCGAGCCGCGCGATGCGGCCGCGGTCGCTGAAAATATTGACCACCACCGGCGCATCCGAGCCCTGCGGGCGCTCGAACAGCACGACCGGGAAGCGCTGGCGCTTCTCGAGCTCCAGGACGAGGGCGGTCTTGGTGTAATCGAGGGCCACCGGCTCGCGAACGCGCAGCAGCTCCTTTTCCGGCAGCGTGTCGAGATAGGAGCGCAGCGAGCTCATCGCGCGAGCAGCGCCTCGGCGAGATCGGCGGCAGGCGCGGCCTGGTCGAGCGCGAGGTGGCGCTCGAGGTGGTCCAGATGCGCGCTCATGCGCCGCACCGCCGCAGCGGCATCGCGGCGCGCAAGCGCCTCGACCACTTCGCGGTGCTCCTGCGCGCCGCAGTACGCCGAGAGCCGGCCGCTGTTGCGCGCGAGCAGCGGCGTGCGGCAGATGAGCTGCTCCATGAAGCGGTCGAGCACCGCGTTGCCGGAGAGCTCCGCGATCAGCTTGTGGAAGCGGATCGACAGCCGCTTGCCGGTCTTGACGTCGCCGCGGTCGTAGGCGCGCTGCTCGTCGGCGCAGAAAGCGCGCAGCGCCGCGAGCTGCTTGGCGCTCAGCGTGCGCGCGAGGCGCTGCAGCAGCGCACTCTCGATGACGCGCCGTGCCTCGAGCAGGTCGCGGGTTTCGGCGGCCGAAGGGTTGGCGATCACGGCGCCGCGGTTGGGCCGCAGCTCCACCAGCAGGTCGTGGCCCAGGCGGCGCAGCGCGGCGCGCACCGCACCGCGGCTCGCGCCGAGGATCTCGGAGAGGTCGCGCTCCACCAGCTTGGTGCCGGGCGCCAGGCGGTGATCGAGGATCGCGTCGAGCACCGCGGTGAACACGCGGTCCTCCGCCGAGCGGCCGCTGCGGCTCGTCGGTCGGCGGGTCGGCGTACGCTGCGTGCGCGGGATCATGTTGTCGGCGGCATTGACGCCGCTCGAGGCTAAGGGCGGCCCCCTTAAATGTCAACAACACGGCGGCCGTTTTGTTGACAATCCGGGCGGCGCGGGCCTACGCTGGCACGCTGCCATGCGCCGCACTCTCGACTTCACGCTCAACGGCGAGCGGGTCTCGCTCGACGGCGAAGACCCGACGCGCACGGTGCTCTCGTGGCTGCGCGAAGCGCGCGCGCTCACCGGCACCAAGGAAGGCTGCGCGGAGGGCGATTGCGGCGCCTGCACGGTAGTGCTCGCCGAGCACGACCGCGACGGGCGGCTGCGCCACGCGCCGGTCAACGCGTGCATCCTGTGTCTGGGCGCCCTTGACGGCAAGGAGCTCATTACCGTCGAGGGGCTCAAGCACGCGGGCGCGCTGCACCCGGTGCAGCAGGCGATGGCGCAGTGCCACGGCTCGCAATGCGGCTTCTGCACCCCGGGCTTCGTGATGGCGCTGTACGCGCACCACAAGGAAAAGCGGCCGCTCGAGCGCGGCGCACTGTGCGACGCGATCGCGGGCAATCTGTGCCGCTGCACCGGGTACCGCCCGATCCTCGAGGCCGGCGAGCGCGCCGGCGCGGCGCTCGATGCGCAGCAGGGCCGCTCCGAGGACGAAGCGCGCAGCCGCCGGCTGCTTGCGCTGCCGGTCGCGCCCGCGCTCTTCGAGACCGGCTGCAAGCGCTTTTTCGTGCCCGCCACCGCGGCCGAGCTCGGCGCCTTCCTCGCCGAGCATCCCCAGGCGACGATCCTCGCCGGCGGCACCGACATCGGGCTCTGGATCACGAAGCAGCACCGGGACCTGGAGGCGGTGGCGTACACCGGCCGGGTTTGCGAGCTGAAGAACCTCGTTGAAACGGAGAAAACGGTCGAGATCGGCGCGGCGCTCACCTATGCCGAAGCGTTTCCGGCGCTGGCCGCGATCCATCCGGACATCGGCGAGCTGCTGCGGCGCCTGGGCGCGGTGCAGGTGCGAAGCTCCGGCACGCTCGCCGGCAACATCGCGAACGCCTCGCCCATCGGCGACTCGATGCCGGTGCTGCTCGCGCTGGATGCCGTCCTGGTTCTGCAGCAGCGCGAGTCCGTCCGGGAGCTGAAGATTTCGGCGTTCTACACCGGCTACCGCAAAACGCTGCTCCGGCCCGGCGAGTTCATCCGTGCGGTCCGCATCCCGAAACTCCAGCCCGGGGCGCGCTTCGCCGCCTACAAGCTCACCAAGCGCTTCGACCAGGACATTTCCGCGGTGTGCGCGGCGTTCCATGTCGATGCCTCGGCCAGGGCGCGCTTCGGCTTCGGCGGCATGGCCGCTACGCCGGCGCGCGCACCCAGCGCGGAAAAGGCGTACGAGCAGGGCATCGACGCCGCCTGCGCGGCGCTCGCCGAGGACTTCGCTCCCCTGAGCGACCATCGCGCGTCGGCCTGGTACCGCCTCGCCGCGGCGCAGAACCTGCTGCGCAAGTTCCACGCGCGCATCGGGCCGCGCGCGCTTCTCGAGCTCGAGGCATGAAGGCGGAGCGGCCGATCTCGGGCGGCGTCCACGAGGCGCTGGCGCACGACAGCGCGGCGCTGCACGTCGCCGGCGAGGCGCGCTACGTCGACGACCTGCCGGAGCCGGCGGGGACCCTGCATGCCGCGCTGGGTATTTCGACCGAGACCCACGCGAGGCTGATTGCGATGGATTTCGAGCCGGTGTGCAAGGCGCCGGGCGTCGTCGCGGTGATCGCGGCCCCGGACATTCCCGGCGCCAATAACGTCGGGCCGGTGCTCGCCGACGAGCCCATCTTCGCCGCGCGCGAAGTGAGCTTTCGCGGCCAGGCGCTGTTCGCGGTGGCCGCCGGCAGCGTCGAGCAGGCGCGGCGCGCGGCGAGGCTCGCGCGGGTCGAGTACGAACCGCTGCCGGCCCTGGTCACGATCGAGGCGGCGCTCGAGGCACAGAGCTTCGTGCTGCCCAGCCTGCGCGTGGAGCGCGGCGCGCCGTCCGAGGAGCTCGCGCGCGCGCCGCAGCGCATCTCGGGCAGGCTGCGGGTCGGCGGCCAGGAGCACTTCTATCTCGAGGGCCAAATCGCCCTGGCGGTGCCGGGCGAGCGCGGCGAGATGCTGGTGTACTCCTCCACCCAGCACCCGAGCGAGGTCCAGCACCTGGTCGCCGCGAGCCTCGGGCTGCCGGATGCGGCGGTCACCGTCGAGGTGCGCCGGCTCGGCGGCGGCTTCGGCGGCAAGGAGACGCAGGCGGCGCTGTTCGCGATCGGCGCGGCGCTGCTCGCGGCGCGCACCGGCCGCCCGGTCAAGCTGCGCGCCGACCGCGACGACGACATGCTTCTCACGGGCAAGCGCCACGACTTCGGGATCGAGTACGACGCCGGCTTCGACCCCGACGGCGCGCTGCGCGCGCTCGAGCTTACCCTCGCCTCGCGCTGCGGCATCTCGGCAGACCTCTCCTCCGCGATCAACGACCGCGCGGTCTACCACGTGGACAATGGCTATTTCCTGCCGCACGTGAAGGTGCTCTCGCACCGGCTCAAGACCCACACCGTGTCGAACACCGCGTTCCGCGGCTTCGGCGGGCCGCAGGGCATGTTCGCGATCGAGGGCGTTCTCGCGGCAATCGCGCGCCGCCTCGGCGTGGATGCGCTCGATGTACGCAAGCGCAACCTCTACGGCGGGGCCCCGCGCAACGTGACGCACTACGGCATGACGGTGCGCGATAACGTGCTTCCCGAGCTGATCGACGAGCTCGAGCGCCGCTCGGCGTACCGCTCGCGACGCCAGGAGATCGAGCGCTTCAACCGCGCGAGCGCCCATCTGAAGAAGGGGCTCGCGCTGACGCCGGTGAAGTTCGGCATCGCGTTCACCGCCACCGCCATGAACCAGGGCGCCGCGCTGGTGCACATCTACACCGACGGCAGCGTGCATCTCAGCCACGGCGGCACCGAGATGGGCCAGGGCCTGCTCACCAAGGTGGCGCAGATGGTCGCCGAGGAGTTCCAGGTCGACCTCGCGCGCGTGCATGTCACGGCGACCAGCACCGGAAGAGTGCCCAACACCTCGGCCACCGCGGCCTCCTCGGGTACGGATATCAACGGCGAGGCGGCGCGCGACGCGTGCCGCACGCTCAAGGCGCGCCTCGCGCGGCACTGCGCCGACACCTACGGCGTGCGCCCGGAGGAGGTCGTGTTCGCCGGCAACCGCATCGAGGCCGGCAAGGCGCGCACGCTCACCTTCGCCCAGCTCGCGCGCGAAGCCTACCTCGCCCGCGTCCCGCTCTCGGCGACCGGCTACTGGCGCACGCCGGAAATCCACTTCGATCGTGCCCGCTTCCAGGGCGAGCCGTTCTACTATTTCGCCTACGGCGCCGCCGTTTCCGAGGTCGCGGTGGATACGCTCACCGGCGAGTCGCGGCTGCTGCGCGCCGACCTGCTGCAGGATGTCGGGCGCTCGCTCAACCCGGCGATCGACCGCGGCCAGGTGGAGGGCGGCTTCATCCAGGGCATGGGCTGGCTGACCACCGAGGAGCTGGTGTGGGACGCTCACGGCGAGCTGAAGACCCACGCGCCGTCGACCTACAAGATCCCGGTGGCGAGCGACTGCCCGCCGGTGTTCAACGTCTGGCTGTGGGAAAAAGGCGAGAACCGGCGCGACATCGCGTACCGCTCGAAGGCGGTAGGCGAGCCGCCGCTGATGCTCGCGCTCTCGGTGTTCCACGCCATCACCGACGCGGTCGGCTCGACCAGCGCCTCGCGCGAGCCGGTGCCGCTGGAGGCGCCCGCCACCCCCGAGAGCGTCCTGAAGGCCCTGCATGCCCTTCGCGGTTGAGATTGTCGTCGTGGAAACGCGCGGCTCTGCGCCGCGCGAGGCCGGCACTCGCATGTGGGTCTCGGCCGCCGGCACGCACGGCTCCATCGGCGGCGGCAACCTCGAGTACACCGCGCTCAAGATCGCGCGCGAGATGCTGCTCTCGGGAGAGGAACGCAGGCAAAGGAAGTTCGCGCTCGGCGATGCGCTCGGCCAGTGCTGCGGCGGCAGCGTCACGCTCGCGTTTGGTCGGGTCGAACGGGTCCCCGAGGAACGCCCGGCGGAAATGCAGGTGGTGCTGTTCGGCGCAGGCCACGTCGGCAAGGAGCTCGCGCGCATCCTCGGGCGGCTGCCCTGCCGGCTGACGTGGGTCGATCCGCGCCCGGAGATGTTTCCCGCCGAGATCGCCTCCAATACGAGAGTCGTGATCGAAGAAGAACCGGCGTGGATGGTCGATGAAGCCCCCGCCGGCGCCTGCTATGTCGTCATGACGCACAGCCACGCGCTCGATCTCGAGATCGTGGAGCACGCCCTGAAGCGCAACGACACCCGCTTCGTCGGGCTGATCGGCTCCGACACCAAGGCGGCGAAGTTCCGCGCCCGCCTCAGGCAGAAGGGATTCTCGGCGACGCAGATCAGCGCGCTGGTGTCGCCGATCGGCCTGGTCAAGTCAGGCAAGCATCCTGCGCAGGTGGCGGTGTCCGTGGCGGCTCAACTGCTGTCGCTGAGCCCGCTCGAGGAGCGCCGCCAGGCCGCCTCGCCCAGCACGTAGGCCGCCGCCACGGCGCGCTCATCGCCGAGCATCATCAGGGCGAAGAGGCGCTCTTCCAGGGTTTCGGCGCGCGCCATGCGCCGCGCCATGAGGGGCGTGGCGGCGGGATCGAGCACCACCAGGTCCGCTTCCCGGCCCGGCGCGATCGAGCCGATCGCCTCCGCTTTGCCGAGCGCGCGTGCCGCGCCGAGCGTCGCGAGGTAAAAGCCGTCCAGGGCGTCGAAGGGCTCGCCGAGCAGCTGCGCGACCTTGTGCGCCTCGTGCATGGTGCGCAGCATCGACAGGCTGGTGCCGGCGCCCACGTCGGTGGCGAGCCCCGCGCAAACGCCTGCGGCATGGCACTTGGCATAGGAGAACAGCCCGCTGCCGAGGAACAGGTTCGAGCTCGGGCAGAAGGCGATGGCGGCGCCGCCCGCGGCAAGGCGCAGCCGCTCGGCGTCGTCCAGCCAGATGCCGTGGGCAAGCACCGCCGGCGACGCTAGCAGCCCGAAGCGGTCGTAGACATCGACGTAGTTGCGAGCCGAGGGAAACAGCCGGCGCACCAGGGCGACTTCGTCGCGGTTTTCGGCGACATGGGTCTGCATCAGAACGCCGGGATGCTCGCGCAGCAGGCTGCCTGCGGCTTCGAGCTGCGCCTCGCTCGAGGTCGCGGCGAAGCGCGGGGTCACCGCATAGGCAAGGCGCCCGCGCCCGTGCCAGCGTGCGATGAGCGCCTTGCTCTCGTCGTAGCTCGATTGCGCGGTGTCGCACAGGAACGCCGGGCAGTTGCGGTCCATCATCACCTTGCCCGCGATAAGCCGCATGCGCCGCGCTGCCGCCGCAGCGAAGATCGCGTCCGCCGATTGCGGGTGCACGGTTGCGTATACCGCGGCGCAGGTCGTGCCGTTCCTCAGCAGCTCGCCGAGGAAGAACTCGGCGGTCTCGCGCGCGAGCCGCGGATCGCCGAAGCCGCGCTCGGCGGGAAAGGCGTAGCGCTCGAGCCAGCCCGGCAGCTGCTCGCCGTGCGAAGCGATGATATCGGTCTGGGCGTAGTGCACATGCAGGTCGACGAAGCCTGGCAGGATCAGGCGGCCGCGATAGTCCTCCACCGGGGTCGCCGGCGGCAGCGCGGGGAGCAGCGCCGCCGCGTCGCCGACGGACGCGACCCGGCCTTCCTCGAGCACCACCAGGCCGTCCGCGAAATGGCGCAGCGCGTGCTCGCTGGTACGCGGGTCGTCGTCGAAGCTGACGATCTCGCCTCGCAGGGCGCGGCGCTCGGAAGCCGTCATGCGCCTTAGGGTACCTGAGTTACGATTCCCGCATGAGCGCACCGTCCCGACGCCCGCCCCACGCCTATCGCAACCGGAGCTTTCTGAACAGCAAGGACGCGCGCGCGCTGCGCATCCTTGCCGAGTACCTCGAGCCCAAGGCGCGCTTCGAGCGCTATCGGGTCGACGACACCATCGTGTTCATGGGCTCGGCGCGCATCCGGCCGCCCGAGGAGGCCGAGCAGGCGCTGCGCGAGGCCGAGGCGGGCAAGGCGGACCTCGAGCGCGCGCGCACGGCGGTGAGGATGTCGGTGTACTACGAGGCCGCCCGCCAGCTCGCGTTTCGCCTCACCCAGTGGTCCAAGGAGCTCGACCCGAAAGAGCGCCGCTTCGTGGTGTGCACCGGCGGCGGCCCGGGGATCATGGAGGCCGCCAACCGCGGCGCGGCCGAGGCGCAGGGGATGAACGTCGGCCTCACTATCTCGATCCCGGTGGAGGAGTTCGACAACCCGTACGTGACGCGCGAGCTCGCCTTCCACTTCCACTACTTCTTCATGCGCAAGTTCTGGTTCGCCTACCTGGCGAAGGCGGTGATCGTGTTCCCGGGCGGCTTCGGCACGCTGGATGAGCTGTTCGAGCTGCTCACGCTGGTGCAGACGCGCAAGATGACCAAGCCGATGCCGATCGTGCTCTTCGGCACCGAGTACTGGCGGCAGATCATCGATTTCGATGCGCTGGCGAGCCACGGCACGATCGACGCGCAGGACATCGGGCTCATGTTCCGCACCGACTCGGTGGACGAGGCCTACGACTGGCTGGTCAAGCAGCTCGCCGAGCGCGCGCTCGGCCAGCCGGGCGCGACGCTCTGAGCCTCAGTCGCCGGTCGCCGCGCCCGCCCGGTACCAGCGATCGAGGAGCCGCCGCTCCTCCTCGGTGAGCCCGGTGAGGTTGCCCGGCGGCATCGCCCGGGAAAGCACCGTCTGCTGGTGAATCGCGAGCGCCGCGGCGCGGATGCGCTCGGGCGCGTCGAGCCTGACGCCCTTCGGCGCCTCGGCGAAGCCCGGGAAGCTCGGCCGCCCGGCGTGGCAGGAGACGCAGCGCTGGTCGATCACCTGCTTCACCTCGGAGAATTTCACGCTCTCGCCGCTTACCCGCGTTTCGGGCGCGACCAGCGCCGCCGCCGCGACCGCGATCAGCAGGCCGCCGATCCACACCCAGGCGGGCGCGCGTCCCTGGTGGCGCATCACGAACCAGACGCGCACCAGCGCGCCGGCGACGGTGAGCAGGACGAGCGCGAGCCAGCTCCAGCGGTGCCCGAAGCTCATCGCGTAGTGGTTCGAGATCATGGCGAACACCACCGGAAGCGTGAAGTAGGTGTTGTGCACGCTCCTTTGCTTGCCGGCGATGCCGTCCTTCGGGTCGGGCTCGCGCCCGGCGCGCATCGCCTCGACCATGCGCCGCTGGCCGGGGATGATGACGTGCGCGACGTTCGCCACCATGATGGTGCCGAGGATCGCGCCGTAATGGATGAAGGCGCCGCGCCCGCTGAACATCTGCGTCAGCCCCCAGGCCGCCGCCGCGAGCGCGGCGAGCAGGACCGCGCTCAGCGCGAGATCGTTCCTGGCGAGCGGCGAGCGGCACAGCGCCTCGTAGACCACCATGCCGCCGACGATCCAGGCGAGCCCCCAGCCGATCGCCGCGGTCTTCGAGAGCGCCATCACCTGCGGGTCGATGAGATAGAGCTGCGCGTTGCCGTAGTACATGAGCACCAGCAGCGCGAAGCCGGTGATCCAGGTCCAGTACGCCTCCCACTTGAACCAGTGCAGGCTCGCGGGCATGGCGGCGGGCGCCACGCGGTACTTCTCGGCGCGGTAGAAGCCCCCGCCGTGCACCGCCCAGAGCTCGCCGGCGAGCGCCGGGTTGCGCGAGGGCTCGAGGTGGTCGTCGAGCCAGATGAAGTACAGCGACGCGCCGATCCACGCGATGCCCACGATCACGTGCGCCCAGCGCAGCCCCAGGTTCAGCCAGTCGAGGAGATATGCCTCCAAAGCCTACGCGCCGCCTCTAAAGCAGGAGTAGCCCCACGGCGTGCACTTGAAGGGCAGGTGGTAATGCTGCTCCGGATCCGAGATGCCGAAACGGTAAGTCACCACGTCGAGAAACGGAACCGCCGGGAGCGAAACACCCTGCTCCCGGTACCAGGCCCCGACGTGGAACAGCGCCTCGTAGAAGCCCTTCTCCATGCGCCTGTCCAGGGCCGCGCTTTCCAGCAGGCCCTTGGGGGACGCAGCGCCGCTGGCGATCGATCTTCCCTGAAACTGCAATTCGATGCGCATGCCTGCGCCGACGACGCCGCGCGAGACGTCGACGACGTGGATCGAGATTCCGGGCATTCTCCCTCCCCTCAGCGAAGCTGCCGGGTGAGCCCGGCGAGCTTCTCGGCGGCAATCATCAACGCAAGGGTCGCCACCACGATCAGGCCGGAGACCGCGGCGGTGCGCACGTCGAGGTTGGTCTCGATCTGCTGCCACAGGTGGATCGGCAGCACCTCGGTGCGCTCGTCGGCGAGAAACAGCGACACCGGCACGTTGTCGAAGGAGGCCATGAAGCACAGGAACGCCCCGGCGCCGACGCCGCGCCCGATGAGCGGCAGCGTCACGCGGCGGAACGTCATCCAGCCGCCGGCGCCGAGGCTGTAGGAGGCGTCGAGCAGCCCGGGATCGAGCTGCGAGAGCGCCGCGAGGCTGGTGCGCAGCACGAACGGCACGCACACCACCACGTGCCCGAGCACCAGCAGCGGAATCGACGGCCGCAGGCCGAGCAAATGGATGTACACCAGC
>Ga0214472_10005060_pt1 | contig 13860 bp, 12 predicted proteins | sample RVTome_6_FD_207662 | JGI IMG/M metagenome (GOLD analysis project Ga0214472, IMG submission 207662) | Soil microbial communities from uranium-contaminated site in the Upper Colorado River Basin, Wyoming, United States - RVT140D175 | ecosystem: Environmental > Terrestrial > Soil > Contaminated >... | reverse complement strand
GCGTTCTGGTACACGGGCGGCGCGGCGAGCAGCTCGTTTCTGCGGATGTTGAAGGCGAGCGCGTAGATCACGTTCAGGTTCTCGGGATCACCAGCCAGGATCTCCTGGCCGACCTTGATCATGTCGTCGGTGCGCTTCTCCTTGATCGCGGTGTCGAGCAGCGTCATCTGCGCCGTGTCCTGCCACTTCCTGATGAACTCGGCGTACTGGCCCGCGGGGTACTTCTCGAGGTACGCCTTCGCCGCGTCGATCGCGCGGGCCAGGTCGCCCGCCTGGCTCGCCTCGTGGAAGGCGCGGTAGAAGGCGCCCTCGTCCTGGACGACCTCCTGCGCGGCGAGCGGCGGCGGCGCCTGAAGCGAGAAAAGTGCGGCGAGCATCGACATGCCCGCCACGGTGAGAGCTTTCCGAACGTTCACGTGGGCCTCCTGATCGTCTCGAGTTTGGGTCGTGCGACGAAAGAAAAGAGTCTACCCGGACCCGCCCCCGCGAGCTAGCGCCGGGCCGGGGCTCCGGACGGCGGGCCGACGATCGACTGGTACACGAGCGTCCGGAAGCGCCCGTGCAGGTCCGAGCCGGCCGCGGGCAGGAGCTGCGTCATCAGCAGGGCCACGAGCTTCTCCCCGGGATCGACCCAGTAGGTGGTGTGATACGCACCGCCCCAGCCAAAGGCGCCCTCGCTGCCGTAGCGGCCGTTCTTCCCGAGATCCTCCACCACGTCGAAGCCGAGGCCGAAGCCCATGCCGGCGTCGGCGGGCGCGCGCTCGGCGAAGAGCGTCCCCACGTGGTTGGCGGTCATCAGCTCGACCGTCTTCGGGCTCAGCAGCCGGACGCCGTCGAGCTCGCCCCCGTTCAGCATCGCCTGCAGCAGGCGCCCGTAGTCGCGGGCGGTCGAGAGCAGCCCGGCGCCGCCCGAGAACGCGATCCGCGGCCCCTCGACGTAGTGGCCTTGGCCCGGCATGCCGTCCGGGGCGCGCTCGATGCGCCCGTCCTTCGCGGCGTAGACCGTCGCGAGCCGCTCTTTCTTCGCGGGGTCTAGGTAGAACTGCGTGTCCACCATTCCGAGCGGCCCGGTGATGCGCCTCGCGAAGAAGTCGGCGAGCGTCATCCCCGACAGCTTCTCCACCACCACGCCGAGGATGTCGGTGTTGTAGCCGTAGACGTAGCGCTCGCCCGGCTGCGCGTCCATCGGCAGCGCGGCCATGCGCTCGACGACGGCGGCCACCGGCTCGCTCCGGTCGGCGAAGTACCAATGCTGGATGCCGGCCGCCTTCCACTGCTCGGCCGCGGTGCCGAAGCCGTAGCCGATCCCGGCCGTGTGCGTGAGCAGGTCGCGGATCGTGATCGCCCGCTTCGCCGCAACGGCGCTCACCGGCGTTCCCGCGACGGCACCGGCCGGAGGCGGCACCGCCACCGTCGTCTTCTCGAACGCCGGGAGGTACCTCGACACGGGGTCGCCGAGGCCGAGACGGCCTTCCTCGACCAGCAGCATCACCGCCACGCTGGTGAGCGCCTTCGTCTGCGAGGCGATGCGGAAGATCGTGTCTGTCGTCATCGCGCGCGAGGCCTCGAGGTCGGCCTTGCCGTGCGCCGCGAGCTGGACGACGCGGCCGCTCCGCGACACGAGTGTGACGAGGCCGGCGAGCTTGCCCTCGTCGACATAGCGCTGCATCCCCGCGCGCAGGCGCTCGAGGCGCTCGGTCGAAAGGCCGACCGACTCGGGCCTGGTGGCTGGGGGCGCCTCGGCGCGGAGCAGCGGCGCGAGCGCCAGCAGCAGGGTGAGCGGGAGCGTCAGCAGACGGCGGCGGTTCATGGAGTCCTCCAGGTTCGGGCCGTGCGAAAGGCGGTGGCATCCTACAACGGAGACGCGCCGGCGGCGGACGCCCGCAAAAGGCTCGTCGCGTCGCGGGTAATCTGCGATAGGCTCGCCGCGAAGTCGCCATCCGAAGGGAGACCGCTACATGTCACGGAGGCTGTTCACTACCGGATGCGGTGTGCTGATCGCGCTCGGGCTCGTCCACCTGATGGGTCACTACATGCTGACCACGAGCCAGGGGGAGACCGATGCGGAGCGTCAGCTCCTCGCCATGATGCGCAGCAACCCGCAGGACATGGGGCTCGGGATGCTGCGCACCATGTCCGACATCGTGGCGGGGTTCAGCCTGACCTTCTCCGTGCTGCCGCTCGCCATGGGGCTCGTCGGCCTGGTCGTTCGGCGTCACGCGGCGGCGGCGCCTGGCTTGCTGCGTCAGGCTGCGATCGTCTACGCCGGCACGTACGGCGTCATGACCGGCGTGGCGCTGCGCTACTGGTTCCCGGCCCCGCTCTTGTTCCTGGGCGCCGCCTTCCTGTGCTTCGTGGCGGCCGTGGCCGCGGCGCCGCGGGCCTGAGCCACGACCGCCTGCAGCCTCGCCGGCCGCTCGGTGGCGAGCGTCAGGCCAGCCTGAAGTTGATCGTGACGGTCAGCTTGACATCCACCGCCACGCCGCCGATCAGGACCGGCTCGTAGCGCCACTGCTTGACGGCGACGAGCGCCGCCTCTGCCAGGCGTGCGTCGCCTTCGAGCGCCGCGGGAGTTCCGCGGCTGGGCGCGAGCTCGTGGATCCGGTCGAGCGTCGGCGCCGAGGCGACGACGCGAGCCTTGCGGATGGCGCCGTCCTTGCCGATCACCACCTCGATCTGGAAGACACCCTGCGCCTTGTCGGCCTTGGCTTCGGACGGGTAGGAGGGCGAAACGTGGTGCACCTTCTTCGGCTCGTGAGGGGCCTTCACGGCGCTCGCCGCGTCCGCGGCGGCCGGCGCCGGCGCTTGCGACTGCAACGGCACGGCCGCAGCGGTGAGCGTGACCGCGGCGAGCAGCACGCCGGCCGTCACGGCGGCGTTTCGGCGAGCGTGGGCGGCGGACATGGAAACCTCCTTCAGCAGCAGGTCCACCCGTTCCCGGAGGTGGCTTTCACGAAAGAAGGGCGCGGCCGGGACTGCGCGGGCGAGGCTTCGGGTGCGGGCCGCCTCGACGAGCGACTCGAGGTAGGCCTCGCGGCTGCCGAGCCGGCGGACGACGGCTTGGTCCACGCACTGCTCGCGAGCCAGGCGGACGCGGGCCACGAGCCAGTGGACGGCGGGGTGGAAGAAGAAGGCGGTGAGCGCCAGCTCCTCGGCCAGCAGCGCCAGCCAGTCGCCGCGCCGCACGTGCAGCAGCTCGTGCAGCGCGACCGCGGCCTGGTGCTCGCGCTCGGCCTTTTCGAAGCCCGGCGGCAGCAGGATCAGCGGGCGCCACAGGCCGAACGTGGCCGGCGACCCGGTGCGGTCGAGCACGGCGAAGCGCGCCCGCGGCGCCACCTCGTCGCGCAGCGCGCGGAGCCAGGGTGGCGGGTGGAGCGCGCGCGAGCGGCGGCCGAGCGCGCGCAGCTCGACGAGAGCGGCCGCGAGCCGGGCCAGGCGCCAGGCCGCGCCGAGCAGCAGCACGAGCGCCACGGCCGAGCACCAGGAGGCCGCGGTGGCGAGCGCTCCGGACGCCGGCAGGAGTGCTTCGTGCGCTGCGGCCGTCGGCACGAGCGAGAGCGACCAGCTCACGGCCGCGGAGGTGACGCGCCTGGGCTGGACGAGCGGCAGCGCGGCCATGAGGACGAGCAGGCTCTGGCCGAGCGCCAGCCGGATCGCGGGCCGTTCGACGGGAACCAGCCGGGCGAGCGCGGCGGCGCCGAGCGCCAGGACGCCGATCTGGAGGCTCCAGGCCAGGAGGTTGGCGATCGCCAGCTCGAGCGCGCTCACTTCCTCTCCCGGATGCGTTTCGCGAGGGCGTCGAGCTCCCGCGGGGTCAGACGCTCGTCCACCAGGTGGACGAGCAACGGCTCCGCCGAGCCGCCGAAGACGCGGTTCACGAACTCGCGCACCATGCCGCCGATCACCTGGCGCTGCGGCCGGGTCGGGCGGTAGACGAACGAGCGCCCGGCGGCCTTCTTCCGGAGGTGCCCCTTCTTCTCGAGCACGTTCAGCATCGTCATCACGGTGGTGTAGGCGATGCGGCGCTCTTCGAGCAGCGCCTCGTACACGTCGCGGACGCTCGCCTGGCCGCGCGCCCAGACGAGCTTCATGAGCTCGAGCTCCTGCGGGGTCAGCGTCGGGCTGGGCTTGCGCATGTCTACTAAAGAAATAGTACGAATGAACCCGCGTGTCAAGCCCCCGGGGCGGAGGGGCTGCCGGGGCCGCGTCCGGCGCATATAATGCCGCTCCCTACCGCGAGCGAGGAACGCATGACGACACCGGACCCGCCGCTGCCTGCCGAGGACGACGCGCCGACGGCGCAGGTGCGACGGCCGAAGAACGTCGCCGAGCTCGACCCGCCGTCGCGGCTGCTGCTCGGCCCGGGGCCGAGCCCCGTCCACCCGCGCGTGACGCGGGCGATGGCGGCGCCGGCGCTCGGCCACCTCGACCCGGCCCTGCTCGAGCTGCTCGAGCAAACGAGCGGCCTGCTGCGCGGGGTGTTCCGCACCTCGAACAAGGCGACGCTCGCGGTCTCCGGGACCGGCATGGCGGGGATGGAGGCGGTCCTCGGCAGCCTGCTCGAGCCGGGCGACGGGCTCGTGGTGTGCGCCGCCGGCTTCTTCGGCCAGCGCATCGCGGAGCTCGCCTCCCGGATGGGCGCCTCGGTGACCAAGCTCGAGAAGGAGTGGGGACAGGTCTTCACGCCCGAGGAGGTCGAGGCCGCCGTGGCCCCGGCGCAGCCGAAGGCGGTCGCGATCGTCCACGCCGAGACCTCGACGGGCGCGCTGCAGCCGATGGGCGGGCTCGGCGACATCGCGCACCGCCACGGCGCGCTGCTCCTGGCCGACTGCGTCACCTCGCTCGGAGGCGTGCCCGTCGAAGTCGACGGCTGGGGTGTCGACGCCGCCTACTCGGGGTCGCAGAAGTGCCTGGGCGGACCCTCGGGGATGTCGCCGGTCACGCTCAGCCCGCGCGCGCGCGAGGCGATCGCGTCGCGCACGCGGCCGGCGCACGCGTGGTACCTCGACCTCGAGCTCCTCGAGCGCTACTGGAACGGCGACCACGCCTACCACCACACGATCTCGTCGGCGCTCGTCTACGCGCTGCGCGAGGGCCTGCGGCTGGTCGTCGAGGAAGGGCTCGAGGCGCGCTTCGAGCGGCACCAGAGGAACGCCGAGATGCTGTGGGATGGGCTCGAGGCGATGGGCCTCACGCTGCACGTCGACGCGGCTCACCGCATCCCGTCGCTCACGACCGTGCGCGTGCCGGAAGGCGTCGACGAGGCCCACGTGCGCGCGCGGCTGCGCGACGACTACGGCATCGAGATCGGGGCGGGGCTCGGGCCGCTCAAGGGCAAGGTCTGGCGCATCGGGCTCATGGGCCACGGCTCGCTCAAGCCCAACGTGATCCTGCTGCTGGCCGCGCTGGTGGACCTGCTGCGCAGGCCGTAGCCGTGGCGCGCGAGACGGCCGGCTACTCGGGCACGCCGCTGCCGAAGAAGCTCGGCATCAAGCCGGGATCCGTCGTGGCCCTGCTCGGGGCACCCGCGGGCTTCGCGAAGCACACGCTCGGACCGCTCCCCGAGGGCGTCAGGCTCCGCTCCGACGCGCGGGCTCGCTTCAACGTCGGGCTGTTGTTTGCAGGCTCAAAGGTCGACCTCGCGAGGCGTTTTGGAGCGGCGCGGAAGGCGATGGGGGAGCCGTGCGCGTTCTGGCTCGTCTGGCCGAAGCGGGCGTCCGGCGTCCCGACCGACCTCGACGAAAACCAGGTCCGCGAATTCGGCCTGATGGCCGGGCTCGTCGACTACAAGGTCGCGGCGATCGACGCGACCTGGTCCGGCTTGTGCTTTGCCCGCCGGAAGAAGCGCAAGGGGGTCAGGTCTTGAATTGATGCATGAGGCTCGCGAACGCCTCAATTCAAGACCTGACCCCTCAGAAGCTATCGCAGTAGCGGTAGGCCTCCAGCAGCGCTTTCTCGCCGTCGATCCCGGGCGCGGCGTTGCCGTGCTCCATCCCCAGCACGCCCTGGAAGCCCTTGCCGTGGATGTGGCGGAAGATGTTGCGGTAGTTCATCTCGCCGGTGGTGGGCTCCTTGCGGCCGGGGTTGTCGCCGATCTGCATGTACGCGACCTCGCTCCAGGCGCGGTCGATGTTCGGGATGATGTTCCCCTCGGTGATCTGCTGGTGGTACATGTCGAACAGGATCTTGCACGAGGGGCTCCCGATCGAGCGGCAGATCTGGAACGCCTGCGGGATCTTGGTCAGGTACAGGCCCGGGTGGTCCTTCCAGGGGTTGAGCGGCTCGAGTACCATCACCAGCCCGGCGGGCTCCATCACCTCGACGCAGCGCTTCAGGTTGTCGATCACGTTCGCGGTCTGGTAGTCCCACTCGAGGCCGACGTCGTGGCGGCCGGGCACGACCGTCGTCCACTTCGCGTTGACGCGTTTCGCGACCTCGACCGCCGCCTTCGCCTTCGCGACGATGTCGGCGCTCGCCTCCGGCTTCGCCGAGGCGAACGTCACGTTCTGGAAGTCGGCCATCGCGACGAAGACGCCCATCGTCATGCCGAGCCGCGCCATCTCCTTCGCGATCCGCTCCTGCACCTCTACCGGGCGGCCGGCCATGCCGTTGTCCTCCCACGCCGTGAAGCCCTGCTCGGCGGCGAACTGGAGCTGGGCGACGAGGTCCTCGCCGGCGTGGTTCTTGAACATTCCGAAGTGGGGGGCGTACTTGAGCCGGAAGCCCCTCGCCGGCGCGGCTTGCCCGGCGGCGGCGCGCGCCCCGCCGAGCCCGAGCGCCGCTCCCGCGGCCAGTGTGGTCTTGAGCAGTTCGCGCCGCTTCATTCGCTGCCTCCACTTGTTCCGATCACGTGTTCCGCTGACGGTCCCGGTGACGCGCCCGCGGACATTCTAGTAGCGACTTCGCCCGAACTGCCTCGCTCCCGGGCGGCAGCCACCGAAACCGCCGGAAGCGGCGCCCAGCTCTTGACACAGAGAACCGTTCGGTATAGATTACCAAACAGATGCGGGAGCCGATGACGGAGCGCCTGAACGAGCGCGTGAGCGAGAAGGTCGCCGGGTTCGAGGCCGAGTGCCGCAAGCGCGGCCTGGCGGTGACGGTGCAGCGCCGGACCGTGTTCGAGGCGCTCTCGGCGCGTCGCGATCACCCGACCGCCGACCAGGTCTACGACGCCGTGAAGGGCCGGATTCCCGGGCTCTCCCGCACCACGGTCTACCGCGTGCTCGAGGCGCTGGTCGAAGCCGGCTTCGTCCGCAAGGTGCACCACGCCGGCGGCGTCGCGCGCTTCGACCCCGTGACGCACCGGCACCACCACCTGGTGTGCGAGGCCTGCGGGCGGCTCGTCGACCTCGACGACGCTGCCGTGCCCGCGCTGCGCCTGCCCGAGGCGCGCGGCTCGGGCTTCCGGATCAAGGACTACTCGGTGAGCTTCCTCGGGCTGTGCGGCGCCTGCGCCCGGGCGAAGCGCTGAAGGGAAACGGGCCGTTCCGATAACAGATAGAGACGCCAGAAAACAGGAGAGAGTACCGATGGCCAAGGACCTGAAGGGCACGAAGACGCACAACAACCTCAAGGACGCATTCTCGGGCGAGTCGCAGGCGAACCGCCGCTATCTCTACTTCGCCAAGGTGGCCGACATCGAGGGCTATCCCGAGATCGCCGGCAACTTCCGCGAGACGGCCGACGGCGAGACGGGCCACGCGCACGGCCACCTCGATTACTTGAAGCAGGTGGGCGACCCGGCGACGGGCCTGCCGATCGGCGACAGCGCGATGAACCTCAAGGCGGCAGTCGCGGGCGAGACCCACGAGTACACCGACATGTACCCGGGCATGGCCAAGACCGCCCGCGCCGAGGGCTTCTCCGAGATCGCCGACTGGTTCGAGACGCTCGCCAAGGCCGAGAAGTCGCACGCCGGCCGCTTCCAGAAGCTGCTCGACAGCATCAACTAGCCGGGACCCGTGCCACGGGCGGCCGCCCGCCGCCCGTGGCGCCCCCACGGCCATGACCACACCCAGCCACAACATCTCGTACAAGGCGACCGCGGGGCTCTCGTACGATCCCGACGAGCCCCGCTACTGGGACGAGGCCTCGCTCCAGCAGGAGGTCACGCGCGGCTTCGAGCTGTGCCACGGCTGCCGCATGTGCTTCAAGTACTGCGACAGCTTCCCGATCCTGTTCGACCTCATCGACAAGAAGCACGACGGCGACGTCACGCGCGTCACCGCCCCCGAGACCGATCGGGTGATGGACGCCTGCTTCCAGTGCAAGCTGTGCGAGGTGCAGTGCCCCTACACGCCGCGCGAGGGGCACGAGTTCCAGTTCGACTTCCCGAAGCTCATTCACCGCTACAAGGCGCAGCGCGCGAAGGCGAATGGGATCCCCCTGCGCGATCGCATTCTCGCGAAGCCCGACGCGGCGGGCGCCCTCGCGCGCGCGAGCTTCGGCCTCGCCAACGTGATGAACCGCGTCACGCTGCACCGCGTCTTCATGCAGGCGGCGCTCGGGATCCACAAGGACAAGCTGCTGCCCGACTTCGCGCCCACGACCTTCGAGAAGTGGGCCGAAGCACAGGGGCGCGTGGCGCCGCGACCCGAAGGCCACGAGGCCGTGCTGTTCCCGACCTGCTACGTGCAGAACAACGAGCCCGAGATCGGCCGCGACACGCTCGACGTGCTCGACCGCAACCAGCTGAAGACCGCCTGCGTCAAGGGCCTGCAGTGCTGCGGCATGCCGGCCTGGGAGACGGGCGATCTCGATTCGGTGCGGCGCCAGGCCTCGCACAACCTGAAGCTGCTGAAGCCGTTCCTGGACGCGGGCGCCAAGGTCGTGGCGATCAACCCGACCTGCGCGATGATGATGCGCAACGAGTACCCCGAGCTGCTGCCCGAGGCCGAGCGGGCCGAAGCGCGAAAGCTCGCGGGTCTCGTGCGCGACCCCTCGGAGCTGCTGTGGGAGATCCGCTCGGAGCCGCGCTTCAACACCGACTTCAAGTCGACCCCGGGCGGGCCGGTCGCCTACCACGCCCCCTGCCACCTGCGCGCCCAGCGCGTGGGCTTCAAGGGCCGCGACCTGCTGCGCAAGATCCCGGGCGTCGAGCCGAAGATCACGATGGAGTGCTGCGGCCACGACGGCACCCATGCCATGAAGGTCGAGGGCTTCGAGGCGAGCATCAAGGTGGGGCAGAAGGCCTTCGCCGGGATGAAGGACGCGGGCGCCCTTGTGTGGGCCACCGACTGCCCGCTCGCGGCGCTGCAGTTCCAGCAGCACGCCGGCAAGAAGCCGATGCACCCGATGTCGATCCTGGCGCGCGCCTACCGCGCGGACGGCTTCGCGACGAAGCTCGCGAATGCCAGCCCCGAGCCGGGCGAGGCCAAGCCGACGAACGTAGAGACGGGAACCGCGAAGGAGGACGGCACGAAGTGACGAAGACGGTCGCGCGCGACGAGATCCTGGACTACGTCAGCTACGAGGAGCAGCGGAGTGCGGTCCGCGAAGCCGTGATGCGGACGAAGGCCGTGCGCCGCGTGCACGTGGGCCCGCACCTGACGTTCCTGTTCGAGAACCACGACACGATGCGCTACCAGGTGCTCGAGATGGTCCGCAGCGAGCGGATGGTGAAGGACGCCGACATCCGCCACGAGATCGAGACCTACAACGAGCTGCTCGGCGGCAACGGCGAGCTCGGGGCCACGCTGCTCGTGGAGCTCGACGACCCTGTGCTGCGGGCCGAGAAGCTCAGCCAGTGGCTGGCGCTGCCGAAGCACCTGTACGCGAAGCGAGCCGACGGGAAGAAGGCGTACGCGCGCTTCGACGAGCGGCAGGTGGGCGAGACGCGCGTCTCGTCGGTGCAGTACCTGAAGTTCGAGGTGGGGGACCAGGCACCCGTCGCGATCGGCTGCGACCATCCCGACCCCGAGCTCCGGCACGAGACGCAGCTCACGGCCGAGCAGCGCCAGGCGCTGCAGCGCGACATCGACGAGTAAGGGCCCGGCGCGGAGCTCACTCCCGGACGACGACGAGGTCCCACGGTCCGAGCGCGAGGCGCTGGCCGGCTGCCACGGGCTGCTGCGACAAGAGCTCGGTTCCGGCCCCGTGTGCGTACGCGAACGACTGCGGCTCGCCCGAGTAGTTGAGGTAGAAGCGGATCGCCTTCCCGTCGCGCCCCATGGCGTGCCGCGCCCGCAGCTTCGCCGGCAGCCCCGGCTCGGGGACGATGCCCGCCTGCTTCAGCACGTCGCCCACGACCGTCTGCTGCAGCGCGTCCGTGAGGATGGTGCCCTGGTAGGTGACGCTGCCCTTCCCGAAGGCGTTGCGGGTGAGCGCCGGGTACTTCCCGAAGAAGGGGTGGTCATAGAAGGCAAGCGGCTTCGCCGTCTCGGGCAGGACCATGTCCACCCACACCGAGGCCTGGTTCTGCGGGCCCGCGCCAAACGGGTCGCCCCGGAGCGCGAGCGGCTCCTTGAGGCTCGAGAACTCCTGGTACGAGAGGCCGCACGCCTCGCGCAGGGGGCCCGGCGCCCGCGTCCAGCGCACGGTGTTCCACTCGTTCGTGAAGCCGCTCTTGAGCGTCAGCAGGACGTGGCCGCCGGCCTTCGCGAAGTCCGCGATCGTCTGCAGCAGCGCGTCGCTCGCCACGTAGAGGGGCGGTACCAGCAGCACGTCGTAACCCGTGAAGTCCGGCTCCTCCGCGAACACGAAGTCGGCGCCGACGTTCAGGTCGTAGAGCGCCTTGTGCAGCTGGTCCTCGACGCTCGCGTAGTTCGCCTTGTCCCTGCCGCGCTCGTCCCTCCCGGTCTCCGCGATGGGCATGAACTGCAGGCCCCAGTGCGAATCGACGCTGTGCAGGATGGCGACGCGGTTCCTCGACGTCATGCCCGCGAGCTGGGGCCCGACGCGCCGGAGCTCTCCGCCGATGCGGGTCGCCTCCTCGTAGACGCGGTTCGGCTCCAGGTCGTGGCCGAGCAGCCCCTTCCAGTACGTCTCCTGCCCATAGTGCAGCGAGTGCCAGTGCCAGTACTCGACCATGTGGGCGCCGCTCGCCACGTGCGCCCAGGCCTGGAGCCGCAGCTGCCCGTCGTACGGGGGGAACTGGCCTTTCGCGTCCCAGCCGATCGTCTGCGCGTTCGTCTCGGTGACGAAGTAGGGCGCGCGCTTCATCGAGCGCGTGAAATCGCCCATGAAGCTGATCCACCAGCCGTCGAGACGCTCCTGCGTGTCGTGGTACGGGTTGATCGACGCCACGTCGAGGAACTTCGAGATCTGCTGCGAGTCGACGGCGTGCCGCGTGGCCCCGTGGAAGTCCTGGGTCACCCACTGCCGCGCGGGGGCGTACTCGCGGACCAGCTTCGCCTGCCAGCCGAGGAAGTCGGTGACGAGCGAGCGCTGGTAGCGCTCCCACTCGAGCTTCCAGCCCGGGTTCAGGATGCCGTCGCGCGGGGGCAGCTCGTCCCAGCTGCCGAGGAGCTGGCCCCAGTACACGAGCCCCCACGCCTGGTTGAGGGCATCCACCGTGCCGAACTTCCGCTTCAGCCACTCCTTGAAGCCGGCCTGGACGTTGGGTCCGGCGGTGCCGTAGGCGCCGGTCTCGTTGTCGATCTGCCAGCCGATGACGCCGGGGTGCTTCGCGTAGCGCTCGGCGATCTTCCGGATCACCCGCTCGCAGTACTGCCGGTAGACCGGGTGCGAGATGTCCATGTTCTGGCGCATCCCGTAGAACTCGCGCGGCGTGCGCACCTGGCCGAGCGGGACCACCATGACCTCGGGGTGCTTCGCGTAGAGCCAGGGCGGGACCGAGTAGGTGGGGGTACCCATCACGACCTGGATCCCGGCCGCGTGCATCGCGTCCACCACACGGTCCATCCAGGCGAACTGGAACTCGCCCTCGCGCGGCTCCCAGCTCGTCCAGGTGGACTCGCCCACCCGCACGACGCTGATCGCGGCCCGCTTCATCAGCTCGACGTCCTTGTCGAGCCGCTCGTAGGGCATGTACTCGTGGTAGTAGGCGGCGCCATAGAGGATCGTGTCGGGCGCCAGCGCCGGCCGCGGCGCGACATCGGCGGACGTAGCCCGGCCGGCGGCGACGAGCGAGAGCACGGCGAGAACGACGAGGGCGCGGTTTCGACGGGTCATGGGCAGACCTCCGCTGGTGGCCGGGAGTCTAATCCCGGCGTCCCGGGCCGCGCATGAAGCAGATGTGTTTGCCGAGAATGGCCGATCCGGGACGCCTCGGGCGATCCCGGCTCGTATTGAAGAATCTCGTCCCGGCCGCCCACGAGGAGTGCCCGCGTGTGGCCAGAAGCTTCCGGAATCACCGCGAGCCCGCCGTACTGGTTCTCGAGAAGCTCGTGGTAGACCAGAGTCCCCTCGGCATCGAAGACATGGAGTGCCGTGCGCGGGTGGCTGTAGAGGCGCGTACTGAACACGAGGTAGCTCTCACTGCGCCCGGGGAACCGCAACACCGCCGAGCGTGCGGGGACGAAGAGCAGCTGGTTTTCGAGAGAGGGCGCTATGAGCTGGATGACTCGCGCGCCGTCGAGCGTGAACAGGTTGAGCGTTTGCCAGAACGTCTGTAGATAGACCCGCTCCGCTGTCAGCTCCGGCCACACGAAGCTGTCGAGGAAGTTGAGCACCGGAGCTCCGGGCTTGTGACGCGAGATCTCTCTCCCCGTGAGATCGAGCAGGACCAGGTCCTTGTCCAAGATCGTGTAGAAGATCCGCGCACCCGAGGGGTGCTTCTCTTTCACGAAGTACGCGGCGCGCACCGGGTCGGGTGCGTCGATCCTGCGCAGGACGGAGCCGTCGTCGTCCAGCAACTCGAGCCCCGGCGTGTCGTGCGCCCAGAGGACGTACTCGGGAAGCGCGTCCGCATCGATGTTGCCCGCCGAAACCGCTCGATACTCCCCAGACCAGGGGCGGCGCCAGAGAACCCTCCCCGACTCCGAGATGGCCTTGATCTCGTCCCATCCGGCCTCGTCCACGACGAGCCAGCGATCGCTGCCCGGACCAGGCGTGAGGATCTTCGGATGTCGCATGCGTCTCGGAAAACGACGGAGGCCGAGCGGCCGGCCGGAGAGATCGAACGTGCGGCTCTTCTCGCAGTCGACGACCAGGACCTCTTGTCCGGGGGAAGGATCGAAGTCCCCGACCGCTATGTCAGTCACGCTCGAACAGTTGGTTGCGTGGCGGGCAAACACCGATCGGCGCAAGCCAATCCGATCCTGGAGCACCTTCACCTCGCGGAGGTGTTCGGGCATGATGCCCTGCACCTCCGATGCATGCTGCATCAAGTAGTTCTCGCGTGAGATACCCTTCCCCTCCCGGATCTCCGCGAGTGCGGCCTCTACCAACTCGCCGAGGGTCGCGCCGACGTCGGCGATCGCGCCGCCTCGATAGTCCCGGATACGCCCGTCGGCACCGATCACGACGGTCGTGGGAAAGCCTTGAACACCGTACAGGCGACTGACTTCTCCGGGATCGATTGCCACGGGGTAGGTCACGCGGAGCCGTTCCACGAAAGCGGAAACCTCCGCCTCTGTTTCGTTCGAATCGATGCCGAGCACGCTGACCGGGCGGCCAGCATGACGCTCGGAAAAGCGCTCGAGCTCTGGCAGCTCGTGCCGACAGGGGCCGCACCACGTAGCGAAGAAATTGATGACGAGGACCTCCTTGCCGACCCGGTCAGAGAGCGCCAGGCTCTCCCCGCGCATCGTTTCGAGGCGGAAGTCGGGTGCGAGCCGGCCCACCCATTCCTTGTGGCTGCGGCCGCTCGAAACCAGAGACCCGAGAAACGCCAGGGCCGCCACTGCAGCGGCCAGGAGACCGCCCGCTGCCGAATAGATGACGTAGGGAAGAGGGTTC
>Ga0214472_10005057_pt1 | contig 13864 bp, 12 predicted proteins | sample RVTome_6_FD_207662 | JGI IMG/M metagenome (GOLD analysis project Ga0214472, IMG submission 207662) | Soil microbial communities from uranium-contaminated site in the Upper Colorado River Basin, Wyoming, United States - RVT140D175 | ecosystem: Environmental > Terrestrial > Soil > Contaminated >... | reverse complement strand
GGTCGGATCTGCAGGGTTCCCAAGGGACGGCCTCCGAAGTTCGGTATGAGCCGCCTTTTGTACTACCTGCAGGCTAACGCGTCAATGCGAGACGAGTGCGGGGTGAGTGCGGGGTGGACCTTCCGCCTTCGCTGAAGCTACGGCGGACCACCGGGACGGTCCGCGCAGCGGACCGTCTGGCCAGCACTGGCTAGTCGGGTCGCTATGCGACCCGACCTTGGCGGAGGCGGGAACCGGGCAGCGAGAACGTCAGAAGCGTGAACGACTAAGATTGGTCATGCCGTTTTCGTCGCTCAAGCTCAACCCAGCTCTACTCAAGGCTATTCGCGAACTGGGCTTCGCGCGCCCGACGCCGATCCAGGCCGAGGCGATTCCGCCTGGCCTGGCCGGGCGCGACGTTCTGGCGTGCGCGATGACCGGCAGCGGCAAGACAGCGGCGTTCCTGCTGCCGATCCTCCACCAGTTGATCGACCGGCCGCGGCGGACGACGCGCGGGCTGGTGATCACGCCCACGCGTGAGCTGGCCGCGCAGATTGTCGAGGACCTGAATGCGCTCGCCGTGCACACGCCGGTCACCGGGGCGGCGGTGTACGGCGGCGTCGGCATGGGTCCGCAGGAACATGCCTTCCGGAGCGGCGTCGACGTGATCGTGGCCACGCCCGGACGGCTGCTGGATCATTTCCGGTCGTCGTACGCGAAGCTCGATGGCGTCGAATATCTCGTGCTGGACGAGGCCGACCGGATGCTCGACATGGGCTTCCTGCCCGACATCAAGCGTGTCCTGCGCCACATCCCGGTGCGCCGCCAGACGCTGCTGTTCAGCGCGACGATGCCGCCGCCGATCGCGAAGCTGGCGTCGGAGATGCTGAAGAACCCGGTGCAGATCAACATGCAGCGGCAGTCAGCGCCGGCGGTGGGCATTGCGCAGGCCGTCTACCCGGTGCCGCAGGACCTGAAAGGGCCCCTCCTGGTGCAGCTCCTCGAGCGGGGCATTCTCAAGGAAGCGCTCGTGTTCACGCGCACCAAGCATCGCGCCAACCGGCTGGCGGACCTGCTGGTGCGGCACCGCCTGAACGCCGCGCGCATCCACGGCAACCGATCGCAGGCGCAGCGGACCGAGGCGCTGGCCGGCTTCAAGAACGGGAAGTATCGCGTGCTGGTCGCCACCGACATTGCCGCCCGCGGGATCGATGTCGAAGCCCTCAGCCACGTGGTGAACTTCGACGTGCCCGCCGTCCCGGACGACTACATTCACCGGGTTGGCCGCACCGGGCGCGCCGAGCTCACAGGCGACGCGTTCACCTTCGTGGCGCCAGACGAGGAAGGCGACCTGAGGGCCATCGAGCGGGCCATCGGGAAGTCGCTGCCGCGCGTGACGCTGCCCGATTTCGACTACCGCGCGAAGCCGCAGGGCCGGCTGGAGATTCCGATCGCCGAACGGATTGCCGCCATCCGCGCGCGCAAAGCAGAGGAACGTGCCAGGGCAAAGGCGAAGACGCACCGCCGCACTCCGGCACCGTCGCACCCCCGCACCCCTGCACCTTCGCACCCTGCTCGTCGATTCCGACCTCGACAGAACGCCCGCCGGCGTCATCCCTGAGCGAAAAACGTTCCCGCTGGGCTCGCTCCGCGCTCTGCCGTTTGCGCGGATGGTACGGGCGATGCTCACAGTAACCCGGGGAGTAGTGCTACTCATCAGGAGGACTGTGATGCTGCAGAGATGTGCCGCCGTTCTGGCTGCCGGGATCATGACCGTCGCGTGCGCCCAGACCGATGCGGGAATTACGACCAACGTGAAAACAAAGCTCGCGGCCGACGACACGGTGAAGGCGTATCAGGTGGACGTCGACACGCGCAACGGTGTTGTCACTCTCAGTGGAGCCGTCGAGACCGCGGTGGCCAAGGATCAGGCGATCCGGATCGCGCGCGAGACCGATGGCGTGCGCGACGTCATCGATCAGATTCGCGTGGATGAGGCCGCCGCAACGGCGGGCGTGGATGTGGACGTCGATGTTGACGATGGCCTCGAACGCCGGGCGGACCGCGCGGCCGACGAGCTGAAGCAGGAAGGCCGCCAGGCGGCCGACACGATCGGCGACGCGGCCGATCGCACTGGCGCCGCCATCACCGACGCCGCCATCACCTCGGCGGTGAAGGCGAAGCTCCTGGCCGACACTACGGTGAGCGGACTGAAGATCGACGTCGACACGAGCGGCGGGATGGTGACGCTGAACGGCACCGTGTCGTCGCGCGCCGAAGCGGATCGCGCCATGATGCTGGCCCGCAACACCGACGGCGTCAGGGGTGTGCACAGCAACCTGAAGATCGGAGGATAACCCTTCGCAACCGCGCGATGGTGCGGCGGTGCGATGGAGCACCGTCGCACGTCGCACCCGCACGTCGCACCCCCGCACCTTCGCACTTCCGCACCGATCGTGTTACAGATAGTGCGTGTCGAATCCGCCCGGCCAGAAACTCTGCGACAGTATCCTCGACGCCATCGGCAACACCCCGATGGTGCGCATCAACGCGATCACCAAGGGCGTGGTCGACGCCGCGGTGTTCGCCAAGATCGAGACCTTCAATCCGGGCAACTCGATCAAGGATCGGATGGCCGTCCGGATGATCGAGGACGCCGAGAAGGCGGGGCTGCTGAAGCCGGGCGGCACGATCATCGAGGGCACGTCGGGCAATACCGGCATGGGGCTCGCGATTGCCGCGGTGGTCAAGGGTTACAAGTGCATCTTCACGACGACCGACAAGCAATCGAAGGAAAAGATCGACGCGCTGAAGGCCTTCGGCGCGGAGGTCATCGTCTGTCCTACCGACGTCGACCCTGAGGATCCGCGGTCGTACTATGCGGTCTCGTCGCGCCTCCAGCGGGAGATCGCCAATTCCTGGAAGGCCGACCAGTACGACAACCTGTCCAACACGGCCGCGCATTACGAGCAGACCGGGCCCGAGATCTGGGACCAGACCGGCGGGCGCGTGACGCACTTCGTCTCGGGCGTCGGCACCGGCGGCACCATCACCGGCGTCGGCCGTTACCTCAAGGAGCGGAACCCGAAGATCAAGGTCTGGGGCATCGACACCTACGGATCGGTGTTCAAGAAGTACAAGGAAACCGGGATCTTCGACAAGAACGAGATCTATCCGTACATCACCGAGGGGATCGGCGAGGACTTCCTGCCCGCCAACGTCGACTTCAGCATCATCGACCACTTCGAGAAGGTCACCGACAAGGACGCCGCCATCATGACGCGCCGCATTACGCGCGAGGAGGGCATCTTTGCCGGCAACTCCGCCGGCTCGGCCATGGCGGGCCTGCTGCAGCTCAAGGATCACTTCAGCAGGGACGACGTGGTGGTGGTCGTCTTTCACGACCACGGATCGCGCTACCTCGCGAAGATGTACAGCGACGAATGGATGCGGGCGAAGGGGTTCCTCGAGGTCACCGGCATGACCGCGCGGGATCTGGTGGCGCTGAAAGTGTCCGGGGAGCTCTACGCGCTCGAGGCCGCGCACCCCGTCGAGGAGGCCATTCGCGTGATGAGCGACCACGACTTCTCGCAGATTTCGGTGACGCGCGACGGCCGCGTCATCGGATCGCTCAACGAGTCGCACCTGTACAACGAGTTCATCAGGGACCCCGAGATCAAGCGGAAGCCGCTGGAAGCCATCATGCAGCCGGCGTTTCCGTTCGCCGACATCTCGACGCCGGTCGAACTGCTCTCGACGATGATTACGCCGGAGAACCCGGCCATCCTCGTTCGCGACTTCAAGACCGAGAAGACCTTCATCATTACGCGGTCCGACATCATTCGCGTGCTGATGTAGCCGCGCGCGTCTTTCACCGTCACGGGCCACAGAGACACGGAGGTACGGAGAGGTGGGGGCCATCAGGCCGCCTCTTTTTTCATCATGCCGACGAGATTCATCAGCGTCGCCTTCGCGTCACCGAACACCATCATCGTGTTCTTCAGGTAGAACAGCTCATTGTCTTCTCCGGCAAAGCCGGGATTGAGACTCCTCTTGCAGACCATCACGGTGCGGGCCTTGTCGGCATTCAGGATGGGCATCCCGTACAGGGGGCTGTTCTTCTTGTATCGCGCAGCCGGGTTGACGACGTCGTTCGCGCCGACAATCATGGCCACGTCCGTATTCTGGAAATCGTCGTTGATCCGGTCCATTTCAAGGAGCAGGTCGTAGGACACGTTCGCTTCGGCCAGCAAGACGTTCATGTGGCCCGGCATGCGCCCGGCGACGGGGTGAATCGCGTAACGCACGTTCACGCCGCGCTTGATGAGGATCGACGCGAGCTCGTGAAGCACGTGCTGTGCCTGTGCCACGGCCAGACCGTATCCCGGAACGATGATGACGGACTGGGCATGCTCGAGTACGTACGACACGTCCTCCGGCGTGTACCGGATGACCGTCTTTTGCTCCGTCGCCGCCTCCTCCGGTGAATAGTCCGCCCCCACACCCGCGAAGAGCACGTTGGCCAGGGAACGATTCATCGCCTTGCACATGATATTGGTCAGGATGAGACCGGAGGTGCCGACGAGCGTTCCGCTGATGATCAGGACGTTGTTGTTCAGCACGAATCCCGTCATCGCGCCCGCCAGACCGGAGTACGAGTTCATCAGCGAGATCACGACGGGCATGTCCGCGCCGCCGACGGGGATGACGCTCGTCACGCCGAGCACGGTGGCGAGACCGATGACGAGCAGCGGGATGTACCACAGGGACGGATCGTAGACAAGGACACCGCTGAGCGCGAGCGCTGCGAACAGGAGGACGGCGTTGGTCTGCTTCTGCATCGGATAGAGGATCGGCGCGCTCCGGATGACGCCATGGAGCTTTGCCGATGCGACCAGGCTTCCGAAGAACGTCACGGTGCCGATCAGCACGCTGAGGGCGATCGTCGCAATCACCACGGTGTCGACGTCGCTCGCCGTGAACACGTCGATCGCGGCGTCCCCGGAGAGCCGGAGATACTCCGCGTAGGCGACGAGGGTCGAGGCCGCCCCTCCGAATCCGTTCAACAGGCCGACCATCTGTGGCATGCCCGTCATTTGCACCCTGGTGGCGAGGAGTACGCCGACACATCCGCCAATGACCAGTCCGATAATGATGTACGTGAAGTCGAGGATTCGCTGGTCGGTCAGCGTGACCACGATGGCCAGGAGCATGCCGAAGGCCGCATACAGGTTGCCCCGCCGCGCCGTGCGCGCGGAGCTGAGCATCTTCAACCCGAGAATGAAACAGACGGCGGAAGCGAGATAGGCGATCGCGATGGACGTGTTCACGATGCTGCGCCCTGCCGCCCGCGGTCCTTCTTGAACATCTTGAGCATGCGGTCCGTCACCAGGAAGCCGCCCACGACGTTGATCGTCGCGACGACGACCGCGATCATTCCGAGGATGACGCTGGTGCCTCCAAATCCTTCTCCGGCCGCAATCAGGGAGCCGACGAGCGTGATGCCGGAGATCGCATTCGAACCGGACATGAGGGGGGTGTGCAGCAGAGGAGGCACCTTGCTGATAATCTCCACCCCGACGAACGTCGCGAGCACAAAAACGTAGATTGAGATGATCAGTGCGTCTGACATGTCTTGGTTATCTTCCTTGTTCCACGAGGGCGCGTACGGCGTCGTTCACGATCGCTCCGTGTCGCGTCAGGCAGGCGGCTTTGAGGATCTCCTCGTCGGGTTCCGTCGGAGTGTCGGCCTTCGGGTACATATGCTTCAGCAGGTTGTAGATGTTGCGGGAATACAGCTGGCTCGCGTCAATCGGCACAGTGGCCGGAACGTTGACGGCGCCGATAATCGTGATGCCATGACGGATGATGGTCTTGCCCGTTTCGGTGAGCTCGCAGTTGCCACCCGATTCGGACGCGAGATCGACGATGACGCCCCCACGTGGCATGAGCGTGACCATATCGGACGTAATCAGGATCGGGGCCTTCTGGCCGAACACCTGGGCGGTCGTGATGACGACGTGGACCTTCGGGAGCCGTGATGCGATGGCTTCCTGCTCCTTCTCGAGAAACTCGGCTGAGAGCTCCTTCGCGTATCCTCCGGCTGTTTCGACGTCTTCCTTCGGAAGCTCCATGTCGACGAACGTGGCGCCCAGGCTCCTGACCTGTTCGGCGACCGCGGGACGCGGGTCGAATGCTTCGACCTTGGCACCAAGACGTTTGGCCGTCGCGATGGCCTGGAGTCCGGCGACGCCGGCGCCAAGGACGAGCACGGTGGCGGGAGGGACGGTCCCCGCCGCGGTCATGAGGAGAGGAAACATCTTTCCGGTGGCCTGGGCGGCGATGAGGACGGCCCGGTATCCTGTCACTGTCGCCATCGAGGACAGCGCATCCATGCTCTGGGCACGGCTGATACGGGGCACGTACTCCACGGCAAAGGCCGTCACCGACTGCTGTGCGAGGGATCGCACGATTGCAGGGTGTGAAGCGGGGGACAGAAAACCGAGGTAGATCGAGCCGCTCCTCATAGAGGCGACCTCGTGTGCGGAAGGAGGATGCACTTTGACCAGGAGCTCTGCCCTCCCGAAAACAGCGGCCGCATCCGGGACGATCGTGGCCCCCGCGGCTTCGTACTGATCGTCCGAGAAGGATGCAGATTCTCCCGCTCCTTTCTGCACGACGACCGAATGCTTGTCCCGAACGAGTTGACCGACATTCTGCGGAATCAGCGCGACGCGGGTCTCGCCCGGGAGTGTTTCCTTCACCACTCCAATCACTGGCATGCAGACTCCCTGACGAAGCTCAACAATGAGAGATCGAATCTATCGGAAAGTGTTGGGAAGCGCAAAGAATGGCTGAATTGAAGGTAGGAACCGCTATCGATCAACGAAAGCTCTCTCCCGTGTTGATGCTTTTTCGCTTGACGCCACAAAGCGGAAACCCCTTCCCAGATTATGTGCCCGGTCAGTACATCGCCTTGCGCCGGGATCGATGCCGGCTGACGAAGCGCGTCGTCGAGTCGGAGGGTCGAGTGCGGTACGTGCCGGATCTGGATGAATCCGGTCAGCCGAAGCTCGGTCCCGTGACACACTCGTACTCGATCGCCTCAGCGCCGTTCGAGACCCAGGAGCACGGCTATCTCGAGTTCTACGTCGTCCTCGAAAAGGATGAGTACGGGACGCTGGGCCGCTTGAGCGATTCCTTTTTCGAGATGAGCCCTCCCGCGGACGACAAGGTCACGTACGTCGATCGGATCACAGGGAATTTTACGCTCGACAAGAGAGCCAACGGTTTTGGCAGCGTCTTGCTGGTTGGAACCGGGACAGGGGTGGCACCATTCGTGTCGATGATCAAGCAACTCCATCATGAGGCGTGCCGGGGAGGTGTGGGCCCGGTCCAGTACGCTTTACTTCACACGAATCGGACGTACGAAGAACTGGCGTACCACCAGGAGCTCCTTGAAATCGAGGCATCCCAACGTTTCGATTTCGTCTACGTCGCTTCGGTGAGCCGGCCGGCGGGGCGGGATGTCAACGATCCTCGGCTGGGGCGAGGACGGGCGAATAATCTGCTCCGGCACATATTCGGCATGCCCATGAAGGAAGAGCAGGACGTGGAGACGGTGATCGCGAGAGGCGCGGACGCATCGCGAGCAAAGGCCGCACTCGCCAAGGCCGTGGCGCCGGCGCTGCCAGGCCACGTCTCCCGGAGCGAACTGGTGAAGAGGTTCGGTTCGTCTCGCTCGGTGCTCCTCACCTGCGGCAATCCTTCCTCAATGGAGGATATCAAGTACGTCGCCGACACCCATCGCCTCCCCTTCGAAAAGGAAGACTGGTAAAGAGTCGGATCGCCGGACGATCGCTCGGTCTCCCGCAGGCTTAGCTCTCCGGTCCCGGAGGCCGCAAGGCCGCCGTCCACCCAGTGCCTCGGTGCCGGCTCCGAACGTGTCGCAGGCCTCGACACGGCCCGATTCCATACCGCGCCGCAGCCATCGCACGCGATCCTCGGACGACCCGTGTGTAAACGACTCCGGGACCACGCGTCCCTGTGGCGAGCCGCTGCACGGCGGGTGCCGCCGAAACGGCTCAGATATGATCGGGCCTCCATGAATCTCGCCCTCGAAGACAAAGTGGCCATCGTGACCGGCTCGAGCCGCGGGCTTGGACTGGCCGCCGCCCGATCGCTTGCGGCGGAAGGATGCCGCGTCTGTATCTGTGCGCGCGGTGAAGCCCGTCTGCAGGACGCCGCCAATGATGTCGCGGCGGCGGCGGGAGACGCGGGGAAGGTCATCTCCGTCGTTGCGGACGTGACGCAGGCCGAGGGCGTGCAGTCAGTGGTCGATCGGGCCGTTTCGGCATTCGGAGGTCTCGACATCCTTGTGAACAACGTCGGGCTGGGCGCCGGTGGCGGTCTTCTCGATACGTCGGACGAACAGTGGCAGGAAGCGTTCGATCACACGGTGCTGCCGGCCGTGCGGGCCTCGAGGCATGCCGTGCCGCACATGCAGCGTCGCGGGGGTGGCGTGATCGTCATCATTGCGTCGATCTTCGGCCGCGAAGCCGGCGGACGCATGGCTTACAACGCGGTGAAGGCGGCCGAAATCAGTCTGGCGAAGTCGCTCGCCCAGCAACTGGCCTCGTCCAACATCCGCGTGAACAGCGTGTCGCCCGGGTCGATCCTGTTCGAAGGCGGATCCTGGTGGCGCCGGCAGCAGGCGGATCCGGCGGGCATCGCCGAGTTCGTGAAGCGCGAGCTGCCGTTCGGGCGATTCGGCCGGCCGGAAGAAGTCGGCGATGTCGTGGCGTTCCTCTGTTCCGACCGCGCGAGCTGGATCAGCGGCTCCTCGATTGTCGTGGACGGCTGTCAGAGCCGGTCGTTCTGAACCACGAAGTCCACGAAGCCCACCAAGCCTGTAAGAAACAGGCTCTGCGAACGACTACCTGGTCAGATGGCCGAGGCGCCCGGATCCGGTGGACTCGCCGCTCGGGACGTCCTGTATGAGCAGGCGGCGAGCGAGTTCGGCGGCGCGCTTCAGCGGCTGGCGGGGGCCTATGAAGCCGACCCGGACCGGCGGCAGGATCTGCTCCAGGACATTCATATCGCGTTGTGGCGAAGCTTTGCGACATTCGATGGGCGGGGTTCTCGCGGATTCTGTGGAACCACCCGCACGTCCTCGCGCGTGCCGGAGCAGCGTTAACAATCCTCGCGACCTTTTATGTCGTCTATCGGATCCACAAATACGCCTCCGTCTCCGCCATGCCCGAGAACCTGGCGCTGACGACCTGCCGCGATTTCCATCGCAGCCAGCTTGCTCGGCAGCGTGACCTGCTGCGAAGTATCTGGACGTGGTACCTGCTTCCGTTCGTGCCGGGCTTGCTGTTTCTGTTCATTGGGCGCGCTGCCGCGGATCCCGGCGGCGCATCGCGAGTGGCCTTGTCCGCGATTGTTGGTGTGCTGATGTTTCTCGGGATCGGGTGGCTTAACGAGCGAGCGGCCCGGGGACTCGACCGGGAAATCGAAATGCTGGACGCAGCGAGTTAGGTCTTCGGGGCAAACATGAGGAGATACACAGGCACGCCCGCGAGGACGATCGCAAACGTGACACCTGTCCACACCGGGTCGGCGATCAGCGCGTTGCCTACGAGGCAGATCACCGCGGCGACGAATATTGCCGGAACGAACGGGTAGCCCGGCACTTTGTACGGCCGCGGCAGGTCGGGCCTCTTGCGGCGGAGACGATAGAGGCCCGCGATGGCCAATCCGTAGAACGGCCAGATCGTCAGCACGAAGGTGTCGGCGAGCTGTTCGAATGTGCGGGTCAGCACGAAGAACACGCCGAGAGCCGCCGACAACGCGATGGCGACGTGCGGCGTGCCGTACCGCGGATGCACGCTGGCGACCGTGCGGAAGAACAGCCGATCGTCGGCCATCGCAAAGAAGATCCGGGGCGCGGACAGCATGATCGCAATCAGGGCGCCGAACGTGGAAATCGTCACGACGACGGAGACGAACGCGACGCCGGCCTGGCCGAAGAGCGCCTGCATCGTGTCGGCTGCAATGAGGGGCGAGGCCGCGATTCTTTCAACAGGAGTCACGTACAGGTACGCCACGTTCGCCGCGACGTAGATGCCGATGATCGCCAGCGTGCCGGCGACGATCGCGCGTGGCAGCGTGCGCTGCGGATCCCTGACTTCCCCCGCCACGAACGACACGTCTGCGAAGCCGTCGTAGGCCCAGAGCACAGAAATGAGGGCGAGGCCGACCATTCCCGCGTCCACCGGGCCGGCGGAGGCCGCAAAGTTGCCGGCCGACGCACCGGCGCCGCCTCCCAGCGCGAACGACGCCAGCACGAGCAAAGCCAGCGCGCCGAACTTCGCGACGCTGGATGCCCCGGCGACCATCGCGCCCAGTTGCACGCCGCGGATATTGACGATCGCCGCTGCGATGATCGCAGCGGCCGCCACGTAACCGGTTGCTGTGGCGTACACGGAAGGGTCGTAGCCGATCGACCGCAACAGGTACTCGCTGAAGACTGTTGAGATGGCACCGTTGGCTGAAGCCCTGATCAGGACGAGCTCGGACCAGCCGAAGAGAAAGCCGGCGAGTCGTCCCCATCCTTCGCGCAGGTAAACATACCAGCCGCCCGTGTGGGGCAGCGAGGCCGCCAGCTCGGCGACCGAGAGTGCGCCGGCGAGTGAAATCAGTCCTCCCGCGAGCCACACACCGAGCATGAGCGTGGGATCGGGCACGCGCGACGCGATGGATGCCGGCGTTCTGAAAATGCCCGAACCGATCGTGACGCCGATGACGATGCCGATCGCCGCCCAGAAGCCGAGCCGTCGCGCGAGCTGAGCACTGGAGTGCGCGCTGGTTTGCATGGGGCGCCTAAGGGTAGCTGAGTAGCCGGGTGGCTAGGTAGCCTGCCCCCCAAGGAGGAAACAGTGGCGGTTGCATCACTCGAGCATCAATGGCATGACCACGGGGAGACCGAAACACCGCGCGGGTCGCGCGTCAATGTTGGACGGACGGAGCGGTGGTTGTCGATGGTCGCCGGCGGCGCGCTGGCCGCATATGGGTTGAAGCGGCGTGCTCTTCCGGGCGGCACCGCGGCGTTGGCAGGCGCGGCGCTGCTGTATCGCGGCGCTACAGGTCACTGTGATTTGTATCAGGCGCTCGGCATCAACCACGCGGGGCGTCGTGGCACCGGAACGATTGCGGATCAGGGATCGGACACCCGCCAGCAGCTCGGCGGCAGCGCCGGGATCCACGTGGAAGAGTCGATCACGATCCATAAGCCCGTCGACCAGGTCTATCGCTTCTGGCGGAACTTCGAAAACCTGCCGAAGTTCATGAAGCACCTGGACTCCGTGGCCACGCGCGAAGCCGGTGTCTCTCACTGGGCTGCCTGCGGCCCCGCCGGCATGAAGGTGGAGTGGGACGCACGCGTCATCAACGAGATCGACAACAAGCTCATCGCATGGCAGTCGCTCGAGGGATCGATGGTCTCGACGGCCGGCTCCGTCAACTTCCGCGAAATCCCTCAAGGTACCGACGTGCGTGTGCATCTGCAGTACAACCCGCCGGCGGGCAAGCTGGGTGCGGCGGTCGCGCGGCTGTTTGGGGAAGAGCCGAACGTCCAGATCCGCGAGGATCTCCAGCGCTTCAAGCAACTCATGGAAACGGGGAAATCTCTGAAAATCGATTGAACCGCTGAGGCTTTCGCCTTATCATCGTCCGGTCATGTTGCCGGCGATACGGACCAGTGCTGCACAGGACATGGCCCTGCAGACGGTCCTGGATCGCCTCACAGGTGGGGTTCCTGCGCCGCGTGACATGCCGGACGGCTGGGTCACCGCCGTGCGCGTCCTGCCGGCCAGGGCCGCCTCCCACGCCCCGTTCCCTTCAGGCATCGACGACCGGCTGCGCGACGCACTGAAATCGCGCGGCATCGACCAGCTTTATACCCACCAGGCGGTGGCGGTCGAACATGCGCTGACGAGACGGAACGTCGTGATCACCACGCCGACCGCTTCCGGCAAAACGCTCTGCTACAACGCGCCCGTGCTCAGCGCCATTCTTCGCGATCCGTCGACGCGCGCGCTGTACCTGTTTCCCACGAAAGCGCTTGCGCAGGATCAGCTCGCCGAGCTGCACGAGCTATCGGGGGCGCTGTCGGGCGACGACACGTCGATCGGCGCCTTCACATACGACGGCGATACGCCCCAGGATGCGCGCCGGGCGATCCGCGGCCGAGCCCATATCGTGCTCACCAACCCCGACATGATTCACTCGGGGATCCTGCCGCACCATCCGCGCTGGGCGAAGCTGTTCGAGAACCTCCGCTACGTCGTCATCGACGAGCTCCATGCGTATCGCGGCGTCTTCGGCAGCCACCTGACCAATGTGCTGCGCCGGCTGCGGCGGATCTGTCGGCATTACGGCTCGAATCCCACGTTCATCTGCTCGTCGGCCACGATTGCCAACCCGCGCGAGCTGGCTGAATCGCTGGTCGAGCAACCGTTTGAGCTGGTGGCCGAGAACGGCGCGCCCAGTGGCGAAAAGTTCTTCCTCTTCGTCAACCCGCCGGTCGTCAGCCGGCAGCTCGGCATCCGGCGCTCCTATCTGAGCGAGACCCGCCGCGTCGCCGGCGAGTTCCTGAAGCGCGGCCTGCAGTCGATTGTCTTTGCGCAAAGCCGCCTGTCGACCGAGCTCCTGACGACGTATCTGAAAGATGATTTCGAGGGGCCGCCGGGCACGCGCGAGCAGATTCGCGGGTATCGCGGCGGTTACCTGCCGCAGCGGCGCCGCGAAATCGAGAAGGGCCTCCGTGAGGGCAGCGTCCGCGCCGTCGTCTCGACCAATGCACTGGAGCTCGGGATCGATATCGGCGCACTCGATGTGTGCGTGATGGCCGGCTATCCCGGCACGATCGCGGCCACCTGGCAGCGAGCGGGACGCGCCGGGCGCCGCAGCGGCCGGTCGGCCGCCGTGCTCGTGGCGAGCAGCGCCCCGCTCGACCAGTTCGTCGTCAGGAATCCGTCGTGCTTCTTCGACGCGCCGCCGGAGCGGGCGCTGATCAATCCCGACAACCTGCACATCCTGGTGGACCATGTGAAATGCGCCGCGTTCGAGCTGCCGTTCACGACGTCCGAGACGTACGGCCGGCACGACGTGCAGGAGGTGCTCAGCATCCTCGCAGAGAGCGGGCTTGTCCATCACGCCGAGGATCAGTGGCAGTGGACGAGCGAGTCCTACCCCGCAGACGCCGTCAGCCTGCGGTCGATTTCGTCGGACAACTTCGTGGTGGTTGATACCACGCAGGGCGCCGACGTCATCGGTGAGACCAGCTTCACCAGCGGTCCGGCGACGCTCCACGAGAAGGCCATCTACATGGTGGAAGGCGTCCTCTACCAGGTCGAGCGGCTCGACTTCGAGGGGCGCAAGGCCTTCGTCCGGCGGATCGACTGCGACTACTACACCGACGCCATCACCTACACGAAGGTGACGGTGCTCGAGACGTTCGCCGTTGAGGCGGCTGCGTCGCATGGCGAGGTGCACGTGTCGTCCCGCGTTGTAGGCTTCAAGAAGATCAAGTTCTACACGAACGAGAACGTCGGTTCGGGCGAGCTGGACCTGCCAGAGCAGCAGGTGCACACGACGGCGTACTGGCTGACCGTGCCGCGCCCGGTCATGGCGGCGCTGCCGTATACATCCGACGACCGGCGCGACGGGGTCGTGGGCCTGTCGTTCGCGATGCGGCAGGTGGCGCAGCTCCTCCTGATGTGCGATCGGCAGGACATCGGCATCTCGATCGGCGGGGGCGATGAGACGGACGGGAAAATGGGGTGGGGGGGGGGGGTGTTTTTTTTGAAAAAAAACACCCGAC
>Ga0214472_10005056_pt1 | contig 13865 bp, 10 predicted proteins | sample RVTome_6_FD_207662 | JGI IMG/M metagenome (GOLD analysis project Ga0214472, IMG submission 207662) | Soil microbial communities from uranium-contaminated site in the Upper Colorado River Basin, Wyoming, United States - RVT140D175 | ecosystem: Environmental > Terrestrial > Soil > Contaminated >... | reverse complement strand
TGATTTCGAACCAGTTGTAGCGGCCCGGCGCGTTGCGGCCGGAAAAACCCTGCGAAGCCGAAGGCACGCCGATTACCGGTACCGAAGCGCACGGCCCCGGTATGTTTTCGACACTCTCGACATGGGTATGTCCGTGCAGGACCAGTTCGGCGCCGGCCGCCGCGATCGCGCGCCGAAAGTGCCGCGCGCCGACCAGCCGCATGTGCAACCGGTCGGCGCGGTTGATGGGCGGATGGTGGATCAGCACCACGCGACATTGGCCGGCGTCTCGCTCGGCTGCCAGCAGATCCTCGAGCCGCCGCGCTTGCGCCTCGCGAAAATAGCCGGTGGCCAGGAATGGCGCGGACGCGCGCGCCGAATTGCAGCCGATCAATGACAGGCGTCCGAGCCTGCGCAGGACCGGATAGTCGCGCGCGCCGGTGACCGGGTCGCCTTCTAAGCCTTTGGTCCAGTCCTGCCACACTGCGAGGGCACGGCGCAGCGCCCCCGGCACATAGGCATCGTGATTGCCGCACACCGCCAGGACCCGTTCGGCCGGGCCGAGACTTTCGAGCCAGCGCCGCGCCGGCTCCAGTTCCTGCGCCAGCCCGAGATTGATGAGATCGCCGGTAATTGCTACGGCATCCGGGCGCTGCTGCTTCATGTGCTTGACCAGGAGCGTCAAGTCGTCGCCGGATCGATGGCGAGAGCGCCCCAGGCGCCAGTTGGCATAGCCGGTGATGCGCTTGGAAACGAGCTCGCGCATTCGCACCGGCGGTAACGGCCCGAGATGGATGTCGGAAAGATGCGCGAGGCGGAACATGGCCGTTGCGAATAGCCGAGGCGGCCCTTGACGGCAAGAAACGCGGCGGGCCGGTGCGAGCAAAGATGATCAAGGCAGCCCGTCTGCTTGCCGGCGCGCATCTGTTCCGCCGCATTCTTCGCGGCCACACCATCGGCGTGCGCGCCGTCGTCCAGGACGAAGCCGGCGGTCTGCTGCTGGTTCGCCATTCCTATGTCGCCGGCTGGTTCTTTCCGGGCGGCGGCGTCGAACCCGGCGAAACGACGATCGAAGCGCTGGCGCGCGAACTCGACGAGGAGGCCGGATTGCGGCCGGTCGGCGAACCCGGTCTGTTCGGCGTCTACCTCAACCGCAAGCTTGCCGCCCGCGATCATGTCTTGCTCTACCGGGTCGCCGCTTTCGAGCGGATAAGACCATTCGCGCCAAGCCTGGAAATTCGCGAAGCGAAGTTTTTCCCGCTCGATTCGCTGCCCGAAGACGTTTCACGGGGAACGCGCAGCCGAATCGACGAGTTGTTCGCAGGCACGCCTGCCGCGACCGACTGGTGAGTTCAAGCCGCCTTTGCGCCGAGCCTTGCGCGGTCGTGCGGCCGCCACAGATCGATTTCCGGGCCGCCGGGCACGATCCGGTGCGGATTGATCGATTCGTGGCTCTGGTAATAGTGGTTGCGGATGTGGCGGAAGTTCACTGTGTCGGCGATGCCGGGCATCTGGAACAGTTCGCGCAGGTAATTCGACAGGTTCGGATAGTCCTCGATCCTGCGAAGATTGCATTTGAAATGGCCGACATAGACAGGGTCGAACCGGACCAGTGTGGTGAACAAACGCCAATCCGCCTCGGTCAGTCGTTCGCCGCATAAATAGCGATTGGCCGACAGCAGGTCATCGAGCCAGTCGAGGCTTTCGAACAGCGCCTTGAAGGCCTCGTCGTAGGCCTCCTGCCGGGTCGCGAAACCGCAACGATAGACGCCGTTGTTGACGGTCTCGTAGACGCGGCTGTTGATCTCGTCGATTTGCGCCAGCAGTTCCTTCGGCGCGAAATCCGGCGCGGGCTTGGCGATCGACGTGAAGGCCGAGTTGAACATCCGGATGATTTCCGATGATTCGTTGTTTACGATGGTCCGGCGCTTGCGGTCCCACAGCACCGGAACGGTGACACGCCCGGTATAATCGGGTTGGGCGGCTAAGTAGAATTCGCGCAAATGCGTCGCGCCAAGTTCCTCGTCGCGGTTGGCGCCGTCTTCCTCGCGAAACTCCCAGCCACGGCTTCCGAGGAACCAGTGCACGACGGTGACCGGAATGAGTTCTTCGAGATGCTTGAGCTTGCGAAAGATCAGGGTGCGGTGCGCCCACGGGCAGGCGTAGGAAACATAGAGGCGATAGCGCCCGGCTTCCGCTTCGAACCCGCCTTCGCCGCTCGGCCCGGGGCTGCCATCGGCGGTGATCCAGTTACGGAACTGCGATTGCCTGCGCACGAAGCGGCCGCCGGTGGACTTCGTGTCGTACCAGTCCTTCTTCCACTTCCCGTGTTCCAGTGAGCCCATCAGCAAACTCCTTTCCACCCATATGGCCCGAAATTTCGCGATGCGAAGCCCGGAATCGCGAAACAGTTCGTCACCGCTTCATCTTGCGGGCGCAGAAAACCGTTGACGCCGGTTCCAAAACTGTTAGATGCGCGTCGAAACGGCAAATTCCGCGATGCTGGAAGGATATTCGGTTGGCAAGGCGGTCACGGTTTAGGGAGTTGCGACGAAGCGCCAGGGCGCTTGCCTGCGCATCCTGACGTCGGTCTGCCCGAGGCAGGTTTCCGGCGCCAACTTCCCCTTAAAGCCGGAACGACTGCCATGATCCAGTTTACGCTTGCCATACGGCCGATGGCCGAGATCGATCTCGACAAGGTGGAAGCCATGTCGGCCGAGGCGTTCGGCCCGGGCCGTTTTGCGCGCGCGGCATTCCGCCTGCGCGAAGGCGTGGCGCCGGATCTGGGCCTCAGCTTCGTTGCCGTCATGGAAGGCGATTCTGGCGCCAAGGCGGTCGTTGGCTCCGTCATTGTCACGCCGATTGCGATCGGCGGCGAGCCTGCGCTCCTGCTCGGGCCGCTGGTTGTCTCTCCGCAACGCAAGAACCTCGGTATCGGCCGCGAACTGATGAACCGCGCGATCGGCGCGGCGCGCCAGGCCGGCCACAGGCTGATGATTCTTGTTGGCGACGAACCTTATTACGGACGCTTCGGCTTTCGCTGCATCCCGCCGGGTCAGGTGGAAATGCCCGGCCCGGTCGATCCGGCGCGTCTCCTGGCCTGTGAATTGCAGCGGCGCGCGCTCGCCAAGTTCCGCGGCGCTGCCACGAGAGCGATGCAGAAATGCCACGGTTGGGCCGAAATTGCGGCCGCCTGACAAAAACTTGATGAATCTGGTAGATTCGGCAAGTTGACAGTATTCGCGCGGCATAGGTAATCGTGCCCGTGCTGGCGGAGCGTTCGTTCCTGGCATGGTGTGAATACGAAACAGGCAACCAGACGATTTGATGCGGCTGACCATGGACAAGCGAATTCAAAGCGCGACTGCCATCGCTGTGACGGCTTTGGCTACAATGGCCATCGGCATGGCGATGACGTTCGGATGGGCCGGCAAGGCCTTCGCCGAAATCGATGTGGATAGCATCATCACGCTGCCGAACGTCGAGACGATCGAAAGCCCGCAGGTCGAAACGCCGCCTCCTGCGGCGGAGGTGAAAAAGCAAGACGCCGTAACCGAACCGGTCAAACAGCAGGCCGCGCCGAAAAAGGCCGAACAGAAAAAAACCTCCGGCGAGATCAAGAACAAGCGCAAGAAGGAAACGGTCGCCAAGAAGACCAAACCCGAAGCCAAGGAAGAGGCCGCGGTGCGCCGGGAGCCGGTCCCGTTCCTGTTCGGATTGTTCGACGCCCGGATGCCAAAGCCGGCGGAACTCAACGACGAACAGGTCCAAAATGACCAGGCCGCGCTGGCGAGCCTGAAGAAAAAGCCCCCGAAAATCGGCGAGCAATTTCAAAAGGTCACCGTCTCGTTTTCGGGCTATCAGCCCGGCACAATTGTCATCGATTCCAAGAACAAGTTCCTGTATTTCGTCCAGTCGCCGGTCGCAGCGATCCGCTATGGCGTGGCCATCGGCAAGGAGGGCCTGGGTTTCACCGGCAAGGTAGCGGTTGGCGCCAAGCAGCCCTGGCCACGGTGGACGCCTACCAGGGAAATGATCGAGCGCGATCCGAAGCAGTACGCTCAGTACAGGGACGGCATGGATGGTGGCATCACGAATCCACTCGGCGCGCGGGCGATCTATCTCTATCAGGGCAGGCAGGATACCTATCTGCGCATTCACGGCACCAACCAGCCGAATACGATCGGCACGGCATCCTCCAACGGCTGTTTTCGCATGTTGAACGAGCACGTGATCGACTTGTACGACAAGGTAAAGGTCGGCGCGCAGGTGGTCGTGATCTGAAAGGTTTTCGTTCGCAGGGAACGAAATGAGCCGGGCAATGCCCCGGCTATTGTTTTTTGCGATGACTGTAGCCCGCCTGTTGGACGGCGCGCAGGTTTAGCGCCCCTCGCGAGCCCACATCGCCGACAACGCGAGGAGAAGCAGCGCCAGGCCGAGCATTCCGGAAAATAGCGGGATGCGGCTGACATTTCGCAACTTGCTGGCGCCGGTTTCCTCCAGTCCGATCCAGCTCGGCCCGGATGCGGCCGCGCCGGACCGCACCGGCACGATACGCGGAAGCGAACCCGCCGCCGCCCGTCGGACCGAGCCGCGCGCAGCCGCCAGCGCCGGCTCCAGCAGGGCCGTGGTGCTGACGACGTCGCCATATTCGCGCGGATTGGCCGGACCGACATGGACGAGCGCTGTCTGCTCCCCTTCGCGCAGGCGGTAGAGTCCGAAACCGGGCATCTTCGCTTCGGCCCGCCACAGACCCGGCCCGGCGGAGGTCAACGGCAGAGTGATTTCGCTGCCGTCCGGCGCCGTGATCTGGACGTCTCCCGCATCCTGGCCGAGCGACTGGCGCTCGACGCGCAGCGTCTCGCCATCGGCAGCCGCCGACAGCCGCTCCTCGTCGAGTTCGGGCTCCTTCATCAGCCAGTGCGCGCTCCGCCGCAGCAATTGCACATACGGGCCGCCGCCCTCGAAGCCGCGCGCCCAAAGCCAGGCCTGGTCCGAAAGCATCAGCGCAACGCGACCGTCTCCAACCCGGTTGAGCAGCAGCAGCGGTGCGTCGTCCTTGCCGCTCATCAGCGATTCGGTCGCGGATTGCCCGATGCCGACCGAACGGAACCAGCGCCCCCATTGCGGATCGTCCGCGCGCCAGCCGTCGAGGCCGCGCGTCACCGGGTGGCGCAAGCCGGCCTCCGAGATCATCGGCTTGAACGGCGCCTCGACCTTGGAGCCGTCCGGCAGGCCGGGCAGAATTTGCGCAAGCGGCTCGGCGACCGAATCGCCTTCGCCATATTCCGGGCCGGCGGCAACGAGAAGCGCGCCGCCGTCTTCGACGTATCGCGCGATGTTGTCGAAATAGAGCAGCGGCAGCACTGCACGTCGGCGATAGCGGTCGAAGATGATCAGGTCGAACTGGTCAATCTTCTCGACGAACAGTTCGCGCGTCGGAAACGCGATCAGCGACAACTGGTTGATCGGCGTACCGTCCTGCTTGTCCGGCGGGCGCAGAATCGTGAAATGGACGAGGTCGACCGCCGGATCGGATTTCAGCAGGTTGCGCCAGGTGCGTTCGCCGGCATGCGGCTCGCCCGAAATCAGCAGAACCCGCAGGTTTTCGCGGATGCCGTTGACGGTAACGACCGCGACATTGTTGACGGCAGTCACTTCGCCGGGCTCCACCGCCGCGTCGAATTCGAGAATGTTGCGCCCGCCATGCGGCAACTCGAGTTCGAAGCTCTGGGCTACGCCCGGCGCGGCGACCTGCCGGCCGATCTCCTCGCCGTCGAGACGGATGGTCACATCGACCGGCGCATTTCCCGGGATGTTGTTCTGCGCCACGCGGTATTCGACCACGACCGTCTCGCCGACGATCGCGAATTTGGGGGCTTCGACGATGACGACGCGGCGATCGCGATCCGATGCCGACCCGGTAATCAGCGCGTGCACCGGCCAGTGAACGCCGGCCGCCGCCAGGTCGTCGGGAATGTCGTGGACCTGCCCGTCGGTCAGCATGATGGCGCCGGCGATCTGTTCCGGCGGCACGTCGCGCATGGCTGTCGCCATGCCCCGGAAAAGCGCGGTCGATACGTCGGTATTGCGCGAAAGTTCGTCGCCGACCTCGGCTTCGCGCACTTCGAATTCGCCGAGCGTGCTCAGGCGCTGGAGGACTGCTGCACGCAGCGCATCGGTCTCGGCGGCGCGATTGGCAAGCTTCTGGCTGCCGCTGCGGTCGGTGATCAGCGCGACCACGGACTTCAGCGGCTCGCGCTCCTCGACCAGGATCGAAGGATTGAACAGCGCGCAGGTGACGACCGCCCAGGCGGCAAGCCTTACCCAGCTGCCGCGCAAGCCCCGCCACAATCCGTAGGCGACGAGCACGGCGGCGGCAGCCGATATGGCGGCGACCAATAGCCACGGCAGGTCCGGAGCAAAAATCAGGCTGAAGCGCGTCATTGTCCGAGCCGCTCCAGCAGGGCGGGGATGTGCACCTGGTCGGCCTTGTAATTGCCGGTCAGGACATACATCGCGATGTTGACGCCGACGCGATAGGCAATTTCGCGCTGCACCGGATCGGGCGGGACCGTCGGAAACATCGGACGCAGCGATTCGTCGACCGCCCAGGCGCCGGCAAGGTCATTGCCCGTGACCAGGATCGACGAGACGCCGTCGCCGGCGCGCGCCGGGCGTTCGGTCGTTTCCGCCTCGCTTGCCGGTGGCAAGGCCTCGACCCACAATTCGCCGCCGGAATAGCGGCCGGGAAAGCTCGACAACAGGTAGAAGGACTTGGTTATGACGTGGTCCGGCGGCGTCGGTTCGAGTGGCGGGATGTCGAGGTCGGCGAGGATCGCTTGCAGCTTGATTGCCTCCGGCGAACTGGCCGTTCCGCCAAACATGCCGCCGAGCTGGTCGCGCGTGTCGAACAGGATGGTGCCGCCCTGCTTCATATAGGCGTCGATGCGCGCCATCGTCGCCTGGTTCGGCGCCGAGCCTCCGGCGACGATCGGCCAGTAGAGCATGGGATAGAACGCAAGTTCGTCGCTGGCGATATCGACGCCGGCCGGCTCGCCCGGCTCGAGCGCGGTTCTGGCCCCGATGAATTGCGACAGGCCGAAAAGGCCGGCCCTGCTGACCGCGTCAATATTCGCATCGCCGGTCACGACATAGGCAAGCCGAGTGATGAGGGCGCCGGAAAAGTCTGCCGGATCTGCCGGCTGCTGGGCAAACGCCGGATCGGCGGCGGTGGCAAGAAACAGGATCGCTATCGTTCCCGCGACCGCGCCTGCGCGCCGCGGCAGGCGGATGGCGCCCGCGACCCAGAGTACGGCCAGGCAATCGGGGAGCAGGAGGGCCGCCGCGGCGAGCAGCAGCCACGGCCGCAAGGGCGTAGCGCTTCCGGCGGCAATCGGGCGCGACTGCGCGCTGGCGCCGAACTGGGCCAGTTCGATCGGCTGCAGTTCGGGCACGGAAGTAAACAGGTTCAAAGCGACGAACCCGTCCTCGGTGCCGTAAAGGCCCGGCGGGTTTGCGGCGGTAACCGCGTTGACCCGGCCGGGACCGACCGCCAACGGCCTGGTTTCGAAATCGGGCGCGCCGAGCCTGCCGAAACCGTCGAGGACGGAAAGCGGCGGCAGGCTCCCTTCGCCGGTCGGGCCAGCGCCGCCGGCGATCCGGGCTTGTCCGACCACGCGCCGCAACATTTCGACGAAAGTGCCGGAGATTGCGAGGTTCGACCAGCTCGCGTTCGAACTCGTGTGGAACAACACGATCCAACCGGCCTTGCGCGCGGCGGCGCTCACGAGTGGCGTGCCGTCTTCTAGCGTCGCCCAGGTACGCGCCTCGCTCGTTCCGTCTTGCACGGCCAGGACCTGGCGCTGCACGACGACATCGCGCGGCGCCTCGATGCCGAAGAACGGGCTGTTCGGTTCGAACGGCGCGACCGGCTTGGGCGTATCCCAGGAAAGCGCGCCGCCGAGATTGCGATCGCCACCGCGCAACTCGACCGGGAGCAATTCGTCGGCGGAAGCGGCCAGACGCGGCCCGGCGAAGCGGATCAGCATGCCACCGCGTTCGATCCAGTCTGTCAGGCGCTGGACTTCCTCGTTCGGCAAATGGCCGACATCGGCGAGCACGATCGCCGCCACGCCCTGGTTGATCAGCCGGTCGAGCGATTCGGACAGATTGGCGCTGTCGCTTTCGCGAATGTCGCTGAACGGGGCGAGCGCTCGTGAAATGTAATGGAGCGGGCTGAGCAGCGGCTGCGCCAGATCGGTCGACGCCCCGGAAACCAGGCCGACCACGCGCCTGCGGAAGCTGTCGTCCAGCAATTGCACGGCCCCGGCGGAATTGGCGTCGGACATCGCGACCCGCATGACCTGGTTGCGCAATTCGACCGGCTCGGCAAACCGGAACCTCGCGGCCGAACTGCCCGCTTCGAATTCGACAATCTGACGGGCGACCGGGATTCCTTTCGAGTCCAGCGCGACGATCTCGACCGGGCCTTCCTGCGGGCCGGGCCGCACGATCGTGCCGCTCAGCGCCTCCGGATCGTTGCTGACCGCGGCAAGCGCGGCCACGCGGGTGCGTTCCGCGAGATGAATGACCGGGCCACCAGGCACGCGGGCAAGGATCTCGGCGAGTTCGGCGGTGCCATTCCGCGACAATCCGTCCGAAAAGAAATGCGCCGCGCCCGGCATCTGCGCCAGGAAGGCCTCGGCCAACCGCCGCGCGGCATCGCCGTGGCTCGCAAGCAGCGGCTTCGGCTTCATCGCATCGATGCGTCCCAGCGTCGAATCGGCGGCGAGCAATTCGATCGCCGGCGCGCCTTCCGCCGTTGTCGCGATCATGATCGGCCGGTTGGCTTCCCGCGCGCGTTCGATCAGCTCGTTGATCGCGAGCTGGCGTTCTGCCCAGTCCGGGCCCGAGGCCCATCCGTCGTCGATCACGATCAGCACCGGGCCGTCGCCGGTCAGCTGGCCGGATTGCGGATTCCAGACCGGGCCCGACATCGCGAGAATTGCCAGCGCCGCCATGACAAGGCGCAACAGCGTCAGCCACCAAGGACTGCGCGCCGGCGTCTCGTCGCGGCGCACAAGCCGCAGCAGCAACGCGAATGGCGGAAAGATTTCCGTTTGCGGGCGCGGCGGCGTCAGGCGCAACAGCCACCAGATCACCGGCAGCGAGGCGAGCGCCAGCAGGATCATCGGGTTTGTGAATGCGAGCGCGCTCACGCGGCAGCTCCCCGTTCGGCCATCGTCAGCAATAGGTGCAGATTGGTCAGCGCATGCGAGGCCGGCTTGTCGGTATGATGCAGGATGTGGTTCCAGCGCAGCGAATTCGCGATCTTGCGCACGGAATCGACATGCCTGCGGAACAGTTCGCGGTATTCGCTTTCCAGCGTTCCAGCATTGCCCGCGGTGAACTTGGCGCCGGTCTCGGGGTCGGCGAACTCGATGCGGCCGGAGTATGGAAACAGCTCTTCGACAGGGTCCACGATCTGGATGAGGTGGCCCCGTGCGCCGTTCTGCGCGAAGGGTTCGAGGCGCTCGCGCAATGTCTCCGGCTCGCTCAGGAAATCCGAGAAAATCACCAGTTCCGACCAGTTGCGCACGGATTCCGGTGCCGGCAGGCGGTGTTGCGGCGGCAAGGCGAGCAGCGCGGTGCCGAGTTTTTCGGCGGCTTGCCGGCTCAGGATCGGGCGCGTCAGCCCCAGCCAGCCGACCCGCTCGCCGGCGCGTGCCAGCAATTCGGTCAGGGCCAGCGCGATCACCAGGGCGCGCGATTGCTTGGCGACGATCGCATAGCGCGACTTGAACAGCATGGACGGAGATTCATCGACCCACAACCAGACGGTATGGGCCGCCTGCCATTCGCGGTCGCGCACGTAGATATGCTCGTCGCGCGCCGAACGCCGCCAGTCGATGGCCGACATGTTCTCGCCCGCCACATAATGGCGGAATTGCCAGAAATCCTCGCCAATGCCGCGCTTGCGCCGTCCGTGCCAGCCGGTAAACGCGTTCGAGGCGACACGCTGCGCTTCCACCAAGATATCGGGAATGAGAGCGGCGCGTGCGCGCGCCCGCGCCAGAGTCTGGTGGGTCGTCTCGCGCCGGACGGCGACGCCGATCGGGCCGCTCATTCGCACATCCCCGCGGCGAGTGGCCGCTGACGAGGATGGACCGTCGCCATCATCCGATCCGCTTCACGCGTTCGGCGATGACATCGCGCACGTTCACCGGCTTTTCCGCGGCGCGCGCCGAAAACGACAGCTGCATGCGGTGCTGAAGGACCGGCACTGCCAGCGCGATCACATCGTCGATGGAAGGCGCCAGTCGGCCCTGCAACATTGCGCGGGCGCGCGTGGCGAGCATCAGCGCCTGGCTGGCGCGCGGACCGGGACCCCAGTCGATGAAGAGATTCAGCGGATCGTCGATCGCGCCCGGCCGCGCCGAGCGCACCAGTTCCAGGATCGCGTGAACGACGCTCTCGCCGACTGGAATGCGGCGCACCAGTGTCTGCATGTCCAGCAGCCGCTTGCTGTCGAGCACCTTGGCGGCGGCCGATTCCTTGACGCCCGTGGTTTCGAACAGGATCCTGCGTTCCGCTTCCAGCGACGGGTAGCCGACGTCGATCTGCATCAGGAACCGGTCGAGTTGCGCTTCCGGCAGCGGATAGGTTCCTTCCTGTTCCAGCGGGTTTTGCGTCGCCAGAACGTGAAACGGCTCCGGCAGGTCATAGCGTTTTCCGGCAATGGTGACGTGATGTTCCTGCATCGACTGCAGCAGCGCGGCCTGCGTGCGCGGGCTGGCGCGATTGATCTCGTCGGCCATCAGCACCTGGGTGAAGATCGGTCCCTTGATGAATTCGAAGGACCGGCGCCCGCCGCTCTCCTGGCGCAGGACCTCCGAGCCGAGAATGTCGGCGGGCATCAGGTCCGGCGTGAACTGGATACGCTGCTGCGCGATGCCGAGCACGATGCCAAGCGTTTCCACAAGCCGGGTCTTCGCCAGGCCGGGAAGGCCTACCAACAGCGCATGGCCACCCGAAAGGATCGTCACCAGCGACTGCTCGACGACCTCGTCCTGGCCGTAGATGACCTTGCCGACGGCATCGCGCACCCGGGCGAGTTCGCCCAAGGCGGCTTCAGCGGCGGCGACAACCGCTTTCTCCTCCGCTTTTGTCATGGTGCGTTCGATTGCCGACATCTGGAACTCCGTTTTCGCCGGACGCTAGCCCGCCACAGGGGAACAAATAAGGCGGCTGCGACTCACGGACAGCCGACCCCGGTAAATATAGAACAGGAGCCGGGGGTTTGCGCCACGTTTGCCTTGCTAAACACTGCGTGAAGGCTATTTTCGGCCCTGCATCCCAATCTGGCAAGCGCTTGCAAACAAATGAACAGCCGCCCGCAGCGCATCGATTCCGCGCAAACAGCCGCAAAATCCGACGGGCTTTCCGGTCTTGCCGCGCTGATGGAGCGCGCCCGAGGCGAGCAACAGGGAAAGATGAAGCGCGGATTGCCGCCGGTCGAGCGCTGGAATCCGCCGTATTGCGGCGACCTCGACATTGTCATCAAGCGCGACGGCACTTGGTTCTATCTCGGCACTCCGATCGGCCGGATGCCGCTCGTCCGCCTGTTTTCGACGGTGCTGCGCAAGGACGAGGACGGCAGGACCTATCTGGTCACGCCGGTCGAAAAGATCGGGATTACCGTCGAGGACGCCCCGTTCATTGCCGTCGAAATGAACGCTTCGACGCGGAACGGCGAACAGGTGATCACGTTCCGCACCAATGTCGGCGATCTGGTCGAGGCCGGACCCGATCATCCGGTCCGTTTCGAAACGGCGCCAGGCAATGCCGGCGTCAAACCTTATGTCCATGTGCGCGGCAGGCTCGAAGCTTTGCTGGCCCGCCCGGTGATGTATGAACTCATCGCCCATGGCGAGGAGGCGGATATCGACGGGCGCAGAATGTTTGCCGTCCGCTCGAATGGCGCGCTCTTCCCGATCATGGCAGCAGAAGAACTGGCGCGAAGGGTCCGCGGGTGAAGCTTTGTCGCATGGCGCAGGAACGGACATGAACGAAGCTGGGACCACCGCCGGCGCGCGCGCCTGGACAAAATCCGCGGTCCTCGCGGCGGCCGACCGGCTTGCCTCGGGCGGTAGCGACCCGTCGGGCGATTTCCTGGCCAATCCGGAGTTCAGGGACGATATCGTCGCGCTCGCCCGGCGCCCGGCCGCGGTCCTGGTCGGGCTGATCGACCGGCCGGATGGACTGAATCTGCTGCTCACCAAGCGCCATGACGATTTGCGCTCGCATTCCGGGCAGGTCGCCTTTCCCGGCGGCAAGATCGATGCCGATGACGAAAGCGCCGAGGCGGCGGCGCTGCGCGAGGCGCGCGAAGAAGTCGGGCTCGATCCTTCATACGCCAGGGTGATCGGCCGCCTGCCCGATTATCTGACCGGTTCCGGCTATCGGATCGCGCCGATCGTGGCGCTGATTTCGCCGGAGGCGAAGTTCCATGCCGATCCGACGGAGGTCGACTACTTCTTCGAAGCGCCGCTCGATTTCGTCCTCGACCCGGCGAACCGCAAGTTGGGCAGCCGGAACTGGAACGGCCGCCGCAGATTCTTTTACGAAATACCCTATGGCCGCCATTACATCTGGGGCGTCACGGCAGGAATGATCGTCCTGCTCGGCAATTGCCTCGCCAAATGAACGCTCCGGCGCGTCTCGACGGCGCTGCCCGCGAATTCCTGGGTCAGCCGGGGCTCCAGTCGGTTTTCGACGCCCTCGAAAAGGCCGGTGGCGAGGCCCGCGTCAACGGCGGAGCCATCCGCAACGCGTTGCTCGGCCAGCCCGTCGGCGATGTCGACCTGTCGACCACGCTGCCGCCCGAGCAGGTCATCGCGGCGCTCAAACAGGCGAACCTGAAGGCGGTGCCGACCGGTATCGAGCACGGCACGGTCACGGCAGTCGCCGGAGGGCGAGCCTACGAGATCACGACGCTCCGCCAGGACATCGAAACCCACGGCCGCCACGCCACGGTGCGATTCGGCACCGACTGGCTGGAGGATGCGCGGCGGCGCGACTTCACCATGAATGCGCTCTACTGCGACCGGATCGGCGGGATTTTCGATCCGCTCGAAGGATATGACGACCTCGTCAACGGCCGCGTCCGCTTCATCGGCGATGCGGCCATGCGCATTGCCGAGGACCATCTGCGCATCCTGCGCTTCTTCCGCTTCTTCGCCTGGTACGGACAGGGCCGGCCGGACGCGGACGGATTGCAGGCTTGCGCCGCGGCACGCCAGCGCATCGCCGCCCTGTCGGTGGAGCGTATCTGGCATGAGATGAAAAAACTGCTGGCTGCGCCCGATCCCTCGCGCGCGCTGCTATGGATGCGGACATCCGCCATATTGGGCGAAGTGTTGCCTGAGGGCGCCAACTGGGGCATCGACGCTATCGCCGGGCTCGTCGAGGTGGAGATCGAGTTTGGCCTCGAGCCTGATCCGATGTTGCGGATGATGTCGATTCTGCCGCCCGATGCCGCGCGCATCGGGCAATTGGCGGCGCGACTGAAGCTCGCCAACGCCGAGGCTGGCCGGCTTCGGCGGTTCGCAACCGCGCTGATGGTGACGTTGGATGCCAGCGACGAAGCGTTGCAGCGCGCCTTGTATGACAGCGAAGGCGAGGGATTGCGCGATCGCCTGATGATCGAATTGGCCCGTGCCCTGGCGTTCGAACCGGAAAGCACGCGTGCCGATGCCTTGCGCCGACTTGTGACGAAATCAATTGGATGGCAGCGCCCGCGATTTCCAGTTGCCGGCCAGGATCTCGTCAAGGCCGGCTATCGACCCGGTCCGGCGCTGGGAGCCGAGCTGAAGCGGCTCGAA
>Ga0214472_10005055_pt1 | contig 13868 bp, 12 predicted proteins | sample RVTome_6_FD_207662 | JGI IMG/M metagenome (GOLD analysis project Ga0214472, IMG submission 207662) | Soil microbial communities from uranium-contaminated site in the Upper Colorado River Basin, Wyoming, United States - RVT140D175 | ecosystem: Environmental > Terrestrial > Soil > Contaminated >... | reverse complement strand
ACGGAATATATTCGCATAGCCGAGGCCGCCGCTAAAACCGCCAACATTGAAGAACGCGTCAGCGCATTTGTTAAAGAGTACAACCTAACCGATAGGCCCGTGTTGGAAATTGGGTCTGGACGAGGAAATTTGCAGGATGTCGCGCAAAACTACACCGGGCTCGATATTTCTCCCAGCGTAGAGCGCTTCTACCACAAGAAATTTGTTCTCGGCTCAGCCACTTCGATGCCCTTTCCCGATAACAGTTTTGATGGTGTCTGGTCGATTTGGGTGTTCGAGCATGTGCCCAATCCCGAGCAGGCGTTTACCGAGGCTCGACGGGTGACGCGAGACAATGGCGTACTTTTTCTACTCCCTGCGTGGAATTGTACGTCGTGGGCTGCCGAGGGTTACGAAGTCAGACCCTATTCGGACTTTGACCTGGTTGGGAAAATCATCAAAGCAAGTATTCCGCTGCGCTCCTCAGCGCCGTTTAGAACAATGACTCTGATACCGAACCGCATGGTCCGCAGTCTCGTCGCTCGATTTGGCCCAACCAGGTTGCGATATCGTCGCTTAACTCCGAATTATGACAAATATTGGGTCGCGGACAGCGACGCAGTTAACTCCATCGATAGCCATGAGGCGCTGTTGTGGTTTCGTAGTCGCGGCGATGAGTGCTTGAACTGCGAAGGCCCAACGTTATTTACGGGTTACACGCCACTGATTATTCGGGTTCATAAAGCGACCAAGTAAAACCTGCTGTTCTCCTGAAAATTCACAAAACTATAACGCTTCAATACGATTGAAGCTTGCAGCTTAAATGGTTCCCTAGCCGACGTAGCGGCTGGACTATGCGTAGGAGTCGGTCCGAGACTATTCCAGCCCCAGCATGTCCTGCATGGCGTAAAGTCCGGGCTTCTTTTGCGCGAGCCACTGGGCGGCGCGCAGGGCGCCGTGGGCGAAGGTTTCGCGGTTGTGCGCGCGGTGGATGAATTCGAGGCGCTCGCCGATGCCGCCGAAGATGACCGTGTGATCGCCGACGATATCGCCCGCGCGCACCGAAAGCATGGCGATTTCCTGCTGTGTGCGTTCCCCGACGATCCCCTTGCGGCCGTTGACGCCGACCTTATCCAAGTCGCGGTTGAGACCCTGAGCAACGGCACGGCCCAACGCCAACGCGGTACCACTGGGAGCGTCTTTTTTGAAGCGATGGTGCGCCTCGATGATCTCGACGTCGTAGTCGTCGCCAAGGCTCTTAGCGACCTTGCCCAGAAGGCTGACCAGGAGGTTCACTCCCAAGCTCATATTGGCGGAAAGCAGTATCGGGGTTTGGCGCCCCAGGGCCTTGATCTCGTCCAGCTGTTTCTGATCGCAGCCGGTGGTACCGATGACTATAGGAATCTTTTTCTCGGCGGCAAGCCGCGCATGTTCGAGAGTCGCTTTGGGCGTGCTGAATTCGATGACGACGACCTGCCCTTTTAGGAGCGGCGCAAGTGCAGAGCGCATCGGAACGTCGATGTTGCCCACGCCGGCGATTTCACCGGCGTCTTTGCCGAGCTGCGGGCTGCCGGCGAACTCAACGGCGCCCACGACCTTCATCGCGCCGCTGCCGTGGATCAGACGTACCAGAGTGCTCCCCATCCGTCCCGCCGCGCCGCAAACGATCACCCCCAACATTTCAATTGACCCCCAGTCCAAAATCGCTCATCGCTTGCCGGAGCTTCTTCACGTTGCCCTCGGCCATCGGCGTCATCGGCAAGCGCAGTTCACCGCTGCATTTTCCCATCAACGAGAGCGCGGTTTTGACCGGAATCGGATTGGTCTCAATAAACAGGCTGCGGATCAACGGGATCATTTTGAATTGAATCTCGCGCCCTCGCTCCCAGTCGCCATTCAAGCACGCTTCGGTCAACTGCGCGGTCTGTTTCGGCGCGACGTTGGCGACCGTCGAAATCACGCCCTTGCCGCCCAACGCCATCAACGAAAAAATCAACGAATCTTCGCCCGAATAAACCGCCAAGCGGTCGCCGCACAGTCGAATCACGTCGATCGCCTGATCCACCGAGCCGGTCGCTTCTTTGACACCGGCAATGTTCTTGATCTCGGCGAGGCGCGCCAAAGTTTCTGGCTCGATCTTGGACCCGGTGCGACCGGGAATATTGTAGATAATGATCGGAATCCCGACTTCGGAAGCAACTTTTTTGTAATGTTGATAGATCCCTTCTTGAGTGGGCCGGTTGTAATAGGGTGAGATCATCAGCGCGCCGTCGGCTCCCGACTTTTCCGCTTCCCGGGTCAAACGCACAGATTCGGCGGTGGAATTTGAACCGGTGCCGGCGATGACGGGAATTCGCCGGTTGACGGATTGAATCACCGCGCGAATCACCTCGTCATGCTCCTGATGGCTCAGCGTCGCCGACTCCCCCGTGGTGCCGCAGGGCACGATGCCGTGGGTGCCGTTTTGCATGTGCAACTCGACCAGCGCCTCGAGACTGGGCCGATCCACTTGGCCGTTCTTGAAAGGGGTCACCAGCGCGACCATGGAACCGCTAAACATAGCCATTGCTCCCGTTAAAGTTTGACCTCGCCGTGAAACACTTCCGCCGCGCCACCGGTCATGTAAACGCGACCATTGTCGCGCCATTCAATCACCAGATCGCCGCCCTTGAGGTGAACCGTCAGCTTGGACGCGGTGCGCCCGGTGAGGACCCCCGCCACACCCACCGCGCTGGCGCCGGTGCCGCAAGCCCAGGTCTCGCCGGCGCCGCGCTCCCACACCCGCATCCGCACTTCCGAGGGGCTGATGATCTTGATGAACTCGGTGTTGACACGCTTGGGAAAAAACTGGTGATGTTCGAAACCTGGCCCGAGCTTCGCTAAATCCAGCGAATCGATATCGTCCAGGTAGAGCACGCAATGCGGGTTGCCCATCGACACGCAGGTCACGTCGTAGGTCTTGCCGTCCACCGTCAGGGGCCGGTTCTTGATTTCGCCGTCGGCGTCGACGGGAATCTTCCGCCCTTCGAGAATCGGCTCGCCCATGTCGACTTCCACTAGATCGCCGACGATCTTGGGACGGATGATGCCGGCCAGGGTTTCTACTTCCAGCTCTTTTTTTTGGGTGATGCCGTGATCGTAGACATACTTGGCGAAGCAGCGGATGCCGTTGCCGCACATCTCTACCTGGCTGCCGTCGCCGTTGTAGATCTCCATTTTGAAATCGGCGATCTTCGACGGGTGAACCGTCAGCAACTGATCGGCGCCGACGCCGAAGCGCCGGTCGCACAGTTTTCTCGCGATGGCTGCCAAATCATCGATGTTGTTCTCTCGGCAATCGAGGAAAACAAAATCGTTGCCCGCGCCGTGCATCTTAGTAAATTGCAGTTCCATGGCGTTGACTCTTGAACCCTTGAACCTTTGAACATTATTACCGCAGCGCCGCCGGAATCACCTCGCCGTTGATCAGATCTGCCAAGCTTTCCCGTTTACGCACGATATAGTATTGGTCGCCGTCGACCAGCACTTCCGGCGCCTTCGGGTGGGAATTGTAGTTCGATGCCATGGTAAAGCCGTAGGCGCCGGCGCTCATCACCGCGAGCAAGTCCCCGCGCTTGGGCCGCGCAATGTCGCGGTCTTTGGCCAAGAAGTCGCCGCTCTCGCAGATCGGACCGACCACGTCGGCATTGATCGTCGCCGCGTTATTCTCCGCCACCGGACGAATCTCCTGATAGGAGCCGTACAGCGCCGGCCGAATCAGATCGTTCATGCCGGCGTCGACGATGACGAATTTTTTCGTTTCGGTTTCTTTGAGATACTGTACTTCGGTGAGCAGGATACCGGCGTTACCGACGATGACGCGGCCGGGTTCGAGAATCAAGGTGATGTCCAGTCCCTCCATCCCTTTGATGATCGCCTTGGCATAATCTTCCGGTAACGGCGGGGTTTCGTCGTGGTAATGGATGCCCAAGCCGCCGCCGAGATCGAGATAGCGAATCTGCGCGCCTTCCTTCTTCATTGTCCCCACCAGCACGCGGTCCAAATACTCACGCATCTTCGCCAAGGCGTCGACGAACGGCGTCAGCGAGGTCAGCTGCGAGCCGATATGGCAGTCGACGCCGACCACTTCGAGATTTTTCAAGGACAGCGCTTTCTTGTAGGTATCGAGCGATTTTTTAATATCGACGCCGAACTTTGCTTTCTTCATCCCCGTGGAAATATAAGGATGAGTCCGCGGATCGACGTCGGGATTGACGCGCAAGCTGATCGGCGCTTTTTTACCGACGCCGGCGGCGATTTCATTGAGCGCCGCCAACTCCTCTTCGGATTCGACATTAAACATCAGGATGCCGGAATTGATCGCGTATTCGATTTCATCTTTCTTCTTGCCGACCCCGGAAAAAACGATTTTCTTCGGATCGCCGCCCGCCTTGAGGGCGCGAAACAGCTCGCCGCCGGAAACGATATCGAATCCGCTCCCCAGCTTGGCGAAAGTCCTGAGCAGCGCGAGATTCGAATTGGCCTTCACTGAAAAACAGACGATATGAGGCACCCCGGCAAACGCCTGATCGAAGACGCTGAAGTGGCGCTTGAGCGTGGCGAGGCTGTAAACATAGGCCGGCGTGCCAACCTCCTGGGCGATGCGCGTGAGCGGCACCGCTTCGGCAAACATTTCTCCGTTGCGATACTCAAAATGATTCATCAGCAACCTCTTAACGAGTAATTTCGACTTCGTTGGAAGGCGCGCTGAGCGAGCCGTCGAACAACTGCGCCGACACCCGATAGCGATAGACCGCCTTGGCGCGCACCTCTAGATCGTCGTAGCGATATTGTTTTTGCTTGACGAATTTTTCTCGATCCTCGACGTTGACGATCCGTAGCTGGCGGTAGGGCACCGGGCAATCGAGACAGTTCGGCGAAACTTCCTTGCGAAAAATCACGAAGCTGGCCAAGTCTTTGATCTCTTTGCCGTCAATATACTCGGTGGGCCGGTTCCACGTCAGCGTGATTCCGTCCGGCGCCGGCCGCGCGTTTAAATTATTGATCGGTTTGGGCGCCGCCAGCTCCGGTGCGCGCAGATCGCCTTTCTTGCCGCAAGCTGTGGCGCTTGCCACGAGTAACAACGCCAGCAATATGATTCGCTTCATAATCGTAAACTCTTCGCGAGCGGGGTTTTACCCCGGTCTTGACCAAAGCGGATGTTCAACCCCCTTTGGGAAACCCCTTGAGTTGATACCGCCGCAAGCGGCGGGGTTGCGACTAATTCTACACCCTCAGCTCTTTTAGCCGCCGCACCACGTTTTGCCGCGCCGTCCCGCCGAGAGCCCGGCGCCGCCCCACGACCGCTTCGACTGAAAGATAATCATAAACGTCTCTGCCGATCCGCTTCGAGAAGCGCTTGAGCTCGGCCATCGACAACTCTTCGATACGTTTACCTTGGGCGATGGAGAATTGCACCACCCGGCCGGCAACTTCGTGGGCGGCGCGAAAGGGTATGCCGCGCTTGACCAAATAGTCGGCCAGGTCGGTGGCGTTCATGTAACCGTCTTGCGCCGCGAGCCGCAGGCGCTCGCGCTTCACTTTCATGCCGGCAACGATCTCCCCCATGATTCGGAGGCTCGCCTTGACGGTGTCCGCGGTATCGAACAGCGGCAGCTTGTCTTCTTGCAAATCGCGATTGTAAGCCAGCGGCAACCCTTTCATAATCGTCAGCAACGCTAGTAGATGGCCGAACACCCTGCCGCTCTTACCGCGGATCAACTCCGGCACATCGGGGTTTTTTTTCTGCGGCATCATCGAGCTGCCGGTGCAATAGCCGTCGGGGAGCTCGATGAAAGCGAACTCCTGGCTCGACCATAAGACAAGCTCGTCCGCCAAACGGCTCAGATGCACGAAGAGAATCGACGAGGCGGCAAGAAATTCCAACAGAAAATCCCGGTCGCTCACCGCATCGATGCTATTCTTCGAGATACGCGGAAAGTGCAACAGCTTGGCGACATAGGCCCGGTCGATGGGAAAGGTCGTGCCGGCGATGGCGCCGGAACCGAGCGGCAACACATTGATCCGCTCGAGGGAATCAATAAAACGCTCGCAGTCGCGCCCGAACATATCGTAGTAGGCAAATAAATGATGCGACAATAATACCGGTTGGGCCCGCTGCAAGTGGGTGTAGCCCGGCATGATCACGTCGAGATATTTTTTCGCCGCCTTGGCGAGCGTCGATTGCAAGGCCCGCAAGCTGTCAATGACGATCGCGGTTTCATCGCGCAGATAGAGCCGCAGGTCGAGCGCCACCTGATCATTGCGGCTTCGCGCGGTGTGAAGCTTGCCGCCGGCAGCGCCAATCAGTTCGCTCAAGCGCCGCTCGATGTTCATGTGAATGTCTTCGTCGGCGGGAGCAAAGGCGAATTTGCCGGCGTCGATCTCGCGCCGGATGGTTTCCAGTCCGCGTACGATCTTAGCCGCGTCGCGCGCCCCAATGATGTGCTGTTTGGCGAGCATCTTGGCGTGGGCGATACTGCCCAGGATATCGTGGTGGTAAAGCCGGCAGTCGATGTCAATCGACGCGGTAAACGCCTCCACCGACGGAACGGTATCAGCGGCGAACCTGCCGCCCCACAGCTTCTTTTTTTGCGTCGACTTTCTCAATGTCAATCTCAATTGAAAGTTAAAAGTGTAAAATTAAAAATTGAATCCGGCTCCGAATTTTTTTAATTTTGAACTTTGAACTTTTAATTTCTTTGGTCATTTGGCCTTTGCGAGTTTACGCAGCCGCAAGCGCAGAGCATTTAAGCGGATAAATCCTTCGGCATCGGCCTGGCGATAAACCTGATCGGCTTCAAAGGTCGCCACGTTGGCATCGTAAAGCGAGTGATCCGCCTTACGGCCGGCGACCATGACGTTGCCTTTGTAGAGCTTGAGGCGCACCCGGCCGCTGACATTCGCCTGGGCGGCGTCGATGCTCGTCTGCAACACTTCTCGCTCCGGCGCGAACCAATAGCCGTAATAAATCATTTCAGCGTAGCGCGGCATCAGCGAATCGCGCAAGCGCAAGACTTCACGGTCCAGGGTGATCGATTCCAGGCCGCGATGCGCGGCGTGCAGAATGGTCCCGCCGGGGGTTTCGTAAACCCCCCGCGATTTCATGCCGACGTAGCGGTTCTCCACCACATCGACCCGGCCGATGCCATGCTTGGCGCCGATGTCGTTTAAGCGCGCCAGCAAATTCGCCGGCGATAATTTGCGGCCATTGACTGCCACCGGATCGCCGCGCTGGTAGTCGATCTCGACGTACTCGGCGCGATTGGGCGCTTTCTCCAACGGCCGGCACCAGACGTACATGTCGGACGGCGGCTCCTTCCAGGGGTCTTCGAGGATGCCGCCTTCGTAACTGATGTGAAATAGATTGCGGTCGGTGCTGTACGGCTTGGCCTTGGTCACGGGAACAGGAATGCCGTGCTTGCGCGCGTAATCGATCAAGGTCGACCGCGCATTGAGGTCCCACTCGCGCCAAGGCGCGATCACTTTGATGCCGGGCTTGATCGCGTAGTAAGTCAACTCGAAGCGCACCTGATCGTTGCCCTTGCCGGTCGCACCATGCGACACGGCATCGGCCCTTTCTCTTACCGCGACGTCGATCTGGCCTTTGGCGATCAACGGCCGCGCGATCGACGTGCCGAGCAGATAGGAACCTTCATACACCGCGTTGGCGCGCAGCATCGGAAAAACGTAATGCTTGACGAACTCTTCGCGCAGATCGCCGATCACGACTTTGCTCGCACCGGTCTTGAACGCTTTGCGCTTGATCGCCTGCAAATCTTCGCCCTGGCCCAGGTCGGCGCAAAAGGCGATCACTTCACAGCCATAGGTCTCCTTTAACCAACGGAGAATGACCGAGGTATCCAAACCGCCGGAGTAGGCCAGCACGACTTTCTTGACGTTGATCACTTATTCTTCGAACCTCTGCTTCCTCTGATTTTGCTTGAACTTTGAACTCTCGAACCCTTGAACCCTTTTAACAGCCACACCATCACGGCCTTTTGTGCGTGCAAGCGATTCTCTGCCTGATCGAAGGCGACGCACTGCGGGCTTTCGAGGACCTCATGGGTGATCTCCTCGCCCCGGTGCGCCGGTAAACAGTGCATGACCACGGCATCTTTTTTGGCCAGCGCGACAACTTGTCGGTTCACTTGATAACCGCGAAACGCATGCAATCGATCCCGCGCTTCTTTCTCCTGCCCCATGCTGGTCCACACATCGGTGTAAATCGCGTCAGCGCCCGAAACCGCCGCTTCGACGGAATGGGTCACGGCGACCTGCGCGCCCTCGCTCTTGGCCTTTGCTAAGATGGCTGCATCCGGTTCGTACCCCTTTGGGCACGCCAGGGTGAATGAAAATGGCACGAGCGCCGCGGCTTCCAGCCACGAGTGGACCATATTGTTGCCGTCGCCGACGAAGGCGATTTTTAAGCCAACCAGCTTACCCTTGTGTTCGATGAGCGTCTGGCAGTCGGCTAACACTTGGCAGGGATGGTAAGTATCCGTCAGCGCGTTGATGACCGGCACGGCTGAATGCCGTGCCATCTCTTCGATGACCTCGTGTCCGAAGGTCCGCACCGTGACCAGGTCGAACCAGCGGTCCAGATTGCGCGCGCAGTCCGCCGGTGTTTCTCTGGTACCCAAACCGACCTCAACCGGGCCTAAATAAATCGCCGTGCCACCCAGCTGATACATACCGACGGCAAAGCTCGCGCGCGTGCGCAAGCTCGGTTTTTCGAATACCAACGCCATAGCCGTGCCCGCCAGGAGCCGATGGGCCATGCCGCCCTTCTGTTTGCGCTTGAGCTCGGCGGCCAGTTTTAAGAGGCCTTCGAATTCCCGGCGGCTCAACCCGGCGAAATTAAGCAGATCCCGTTTGCTCATGGAACGAACGATAGCGCGATCAAACTATTTACCATTGACCACACGGCTTGTAGCGAGAAACCATCAAATGGGGTTTGCAAGGGGGGGTGAGCATACCCTTCGGTCAAGACCGGGGTTGTGATACCCCGGCCGCTAATTGACTCCGCTTATTTGCCGGGCCAAAACTTTTTCCAGGATCGCCAAGGCGCGATCGATCTCTTTCTTGGTGATCGTCAACGGCGGCACGAAGCGCAGCACCTTGGCCGCCGTGCAGTTGAGCAGCAGCCCCTCCTTCAGGCAGGCGTCGGCGATCTTGCCGCCTTCGATATCTAATTCAACCCCGATGATCAAACCCTTGCCGCGAATCTGGCGAATAAACGAGAAACGTTTCTTCAGCCCGTCAAGCCCGCGGGCAAAATATTTGCCCATCTGGACGCAGTTCTTGAGCACCCCGCCCTTGGCTAAAGCGTACATGACCGCCAACCCGGCGGCGCAGGACACCGGATTGCCGCCGAAGGTCGAAGCGTGGCTGCCGGGCCCAAAACTCTCGGCGACCTCTTCCCGCGCCAGCATAGCGCCCAACGGCAATCCGCCGCCGAGTGCTTTTGCCAAAGTCATGATGTCCGGCTTGACGCCAAAATGCTCATAGCCGAAGAGCTTTCCCGTGCGCCCCATGCCGGTCTGCACTTCATCGAAGATCAACAGCAAACCACGCTGATCACAGAGCTCGCGAATGCCGAGCATATAGATCTCATGGGGCACGATGACGCCGCCCTCGGCCTGGATCGGTTCGATCATAATTGCGACGGTTTTGGTTACATCGATGGCCGCTTCCATGGCGCCGAGATCGTCATAGGCCACCCGGCGAAATCCGGCGGGCAGGGGATCGTAGCCGGCGCGGACTTTTTCCTGGCCCGTGGCGGTCAAGGTCGCCAACGTCCGGCCGTGAAAAGAGTTATGCGTCGAAATGATCTCGTAGCGACCGCCGCGTTTTTCCAGACCGTAGCGGCGCGCCAACTTGATTGCCGCCTCATTGGCCTCGGCACCGCTGTTGCAAAAAAATGCCCGGTCAGCGAAAGAATGGCGGCACAGCTCGCGCGCCAGTTCCGCCTGGGGCTTGATATGATAGAGATTGGAGACATGAAGCAGCTGCTGCGCCTGCTGCTTGATCGCTTTGACGATCGCCGGATTGCAGTGGCCCAAGCTGTTGACCGCGATGCCGGCAAGAAAATCAAGATACTCCTTGCCGTTGGCGTCCCAAACCCTGCTGCCCCGACCTTTGACCAGGGCGATCGGCGTGCGCGTGTAGGTTTTCGCCACGTATTTGTCGGTCAGAGCCGCAATCTCCCGGTTGGTCATTTGCGCACCACCTCCGTCCCGACGCCTTCTTTGGTAAAGATTTCCAGCAGCACGGCATGTTTGACCCGCCCGTCGATGATGTGAGTCTTTTCGACGCCCCCTTTGAGCGCGTTGATGCAGCACTCGACTTTGGGAATCATGCCGGAACCGACCACGCTGTCGTGGATCATTTTGCGCGCTTGCTTCTCGGTTAAGTGGCTGAGCAACTCGCCTTTCTTGTCCTTCACGCCTTCGACATCGGTCATCAGCAATAGTTTCTCGGCGTGCAGCGCCTCGGCTACCTCGCCGGCCACCAGATCGGCGTTGATGTTGTAGGTCTCGCCTCCCTTGCCCACGCCGACCGGCGCGATCACCGGTATAAATTTGTTTTGGTCCAGCGATTCGATCACCAGCGGGTTGATGCCGATGATCTCGCCAACCATGCCGATATCGATGATCTCCGGCGGCTCACCGTTGGCCGACGCCACCGTGACGTTCATTTTTTTTGCCAGAATCAGTCGGCCGTCTTTGCCGCTTAAACCGACCGCCATGCCACCGTGTTGATTGATCAGGTTGACAATTTCCTTGTTCACCTTGCCGACCAGCACCATTTCGACTATGTCCAAGGTCTCTTGATCGGTCACGCGCATGCCGCGCACGTAACTGCTTTGAACCCCCATTCTGACAAGCGCGGCATCGATCTGCGGCCCGCCGCCATGGACGACCACCGGGTTGATCCCGACGTACTTGAGCAGCACGATGTCCTGCGCGAAGCTCGCCTTCAGCTCCTCGTTTTCCATGGCGTGGCCGCCATATTTGATGACGAAAGTCTTGCCGTAAAAGCGCTGGAAATAGGGCAGCGCCTCCATCAACACTTCAGCCTTGCCAATAAAATCGTCCATCGATGGTGCCTAGAATTACGTTAAAGAATGTAGCGCGACAAATCCTCGTTTTTTAGAATTGGCTCAAGCCTCTCGCGCACATAGTTGGCGTCGATGGCGACCTCCTGGCCGCGCATCTCCGGCGCCGCGAAGGAAACTTCGTCGAGCAGACGCTCGAGTATCGTATGCAAACGGCGCGCGCCGATGTTTTCCGTCCGCTCGTTCACGTCCGAAGCGATCTGCGCGATCTCTTGGATCGCATCCTCGGCGAATCTTAAGTGGACTCCCTCGGTTTCCAGCAACGCTTCGTACTGTTTGATTAGCGCGTTCTTCGGTTCGGTGAGAATCCGGACAAAATCCTCCTTACTGAGCGAACTCAACTCGACCCGGATCGGGAAGCGGCCCTGAAACTCGGGAATTAAATCCGATGGCTTGGCGATATGAAACGCCCCCGAGGCGACAAATAGAATATGGTCGGTCTTGACCATGCCGTATTTGGTATTGACCGTCGATCCTTCGACGATCGGCAACAGATCGCGCTGCACACCCTGCCGCGAGACATCCGGTCCCTGGACCGCGTCGCGGCCGGCGATCTTGTCGATCTCGTCGAGGAAGACAATGCCGGACTGCTCGACCCGGCGCACCGCTTCGGCGATGACTTTATCCATGTCGACCAGTTTGCCGGCCTCCTCCTGGGTGAGAATTTCCAACGCCTCGGGAATCTTCACAGTTTTCTTTTTGGTCTTTTTCGGCATCAGGTTGGAAAACATTTCCTTTAAATTGAATTCCATACCTTCCATGCCCTGCGGCGTTAGAACCTCGATCATCGGCATAGCCGATTGAGTCATCTCGATCTCGACAAATCGATCGTCCATCTTGCCTTCGCGCAGCATTTTTTTAAGCTTGTCGCGGGTGCCTTGCAGCCGCCCCGCATCGACGGCTTCGCCCTCTCCCTCGCCGGCCGTCGCCGGCAGCAACAGATCCAAGACCCGCTCTTCGGCGACCTCCCGAGCACGCATTTCGACTTTCTGCTTTTCTTCTTCCTTGACCATATTCACAGCCAGATCGGTCAAGTCGCGAATAATCGATTCGACGTCACGGCCGACGTAGCCCACTTCGGTGAATTTCGACGCCTCGACCTTGATGAAAGGCGCCTGCGCCAGCTTCGCCAAGCGGCGCGAGATTTCAGTCTTGCCCACGCCCGTGGGGCCGATCATGATAATATTTTTCGGCGCGATTTCTTCGCGCAAATCATCGGGAACCAGTTGGCGGCGCCAGCGGTTGCGCAAGGCGATCGCCACCGCCCGCTTGGCGTCCCTTTGGCCGACGATATAGCGGTCGAGCTCCGAGACGATCTCGCGCGGCGTCATCACCGGAGCCGGCGAAGCACTTGAGTCGGAAAGCACGGTTTTTACGTCATCTTTCATGGGAGTATTAACTCCTAGCAATTTCGCCACGAAATGCAATCATTTCCCCCCGAGAAGCACGGCTGGGGGGATTCCGATAGCCATCGGTCGCCGAGTTCTCGCTTGGCAATTTGGCTGAAGGAATTGGGAATTTCGAGCGGCGCCGGGATCTAGGACAGCTCTTCAAAAGTGAGCTGCTCGTTAGTGTAAACGCAAATTCCCGCCGCCACGCGCATCGCCTCTTCGGCGATCACCCGGGCGTCCAACTGGGTATGCTTGACCAGCACCCGAGCCGCGGCTAAAGCATAATTGCCGCCCGAGCCGATGGCGATCACGCTGTCGTCCGGCTCGATCACGTCGCCGGCGCCGGAAATGACCAACAGGTCGTTCACGTCAGCGACAATCAGCAACGCCTCAAGCCGCCTGAGCACGCGGTCCGTGCGCCAATCCTTGGCGAGCTCCACCGCCGACCTTTTGAGGTTGCCGTTGAACTGTTCCAGTTTGGCCTCGAACTTCTCGAATAGCGTGAAAGCATCCGCCGTCGCGCCGGCGAAACCGGCGATCACTCGATCGTGATGCAGCTTACGCACCTTGCGCGCGCTATGCTTCATGACCGTCTGGCCTAAACTGACTTGCCCGTCGCCAACAACGACAACTTTGCCGCCATGGCGAATCGCTAATATGGTCGTACCGTGCATCATTTTGGCTACCGGCTTGCCGATTCTGGATCCCCAATCGAAAATCCAAATTAAACGAAGCCACTTCGCGGGCGGGGATTTAACCCCGCCCTTGACCAAAGGGGATGCTCGCCCCCTTTGGAAACCCCATAATTTTGTGCCCGCCTCAAGAGGCGGGATTAACATAGAATCTAAAATCGAAAATTTCTAGGCTCTCGGATGCGCCTTGTCGTAAACCGCCGTCAATTGATCCAGATTCAAGTGGGTATAGCGCTGGGTCGTCGACAAGCTCGCGTGACCGAGTAATTCCTGAATCACTCTGAGATCGGCGCCGCTGTTGAGCAAATGGGTCGCGAAACTATGACGCAGCCCATGGGGCCCCATCTTAATCTGAATTCCCGCCAGCTTTAAACGCTTTTCCACGATGCGGGCCACGCTCCGGGTCGTGATCCGGCCGCCGCGATTGTTGAGGAACACGGCGCTTTCACCTTTGCAGGCGAGATTCCAGCGTTGGCGCTGCTCGCGACTGTAACTTTCCAGCGCGCCCAGGGCGACCTTGCCAATCGGCACGATCCGCTCTTTCGAGCCCTTGCCGACGACCCGGACAATGCCCAGTTGAACATCGATATCCGCCCAATTGACTCCGACCAGCTCGCTCACCCGGATACCGGTGGAATAGAAAAATTC